>WNGE01002707.1_pt1 | contig 26658 bp, 25 predicted proteins | sample 5400651 | NCBI WGS metagenome assembly WNGE01 (sample SAMN13153370, study PRJNA577476) | soil metagenome | isolation source: 60 cm soil or saprolite under grassland replicate 2 | place: USA:California | collected 2016-06-15 | reverse complement strand
CGCCGCCATCATGCGCCGCCGGGGCAAACACGAGGAAGGATTGCGCAATTACGAGCGCGCACTTGAACTGGACCCGCGCAACTTTTTCACACTCCAGCAAGTCGCGCTGAGTTACCTGATGCTTCATCGCTATGCCGATGAAGCTGCAACTCTGGACCGCGCGTTATCAATCAAACCGGATGACATCGATACCAAAGTGACTCGCGCTTCAGTTATGTTGGACTGGAAGGCTGATACACGGCCGCTGCACCAAACGATTGACGAGATCCGGGAGAAAAATCCGGACGCAATCCGAAGAGTTGCGGATACCTGGCTGTTATGCGCGCTGGCAGAACGCGACGCCGTAGCGGCAAGAGCGGCCCTCGCGGCGCTTGGCGACAACACTTTCGGTGACAATAGCACCCAGTTTAGCGCCCAATTCGGCGAAGGTCTCGTTGCGCGAATGGTCAAAGATGAAGCTAAGGCGCACGCGGCGTTCAGTGTCGCTCGGGTTCAGCACGAGAAAATCATGCGGGAACAGGAGGCTTTCGGGCCATCATTTTGCATTCTGGGTCTGATTGACGCTGGTCTCGGCCGGAAAGAAGAAGCTTTGCGTGAAGGCCGCCGCTCTATTGAGCTGATGCCAGTCGCGAAAGACGCCTTGAATGGCCCAGACATGATCGAATATTTCGCCGTGACTGCTGCATGGGTGGGCGAGAAGGACCTCGCCTTCGAACAACTCACTACCGCGAGCCGGCTACCGACTTTCACCCTCATTACCTATGGTCGCTTAAAGCTGCTGCCATGGTGGGACCCGCTGCGCGGCGATCCGCGCTTCGATAAAATCGTCACCTCGCTCGCACCGAAAGAATGATTTAGCGGTTTCTGTGAAGATACTTGGGATGATCGGTGGGACGGGGCCGGAATCGACAGTCGAATATTACCGTCGATTGATCGCAGCGTACCACGCGCGCGTTTCGGAGAGCGGCGCACCGCCGATCATCATCAACAGTATCGATAATAAAAACCTGGTGAAATGGTTCACGGCCGGCGATCTGGCGGCGGTTATCAATTTTCTCGCGACCGAGATCGAACGGCTAGTGCGCGCGGGCGCTGATTTCGCGTTGATTGCAGCGGTCACGCCGCACCTTGGCTTCGACAAGCTCCAGCAGCGGGCCAGTATTCCGCTGCTTAGCATCGTCGAAGCAACGGCCGATGCCGCGACGAAGGGCGGTTTGCGCCGCCTGGCGCTCTTCGGAACGCGATTTACGATGCAGGCGCCGCTGTTTCCCGAGGCGTTTGCGCGCCGCGGAATGACGATCGTCGTGCCGAATGAGGAAGAGCAGGAATTCATCCATGAAAAATACATGGGTGAGCTGTTCGTCGGTACGATCCTGGATGAAACACGTGCGGCCTTAATCGACATCGTGGAGACAATGAAGCAGCGCAATTACGTCGATGGCTTGATTCTCGGCGGCACCGAGTTGTCGTTAATCCTGCGTGAACCGACAGCGGCAGGCCTGCCGGTTCTCGATACGACGCAGATCCACGTCGAGGCGGCGATCGAGTGGATGCTGCGCGAATGAAGCGTCCACCGTGCAGTTCTTGCCGATGTTATGGGCAAGCTAACGGCCGATTGGAATAAAGCAGACGTGATTTTCGACAAAGCCAGCGAAACCGTGACTGTGTGTGGTTAGCGTTTGCGACAGATGTTTTTGCCTCTCCCTTTGCCAAAAAGGAGAGGATAAAGGTGAGGGATTTCTTCTTCGAGGATTAACTCATTCCAAGAATGGGATCTCGTTTTTCGACTCCTCGCCTTAGTCCTCTCCTCGATCGAGCAGGAGAGGAGGCCGTTTCAGCGCGCCCCCGGTAGCTAAAGAGTACGAAAAACGTCCCCGTGACTCGCCACGGTTTTGTGCCGCTCTATTACCGCACGTCGCGCCGTTATTGTTTCGCGATCTGCGTGCCCTGATCGATCGCGATCTGCCATTTCCCACCGCGTTTAACGAAGACATCGAGCCATCGATACTCGCCGGTGACATCCTTACCTTTATAGGTGCCCTTATCGTTGCTGCGATAGATCACCACAGCCATGTCGGGATCGGAGACCTGGACTTTAATATCGGACAGGTTCGAGGATTCGAGCTTCAACGTCCCGGATTTGATGTCGGACATGAGCTCCGACTTATTCTGTGTAACTCCGTCCGGGCCGATGCCCAGGTAGTCGCTAGTCAGGTATTTTTCGAAAGCTGATGGGTCGGATTTGAGTATGGAGTCGGTTAGTTCCTGCTCGATTTTTTTAACGGTCGCTTCAACGTCGGAGCTCGCGCCTGTTCCTTTCTCCTTCGCTGGTGCGATCATTGGAAGGGCGAGGCTGACGGCCAGAGTGAGAATGAGATGGTGGTATTTCATGCGGTGAGGCTATGGCGGGCGTAACCTTCGAACAAGGCAAAAGTCCATGCTTAACAAGTCGCTCAAACCAACCAGCAGATCGCAATCATATTTTGCACCGGTGTGTGCAATCTCTCGAAACCCCAAACGCCAAAACCCGAATCCCAAGGAAAGTCCAGAGGTCAAAATGGAGAAATTGGGCTAACTGCGCGGCTCGACGGAGTCTCGCCCTACCAATGCGTCGCCGCCAAATTTCACTGGTAGGGCGACGCTCTGCGGAGCCGGTGTAGCGGCTTATGATGTAGTCTGATCTTTGGTGTTTTGCTGCGTGCTCGATCTTTTCGGTCTGGTCGTTATCGTGCCCGCGTGGTTGAGCCAGCGAAGAAGTTGAAATTTTCGACGATCATTATCGCCGCAATTGCCGGTCTGGTCGGTTTCGGCGTGTTTCTTTTCATTGGCGCGTTAATTGCCAGCTTTGCCGCCGAGCCCCTTCACGTCTCACCCATGGAAGGCGGCCGAGGGGTTTTCGCCATGCTCATCGGTATGCTTGTAGGCGTGATCGGATTTGTCGGCGCGGTCTGGCTGGTTTTGCGCCGACGTGGGGTGCGCGGCGTGAGAGTCGTCGTTGGCGGAATCGCGGCGTTCATCCTCATTATTGTCTCCGCAGCATCTGCGGTCGGCATTTGGTATTCGATGCAACCGCACGTGCTCAATCGCAACAGCCCGGAGCCGCTGCTGCGCCTTGAAGTGCGCGCACCGGAAACTGTCGCACCTGATATTTTCGCCGAGGTCACGGTTGAGCTAACGACTGATAGGAATGGCGCTGATGCTGTCCTGGAAAAAGCCGCCGAAACGGACCGGCTGACCCGGCGCGGTTATGTGCCACTTTATTACCGCACGTCGCACCGTTTGCTGGCAGTTAAGTTTCCGGCTGGCGGAGCGCGTCTTTACAACCTTCGACTGCCGGCGAATCCGATGCCAAAGAAGTATCATGCGTGGTCGGAGTGGCAGAAGCCGGATTTTGTCGATGAACCGGGGTCAACAGGACCGAAACGGGCTGGTAGTGGTCCGGACATCGAAGTTCGCTACCACGTCGAGACTGCTGACGATTAGGTCCGAGCCGGACTGGCGGTCCGAGCCGGACTGGCGTTTCAAGAGCAGAAGGCAGGTGCCGGACTCTCCGAAAGGCTTCGCTGGTACTGAAATGATCGCGCGCGAGTAAATCCCAATTCCCAAAGCCCCAGGTTCCAGGTAATCCCCAAGCCCCAGTGACCAACCTCAGCCCCTAAACCGGCTCCACAGAGCGTCGCCCTACCAATGAAATTTTGGCGAGACGCATCGGTAGGGCGAGACTCCGTCGAGCCGCGGCGCCAAGCTAGGCCTTGATCAAAGATTTCGGCGAGTTGTGTGATGCGCTCGCTCTGAATGACAAATCAGCGGTCCAGCGGCCAAAAAATCGGATCAGGCTGCTGTAGCCGCTTTGGCCCGAAGCTTCTCACTCCATTCGTCGCGCAAGACTTTCATTTCCGCGCTGACCGTGGCCATTCGCGATGCGACACCCTTATATTTTTTGATGGCGCCGGTAACGGTTCGCGTGACCGCGCCCTGGCTGACGAGGCTCTGCAACTTCTCATAGGTGCGCAAGCGCAACATCTCTTCGCCGCCACTGGCTGCGTTCCGCTCCCGGAGATTGAGGAAAATGACGTCGAATAGGCCCTTAAATTCAAAGGACGCCTTAGAAGAAAGGACGGCCACAAGTTCTTCGGTGATGTTGTCGGGGGCGCGACGCGAGAAGGTTGGTTTGGACATCAATGACAATAGCCGAAGTCCCGGAAATAGCTATCCAACAGAGGCCAGAGGCCGGAAGTCAGCAGCCAGATTTCATTCTGCGGCTGACACGGTCGCCTTCACAGCATACACAAACCAAATCTGAAATCTAAAATTCGACTACCTAGAGCTCTTATCGCGCTGGCAGGCTTCCTGTTGATCGTCGCGCTTAGCGACTGTTCGAAACATCAAAGCTCCGGTGGATTGGCCAGGCTCAAGCCATGCCGGTTGCCGGGAATCGATGAAAAATTGCTCTGCGGCCAGCTAACCGTTTTTGAAAATCGGGAGACTCGGGCGGGACGGACGATCGAGCTAAACGTGGTGGTGCTGCCTGCATTCGATCAAAAAACGAAGGCAGAACCGTTATTCGATCTCGCGGGCGGTCCCGGCGCGGCCGCGACCGAAGATGCGAGGTTTTATGCGCAGCAAGGCAAAGAATATCGTCGCCGCCGCGACGTGGTGTTAGTCGATCAAAGGGGCACCGGAAGATCGAATCCGCTCTCGATGCCGACAAAGAAAACTCCCCAACATTATCTCAGCGAGATGTATCCGGTGGAGTACGTGAAGAGCTTACGGCAAACTTTGGAGCAGCGCGCCGATCTCACGCAACACACCACCTCCATCGCGATGGATGATCTCGACGATGTGCGCGCCTGGCTCGGCTACGATCGGATCAATCTCATCGGGGTATCCTACGGAACGCGGGCGGCGCTAGTTTACATGCGACAGCGTCCGGAACGTGTGCGCACGGTCACGCTCATTGGTGTGGCGCCGACGTATCTGAAGATGCCGATGTATCACGCCCAAGCGGCGGCGCGCGCCATGGAATTGTTGCTACGGCAATGTGAGCAGGACACGCAGTGTCATGCGGCGTTCCCGCAAATTCGCGACGATTGGACAAACGTCCTCGCGCAATTAGAACGCGAACCAGCACGAGTGAATTATTCGCCACCCGACAAAAGCGGTCCTGTGATGCTGGAAGTCCAACCCGGCGTTTTCGCCGAGAAAATCCGAACGTGGATGTACGGCCGGGAGCAGGCGAGTCGCATCCCAGTGATAATTCATCGGGCTGCGCACGGCGATTTCGGGCCATTCCTGAGCGAGGCAATCGGTCCATCAATCCCCGATTTCATCGCGGACGGGATGTATCTTTCAGTGACTTGCGCGGAAGACGTTCCCTTTATCGATCAGGCAGAAGCCGCGCACCTGAACGACGGCAATCCATTCGGGAACTATCGCGTCTTTCAGCAAACGCGGGCCTGCAGCATGTGGCCACAGGGGAAAATACCGGCCGACTTTCGCGAGCCAATCTCTTCGAACATTTCCGTACTCATTTTTTCCGGCAACATGGATCCCGTCACACCGCCGCAGCGCGGCGAAGAGGTCGCACATTATTTACCTAATAGTAGACACGTCATCATTCCGCAGGGCGGCCATGGCGTGGACGGTCTAACAGAGCCCGAGTGCGTAGACCGCCTCATCATGGAGTTCATGGAGAAGGGCGACGCCAAGGATCTCGATGTTAGCTGCGTCGAGCGAATGGTTCCGCCGCCTTTTGTGACAGAAGCCGGCGGTCAGAAGTCCGACGAATGAAAGCCTCACTGATCCATAAATAACGGCGGTAGCTGGCAGAGGTTTACAACTTGAACGCGTCTTAGCTTTTCGGTTCGTCGGCGATTCGTAGCACAACTTTCCCGCGGGTATGATGCGTGGCGGCCTGTTGTTCCGCCGCGATCGCTTCGCTCAACGGCAGAACTTGCGTCACAACTGGCTTGATTTTCCCGGCGTCGATCAGGTGCGCGATTTCGGCGAGGTCTTTGGCTTTCGGCTGAACCCACACGGTTGCGCCGCGAATCTGGCGTTTTTCGATCTCGACTGGATCGGGGCGCGCAACCAATGAAATGACAATGCCGCCTTTTTTCACTACGCCGTAGGAACCTGCGAGTGTTTCCCTGCCTACTGGATCGAGCACGGCGTCCACATCCTTGGCGGCATCTTCGAATTTGGTCTTGGTGTAATCAATTGGCACGTCGGCCCCAAGTTGCTGGAGCAGGTCCTGGTTTGCAGTCGATGCGGTCGCGATGACCTTGGCGCCGCGCGCTTTCGCGATTTGGACCGCGAAGCTACCAACGCCGCCTGATCCACCGTGAACGAGAATGGTTTGTCCCGCATGCAGCTGGGCCACATCCACCAAGGCCTGCCACGCAGTCAGCGCGCCCATTGGGACCACCGCGGCTTCGGCAAAGTTTAGTGACTTCGGTTTCGCAGCTACTTCCCATTCCTTGACCGTAACGTACTCGGCCCAGCCGCCGCCAAAAGTTGGATAACCGTAAACTGCGTCACCTGCTTTAAGGTTTGTGATCTTGGCGCCGACTTTTTCCACGACGCCGGCGATGTCGTAACCCGGGATTAGTGGAAGGTGCGTGCCCCATTCCCGAGCGTATTTGCCGCTGAGGGTTAGCGGGTCGGCTGGGTTAACTCCGCTAGCGATGACGCGCACGAGCGTTTCATCTTCCTTCGGCTCCGGCCGCGGCACCTCTTCGAACTTTAGCACTTCGGGCGCGCCGTACTCGTGCGCGACTACCGCCTTCATCATTGGTTTTTCGTCAGCGCACGCGGCCTGAACGGACAAAAGTGCGAAGATCGTCAGACTTAGGATCGCAAGGAAACGGGGAGACATAATCACAGGTCAGAGGTGCGACGGGGCAGGCGAGCGGGTGTAAGTGATCTCGATCGTTTTGATCTCGTGGCCGCCATGCTCTTCGTACCATTCAAGGTTGTAATGATTACTATCGATCACTTTGATTACTTCGCGCACTTTCGTTTTCTGACCCGGTTTCGGTTCGGTTTCGCCGGTGTAGGTGAAGGTTCGTGATGCGGGATCATAACTACCTTCGAAGATCGTCGGCCCGGTGCTGGCGTTGTCGATCCAAATAGAGATGAACTTCTCTTTCACGTTGTCGTAGCCTTCGATAGATTTGCCTTTGAAGTTCGCCTTCTCCAGTTTGCCATCGGCGCCAGGAAGCATCTCGACGTCGAAATCGGCAAGAAAGTAGCGGCCGCCCATGATTGGCTGGCGCACCACAACGCCGTTGGTTTCAACCGGCGGTTTGTTCGGTCCCATTGAAATTTTCAATAGATAGTTCCAGGTGCCAGCCAGCTCACCCAGCAGATTGTGATTAGCGTTGGGCCTGGCCAGGTCACTAGTCTTAGAATCGTTAGGCGATGCCGTCGAGGCGGCAGCGACGGGCGAGGTTTCCGTTTCTCCCGCGACAGCGGGGTCGACGGCAAAAGCCGCCGCCATCCCCAAGGAGAGCGCCATGAGAATCTTTGACATGCACCAAAGTTCCTCGCCCGGAGAGAACATGCTCAAGCCTACACCGTCTGACCGGCTGTGCTTCTCCCGTTCTTTAGTTTCTTATTTCCAAACGCCGAGGTTGCGCACGCACACAGGCAGGCAGGCTGTGCACTAGCCAATCCGCTCGAAGTGAGCCGGTCGTGTATTGTCCGCATAGTTCAGCGGGGACTGATCGCGAGTCGGGAGCGTGAACCAAAAGGTGCTTCCTTTTCCGGGTTCGCTCTGAACGCCGATCTTTCCTTGGTGTGCTTCTACAGCAAGCCGGCAAAAAGCGAGCCCCAGGCCAGTCGAATGCCGATGTCGGCGGCCACTGCTTGTTTGTCCAAATTTTTCAAAGATGTGTTCGTGCCGGTCGCGCGGTATCCCCTCGCCGTTGTCGCTGACAGAAATGGTGACATCAGCCTCATTACGCTCAACACTTATCCGGATTGTTCCATCTGATTTTGTGAATTTCAGCGCATTGCTGATGAGGTTCTCCGCAAGAGACTGCCACTGGCTCGGGCGGCATCTCGCAACGGAGGGTGCGACCTCGTAGGACAGGGGTAAATCGATCCGCAGCCTCGCGCGCGATCTTCGCGAGGTCGTGATCTTGTAAGCGGAGTGGCATTTCACCCGCCTCGAGCCGACCGACATCCAGAAGCGTAGTGATCATGTCGCGCATGTCATCCGCGCCCTGTTTTGCCCCAGTGACACACTCTGCTTCATCCGGATTCAGTTTATCGGAAGCCATTTGTTCCAGTATATCGACGTAGCCGGTAACCAAACTCAGGGGCGAGCGCAGATCATGAACGATCATATGGGTAAGGTCATCCCGCGTTCGCAATGTCGACTGAAGTCTGGCTTTCTCGATACGTTCAAAGGTAAAATCCGCAACCAGGCAGAAGAAAACGGTCGAGTTAAGGGCCAGGAGCGGCGCCAGACAGGGAAGATAAAGGTTTTGGTGGTTGTAAAACCAAAGGGCGAAAAATGGTGTAGCGGCGTCAATCCCCCCGAGAGCAAGCAAGCGCAGCCACGGGGACCGGATGCTTAGCCACAGGGCAGATCCGAGGATGGCGGTTAGTATCGTCACAACTCCCCTGGCAAACGGCGAAAGGTCTCTGACCGATTCGCCATGGAGCAGGCCATTGAGAACGTTGAGGTGGACCTCGGCCCCTGGCATCGGGCCAAACGGGGTCATCAATTCATCCTTCTGCCACTTACCTTCCGCCCCGACGACTACGATCTTGTCGCGGACGAGCTCGCCCGAGCGGTAATTGTGTTCCCAGTATTCCGGAACAAAGATTTCGAACAGCGGGCGGGGACGAAAAGCCGTTCGAGGCGGGCCGGTGAACCGGATCAGATGCTCGGCGAGGTCGTTTGGAATCAGTTCCGGGTGCCCAGCTTTTGAAACAACGCGTGCCGACAACGAAAGGTAAGTCGCGATCGAATTCTCGCGCTCACGAAAAGCAACTCGATATTGAGCTCCGCGCACAACTTTGTTTTCATCAGCAAAAAAATTCGTGAACCCGACGCGTTCATCTTGCGTCGGTGTCTTTGGGATCAGCGTTTCGGCCGGCGGCTCGTAGCTGGAAGGAATTCTGGAGGATCGCTCGATGTTGTCAGGAGAAACGAAATTGCTTCCAATAACCGCCTGAGGCTTGAATTGCTCCAGTGCGACACGAAAGGCATCATCACCAGGGGCGGGAGCGGAAAACAGGCAATCGAAAGCGACAACCTTTGCACCAGCGCGGACGAGACGCTCGAGAATCATGGCGTAGATTTCGCGGTTCCAAGGCCATCCTTTGCTCATGATCTCGAGGGCGCGGCGCGATCCGGGATCGCTTGAACTGGACGAGAACAACCCTTGAAGGTCGAGTGTTTCATCCAGGGCTACAGAATCGGAATCAATGGCAAGGAAGAGCAAGTCTGGATTAGCCGGAGTTGTGCGGCCGGATCGGGCGATGGCGTCCCGAACCCGGGATTCGGTCTGCCCGTAATAGCTGGGAGAGGTGAAATCCAGCAAAGCCGCGGCTGCGGCACAAAGCGTTGCAAGGAGAAGAACGACCAGGGTGCGCTTACGGGACATGATGATCGGACGCAGCGGGAAAAATGCCGATAGAGGGCGCGCTTTCGGCTGCGTCCCACGGATAGGATCCACTGGTGGGTCCTGGGGTTTTCGGGCTAAGGCCAAAATTGGTGGATGATTCGATTCTAAATATATAATTTATACCGCAATTGCCACAATATCTATGCTGAGGACTAGGTCTGCTCTAGCCGCCGTTGCCTTCTATTTCGGTGTCTTTGTTCAGCAATCCGTGGCCAGCCCTCTCACCTCCGCCGAGGTCACCAAAATCATCAACCGGGTCAGTGTGATCGAGCCCGCAAAAGGCGATCGTCCCGCTGTCGTGCGCGATGTCATCAAAGATGATCGCGGTCTACAGACGGCCGCCAGATCCCGCTCGGAGTTGCTTTTTCAGGATAACACCCTGACGCGCATCGGTGCGGAGACATTCTTCAGTTTCAAAACCGGCACACGAGATATGACTCTGGAGAGAGGGTCCATGCTTCTGCAGGTGCCGAAGGGATTAGGCGGAGCGAAAATTCACACCGCGGCGGTCACGGCAGCCATCACCGGCACGACGATCATGATGGAATATAGCCCTAAGCAATATCTCAAGGTTCTGGTGCTCGAAGGTAGCTTGCGTTTATCGCGGAACGGATCCTTTGGTGATTCAGTAGTTTTGCACCCGGGAAAAATGGTGATCATGCGACCGGACGCAAAAAAGATTCCCGCCCCGATCGACGTTGATCTGGCACAGATCGTTAGGACATCGACTTTGGTAAACTTTCCCGGCAGCAATATTTTGCCCAGCATGCCGCTTATTCAGGCGGCAATCAACGACCAGGCCAAGGAGTTGGCGAAAGGAACCCTTGTTCCGACAAATTTGGTCATCGGTCACGGAACCACGTTGGTTTTAGCGTCAAGCGATCAGCTGAGCAAAACCATCGGCTCACTCGCCGGCTTAGCCACGAGTCACAACGGCACGCCCGTAGCTGCAATCGTTTCCACTACCACCTCGACTGCCGCAAACAATGTTCTTGGCTCTGGCCCTGCAGTTTCGGTCTCCAGCAGCGCTCAACTTGTGTCGCTGCTGGGCAACGCTGCGCCCGGTTCTGGCGGGACCATCAACGTTACTCCGGGGGCCGTTAACGTTGGTGGAAATGTGACCGGGGCAGTCAGCGCCAGCACCGGCGGTGGCAGCGTGAACGCCAACGTCTCGTTAGGTGGCCATCGCCCATAAGCTCCGCTGGGACTCTCGCAACACTCGCCGAACCGCCACCAGTGGTTGGAAGCAATCCAACTGCGCTCAACGGTATCGGATCACTTCCCGTCAGGGTGTAATGGGCCCGCCGCCTGGGCATTAGACCCACGGAGCGATCTACCTCAGTAAAAAATAGTGAGAGATCCTTCGGCTTCTCATTTCCAAACACCCAGGTCGCACAATTGCACGGCGGCAATGCCGGCCCAGTTATTGTTAGAAGCAGGGCACGCCGGGCTCGGATGTAAAATCTGGCCGACGCGCGGCGGCGGATCGGCGATCACGTCACGCGCGCGTTTTCCCGCGAAATCACCCACGCCGATGAGCCATTCGGGTTCCAAGATGCGAACAATTTCCCGCAGATGCTCATCACACGCGGCGAACAGCGCCGTCCGCTCGTTTGCCGGCAGTTTGTCCGGCGTCCGATTGCGCCCGCTCTTTTCACAAAACGCCAGTGGGCAATAATTCATCACCATGTGTTCCTCGAAAAATTCCTCGGCGGCGCCGAAGCGTTTCGCGAACAATCCCCATAAACGTTGGCCGCTGATTTCGCTGCGTGCGCAATCGAATCCCATCACTGGCCGCTTCGGATGCTCATCAGGCCAATGGTCAATTCTGGCTTGAATGCCGAGCCAATCGCGCACGGCAGCGATTTGGCCGAACGGGACACCGGTTTGCGCCATCCCGAACGGGCCGGGATTCATTCCGAGAAATAGCACCCGCTTCCGCCTATTTCCGTAGCGACGCAGGTAGATCGCATGCGCGCGCCAGGCGTAGATGAGCGGATTGTAAACGTGCGCGACTGGCGCGGCGAATCTCAGCTCGGCAACCGCGTCGCGCAGACGTTTCGCCGCGAGGATTAATAAATCACTCCGTGCCACAATCGATGTTACGTCAAGGAAACCAAGATTCGAGTGACCAGGCGCAGAGGAATGGCACGATGAAATTTCGATGGTCATCCGCCTGCGTCCACTACGGCGAGACAGGTAGACCGCCGCTACAGACAAATCGGACGATCAAAAGATCAGCTCCGAGTAGGGCGCGGAGCGAGGCGGTGACGTAGTTGGAGAAACGGCCGTTCCACTGCTAAAAATAGAATTGTGGCGACGGCGTAAACGCATAGTTCGACCCCCAGAAGAGCGGCCGCCGACGTGAGCGCGATGTTGTGGCTGGAACAGAATTGCGCGACGAAATGGATGACAAGTTTTTGAGTGAGATACGCACTATAGGCGATGCTGGCGATAAAAGCGGCGCCGGGAATTTTTACTCGCCGTAAAATTAACCGTGGGCTGACAGCACAAACAAGTAACGCGGCCATTCCAAGAGCGATCAACGGGAATTGCCAGATGGCGGCGGCGACGGCGACATAATCGCCTTCGCCCAGATATAATGCGTAAACGATGAGGGCGAGCCCGGGCAGCAAGAGCCAGGGGGCAAGATTCATCAGGCGGCGCCACCCCTGCGGACGGAATTTTTCGATTGCGGCCAGGGCAACACCGAAGACGAGAGGATCGAGCCGGGTCCAGGTCGGGTAATAGATCCAGGTTTGAAAGCCGCGGAAGGAGACACCGGTTTCAGCCAAATTCTGCCAGGCAAGAAATGCGCGCAGCACGATTCCGCCAAGAACGATGGCGCATGGAATGATAAATCGGGCGCGACGCCATCGGCTAACGAGAATTAGTATTATCGGCAGCAGGAGATAGAACTGGTCTTCGACCGCGAGCGACCAGGCGTGGGAGAAGGCGGTGCCGCCATGCAGATCAATGTTTTGCACCGAGAAGACAAATTTCCAGAGCGGCGAAATTTCCGGGTACTCCCGCCACGACGGCAAAAAGGCATAAACGGCGAGAATGACGAAGTAGGCTGGGATGATTCGCAAAGCGCGGCGGGCGAAGAAGCGCCGCAGGTCGATCGGCCGACCGTGCGCGAGCGGCGCGAGCAGTTGGCCGCCGATAAGGTAGCCGCTGAGGACAAAGAATAGATCAACCCCGATCCAGCCGAATCGATCCACGCGACCGGGCAATTTGAAGCCGAAAAGGGCGGCGTGGTAAATGACCACCACGACGATGGCGAGAGCACGGAGAAGATCGAGACCCGGCTGACGTTCGCGATCGGTAAAGCGCGGGTCGACTGCGAGCCGGAGTGGCGTGGTAGTTTCGCTCACGAAATTTCGGATACGCGACGCTAGCAGAGGCATGGCCCCCGTCGAGTTTCCCCGAGCACGTTGCAAATTCGACTGCTTTAAGCAGTCGATATTTCGTGGCGCTGATATCTGTGCGGTGCGTGGCCGCCTTCGCCCGCAATTCTCTTACGGCAACGCGGCAAGGATCCGCGCGACCAGGAATTGCGGCGCGATTCCAAGAAACAACACGACGGCTGCGGCGAACACAATTGTGAGTCTGGAAAGTCCGTTCTGTGCCAGGGATGAGCGCGAGCGCGTTTCAGCCCCCTGGGTTTGGAAAATCACCTTTAAAACGATGAGATAATAGTAAAGGGAAATCAGACTGCCGAAGAGCGCGAGCACAACCAGCCAGAGCAGGCCATGATTTGCTCCGGCGCGAAACGCGGCACTGAAGAGATAGAACTTGCCGAAGAATCCGGCGAGCGGCGGGAGGCCGGCCAATGACAACATGAATACCGCCATGCATCCGGCGAGCAATGGTGAGCGCGTACGCAACCCCGCGAAGTTCTGCAAATCGTCGCCGCCGGTTTCGCGGCGCACCAACGCGACGACACCAAACGCGCCGATCAAGGTGAAGGCGTAGATGGTAGTATAGAACAAGGTTGCGCTAAATCCTTCGCGGCCGCCCGCAATTATTCCGAGCAAGGTGTAACCGGCGTGAGCAACAGCAGAGTAGGCGAGCAACCGGCGCAGATTGGTCTGGACCAGGGCGACCAGATTGCCAATCAGAATCGAGAACGCAGCCAACACGGCGAGGACCGGCGACCAACCGGCAACCATGGCGTGCCAGTCGGCGCTGCCGTGCACCGGGCCAAATCCAATGAGCACGATTTTTCCAAGGACGACGAACGACGCCACTTTTGATGCTGATGCAATGAAGGCGGCGCTCGAAACCGGCGCGCCTTGATAGGCGTCAGGGGCCCAGAGATGAAACGGCGCAGCTGCGATTTTGAAGGCGAAGCCGACGAGGGTCATGACAATGCCGGCAAACAAAAGCGGCGAGAGAGATTGCGCAGCAAGGCCTTCCGCAATGGCGGCAAGACTAGTCGTGCCCGCCATGCCATAAATGAAGCTCAGCCCAAAGAGAGTAAAAGCGCTGGCGGTACTGCCAAAGAGAAAATACTTCAGGCCGGCTTCGGCCGATCGGATATCGGTTTTGTCGAATGCCGTCATAAGATAAAGCGACAGACCCGTAAGCTCGAGCCCGATGAAAATCATGAGCAGCTCCTCGCTGCTAACGAGAAGTAGGAGGCCGATAGTAGCGAGCAGAATGATGGCAAGATACTCGCCGTAGTTTGGTGTCTCACGGGACGCGAGAAGGATGGTGAAAAAGGCAAGAACCAAACAGACGATCTGGAAGAGCGAGTTGAGCGGCGAGGTCACAAGCATGCCGTGGAACAAATTCGCGTGTGCTGGAAGCATCAATACGGCTTGAATCGCGATAACGAGTCCAAGCGCCGCGACCAGCGCGCAGAAAGCGGTAGAGGCAGCCGTGCCGGCTGCGGCACGTTGCGGCATTGCCGGCGACACGCCTGCCACCGCCGTTCCGCGACTCGTCGTCACACCAATCACGAGAACGACGAGCGCAGTCAAGGTAACGATCGCTTCCGGGGCGGCGAGTTTGAGGAGATCGAGGTAGGACATGGGAGATCGTTACAATGTTAAAAAGTTACATTGTTAAAATGGGAGAAGCACTGACCCGAGGCTCCGTTGTAACTTTGTAACCATGTAACCTTTTTAACCGCCGGTTTTCAAAAACCTCATTGCTTCAACTGCGGGTTGAATACGATCGAGTAAGAACTTGGGATAGATTCCGATCGCCACGGTTGCGAAGATCAGGAGGCTGGCGCCAAGTTTTTCTGGAACACTAATCGGTTCGAGGTGGATCGGCCGCTCGGCGGGCGATGTCATTAATGGCGGCGAAGCCGCAGGTCCTTTAACATCGCCCGACGAAATGGCCGATCCGCCTTCAAAGAAACTTTTTTTCAGCGCGCGCAGGGTGAATGCGGCTACCAAAACCATGCCCACACCGGTAATCCAGACCGCGATCGGAAAGGTTTTCCACGCGCCGATCAGGATGGTAATTTCGGCGGCGAACCCGCTGAAGCCGGGAATGCCCATCGACGCGGCCGAAGCGATGACAAAGACAAAGGCGGCGAACGGAAGCGCGCGATTGAGTTCCATCAGCGACAGTTCATCGAGATCCCGGGTGTGAGTGCGGCGATAAATCATGCGTCCAGCAACGGCAAAGAGGAGTGCACCGATCACGCCGTGGGAAAACATTTGCAGAACCGCGCCGGAAACGCCGAGGACGTTTGCCGTCGCCAAGCCAAGAAGCACGAAACCCATGTGGCTCACGCTCGAATAACCGATGACGAATTTCAGGTCGCGCTGCCGCAGTGCCACCGCCGCTGCATAGACAATTCCGATCACGGCCAGAATCGCGATCCAATTCCTCCACATTTGGAAACCCTGCGGAAAAAGATTCATCGCGACGCGCAGCCCGCCGTAGGCTCCGAGTTTCATCACAATTCCGGCGAGCAACATTGAGCCCGCGGTCGGCGCGGCCACATGGCCGGTCGGCGCCCAGGTGTGCAATGGCCAGACGCCGGCGAGGACGGCGAAGCCGAGAAACAAAACCGGGAATGCCCAAGCTTGTAATTGCGGGGTGAATCGAAATTGGGCGAGCTGGTTCAAGTCGAGCGAACCGGCGCTGACATACGCGGCGATGATTCCGATGAAAACAAGCGCGCCGCCAAAGAAGGAGTAAAGGGTCAACTTCATCGCGCCGTATTCCTTGTTGGTCGATCCCCAGATCGCGATCAGGAAGTACTTGGGCACGATCACCAGTTCGTAAAAGACAAAGAGCAGGAACAAATCGGTGCTAAGAAAAACGCCGAAGGAGCTGCCTACTACCAGCAGCAGCCAGAAAAAAAACTCGTTCGGCCGTTGATCGTTGGCGACATCCCAGGAAAAAAGGACGGAGCTCACTGCCGTTATCGACGTAACCAGGACGAGCGTAAGACTGATTCCGTCGACCGCGAGATGGTAATTCATGCACAGGGCGGGTACCCAGGGCACGCGCACAATGGTGGTGAAGTGCGCCAGATCGAGATCGTGACAGAAGAACGTCGCCAGACTAATCGCGAAGGTCGCAGTAGTTGTTAGTAACGCGATCCAGCGCGAAAATGTGCGCGGCAAAAAGAGCAACAGTACTGCGCCCGCGAACGTGATGTAAATCGTCCAGGCGATCACTTGGCGATTACGACATCTCCGCTTTGAATTGGTCGCGGCACGTCCGCCCACTGGATCGTGACATTGCTGAAATTCACGGGAATCCCCGCGCTTATCAGCGGATCGTTGCTATCGCAGACATGGAAATGCAGATGCGGCTCGGTTGAATTTCCAGAGGAGCCTAGCTTGCCAACATGGCCACGCCTTGTTCGGTAAATGGGTACGGGCGGCAAGGTCACAATTTGTGACCTTGATCGATGTCCTTGTGGACTGGTCAAAAATTGTGACCTGTTCGATTGTGCGATGCGCGCTATTGGGATGATCTCTTTGTTCATTCGCGGAAATTCAGGCAAACAGCCGCGCCATCTGTGCCACGGTGGAGTTGAAAATGTTGAAAAGGAATTGGGGGACGATGCCGATGGCGAACATGAGAAGTGTGACCGGAACTACCACCCACTTTTCGTTAGATCTGAGATCGGCAAAAGTGGCACCAGTTTCGACGAGCGGACCGCTGAAGAGCGACTGCATCGCGCGCATGAAGACGACGGCGGTGAAGAGGAGACCGAGCACCGCCACCGCGGTGAATGAGGCCGTCAGGGCGAAGGAACCTTTGAAAATGAGAAACTCGCCGATAAATCCATTTAGTCCGGGCAGTCCGAGCGACGAAAACATCGCCACGCTCATCCAACCGCAAAGATGTGGGGTACGTTGCATGAGACCGCCGAAGTCATCGATGCTGCGCAGGCCGCGTCGTTGTTCGAGTAACCCGACAAAATAGAAGAGCGCGGCCGCGGTGATGCCGTGATTGAAGATTTGCATGAAAACGCCGCTCAAGGCCGCCTCCGTTTCGACCAAAGGCCGCGCCGCCGTAGCGGTGACGGCAAAAAGACCGAGCATGCAGTAGCCAAGATGATTGATCGACAAGTAGGCAACCATTCGTTTCAGGTCCGATTGCGCCCAGGCGGCCAGAGGAGCAATCACGATGGAACAAACCGCCAGAGTCAACAGCCACGGCCCCAGTGTCGTAATCTCGTTAGGAAAAAGCGGCAGCAGTAATCGGACAAAACCGTAAACTCCCATTTTGGAGAGTGTACCGGTCAACACCATCGAAACACCGGTGGGCGCGGTTTCATAGGCGTCAGGCAACCAGGTATGAAAGGGAAAGAGCGGAACCTTGACCGCGAGTCCAAGAAAGATTCCGGCGAAAGCGAGCCATTTAACATTGCCGGTAAGCAAGTCGCCGGTTTTTGCAAGATCGGCGAGACCGGCGAAATCGAACGTGCCCTTGGCAAAATAGATCCCGAGGAAAGAGAGCAGCATCGCCACGCTACCGAGAAAGGTATAAAGGAAGAATTTTGTCGCGGCGCGATCGCGTTTTTCGCCTCCCCAGATTTTAATAAGGAGGAAGGCAGGGATGAGGCTCATCTCGTAGAAGAGAAACCAGAGAATGAAATTCTGCGCGGTGAACGTGCCGTAAAGCGCGGCTTGCATAATCAACATCAGCGCGCAGAAACCGGGATCTCCCGCTGGGCGGGATTGCGCGAGTAAGGCGAATGGAAATACCAGCGAAGTAAGGATGACAAGAAGCAGGCTTAAGCCATCGATTCCGACCAAATACTCGGCACCGATTGCAGGGATCCAGCTATGCCGTTCAACTAGCTGAAGACCTGGCAAAGTAGAATCAAAGCTTCGCCATAATAGAAAAGCGCCAATCGCACTAATTAGATTAAATGCGAGTGCGACTCCACGAGCGTAGTTGCGTGTCGCGCCAACCAGAAGCGCTGCGACGATCGGAACTACGATAAGCGTAGTAATCAGCCAAGCCATGCGTAAAGGAGAAGCAGGAGGAGCATTCCGATGGCAATCGCGCCCAGATAAGTTTGGATCTGACCCGAATGTGCCGCGGCGATGAGTCGGCCAAAACCGCGTGTTCTACTGGTGGTTTCATCAACGCCGGCATTGATGCCGTGGTCGTCAAAGCCTTTGCTCAAAACCCCGAAGGCCTGACCAATTCCAGCAAACAGCCTGACCAGGCCATCCCAGAAATAGCGATCCAGCCAATCGGATAGACGCGAGAGTATTCGGCTGAAAGCGATAACGGTTTGTTCGTAGATTTCATCGAACCACATTTTGTTTTCGAGAAATCGGAACAGCCCTGGCTGTGCCCGCGCCAAAGGATCAGGGACATTGCGATACATCAGCCAACCGAGTCCAATTCCTCCGGCGACCAGCGCAAGTGAGAGCAGAAGCATTGGCTGAATGAGCGAGCCGAAGTCAACGCGCGCTGGTTCGCCGTTGAGATAGGCGTGAAGCCACGGCCAGGCGGGCGTGAGCACAAGGACGAAAAGAATCGAGCACAAGGCAAGGACAACGAGCGGCATCGTCATTACCCGCGGACTTTCGTGCGCGCGGAACACAGGCCTCTGGCCTGTGCGCACAACGGAGATGTTCTCAGTTGTTGTCGCTGCTTTAGCGGAGTGGAACTCCGCTGGGCGCACAGACTGGACGTCTGTGTTCCGAGCCGAACCCCAAAACACGTAGATGATTTGCCGAGTCATGTAGAGCGCAGTGAGAATCACTCCGGCGAGCATCAGGTAATGCGGCAACGGCGAGACGGGCCAATGCGCCGTAGCGTGCAGGACTTCTTCTTTCGTCCAACCACCAGAAAAGAAGAAGGGAACGCCGCTCAGATTCATCATGCCGATGGCGTAAGTGAGAAATGTCACCGGCATGATCCAGCGCAAGCCGCCCATTTTGCGGATGTCCTGTTCATGATGAAGTCCGTGAATGACTGAGCCCGCGCCAAGGAAGAGCAGTGCTTTGAAGAAGCCATGCGCGATCAGGTGCATGATCCCGGCCGCGACTCCACCGACACCGAGCGAGACCATCATCAGCCCAAGCTGCGAGACGGTTGAGTAAGCTAGAATGCGTTTGATATCGAACTGAGCCAGAGCGATGAGCGAAGCCATTAGCGCAGTGACCACGCCGACCGATACCACAACCGTGAGAGACGGCGTTACGCCATTGACTGCGCCTAACGAGAATAAGGGATAGACGCGAGCAACGAGGAAGACGCCGGCCGCGACCATGGTTGCGGCATGGATCAATGCGCTGACCGGCGTCGGTCCTTCCATCGCATCCGGCAGCCAGACGTGGAGAGGGAATTGCCCGGACTTTCCGATCGCACCGCAGAAAATTAAAAGCGCAATCGCGGTGCTGCTCGCGCCTAACGAAGCCAGCGCGGCGTTTTCGAGACAGCCGCGGCCGCCATCATAAAAGAGCAACGTTCCGGTGCGATGATAGAGCCAGAGCATTCCAAGAAAAAATCCCATGTCGCCAATGCGCGTGGTGATGAAGGCTTTCTTGGCTGCGGCAGCCGCGCTCGGCCTATCGATCCAGAACCCAATAAGCAAATAGGAAGCAAGCCCGACCAGTTCCCAGCTAACAAAAAGTAGAAGGAGGCTGTTTGCGATGACTACCCCCAGCATCGCGCCAGAGAAGAACGAGAGATAAGCAAAGAAGCGGGTAAAATTCTTGTCGCCGCCCATGTAGCCAACGCTGAAGACAAAAATGCAAAGACCGACTAGCGTGATCATGGCCATCATGGCCGCGGCGAGCGGGTCGAGCACCCAGCCGAGGCGAAGGGCCTGGTCGCCGAAAGTGAACCAGGTGAAATTGAGAACAGAACGAAAGCCCGGCGCCGCGAGTGTTGATAAGAACGCGGTGATCGATAGCGCCAGGGCTGCAATCTGGCCTAAGATAGCGAGGGCAGCGCCGGTGCGACGACGCGAATTGGCCAAGCTAAGAATAAAGAACGAAGCCACCAACGGCACGGCAGGGATTAGCCAGAGGTTGGAGACGATCCAGGAATTCATCTTTTGGGCGCAAGGAGAAAACGTCCAACGCTCAACCTCCAACGCTCAACGTCCAACGAAGAAGGACGCAGGCACTTCGCGCGAGTTGAGAACGTTATGATGGGTCGCACCGTGATTTCGCCGCGGCAGGAGGCTAACAAGAAGAAACGAAAGTCCCATCGCGCTGAAAATTCCTGTCTGAGATCGAAGTTGAACGTTGAGCGTTGGGCGTTGGGGGTTTGCTTCTTGCAGCTCATCTTATCCTTTGAGCTGATCGAATTTATCGACATTGGTCGTTCGATAGTGCCGGTAAATAGCGATGACGAGGGCGAGGCCGACAGCGGCTTCGGCGGCGGCGATGGCGATGGAAAAGATCGCGACTAGGACGCCCGTTGGTGATTGCGGCTGCGGGCCGAAGCGCCAGAAGGCGACGAAGTTTAAGTTCGCGGCCGCGAGCATTAGCTCAATGCCGATCAAGATAAAAATGGCGTGACGGCGACTGAGTGCGGCGAGCAGGCCGATAGAAAATAGCGCGGTCGAAACGATGAGGAAGAGTTGGAGGGTTGGAGTCATGCGTGGCTGGAGTTAAAACGTTAAAATTGTTACATTGTTAAATAGGTGAAGAGATAACGCTGTAGTTCCGTTTTAACGTTGTAACCCTTTTAACAATTCACCTTTCTTCTCGCTTCTCCTCCATCACGAGAATGAGCGCGCCGATCAGGGCGGCGGTGAGCACGAGCCCAACGCATTGCAACGGCCAGACGTAATTAGTCATGAGGACTTCGCCGATCAGTTTCACCGTGACCGGTTCGATTTGCGGCGCTGGAATCGCGAGCGATTTGGTTTTTAAAATTGTCCGGACCAATCCACCGAACACAGCCAAAGCCACGATGGCGCCGCCCCAGTTAAAGCCGCGGTCGCCAGTTACCTCGCGGCGCGTCAGCAGGATGGTGAAAACAATCAAGACGGCGACTGCTCCGACATAAACAAAGACCTGCACCAATCCAACGAATTCAGCACCTAACAAGAAGAAGGACGCGGCCACACCAACGAACGCAATTACCAAGCTAAGGGCTGCATGAATCAGCTTCCGCAGAGTAGCCGCGGCGAGCGCGCCCGAAAGGGTAATGATGGCAATGACCAGAAATGCGACGCTGTTCATTCGTCAAAACCTCGTATCAAGGAGGCGCGAGAGCGCGAGATAAACAAGGGCGATCACTGCCAGCGACCAAAGCCAGCCCGCCAGTCCCCGCCCCTGATAATGCCAGACCGCCGCGGCGACGATCAAGGTGAAGGCCATCGGAAGCATGAATTTCCAGGCGAAATTCATAATTTGATCGACGCGAGTGCGCGGAAGCGTCCCACGCACCCAAATGTAAATAAAAAGCAGCGCGCTCAGCTTCAGGAAAAACCAAAAATAGGATGGAATAAAGTTGAGCGCAGCGATCGGTGAATGCCAGCCGCCGAGAAACAATGTCACCGCCAATCCGCTAATGGCGAACATGCCAAAATATTCCGCCATGAAAAAGGTCGCGTACTTGAAGCCGGAATATTCCGTCATGTGACCAGCAACAATTTCCGATTCGCCCTCCGGGACATCGAAGGGTGTGCGGTTGGATTCGACCAGACCGGAGACAAAAAACAAAACGAACGCGGCCGCGCCCCAGGGGGTGGTGACGAACCAGTGCGGCAGGATGCCCAGCGAATAACCATCCTGCGCCGCGACAATCGCATCCGGCGAAAGCGAGCCTACGATCATCACCACCGGGAGGGTGGTGAGAATGAGCGGTAATTCATAGCTAACCATTTGAGCAATGGCGCGCATTGCACCCAGCATCGAAAACTTGTTGTTGCTACCCCAGCCGGCCATGAAGACGGCGAGTTCCGTGGTTGATCCAACGGCAAAGAAAAAGAGAATGCCACCGTCGATCGCGAATGGTGTCATGTTCCGTCCGTACGGAATGACGCCGAGGGCGAGAATCGCGGTGGCGGCGATCAAGATTGGAGCGAGAAAATGCACCACCTTATCCGCGCGGGCCGGCACAACATCTTCCTTGATCAACATCTTAATGCCATCGGCCACCGGCTGAAAAAGTCCGAACGGCCCGACTCGATTTGGGCCAAAACGATTTTGGATGCGGCCGAGAATTTTCCGCTCGAGCACGGAGATAGCGGTAAAGAGAATAACGAAAACTCCGAGAACGGCTCCAATATTTAATAGCGCAGACAGGATTTGAATTATCGAATCGGGCGCGCCGGGAAGAAACGCCAACAGCCAATGTTTGGCACGGACGAAAATCTGATCGATGAACTCGCTCACGCTCGACGAAGAAAAGCGGTGCTAATTGTTTAATCAAGGAAGAACGAGATCAGAGCGCCTCGGCGGATTGATCCAGCGAAGAACAGCAAGCGCGAGGACGATGCAGATAATTGCGATCAACGCTTCGGAATGCAGCATCCAGGCCGTGCCGAAACGATCATGCACCCAGCCATCGGACGTGGTCATGTAAACAACGGGAAGGTTACCGAGGGAAGAGAGCGTCGCGTATTTGGTGGAAGCGGCGCCGCGGCCGATGGCAAGCAGGACGATCGCGGAAAAGGCGGCGTAAGCCATTCCACAAGTCAGGGCGTAGGCAAGAACACCGACGCTAAACGCGTTTGGCGTGCGCGCCGTGACGGCCATGATAATCGCGACCATCGCCATAAGAATTCCCGATCCGAAATATGACCACCAACGACCGACGCGATCCGCAACCCAGCCGCCGATGACGCAACCGATGGCGCTGACGACGCCGTTCAAAACGCCGCTGACTAACGCAACCTGATCCGGTGTCGCACTCCAATCAGGCGCAACCGCCGACCACAAATTGTTCATGGCGCTGGCACCGATGGGCGAGCAAACGAGTACGATGGTGAAAAGCGGAATGGTGGCGCGCACCATCGACAAAATATCGCGCCACAAAATGCGCATTCGTTCGCCGAGGGTTTCATTCGCAACGACGCGCACGTCGGATGCAAAATAAATCGCGCCAGCCGAGACGAGCATCGCGATTGCGAGTCCGCCCCCGGCGATCTCCTTCGAGAAATGAGACTCGCAAGCCAAACGCCGACGCCACCGCCGATGCCATTGCCGCCGAGATTTCCCGCCTGATACCAGCCAGCGGCGCGACCTTTTGCCTTTTCGGCGACCGTATGCGCCATCAACCCGCCAACCGGAAGGACGATCAATGTTCCCGCAACTTGCGAAACAAAAACAACAGCCATCAAAATGGCGACGGCGTTTTGATGAAGCGGCAGAAGCGCAACAAGCAACAACGTCGCCGCGGATGTGCCAAGTCCCAACAGATACCAACGGCGCGCGGTCAAGGTCAGCTCCGCCACCGGTCCCCAGAGAAATCGCCAGAGATTTGCCGACACACCGATGGCCACGATCGACGCTGCGAGGGCCACCGAAAATCCGACCCGCGTCAGAACGAATGGCAAGGTGATGGAAACGAACCCACTGCTGATGCCATAGGGCAGAACGAGAAAAAAGAAAACGAATGGATGGGTGGATTCGCGATCGCGCATTGAGAAATCCTGGTCGCGGATTACACAGATGAAACGCAGATGAAAAGACTGTAGCTTGGCCGGCTGCTGGCAATGTAAATCTGTTTTTGTCTGTGACTGACTTGTCGATCTAACGCGAATGACTCCGCATCCCTATTCGTTCATCGTAATTTTTGTCGGCGTCGCGCTCATCTTTCCAATCATGCCCCTGATTCTGGCCTGGATGTGGCGAAGATTTTTTCAACCGCCGAAGCCCGGGGTGCAAAAAAATGCGACCTACGAATGCGGCATCGAGTCGTTAGGCGAGGCGCAGATTCAATTTCGATCGCAGTATTATCTCTACGCCATCATCTTTTTGATCTTCGACGTCGAAGCGGTATTTCTGGTGCCGTTCGCGGTCGCGTTTACCGGACTGCCGGTAGGCGCGTTTGTTGCGATTCTGATTTTCCTGCTGTTGCTGATCGAAGGACTGATTTGGGCGTGGGGCAAAGGTTGCTTAAATTGGGCGCGCTAGCGCTCGTTAAAATCGTTAAAGGCGTTACATTGTTAAAACGGAAAAGAGATAGTCCGATTTAACTTTTTACCTTTTCACGGCAGATGAGCGAGATCGACGAGGGACTGCGCAGCGAATTGCAACGCCAGGGCATCTGGGTCACTTCGATGCAGGAACTTTACAATTGGGGACGCAAAAACTCGATTTGGCCGCTCCAATTTGGGCTCGCCTGTTGCGCGATTGAAATGATCGCGACGGCGGCGTCACGTTACGATATTGCGCGGTTCGGAGGGGAAGTTTTTCGGCCGTCACCGCGTCAGGCCGATTTGATGATCGTGGCGGGAACGGTGACGAAAAAAATGGCCCCACAAATCGTCAGGCTCTATAACCAGATGCCCGATCCGAAGTACGTAATCTCGATGGGCGCGTGCGCGATTTCGGGCGGACCATTCAAGCAAGGTTACAACGTCCTCAAAGGAATCGACCGCTATATCCCAGTCGATGTCTATATCCCGGGTTGCCCGCCGCGCCCGGAAGCGTTGCTGCACGCCTTCATGGAATTGCAGCGCAAAATCGACGAACAAAAACTAACCGGCGCTGGGAAAGCGGAACACCTTGATCCGGACCAGCCGAGTGAGTTTCCGGTGCCGGCTTTTGGCGCACACGATTTGGAGCCGCCTGCGAATGCCGATGTGTTTCGGCCAATGAAAATCGAGCGGAAACAATGAGCAGAGGAACACGGACTTCCAGTCTGTGCGCCCAGCGGGGTTGCACCCCGCTGATTCTTCAGGACAGCGGGCAGGATGCCCGCTGGGCGCACAGGCCACAGGCCTGTGTTCCGACATGATGGAATCGCTCGAACAAATAAAATCGCGAATCGAAGCGGCAATACCGGGAGCGAAGATCGACATCGTTCCCAACGCGAGTCCATCGCAACAGGCTTCACTTTTAATTGACAATGAACATGCGCGCGAGATTGCGAAATTTCTGCGCGATGATCCGGTTTTGCGTTTCGATTTCTGTTCCAATGTAACCGGCATCGATTGGCTCGACCGGGTGGTGACGAAAAAAGTGAAGGCTAACTCCGATCTGGCGCAGCGCGGAATTTCAGGAGCGGGAAATTTTTGATCTTTACGGTATTCAGTTCGAAGGCCATCCCGATCTGCGCCGCATCCTGATGTGGGACGAGTTCAAAGATTACCCGATGCGGAAGGATTATCGTGAGCCGGACGATTACGAATACGAGCCGACGCCGCACGAAGATGTGCTGGAGAAGGCGAAACAGCATTACGCCTCGCGCCCGCAATTAGATGGGGCAGAAAATATCACGGCGCAGCCGTGAGTGGTTAAATGGTTAAAAACGTTACAACGTTAAAAAGGGAATGGCGCCTCGATCGTTTTAACCATGTAACAGTTTTAACTTTTTTAACGTCGCCTTTCGCATGACCGCAACCATCCAAACACTCGAACCAGCCGAACGGCCGCTTCAGATAATGAGTTCGCGGCTCGAAGGCGAACTACTCGAAGTCTCGATGGGGCCGCAGCACCCTTCGACGCACGGCGTGTTTCGCATGAACGTAGCGCTGGACGGCGAGATCGTACGGAAACTTAAGCCAGTATTTGGCTACTTGCATCGTAATCATGAAAAGATCGGCGAAAGCACGAGCTATCTCGGTTCCATGCCTTACACGGATCGACTCGACTACTTTTGTTCTATGACGAATAACTGGGCCTATGCGCTCAGTGTCGAGAAGCTTGCCGGCATCGACGTTCCCGAGCGGGCCGAATACTTGCGCATTATCCTGGCCGAACTAACTCGACTTCAGAACCATGCTTCGCTTCTGGGTTTCCTGCTTAGCGACATGGGAGCGTGGGGCACGCCACTGATGTATGCCTTTCGTGAGCGCGAGAAGATTCTCGATCTGTTTGAGTCGCTTTCCGGCTCCCGCATGATGTGCGATTACATGCGCTTCGGCGGCTGCCGCGTGGACGCAAGCGCCGATTGGCTGGCACGGGCAAAACAGATTGTCTATGCCTTTCCAAAGTTCCTCGATGAATTCGAAAAGTTGATTGTAGAAAATGAGATCCTGATCGCGCGGACACAGGAGGTCGGCAAACTGTCCGCAGACCTTGCCATTAGTGCAGGGATTACCGGTCCGATGTTGCGGGCGTGCGGAGTAAACTATGACATCCGCAAAGTGGACGGCTACGGGTTTTATCCGAGGTTCAAGTTTCGTATTCCGTTAGGAGAACACGGCGACACCTACGATCGCCTGATGATGCGGGCGCTGGAGATGCGCGAAAGTATCGGGATCCTGAAGCAAGCTTTCGAGCAGATACCTGCCGGGCCGGTGATGAATCCGAAGGTAAAGATTCGCGCCTTCAGACCACCCGTCGGCGAAGCCTACGGGCGTATCGAAGCGCCGAAAGGCGAGCTCGGCTTCTATTTAATAAGCGACGGTAGCCCTAATCCGTATCGTTACCGTGTCCGC
>WNGE01002107.1_pt1 | contig 26673 bp, 27 predicted proteins | sample 5400651 | NCBI WGS metagenome assembly WNGE01 (sample SAMN13153370, study PRJNA577476) | soil metagenome | isolation source: 60 cm soil or saprolite under grassland replicate 2 | place: USA:California | collected 2016-06-15 | reverse complement strand
GTGCGATACTGATTCTCATTTCATTTATCGGTTTGGCGCGATATAGGATGCGCGCTAGCGCGGCAACCGATTCGCAATAAGAGTGCGCGGTGCACTCCCTTCGTTACCGTGACGGCAGCGGCATCGGTGTCGGCGCACCGCAGTTCGGTCAGCGCCGCGGCTTCTACGGCACGGTCGCGTTCGATTTTTGAGGTCTTCGAACCAATCAGCTGCCGGCGTTGACAGGCTCGTGCTCACGGCAATGCTGCGTCTCGATCGTCAAATGGACCAATTCTCCGTGCCCTCGAAGGAGCTTCCGATATTCATCAGAACTCTTCGGCTGATGGGCGACGATTGAGACGATCGCGGCAAATTTTCCCGTCCCGACTTGCCAGACGTGCAAGTCGGTCACGAGCGAATCGCCGTCGCTTTCTACCGCACGCCGAATTTCTTCTGGCAGATCGGACGAGGGCGGCGTGCGATCGAGCAAGATCCCGCTTGTGTCTCGCAACAGAGTGTACGCCCACGAAAAAACAACACCGCTGCCGACAATTCCGACCACCGGATCAAGCCACGCCCAGCCAAAGAATTTGCCGCCGGTCAGCGCGACAATTGCCAAAACGCTGGTGAACGCATCTGCGAGTACGTGCAGATATGCGGCGCGAAGATTTAAGTCATGATGATGAGCGCTGGCGCGAGTGTGATCTTCAGGGTTACGGCCATCCTTAAGCAGAAAGGCGCAGCCCAAATTCACCGCCAGCCCCAGGCAGGCGATGCCGATCGCTTCATTGAAATGAATGGTCAGCGGAACGAATAAACGACGGACTGATTCGCCCGCCATTAAGAATGCCACGATTGAAAGCACGACTGCGCTCGTGAAGCCGCCGAGCACGCCAATTTTTCCAGTGCCAAAACTGAATCGCACATTGGTCGCATGTCTTCGGGCGAGGTAATATGCCACGGCCGTTATCACGAACGCAATCACGTGCGTGCTCATGTGCCAGCCATCGGCAAGCAATGCCATTGAGTGCGACATGAGACCGACAACGATCTCGAGGACCATCATCACCGCCGTGACGCCGATCACAATACGGGTGCGCCGTTCCGCCTTGGAGAAATCTGGAACGAAGTCGTGTGCCTGCTGGAAGCGCGAATGATCCGAGCGGTGCATCGATTCCAAAGCTACGCGATTTTTAATGGTGGCAAAGGTTGTAGGGCGTTTCTGTGAAACGCCGCGGCGTCTGGCACAGACGCCCTACAAATTTTTGCTGCTTTAATTCGGCGGTTGGCACAACCGCCGCTACACTTTCTCGCGTGCATTCGTTTCGTTATCGCGACGGCCAGCTTCACTGTGAAGATGTCGACCTTGCGCGCGTCGCGGAAAAATTCGGGACGCCGCTTTATATCTACAGCGCGGGCACAATTCTCGATCATTACCGCCGGCTCGATGCCGCGCTTGCGCCACTCGATCATCTGATCTGTTACGCGGTCAAAGCAAATTCGAATCGCGCGATTCTCAAGTTACTCGCTGAAGAAGGCGCGGGATTCGATATCGTTTCCGGCGGCGAACTTTATCGGGTGCTCGCTGCGGGCGGCGATCCCGCGAAGTGTACTTTTGCGGGCGTTGGAAAATCTTTCGACGAAATTCAGTACGCGCTCGAAAAACGTGTTTACAGTTTCAACGTCGAAAGCGAAGCGGAGCTGGAGTACATCGATCGGATCGCCGGCGCGAAGAATCTGCGCGCGTCAATTGCCCTGCGGGCAAATCCCAATGTCGATCCGCGTACGCACGAGTACATCTCGACCGGCTCACGAGAGAATAAATTCGGCATCGCGCTCGACCATCTCGTCGCGGTTTACGAGAGCGCCGCGAAAATGCATAACATCGACATCGTCGGCGTGCAGATGCACATCGGTTCGCAAATTACTGAGGTTGCGCCGTTCGCGGATGCAATCAAAAAGGTCGTGCCGATCGTACGGGACTTAAAATCGAAATACGGGATCAAGTTCTTCAGCATCGGTGGCGGACTTGGGATTGTTTACGAATCTTCGTTCGCCAGCGGCAGCCCCGATTGGTGGAACGCGGACCACGAAACATCCGCGAAACATCAGTTGTCGATCCAGGAATATGTCGATGCGATTTTGCCGCCGCTGGGCAAATTAAAACTGCGGATTCTGGTCGAACCGGGGCGACTGCTCGTGGGAAATGCTGGCGTTCTGCTGACGCGGGTTCGTTATATCAAGCGCACCGGTCCAAAGAAATTCGCGATTGTCGATGCGGGAATGAATGATCTGATCCGACCTGCGCTTTACCACAGTTATCATGAGATCGTTCCAGTTCGTGAACTGAATAACCCTGGGCATGAGAAGATCGACATTGTGGGGCCGGTTTGCGAGAGCGGAGACTTTTTTGCGCTCGATCGCGAAATGCCGGAAGTGCGCGAAGGCGATCTGCTCGCCATCATGAGCGCAGGCGCTTACGGATTCGTGATGGCCTCAAATTATAATTCGCGGTCGTTACCAGCCGAAGCGCTCGTCCGCGGGGACGAGTTCGCGCTCATTCGAAAACGACAGACGAATAAGGATTTAATCAGCGGTGAAATCGACCCGCAATGGTAGGCCGATTGACCTCAATCGCCCGGCGGATTACGACGCTCACACCGAGGCGGTTGGGTGAATCGCCCTACCTCCACTTGCGCATTTTCGGTGCCTGCATAAATAGTGTTTCCGCCGATTAACATTATGCGCCGGATCTCTCTCTTACTCGTGCTCTTATTCACGCTCGTGTCTGGCGGAAATGCGTTCGCCAGGAACACGGAGTGGATCATCGTCGTGGGCGGGCCATCTCTTTATCAATGGGAACACTACAAGACTTATCCGCACGATCATTGGTGGGCGAACTTTATTCGGGCCGCCCGTTTGCGCACTGAGCAATTGCGCGGCCAGCTCGGCCCCGATGCATTGATCACCTGGCTCGTCTACAAACAGGGCTACCTCGATCGCGCTCAGCAAGAGCACCAGGATTTGATCGGCTTTATCAATTCAGTCGGCGACAAATATCGTCTCAATCTTGTTTATTTTCACGCCGGCTCCGAGGTGATCAATTATTTGAACAGCGGCCAGCCGCGACGCGAGACCAAGATCGCCGGGTTCGAATATTTCGGGCACTCCAACCGCGCCTGTTTCATGTTTGACTACAGCAACGTGCTCGACAGCGCGTCGAAATCGTGGCTGCACGAGAACGATCTATCCAAAATCCAGCGGACCGATTTTGTTTACGGCGCATACGTCAAGAGTTGGGGCTGTCACACCGGCGAGGAGATGTCGAAGAAATGGCACGCTGCCACCGGCACGCATATGATCGGCGCTATTGGCAAGACGCAGTTCATGATGGAGGAACTGCCGATCCTCACTTCCGAAAACGGCAAGTGGGTCAATTAATTTTCGATTTTCGATTTTCGATTTTCGATCTAACATCGCGACCACGCGATGAAGTTTGATCAGCTTTCGACGCTTTATCATCAGCCGCTCTTCGATTTGATTTCGCAGAGCCGCGCCGTCCACCTCGAGCGTTGGCATGGCGAAGAGGTGCAGCGCTGTAGTTTGCTCAGCATCAAGACCGGCGGATGCAGCGAAGATTGCGCATATTGTGCCCAGAGCGCGCATTATTCGACCGGCGTCGAACGCGAAGAATTATTGTCGATCGAGCGAATTGTCGATGTGGCCAAGCGCGCGCGGACACAGGGCGCGACGCGATTCTGCATGGGCGCGGCCTGGCGGGGCGTACGTGACGGCTCGGAAAAATTCGACCGCGTTCTCGAGATCGTGCGAGAAGTTAGCCAGCTTGGCATGGAAGTGTGCGTCACGCTTGGTGAAATCGGTCCCGTGGAAGCGCGCAAACTCAAAGCGGCCGGCGTCACGGCTTACAATCATAATATCGACACTTCGCCTCAGTTTTATCCCCAGATTGTGAGCACACATACTTTTAACGATCGGTTGAATACGATTGCTGCCGTGCAGGAAAGCGGGATGTCTGTTTGCTGCGGTGGGATCATTGGGATGGGGGAATCCGAAAATGATCGTCTCCGCATGCTCGAAGTTCTGAGCAATCTCGATCCGCCGCCCGAAAGTGTGCCGATCAATTGTTTGATGGCGATGCCAGGCACGCCGTTGGCCGGTCAACCGCCCGTGAATATTTTTGAACTCGTCCGACTGATCGCGGTCGCGCGGATCGCATTGCCGAAAGCACGCGTGCGACTCGCTGCCGGTCGGACTCGAATCTCGCGCGAAGGCCAGGCGCTGTGCTTCTTTGCTGGCGCGAATTCAATTTTCTTTGGCGACAAACTTCTGACCGCAAAAAACCCGGAGGTAGATCTCGATGTAAGCTTGCTGCGCGAGCTCGGGTTGGACATTGAATCCACGGACCGCAGACACGCCGCGGCAGCCTTGGTGTAGTGTCGAAAGAACACGATAGCTGCAATTTATATCGACAAGCGGGCCGCCATTTGGCAATGAATGTGCCAGGGTCTTTGGGGGTTTGGCAGCAACCTCAACAGAAAAAATTATGAACTGGAAAAAATTCTTTGTCGCATTCATCGCAACCTTTGTTTTTCTCTTTGTGTTTGGATTCGTTTGGTACGGGCATCTTATGCATGGCATCCATAATGAAGTGCCCGCGCTTTGGCGGCCCGAAGCAGACTTTGGCAACTATTTTCCGTGGCTGATTTTTGGCCACATCGTGATGGCGTTCTTTCTTACACTGCTGTGCGCGAAATTTGTTCCCGGAGGTGGCGCAGGCGCATGCGCAGTCTTGGGCATCCTGGTGGCGCTGGTTTATATCGGCAACAATTTCATCATCTACGCCGTGCAGCCTCTAACGACGAAAATTCTCGGTGGCTGGATTGTGGGAGACTTAATCATGTTCGCCATAGCTGGCGCAATCATTGGCGCCATCTATAAACCCAGCTCACCTGCGACCACCTAGATTCTAAAATTCATGAAGCGGTTCGTCGTAGCGTTCCTGGCAGTATACATTTTTATCTTTTTCTGGGGATGGCTGCTTAACGGCGTGCTGCTGAAAGACACCTACGCGCAAACGTCAACTCTTTGGCGGTCGCAAAGGGAAATGATGAGCTTGTTTCACTGGATAATCATCGGCCAGGCGCTGGTGGTCTTCGCCTTCGTGTCGATCTATGCGAGCGGTTTCGCCGGCGGCGGCGTAATCGCGGGAATCCGCCTTGGTATTCTGTTGGAGATCGCAGCGATCGGCATGCGTATGGGCATTTACGCGATCCAGCCTTTTCCGGGAAAGTTGATCGTTTACGGCAGCGTCGGCGGTCTCATCGAAATGATCATCGTCGGGGCGATTGTTGGTGCGATTTACAAACCTAGCGCACCGAGGTTTCCGCCCGGCGCTAGTTAATTGCGCGCTAACGCGGGCAAATTGCTGCACTTTGAAAGGGATTGGGGCCTGTCCCAGCTTGCGCTCAGGGCAGGCTGTTGAACGTTGCCGTTCAATGGATGCACTTCTGAAAACTCCGGCCGCGCTCCGGTACCGCATGCCAGCGGAATGGGAACCGCACGCTGCTACCTGGCTCTCCTGGCCCCGGCGGGAAGGAATTAGCTTCCCTGATTCGTTCGATCGCGTTCTGCCGGCTTTGCGCGCAATGGTCGAAGCGCTCATCAAATCGGAGCGGGTTTGCATCAATGTTTGCAACGGCGCACATGAAGCCGAAGCGCGCGCAGCGTTGCGCGGACTCTCGATGGAACGCGTCACGTTTTATCGGATTCCAACAAATGAGCCGTGGTGCCGCGATCACGGGCCGATTTTTCTCACGCGCAATGCCGATCCGCGTCTCGCGATTGTCGATTGGGATTACAACGCCTGGGGCGGCAAGTATCCGCCGTGTGATCTCGATGAAGTTGTGCCGACACGCGCGGCACAATTTCTCGATGTTCCAGTTTTTTATCCCCGAATGATTTTAGAAGGCGGCTCGATCGACGTAAATGGCGCGGGCGTACTCCTGACGACGGAATCGTGTCTCCTAAATCCGAATCGCAATCCAAGTTTGGGCCGCGCCGAAATCGAGCAACGCATCCGCGATTATTTCGGCATCCGGGAAATTCTCTGGCTCGGCGACGGCATCGCTGGCGATGACACGGATGGCCACATTGACGATCTCGCCCGGTTTGTCTCAGAACGAGCAGTCGTAACAGTCGTTGAAGAAAATCGGGACGACGAAAATTACGAGCCGCTCGAGAAAAACCTCGCGCGCCTGCAGGCGATGAAAATTGACGGTCGCGCAATTGAGGTCGTCGCGCTTCCGATGCCGAAAGAGATTGTGCGCGAAGGGCTACGCCTACCCGCCAGCTACGCCAATTTCTATATTGCGAATTCCTGCGTGCTCCTGCCCACGTTCACCGATCCAAATGACGAAACTGCATTGTCGATCTTGCGAAAGCTTTTTCCCGATCGTCGGGTGATCGGAATCGATTGCCGTGAGTTAATCTGGGGGCTGGGGACGTTTCATTGCCTCACCCAACAGCAGCCCGTGGTATAGCGGCATTATTCTTCCGCGAGTCGTCCCGGCTGGTAGCCGCTTTTCAGAATCGCGTCGTGGAGATCGGGCGCGTGCGTCTTGCGCGCGTCAAATGTGACGATGATCCGCTCGTGACGGAGATCGATTTTCACGTCTTTTACACCTTTGACTTTTTTGAGGGGCGCGCGCAATTTGCGGACGCATTCGTCGCAATCTTCGCCTTCTGTTCCGATCTCGATCGTTTCCAAGATCGCATGATCGGCCCGTTCTGGACTAAAAGGGTCGCTCGGGTCCGGATCGCTGGGTCGTGCAGGGTCCATCGTTTCTCTATCTAACGCGCCAGGACGGCTCTGCGGCTGTCTCGCGTGCGACTGGCTCGAGCACGCGCCAGACGTTTTCAGCAAGAATTTTTTGGCCGGCAGCATTTGGATGAATGCCGTCCGGCAAGTTTAGCGACGGATTACCTGCCACACCTTCGAGGAGATAGGGAACCAATGCGGCGCCGTTTTTTGCCGCAAGCTTCCCGAACATTTCTCCGAAGGCAGAGACATAATCGTCGGCGCCGTAATTTGGCACCTGCATTCCCGCGATCACGACGCGCACACTCGCATTCTGCGTTTTCAATTTATCGATGATTGCCTGGAGATTTTTTTGGATTTGATCAACCGGGATCCCTCGAAAAGCGTCGTTAATTCCAAGCTCGAGGATGAAGATGTCGATCTTGCGTTGCAAGTGGGACGGAAGCCGCTGCAAGCCGCCCTCAGTGGTGCCGCCACTTGCACTGGCGTTGGTCACTTGAAAGTTCAAGCCGGCAGCGCGCAACTTGTCTGCGAGCAAAAGGGGATACGCTTCGCTCGATTTGAGCTGGAATCCCTCTGAAAGGCTGTCGCCCAACACAAGAATCGTTTTCATTCGTGAAGCAGTAGGCGCTGCGGTCGATGCCGCTTGCGCGCACAAGACTGACAATAGGATACTGACCAACGGGGCGTAACTCCTCATCAACAAAAGCAATGTTCGATCTTTGATGTTTGATGTTCGATGTTTAACGGTTTAACGATTCAACTCTTCAACTTTTCTTTCTATGGCAAATTACGCTATTAACGGATTCGGTCGTATCGGGCGGAACGTGCTTCGCGCCATGACGCAAAAACAAGTCGAGCGGGTTCGCGCAATCAACGATCTTACTGACACAAAAACCCTCGCTCATTTACTCAAGTGGGACTCGGTGCACGGTAAATTCGACGGCGAGATCAGTTATGATGACGAAAGCATTATCGTCCGCGGGCACAAAATTAAAATTCTGAAGGAGCGCGACCCGGCGGCCTTGCCGTGGAAAAAATTGGATGTCGACGTAGTGCTCGAATCGACTGGGTTTTTCACTAGCCGCGATAAAGCCGAGCTGCACTTGAGCAAAGGTGGCGCGAAAAGGGTACTGATCAGCGCGCCTGCAAAAAATCCGGATGTGACGATTTGCATTGGCGTGAACGATGGTCTCTTTGACCCCGAGAAACACGTGATCGTTTCAAATGCGAGTTGCACAACCAATTGTCTCGCGCCTATGGCGAAGGTTTTGCACGACAAATTCGGTATCGCGCACGGTTTCATGAGCACCATTCACAGCTACACGAACGATCAGCGCATTCTCGATTTTCCGCATGATGATCTGAGGCGGGCGCGCGCAGCCGCGATGAGCATTATTCCATCCACTACCGGGGCAGCAAAGGCGATCGGCGAGGTCATCCCGGAGCTAAAAGGCAAATTGAATGGCGGCGCTTATCGCGTGCCGACGCCGGATGGTTCGGTGACAGATTTGACCGCTGTGCTCGAAAAGGACGCGACCGTGGATGGCGTCAATGCCGCCTTCAAAGAAGCCGCGTCGGACAAAAGCTACAAAGGCGTGGTCGAATACAGCGAGGAACCGCTCGTTTCGCAAGACATCATCGGTAATCCGCACTCATGCATTTTTGACAGCAAGCTCACGCTTATGCTCGGCAATCGCTTCGTGAAGATCGTCGGCTGGTACGACAACGAGTGGGGATACAGCAGTCGTTGCGTGGAAATGCTGGAACTGATTTCGAAATAGGCGCTGGCGCCAGTGCTCGTGCTCAGAGGTACCGATTGACCTGAATCAACCATGGCGAAGCTTGCTCTGCGTGATCTTGATGTCCGCGGGAAACGCGTTCTGGTCCGAGTCGATTTTAATGTGCCGGTCGAGGCGCGCAGCGGCAAGATCCGCATCACCGATGACACGCGTATTCGCGAGAGCCTGCCGACGATTAATTACCTGCGTGAACACGGTGCGAAGACGATTTTGATGTCGCACTTTGGCCGGCCGAAGGGGAAGCGGATCGACAAATATTCACTTCGCCCGGTCGGCGATTATTTACACTCGCTTATACGTCAGCCCGTTATTTTCAGCCACGACACGATCGGGGACGTTCCGGAAAAAGTCATTAACCACATGGAGAACGGCGATGTCGCTTTGCTTGAGAACGTCCGGTTCCAGTCAGAAGAGGAAGCGAATGATCCGAAATTTGCCGAAGCACTCGCGAAACTCGGCGATGTTTATGTGAACGACGCCTTTGGCACGGCACACCGTGCACATGCATCGACAGCGGGCATCACAAAATTCGTAGCGAAATCGGCCATGGGTCTCCTGATGGAAAAAGAGCTGAAACATTTACGCGAGGGGCTCGACAAACCGGCCAAGCCGTTCGTGGTCGTTTTGGGCGGATCGAAGGTTTCTGACAAGATCGACGTTTTGAAAGCGCTCATGGAGAAAGCCGACACAATTTTGATCGGCGGCGCGATGGCGAACACTTTTCTCAAAGCTCAGGGGATCCCTGTCGGAGCGAGCCGCATCGAGTCGGACAAGGTGGATCTGGCGCGTGAAATCCTCGATCTGGCGAAGAAACGCGGTGTGAAATTTTTGCTTCCAATTGACGCGTTGGAAGCGGAGGAGATTCGCGCCGGCGTGCCTATTCGAAACACAAGCCGGCTCTCGGCACAACACGGGATCAGCGACGGGTGGCAAGCGGTTGATATCGGTGCCGCGACGATTGCTCTGTACCAGGAGGAAATTGCGAAAGCGGAAACGATTCTATGGAATGGCCCGGTCGGCATTTTTGAAATTCCCGATTTCGCGGAAGGAACTGCCGCGATCGCCGAAGCGCTGGCCCAATCGGGTGCGACGACCATCATCGGCGGCGGCGATTCCGTTACAGCGGTAAAACAGGCTGGGCTTGCCGATAAGATGACATTCATTTCTACCGGCGGTGGCGCTTCGCTGGAATTGCTTGAAGGCAGGGAATTACCCGGCGTCGCCGCGTTAACGGACAAAAAATAATGCGCAAGAAAATCGTCGCAGCCAATTGGAAGATGAACATGACTCAGGCGGAGTCTGCGCGATTCGTCGAGTCGCTCCTTCTCGACCTGGGCGATATCACCGATATCGAAGTCGTGATCGTTCCACCCTTCACCGCAATTGCAAAGGTCACGGAAGCGCTTGGCACTGCTCAAAACATCAAGGTCGGTGCGCAAAACATGCATTGGGAGCGCAGCGGCGCCTTCACCGGGGAGATCAGTGCTACGCTGCTGCGCGATTTATTTGTGCATTACGTGGTGCTCGGGCACAGCGAACGCCGCAGCCTGTTTGGTGAGACTGACGAAATTGTAAACCGCAAAGTGCGCGCCGCCCACGAAGCAAGCTTGCGTCCAATCGTGTGCGTAGGCGAAACGCTTGAGCAACGCGACAAAGGCAACGTCGAAAAAATCTTGTCGATCCAAGTGAGCGGCAGCCTCGCCGGCCTGACCGCGAAAGAATTGCAAGAAACGGTAATCGCATATGAGCCGGTTTGGGCAATCGGCACGGGTCGTAACGCCACGCCGGATCAAGCGCAGGAAGCGCACACGTTTATTCGTCACCGGTTGCGCACGATCGCTGATGATACGACGGCCGAGCGTGTGCGCATTCAATACGGCGGCAGTGTTAAACCGGATAATGCGCGCGAACTGATGAGCCAGCCAGACATCGATGGCGCCCTCGTCGGTGGCGCCAGCCTAGACCCACGCAGCTTTGCTCAAATCGTACAGGCCGCCCGCGGAGAAGGGTAGGGGCAATCGACCTCAATCGCTTTTGCACGGTTGTGAGCTAAACCTGAGGCGGTTCGGTGAACTGCACCGGCCGATTATTTTTTGATTTCGAGATAAGTGCGCGCTTGCGCGTGATTCGTGCCGGGCTGCAATTCCTCGATCCGCATTTGTTTCAGGAACCAGCGATTGTCGATCTTTTGCGCCGAGACTGCTTCAAACCTCTTAACGAGCTGGGCGTTCCAATCGTAGCCCTCCATCCGCATGAGCGCCCCGCTCGCCTTATCGATCCACAAGAGAACATTGGAATACTGGGACTCGCGGGAAGGCGCACGCAATTGCAGCTTCCAGCAGTTGCGAGTGCGGACGTTTTCTTCGCCCAGAATTCGTGCGCTTTGCCAGTAGAGAAATTTGAACGCGAGATCCTCGTAGGTAAGGCTGGTGCCGCGGATTTTTTGACTGAGCTTCTCTGCCGCAAATTTTTCCGTTCCGGTATCAGTGACGAGATCGAGGCGAGAACTGTTTTGCCCGAGGCGCAATTGTAAAACTTCGTCAGGATTAGTGAATGAATAGCGAATCAGTGGGCCGTTTTGGATAAGGCGAAACGGGATGACGATATCATTTTCACGGAGCTGACCTTGGAGATCGATTTGCTGTCGCGCCTCCATCATCCGAACTGAAGCCAGAATTTCATTCGCTGACGGAACAGCGGCGCCATAGAGCGAGAGCGCGGAGACGAAACAGAGCAGGATTATTTTTCGCATCGAAGGCAAGTTTAAGTGTTAAGTGTTAGATTTTAAACGGCGGATCGAAGCAGAATACTTAAAGCTTAAATCTAAAGCTTAAGACTTCCGGAATGGACCAGGCGATTTTTCATCTCATTAACGGACAATGGACGAGTCCGGCGCTCGACTTGTTCATGGCGGCGCTGAGCGATAGCGAGATTTGGAACCCGTTGCTCATTGCGATTGTGCTCAGCGCGCTCTTTTTTGGCGGATTCAACGCGCGGGAGTTCATGGTATGCTTGCTCTTGTCTTTGCTGATCGGGGAGCTGTTTACAAGCGCATTGAAATCGGCCGTTGATCGTCGTCGTCCCAAGCAAGTGCAGGACGTGCGAATGGTCGAATTGCAAAAGGCGCGACCGAAATTCATGACTTTGTTCAAGAAACCAGCCATTCGCTTTTCCGATCAATCGGATCGAAACCGCTCCGGGCCCTCGTTTCCATCGGGACATGTCACGAACAACACGATCGTCGCAGTATATCTGACGCTTTTTTATCGGCGACGTGGCTCAGTCTACTGGATCGTCGTCGCAGCCGTTGGTTACTCGAGAATTTACCTCGGCGCGCATTGGCCGAGCGACGTGATTGCGACCCTGTTTTTGGCGACTGGTGAAGCCTTGCTCTCGTTCGGTTTGTTTGAATTAATTTGGAGAACAGCCGCGCGAAGATGGACGCCCGACGTTTACGCCCGCCATCCGAGTTTGATCCCGACCGGCAGGCGAGTCTCCACCTTCGCTGGTCCAGATTCCGAAGCTGGAAGCTCACGCCGGATCTTATGAGCACGACGCGCTCGGTCTGGTTCTTTGTCATCGCGCTGACGGTGATTCGGCTGTCGATGTTAGCGACGACCGACCTTGAATTCGACGAAGCGCATTACTGGATGTGGTCAGAGCGCTTGGCGCCAGCGTATTTCAGCAAAGGACCGGGCATCGCTTTTGCGATGCGCGCGAGCACTGCAATTTTCGGTGCGAACGAATTCGGTGTGCGCTTTTTTAGTCCACTGCTGGCAGCAGGCACGAGCCTGCTCATGTTTTACTTTGCGCAGCGATTGTTCAGCGCGAGCGCGGGATTATGGACAGTCCTCGCCTTAAACGTCACACCGATTTTCAACATCGGCGCCTTCCTTATGACAATTGATTCCTTATCGGTCTTTTTCTGGCTGGCGGCGATGTTCACGTTCTGGCTCGCACTGGAACGAAGTCCGCGCTTCTCGTGGCACTGGCCGCTTACTGGATTACTGGTTGGCCTTGGATTTCTCTCGAAATACACGAACGCGCTTGAGCTTGTTTCGATTATGCTCGTGCTTGTGCTGGCTCGCCGGCTCCGACAGGAGTTTGCGCGGCCCGGCTTATATTTATTGCTTGGCGTCTTTGGTCTTTGCACGATCCCGCCGATTGTCTGGAACACGCAGCACGCCTGGATTACGCTGACCCATCTCCGGTCGCGTGGGGGTATTGAACAGGGCTTTGGCTTCCATCCACTCGAGGCAATTTCATTTCTCGGCGAGCATTTTTTGGCCTATTCGCCCTTCCTGTTTCTCGCGCTGGCTTGGGGCGTGATCGCAAGCTGGCGGCGGGTGAATCAACAATTCAAAGTACTATTTCTAATGTGGTTTGGTTTGCCGGTGTTCGTTTTTTACTTTCTCTTGTCGATTAACAAGAGTGCCGCGCCCAACTGGGACGCACTCGCCTTCCCAGGGTTCGGCTTGCTCGCAATTTATTTCTGGTGGGGACGCCTCGAAAGGAGCTTGATCTTGCGACTCGGAGCGGGCGTGGCGTTACTGGTTGGCTTAATCATGAGCGTGATCGCGCTGGACACAGATTTGTTGCGCACGGCGGGTGTCGAATTGCAGCGAAATGATCCGAGCGACCGGATGCGCGGATGGAAAAGCGCGACCCGCGCGGTCGAAAAGACGCGCAACGATCTCGAAGCGAAACTGGGAGAGAAATTGTTTCTCATCGCCGATGCACGCGATCGCGCGTCGGAAATTTCCTTTTATCTGCGCGACAAACGGCCAGAGGGTCCGAATCATCCGCCGGTTTACATCACCGAATCGCAGGACATGGTAAACCAGTTTTCGTTCTGGCCGCGCTACGATGAATTCGTCGAGATCAAGCCTGGCACTCCTCGCCCTGAAGGCGAGGTTTACACTGAGGAGAACGGCGTTAATCCATTCATTGGCCGCAGCGCGCTCTTTATTCGAGAGGGCGAAAAAGGGCAGGTACCGCACAATATCCGGGCCGGGTTTCAATCGACCGAACCGGTTGGCACAATTGAAGTGCGTCGTTACGGCAAGCTGCTGCGTATCTGGCAGGTTTTTCTTTGCCGAAACTATCGCACGCTTCCACTATGACGGAGACGACAAAATCGCCGGCTGTCTCCGTGATCGTTCCGCTTTTCAATGAGGAAGAGAACATGTCGATCTTGCAATCGGAGTTAAATGCGACGCTGGGCGGAATTGATCACGAAATCATTTTTGTCGACGACGGATCGGTCGATCGCACAGTCGAGCGAATCGTAACTGCGCCGAACATTCGAGTGATTCGTTTCGGAAAAAATACAGGACAAAGCGCCGCCATTTATGCCGGCCTTGAGGCGGCTCGCGGCGCGACTGCTGTTCTCATCGATGGCGATTTGCAAAATGACCCTGCCGACATTCCGCGACTTCTCGCGGAAATTGATCGTGGCGCCGATCTCGTTTGTGGTTATCGCGCGCAGCGCAAAGACACGCTGGTGAAACGGCTGACCAGCCGGACCGCCAATTTCGTCCGCAGCCGTTTTACAAAAGATGGCGTCCGCGACACCGGCTGCACGCTGAAGGCAATGCGGTGCGAATGTGTGAGCGCGTTGGTCCCGTTCAAAGGCATGCACCGTTTCATCCCTGCGCTTGTCAAAGCCGCCGGATACCGGCTAGTGGAAATTCCCGTCAATCATCGTCCGCGTCGCTTTGGCCAAAGTAAGTATGGCCTGGGTAATCGCGCTCTTCGTGCCACCATCGACATGTTCGGCGTCCGCTGGCTGCTTTCGCGCAGATTGAACTACAAAATACGCAGGTCGTAATCCCGGCCGCACAGGCGGAAATCCCGCTTGTCAACCTAGCCGCCCCCGCTAAGCTTCCGCTCCCGACGGGATTTCTGCATGTCCTTGGACAATTTATTATCCGCCGAGCAAATCGTCCCGGAGATGAAGGCGACGGAGCGTTGGCCGGCTATTGTCGAGCTGATCGATTTGCTCGTTGGATTGGCGAAAATCAAAACCGACGACCGGGAGAGCATTCTGGCGTCGCTCAAACAGCGCGAGGAAACCATGAGCACTGGCATTGGCTTCGGGATTGCCATTCCGCACTGCTCATCCGACCGGATTGAGGAAGTGGTGGCGGCATTTGGAAGATCGACAAGCGGAATTGAGTTTGATGCCCTGGATAATTCGCCGGTGAAATTCGTTGTCCTGTTTATCGTGCCAAAAAATCAGTTTCAGACGCATCTGCGCACGCTGGCTTCGATCGCCAAATTCTTGAATGATCGCGCTACGCGCGAGCGTTTGGCCGAGGCGAATTCAGCGGACGAAATCTTGTCGATCTTTCGCGACCGCTCGCAAAAGGTGTAGTGGCACGGGCTTCAAGCCCGCGAGCTTCAACGGCAAGATGCCGACGCCACGAAAATGTGTGAATCTGTGGCACGCGAAAATCCATGGAGACGTTCCAAACACTTCTCGCAAACAAACTTTCGGATGCACTGGCAAAGGCCGGCTTACCGACTGCAGGCGAATTGACGCCGGCAACCGACGCGCGCTTCGGCGATTATCAGACGAATGCCGCGCTCGTGCTGGGCAAGCAGCGGGGCGAAAATCCGAAAGCTCTTGCCGAGAAGATTCTCGCCGGTACTGATGTTAGCGATCTTTGTGAACCGCCCACCGTCGCGGGCGCCGGCTTCATCAATTTCACGTTGCGGAGCGATGCGGTCGCAAAAAAAGCAGGCGAGCTTTTGCCAGACGAACGCCTTGGTGTCGCAAATGCAAAATCGACGAAGAAGATCGTGATTGATTTCGGATCGCCCAATGTGGCAAAGCCGATGCACGTCGGTCATATTCGCAGCACTGTGCTCGGCGACGCGCTCGCTCGCATCGCAAGCTTTCTCGGTCACGAAGTTATTCGGGACAATCACATCGGCGATTGGGGGACACAGTTCGGGATGGTGATTTACGGCTGGAAAAATTTGTTGGATAGACGATCACTCCAGCGGGATCCACTCGCCGAGATCGTTCGCATCTACAAGGAGACGAATGAAAAAGCGACAAGTGATCCTCAAGTCCGCGAAGCCTGCCGCCAGGAACTCGTTAAGCTCCAAGCCGGTGACAAAGAAAATATCGACATCTGGAACGAGTGTGTCGCGTTCTCGATGCAGGATTTCGAGCACGTTTACAGATTGCTCGACATTCGTTTCGATATCCAGTGCGGCGAAAGTTTTTATAACGATCGTCTGCCCGGCGTCGTTGATCGCTTACTCAAATCCGGGATCGCGGAAATCAGCGAAGGCGCAGTCTGCGTTTTCTTTCGTGACATTCCCCAGCTGGTGGACAGGCCGTGCATCATTCGCAAACGCGACGGCGGCTTCAATTATGCGACAACCGATGTAGCGACGGTCGATTATCGCATTAACGATTTAAAAGCCGACACGGTGTGGATTGTGACCGGTGCGCCGCAAATTTTGCATTTTCAGCAGATTTTTGAAATTGCGCGACGCGAAGGGTACAAAGCAGATTTTCGCCACATCACACACGGCAGCATTCTGGGCGAGGACCGTAAGCTGATGAAAACGCGCTCGGGCGAGAACGTGCCGTTGCGCGAACTTCTCGATGAGGCGTGCAAACGGGCCCGCAAAATTATTGAGGAGAAAAATCCCGATTTGAGCGAGGAAGACAAGATCGACATCGCCCAAAAGATTGGCATCGGCGCGGTTAAATACGCCGATCTGTCGCAGTATCGGATGACCGATTACGTGTTTTCCTGGGATCGAATGCTTTCACTGCAGGGAAATACTGCGCCGTATTTGCAGAACGCGTATGTGCGAATCCGCTCGATTTTCCGGAAAGCTGGCGAGCCTGCACCAAAGATCGACAAGTTGATCCTTCGCGATCCTAGCGAAATCAATCTCGCCAAACGCCTCTGCCAATTTGCGGAAATTGTCCCGCAGGTGCTGAACGATTTTCGCCCGAACATTCTGGCAAATTATCTGTTCGAACTCGCGAACAGTTTTCACACGTTTTACGAAGCCTGTCCGGTCTTGAAATCAGACGAACCAGTCCGCAGTTCGCGTCTGGCGCTGTGCGATCTTAGTGGGCGCGTTTTGCAGCGTGGACTGGATCTTCTTGGAATCAAAGTCCCGGAAAAAATGTGAAGGCAAAAAACGAAGGGCGAATGTCGAATGTCGAATGAATGACGAAGCTCGAATGAAAAAGAATTGCGCTGCGCTGCCACCCGTTTTGGATTTCGTTATTCAAATCGTGTCTCGGCTCCGATCGATATGACAGAAAGACCGTATCCGCGCATCCCTAGCTCGACCTACCGGTTGCAGTTCAACCGTTGGTTCACTTTTGCCCAGGCGCGCGAGATCGTGCCGTATCTCTACGCGCTGGGTGTAAGTGATGCTTATGCCTCGCCCTATTTTCAGGCGCGACCGGATAGTCTACACGGTTACGACATTACCGATCACAACAAGCTCAATGTGGCGATCGGTTCCCGCGAGGAGTACGACTCTTGGATTTCGGAACTGCACGCACACTCGATGGGCCAGGTGCTCGATTTTGTGCCGAATCACGTCGGGATCGCGGAGCCGCTCAATCAGTGGTGGATGGATGTGCTCGAAAATGGCCCCAGTTCGAGATACGCGCCCTATTTCGATATCGACTGGCATCCGCTGAAGTCGGACCTGCGCGACAAAGTTCTGTTGCCTATTTTAAGCGACCAATACGGGCGCGTTCTCGAGCGCGGCGAGCTGCAAGTGCACTTCGAGGAGGGCACGTTTTATCTTCGCTATGGCGATCGCAGGCTGCCGATCGCGCCCGGGACCTATCGTTACGTTCTGGAGATAGCGCTACAAAACTTGGCGGAACATAAGGACGAAGACTTTTACGCCGAGGTGCAAAGCATTCTGACCGCGCTCGAATACTTGCCAAAACGCACCGAAACCGATCCGAAGCGCATCGCGGAACGCATTCGGGAAAAGGAAATCATCAAGCGACGACTCGAGCGCCGCTGCGCTGAAGCGCCGCAAGTACAGCACGCAATTGAAAAGGCATTAGCGCGGATCAACGGAGAACCGGGAGACCCGCGCAGCTTCGATGCGCTCGACGAGTTGCTGAACGCGCAGTCGTATCGCCTGGCATTTTGGCGAGTCGCGGCCGAAGAAATTAATTATCGCCGGTTCTTCGATGTTAATGATCTCGCGGCGATCCGGGTCGAACTTCCCAAGGTCTTTGATGCTGTTCACCGGCTGCTACTGGAGTTGGTGCAGACCCGCGCGGTGACGGCTCTCCGGATCGATCATCCGGATGGCCTTTATTTACCCCGCGAATATTTCGAGAAAATTCAGCAGCGCTGCGCGAAAGCGCTGGCGATCGCCCTGCCCCAGGATGGACGCGCCATTTACATGGTCGCGGAAAAAATCCTCACTGGCGCCGAACCCCTGCGGAAGGATTGGCTGGTGCACGGAACCACCGGTTATGATTTTGCGAATCAGGTGATGCAGTTACTGGTCGATTCCTCAGCTGAGACGGAAATCACAAAGACGTTTCATCGCTTCATCGGTCACTCCCTGCATTTTGGTCATCTCGTCTATGCGAAGAAGCTGCAAGTGATGCGATTGGCGCTGGCCAATGACGTCGATGTCTTGGGCAACATGGTCGATCGGCTTTCCGAGCAAAACCGCTGGTATCGCGATTTCACCCTAGAAGCGCTTGCGCGGGCGGTGCGAGAGACGATCGCCTGTTTTCCGGTTTATCGAACTTATGTCGCGCCGGGGCGGCCGGTAAGTGAGGAAGATCGACAAGTGGTCGAACACGCCGTTACCGCAGCCAAGCGCCGGAACCCCGCGATTGAGGAATCAATTTTTAATTTTCTGCGCGACGTTTTGCTCTTTCGGTTTCCGGAAAACCTCGATGCCGAAGCGCGGGCCGCCCATACCCATTTTGTTCTCAAGTTTCAGCAAGCCACCGGACCAATTATGGCCAAGGGCCTGGAGGACACGGTGTTTTATATTTACAACCGTTTGGCGGCCTTAAATGAAGTCGGCGGGGAGCCACAGCAGTTCGGGTTGAGCATTGACGCATTTCACGAATGCAACTTGGATCGGCAGCGCAATTGGCCGGCGACACTGCTCGCGACCTCGACCCATGACACAAAACGCAGCGAAGATGTGCGCGCGAGGATGGTTGCCATTTCCGAATTGCCGGAACTTTGGCGGCGCTCCCTGCAGCGGTGGCGTCTCGCCAATCGCCGCTGGAAACGCATTATCAACGAAGCCGAAGCGCCCGACGGGAACGAAGAATATCTGCTCTACCAAACGTTGCTCGGGACCTGGCCAGTGCAACCTTCCGGCGTCCCGGAAGCCATTCCAACGGCTGAATACATCGAGCGCATTCAGGCTTATATGGGCAAAGCTCTCCATGAAGCCAAGATCAATACAAGTTGGATCCAGCCAAATGAAGAATGGGACGCAGCGATGCGGGATTTCATAGGGAGAATTCTGGATTCCTCATCTCGGAACAAGTTCGTTCCGGCTTTCCTTCCGATCGTTCAGGAAATTGCGTGGCTCGGTGCCATCAATTCGCTTAGCCAGACGCTACTCAAGTTGACTTCGCCGGGAGTGCCCGACATCTATCAAGGCAACGAGATTTGGGACTACAGCCTGGTCGATCCAGACAACCGGCAGCCGGTTGATTACAGACCGCGTCGCGCAATGCTCGAAGCGTTGCCAGCGTCCACGCCCGACGAGCTGATGCGGAACTGGCCTGATGGGCGGATCAAAATGTTTCTGACGCAGCGACTGCTGCAATTTCGACGCGAACACGTCGGGCTTTTCCAGCGTGGAGAGTATTTGCCCCTCGGCGCGAGCGGGACGTTTGCAGAATGTTGTGTCAGTTTCGCAAGACGACTTGGCGATCAATGGATCGTTGTAATCGCGCCGCGGCTCTCTTCGCGCATCGGTTTCCCGCCGATTGCTGAACGATGGAAAGATACAATGCTCGAATTTCCCGAAACCCTCTCGCTCGAGCATGCACACAATCTTTTCACCTGTCGCAAGCTTCATCACGAAGGCCGGCGAATTTCGATAGCTGACGCACTGGCGATTCTGCCCTTCGCCGTGATTACGAATCTGTAGCGGCGGTCTGTGACCGTCGCTCGAATTCGATCACTTAACGTGCGATATGCCTGAACGTCTTCGAAGACTAGATTACACGTTTCAGCAGCTGCCAATTTATTTCGTCACGGCATGTACTCATCAACGGGAGAAGATCTTGGATAGCATTGATATTCACACGCGCCTTGCTCAGTTCGGAAAAGAAGGTCCAGAGCACGGGGCATGGCTGGGCGCATACGTCCTGATGCCCGATCACTTCCATGCATTTGTTGTGATAGACGATCAACGACTGGATCTCTCCGCTTGGATGAGGTCCTTGAAGAATGCTTTTTCAAAAGTTCTACGCGTCCACAACGTGCCGTCGCCTCATTGGCAAAAAGGGTTCTTTGATCACATTTTGCGCAGTGGGGAGTCCTACTCGCAGAAATGGGATTATGTTCGTGAGAATCCGGTACGTGCCGGATTGGTGACGGACTGGAGAGAATGGCCATTCCTGGGAGAAGTCTTTGATCTGGAGTTCAGAGATGATCGCTTCTGAAGAATTAATGCGACGGTCACAGACCGCCGCTACAGAAGATTAGTGCTGGCTGAAGCGGTTGAAAAGATCGACAACCCACTGCGAGAAGTTACTGACATTCGTCAGCAGATCGGCGCCGAAAACCGCAAACGTAATTTGTGGCGACGCGAGAACTAGCATTACGCTCAGGAGCGTTAAATTCATCAGATAGATCAGGACCAGCGAAAAAAACGTGCCTTGATCGCGTAGGTCCGTCTGATTTTTTGGGATCATCCAACAAGTGAACGTGAAATGGAATGCCCAGGTCGCACCGATCACGGCATAAAGCAGGCGGCCGTACGGCTGTACACTTAGAAACAAGCTGAGCACGCCGTACGCGGCGATCGCGAGAATGCTGTAGAGCGGGAAGAAATAAGGGGTCAGCGCGATCCAAAAGTTATTTCGGTTTGTCACCACATGCCCGCCGTCGCGTCCGACTCGAAACCGGCTGACCTGACCGCCCATCAACAAAACCCAGAGCGCATGGGTCAGTTCATGTCCGAAGACGTAGATGACAGTCGGGCGAGGCAGGCCAAGGAACGCGATCAGCCAGATGACCACGCCCAAGGAGAAGAACCAAAATTCTTCGCCGGCCCAAAGCCGTTGCGTTACCGTCGCGCGCGCAAAGACGGTGAAAAACGTCTGACTAAGAATTGCGCAAACCGGCAGCAAAAAAATCGCGGCGACAAACTTCACCCACCGTGTCGGTACCATGAATGAATCATGGGCGAGCGTACTTTCCGTCGGGGCGGCATACTGAGCAACGTTCACCCGGCGCATCGCTTTGCGCCTTCCGCGGTTTTTGTTCGATCTTCGATTCGTTGCCGCCAAAGTTATCCGCAGATTACGCAGATTGACGCAGATTTGGGAAAGACAAATTCGTAGAGCGCGACGAGGCGTCGCCGCCAGCTAGGCGCGTCCCATGTAGGCGCCGGAGCGTGTGTCGATCTTAATATTTTCACCTTCTTTGATGAAGAGCGGAACGTTGATTGTCTTCCCTGTCTCAAGCAGAGCCGGCTTTGTCACATTGCTTGCAGTGTCGCCGCGCACGCCTTCCGGTGATTCAACGACCTTGAGACTGACGGAGGCGGGTAATTCAACTTGTACCGGTTTGCCTTCGGCGTAGAGAACCTGCAGCGAGAGATTTTCAACAAGATAATCTTTGGCACCGCCGATCAGATTTTCCTGCAAAGTAATCGTGTCGTAAGTCTCCGGGTCCATGAAATGAAATCCGTTACGATCTTTGTAACTAAACTCGAGATTCTTTCGCTCGATCTCAACCAGCTCCACTTTGTCGGTCGAACCAAAACGGACATCGGCGCTCTTGCCGGTGTTAATATAACGGATGATCGCCTGAACGAACGCGCGCAAATTTCCGGGCGTGCGATGATGGACTTCAAGCACAATGGCAGGGTTGCCGTTGTATTTAATCGCCATTCCTTTGCGAAGATCGTTTGCCGCAGCCATGGGATAAGATTGATCGCTGAAAGGTGAGGGAGCGCGGACGTTACACGCACTTAAAGCAACTTCAAGCGGGTGAGGTCTTGGGAATCGACGATGCCGACTGGCACGCTGTTGTCATCGACCACGACAAGATCGTCGATGCGATGGCGTTCTAGCAGATTCAGGACTTCGACCGCGAGTTTGTCCTTGTGGACCGTGACCGGATTCAACGTCATCAAATCTGCGACCAGTCGTTCACCGATCTTGGAATCTGCTTGAAAATTCCGGACGAAATCGCCGTGGGTAAAAACCCCGAGTAGTTGTCGATCTTCACCCGCGATCACGGCAGCGCCGGCGCGAACGCTCGTCATTGCTTTGAGCACGTCGCGGATCGTGGTGTTGGTTGAAACAATCGCCATCGATTCGCGCGGGCGCATGATCTGATGCACACGCATGAGCAGGCTGCGGCCAATCAAGCCGGCGGGATGGAACTTGGCAAAATCTTCTTTATTAAATCCGCGCGCCTCGAGTAGCACCATGGCAAGCGCATCACCGAGTGCCAGCATCACTGTCGTACTCGAAGTCGGCGCGAGATTGAGCGGACATGCCTCCTGCTCGACGTTAACATCGAGAAACACGTGTGCGCTTTGCGCGAGGGTCGATTTTGGATCGCCGCAGAATGCGATGATCCGCACTTGAAATCGTGCGATCGCCGGCAGGATCCGGAGCAATTCCTCCGTCTCACCGCTCGCGCTTAAGGCGAGCACAACATCGCCGTCGGCCACCATGCCGAGATCGCCGTGCAGAGCATTTGAAGAATCGAGCACGACTGCGGGCGACCCCGTACTCGTGAGAGTAGCTGCGATTTTTGCGCCGATGTGCCCGGACTTTCCGACGCCAAGAACGACAACTTTCCCGCGGGCATCGACCGCCTCCTTGATCAGTTCAATGGCGCGAGCAAAATTTTCGCCCAGACGTTCCCGGAGCCGTTTGAGCTCAAAAATTTCGATATCCAGGACACGTGCAGCCTTTTCAAGGTAGTCCATTCGAACTATATAATGTGGGCAGGCGTTGTAACGGGCAAGAACTTGCACGTCTCGCCGGAAAGGAAAAATATGAAAACATTAATCATCTCGATCTTGGCTGCGCTGGCGACGAGCGCTTCCGCGCAAACTTTCAGGGCGCCGCTCGGGCCACAACAACCGGTGAGAGCAATGGCCACACCGCCGCCCCTTTTACAACGCCCGGAAGTCCAGGGAGTGGTTCCGCAAGCGGTTCGGGGCGGGAATCCATTTCAGATGTTGAATCCGTGGGCGTCGGACCGATACGGCACATGGGTGGAACACACCGCATTCGATCCAGACATACCGGGAAAATGGAAGGGCATTAAGCTCTTCGAGATCGTGTTTTAGCAGATTTACGCGTCGAGTTTTGAATTGAACGCTCGACGTTAACCGCTGAGCGTTGGGCGTTGAAGCCATCATCTGATTCGCCCCCTGTCGTCGCATCTTATTGCGCGACGTTTCTAAAACCGGAGATGTTGCACATCTACCGGCAAATAACTGCTCTGAAGCGATGTCGACTCGTGGTGATCGCGCAGAAGCGTGAACAAGCTAGTCGCTACCCTTTTGAGCCAGTCCACCTTATCCCTAAGCCGGTCACGCATTTCCTACGCCGTTTTTGGTTCAGACAATTGCGCGACGTGCCGTGGCAAATTTCCGGCGGTGAGCTTCACGCGTTGTTGCGCGTCTTAGCAAAGACTGATGCTCGCCTCTTGCATATTTACTTCGGTCACATCGCTGTTCACCTCTTGCCGCTAATTCGGGCATGGACCAAGCCGTCGATTGTTTCATTTCATGGCGCCGATGTGCTGGTGGACATGGACAAGCCGGCCTTTCGAAACGCTACAAGGCAAATGCTCGAGGCAGTAAAGCTCGTTCTTGTCCGCTCGGAATCGTTGCGACGCGCGGTTATTCGTCTTGGTTGCGACGAAAAAAAGATCGAAGTCCAGCGGTCGGGAGTTCCGCTCGACGATTTTCCATTTCGCGAACGGAGCTTTCCGCCCCGCAATCGCGGGGGCGCATGGCGATTCGTGCAGGCGTGTCGTTTGATCGAGAAGAAAGGTCTGCCGGTCACGCTCCGCGTTTTCGCGAGTTTTGTGAGAAATTATCCGGACGCGACGCTAACGATTGCCGGGGAAGGACCATTACTTGCCCAACTTCGAGAACTGGCCCGCGAACTAAAGATCGATAACTCGGTTTCGTTTACGGGTTTTATTTCGCAGGATCAACTGCGCGACATTTTTTATGCGTCGCACATTTTCCTTCATCCGAGCGAAACTGGTCGTGACGGAAACCAAGAAGGAATTCCAAATTCAATGCTGGAAGCTATGGCGAGCGGACTGCCGGTCTTCGCGACCCAGCATGGCGGGATTCCCGAAGCAATCGAAAATGGCGTGAGCGGCGTGCTTGTGCCTGAACGCGACGATAAAGCGCTTGCGCGCGCGCTGTTCGAGGCAGCGCAAGATCGACATTTTCTCTCAGGCATTGGACGCGCGGGTGCGGAGGCGGTCGCAGAAAAGTTTGATCAGTCTACCCAGGTGCGGCGCTTGGAAGATATTTATTTGCGACTGATTGGTAGAGCGTCCGCGATTCAAGGAAATCTAAAATGCTAAGGACAGCGCAGCATGCTGTCCCTACCCTGCGTTATTTTCCGTTCGCGAGCTGTCCGAAAAATTCCGCCAGTTGCGAATGGACAGCCTGAAAAGAAAGCCGCTTCAGCGCGCGCCTTTGCGAGTCAGCGACCATCGCGGCACGCAACTCGGCATTTTTCAGCAATTCGAGTGCGATAGAAGCAATCTCGCCGATTTCCCGTCCAACGCTGCAAGCTTTTGGGAAAGTGATTCTCTCAATCGCACCATCGCCGCCGACGCAAACCGTTCGGCAAAGAAGTGCGTCACCCGCCACTTGGCCAGGGACGCGACTGCGGTCGAGTTGCAAAATGATCTTATGTCTGGCCACCTCTCGCAGGTAATCCGGAAACGATTTTTTCTCCTCGATTATGTGGAATTTTGCTTCTGGAAATTTTAATTCCCAAAGCAATCGTCGCGCTTTGTACCCATCCAGATTGACTACTGTAACCGGTTCACCCGTCGCTTCACAAAGCTGTCGCGCGACCAGCAGAGCTGCGAAATGATTGCGCGAGGGTACGTCCCATTCGCGTGTGCCGAGAAAAATTCCCGATTGGTCGTTAGGCGGCACCGAAAAGTTCCATTGTCGATCTTCCACGGGATAGGGCGTTGGAATGAAGGCGACCGTGGCGGGACCGTATTTGCAACGCGCGCGCTGATAGATCTCCGCAACTTCCGGCGTCGTCGCAATACATCCATCGGCTTGTCCCACAATTTTCATGAAGCGCGATAACTTCTCGCGATCGCATAGTTGTTGAGCGATCTGGTGCAGGCCGGTCTCTTTGAGGGAAACAGCGACCAACCGTCCGTGCTTTTTGAGTTCGCTCAACGCGCGCTCTGAATTTCGAAAATCGCTACGCAAAAGGAGAAGAACCGGCGTAGCCTCCGCGATCGCGCGACGCGAATCGTAATGGAAAGCGCCGCGCGTGCATGCGGCGTAACCGTGGAAATTAATGGGTGGATGCTCCTGCCCGTCCGGGGGAGCTATTTCCTGAAAGTGCTGTTCAGGGTCGCGACCGCCCGGGTTAAGAACGGTCAACCGAAAGTCGTCTCCGCCCTGCGACGCCATTGCTTAGTTGTCCAGGTCGCTCGGAGACGGCGTCGCTGATTTCAAGAGTGTCTCTTCCTCGTTCACTTGATCGAGCGGCTTGACCGGTATCGCGCGCCGAATCTCACCCGTTTTTTTCTCCTGTGGCTCGACCGGTATTGCTTTCCTAATCGGCGCGGCAGAGTCTGGCGTTTGATTGATTGACTCGCCTCCCGGTTCGCTAACTCTTGCAGGCTTCGTCGACGTCACTCGACTCTCGTTGGCGTTAATGTCGATCTTTGCATTTTCGGCCGCTTCTTTTTCCGCTTTCGGTTCTGGCTCTGGCTTCAACGTTGGCTTGAGGGAATTGTACGGGTCTTTGTCCGCCAGCAATGTCGGGCTTTTTACGATTACCGGTGTGACTTCGCTAAGATCGACGGCCAGCTCTGCGCGTGGCAAATCCCCTGAAGGAAGGTCGCGGACAAGACGAGCGCGCGACTCGCCGTGGACGTTGCATGATTCGGTTGGCATCTGTGTCGGTGTCGCGATTTCCATATAAGTTGTGCGCCGCTGAACGGTGTCACCGCTCGCAGTTTTCACGGCATCGTAACATTTGTCGGTAGCGAGCAAGCCCGATCGGGAGCAAATCTCCACCTCCTTTAAATTTGTTGGGCGCACAATTTCTCGCGGCGGATACTGCTGGGCCGCCGCATTCATGATGTCGACCCAAACCGGCAATGCAAGCTCACGGCCGAACGCGCCGCGATAAATCTTTTGCGGCTTGTCGAAGCCCATCCAAACCGCACAGGTAAAATTGGAATCGTAACCAGTAAAAAGCGCGTCGGTGAAATCGTAAGCGGTGCCGGTTTTGCCCGCTGCGGGCATCTTCTTCAAGCCAAATTGTGTGCGAGCAGCTTTTCCGGTCCCCGACTCGAGCGCGTCAACCAGACAGGAGTGCACTTCGTAAGCCGTTTCTGGTTTGATCACGACTTTTCGTGTGCGCTCTCGCTTTGCGTCCCAGACGACCGTTCCGTCCTTTTCTTCGATTCGTTCCAAAATGTGCGGTGTATTCGGTCGCCAGCCGCCGTTGGGAAATATTGTGTAAGCGAGAGCGAGCTCGGCAAGCGTAATTTCGCTGCTTCCGAGAAATGTGGCTGGATACGGGCGAAGCGGGGAACGAATCCCCGCCGCCGAACAAAGCTGCAAGACTGA
>WNGE01001816.1_pt1 | contig 26688 bp, 29 predicted proteins | sample 5400651 | NCBI WGS metagenome assembly WNGE01 (sample SAMN13153370, study PRJNA577476) | soil metagenome | isolation source: 60 cm soil or saprolite under grassland replicate 2 | place: USA:California | collected 2016-06-15 | reverse complement strand
CCGGGAATGTGAGGCGCAGTAGCCGTAGCCGGCCCAGCCGGCCAGGTCGGAGCGGTGGACGGTCTCGCGGGACGTGCCGCACGGTACCGGGGTGGAATCGGCGATGCGGATCGGGTGCTGCCACAGGTCGGTGTCGGTGACCAGCACGGCGATGAGGTGGGTGATCTGGGAAGGCAATGCGCGGAGCCGCTTGTTGTAACCGGGCTGCTTCGGCAGATGCGGGAACAGATGGATGATCGACTTATGGGCGAAGCGGATCCAACGGCTCTCGTTGTGGAACCCGAGCAGGGCCTGCATCACCGACACCGTGACCACCTCAGCGTCGGTGATCCGCGGGGTGATCCCGACCGTCGGCCGCCACCGGTTGAGCTGCGGGGACGCCTTCAATTCGTCGTCGATCCTGCAGTACAGTGCGGTCGCGAGGGTGTCCAAATCGACGTACACGTGGCCTCCATGGGCTCGTTGTTTAGGCAACGTCGATCATGGACGCCCTCGCTCCTGTTCGCTGTCCGTACCCCTTGGAATAGATCATCTAGGACCTCGATGGGAGAATGAACGAACAACGAAGCTCCGGTGGCGGGAAGTCTGTGAGAGGACCCCTCGTCCTACCGGAGCTTCGTTGCCTACCGGCCAACGACACGCCGACCATGATCGATGTCACGGTACAGGTTCGACACTCCAGTTATTCGATCTTGAAACGGCCGTGGTCGTCCGGGACAACGTACATTTGGAACGTCAAGAGAACCTTCTACTTCCCGCTGGCTTACGACTCGTATCTGCGGGTCGGTCTTCCCGACGGGGGATGCACCTCCCACGGCAAGGCGTTGTTCCTCCCGGCGGGCTGACCGACAGACCGCCGAAACAACACGCAAAGAAGGCGAGCGGGGATCTCGTGTGGTCGATAGGGTGAGTGGGTGGAGTTGCGGTATACCGAGCATCAGGTCGCCCGGGGCGCGCGGCCTGATGCCGTGGACGGTGATACCTGGTTTCTCCTGAAGGCTCATCCGGGATTTCCGTGGGTGGCTGTGGATTGGGCAAATCGGGCGCGAAGCGACGTGACTCCGCCGATTCCGTTGCGGCGCTTGGCCGGGGCAGGGCATCGTCCTGCCCGCAAGCCTGGCCCCAGGGACCGCAGAGGCTCCGGGGTCCAGGGCGGCCCGAACGGGCCGTCGCGCAGCGACGCGAAGCGCCCTTGACCCCGGAGGGGCGGTCCCGCAAGCTTGCGCCGCAACGGAATCGGCCTTCGAGCGCGGCAGACCGAGCAGAGGCGAACCCGACCATCGAGCGGTGATCATGGGCAACAGCCACCCACGGAGAACCCGGAAGCCCCATAAATTCTTAGATCTGTTGTTTCCTGTTGCCGCTTCTGAGGTAGGCCAGGACGGCCAGGACGCGGCGGTTGGTGTCGTCGGTCTGGGGGAGGTGGAGTTTGGTGAGGATGTTGCCGACGTGTTTGCCGACGGCCGCCTCGGAGACGACGAGTCGTCGGGCGATCGCGGTGTTGGAGTGTCCTTCGGCGATGAGGGCGAGGACTTCGCGTTCGCGTGCGGACAGCGAGGACAGCGGGTCGCGGCGGCGCCGTACCAGTTGGCTGATGACCTGGGGGTCGACGACGGTTGCGCCGGCGGCGACACGACGGAGTGCGGCGATGAACTCGTCGACATCGACGACCCGGTCTTTGAGTAGGTAGCCGACACCCCGGCCGTCGCCGGAGTCGAGCAGGTCGGCGGCGTAGCTGTGTTGGACGTACTGACTGAGCGCGACGACGGCCAGTCCGGGGTGGGCGCGGCGTAGTGCCACGGCGGCGCGTAGCCCTTCGTCGGTGTATCCGGGGGGCATCCGGATGTCGGTTATCACCAGGTCGGGGGCGTGCGCGGCGACGGCGGTCTTGAGGGCCTCGGCGTCGCCGACGACGGCGACGGTGTGGAAGCCGAATCTGTCGAGCAGGCCGGCGAGTCCCTCCCGCAGCAGGACCGCGTCCTCGGCGATGACTACCCGGATGGTGGCTGGTTCTGGGTGCACGGGAGCTCCACGCGGAGGAGTGTCGGGCCGCCGGGCGGGCTGGACAGCAGCATTCTGCCGCCGGTCACCGCTACCCGGTCGGCCAGCCCGGTCAGGCCGGTGCCGCGGTGCGGGTCGGCGCCGCCGTGGCCGTTGTCGCCGATCTCGACGGTGAGCAGGTTGTCGTGCTGGCGCGAGGTCACGCTCGCGCCGGTGGCGCCGCTGTGTTTGGCGATGTTGGTGAGCGCCTCGGCGGCCACGAAGTAGGCGGTGTTCTCGATTCGGCTCGGCAGTCTCCCAGGCAGGTCGGCGTCGACAGCCACCGGGATCGGGGACTGGTCGGCGAGTTCACCGAGAGCGGCGGGCAGGCCGAGGTCGGTCAGGATCTGCGGTTGGATGCCGTGGATGAGCTCGCGTAGCTCGGCCATTAGCTGCTTGGCCTGCTCGTGAGCGGCGGTCACGCTCCGGGCGGCGGGCGAGCCGGGTGGCAGGTCGAGCCGGGCCAGCCCGAGCTGCAGGGTGAAGCTGACCAGCCGCTGCTGGGCGCCGTCGTGCAGGTCGCGTTCGATGCGGCGGCGCTCGGCCTCGAAGGCGTCGGCCAGCCGGGCACGGGAGCGTGACACCTCGACCAGTTCCGCGCGTAGCTGGTCAGCGGGACCGCCCAGCAACAGAGCGCGAGCCGCGGCGGCGTGCCCGCCAGCCAGCAGCGTCAGCAGGTAGGGAACCAGCGGGAGCAGCAGGACGCCGGCGATCACGTAGGGCAGCGCCTGCCCCACGGTCGCGACCCTGCCGAAGCCCAGCGCAACCGGGGCACCGCGCGGCCGTTGTGCCAGTACCAGAAACGGGCTCGCGATAAAGCTCGCGGTCAGTGGCGCGGCGAGCAGCGCGGCGGCAGACAGCACGGGTGCCGCGGTGGCCAACAGGCAGACGTACCCGACCTCGCGCCAGGTGGCCGGGTCGGTGTAGCGGGCCCGCAGCCACGACACCGGCCCAGCGGACGCCGCCGTCCGGTGGCCGGCGCCCACCGGGCGGCTGTCCACCATACGCAGCCGCCGGCGCTCCAGCTTCGCCAGCGGCACCGCGATCAGCGGCCCGAGCGCGCCAATCAGCGCGGCCCCGAGCAGGATCAGAACCACGATCCTGCCGACCTGGTAGCCGCCCGCTGCCAGCCGCGCGACCAGGACCAGCCAGGGGATCGCGAGCACCGCAAACGCCGGAAGCGCCGCGGGCAGCGTGGTGAGCAGATAGCCCGCGGACCGCCACGGCCAGCTACTGACCAGTAACCGACGCCAGGTGACGGCCTGTAGCGCGGTCTGCGGGCTGCCCGTGCGCATGCCCATCACGGTAGCCGGCGCGGCGAGCGGGGCCGATGAGGTTGACGGTAGCCACGGGGTATGCCTAGCCCTACCCCCACTTCGGTGCCTGGGCGTAGTGCCGCCCCGCGAGCCGGATGGTTGCCTAATACCGACGTCACCGAGCAGCAACCGGAGCCGGACCAGGTGTTTCTATCCGTTCCGGCCCTCCCAGCGGCCGGCGACGCAGCGGGCACTACGGGAAGGCGCATCAGAATGCTGCTGGAGTTCGTCAATGTCGCCAAGGTGTACCGGGGTGGCACCCGAGGCGTCGACGGCGTGACCATGCGGCTCGGGGCCGGGCTCGTCGGTCTGCTCGGACCCAACGGTGCGGGCAAGTCATCGTTGATGCGGATCGCTGCGACGGTGACCCGCCCGACCAGCGGGCAGGTGCTGTTTGACGGCATCGATGCCGTGGCCAGGCCAGGCCTGCTGCGCCGCAACCTCGGCTACCTCCCGCAGGACTTCGGGGTCTACCCGCACCTGACCGCGCGGGAGTTCCTGTCCTACCTCGCCGCGGTGAAGGGCATGCCGGCCAGAGTGACGCGGACCCGGATCGCAGAGCTGCTTGAGCTGTTCGACCTGACCGGCGCGGACAAGCGGCCGCTGGGCAAGTACTCCGGCGGGATGCTGCGCCGGGTGGGCATTGCTCAGGCTCTGCTGGCCGACCCGTTGGTGCTCATCGTCGACGAGCCCACCGCGGGCCTGGACCCGGAAGAACGGGTGGTGTTCCGCAACCTGCTCAGCGACCTGGCCGCCGATCGCATGGTGCTGCTGTCCACGCACATCGTCTCCGATGTCGAGTCGGTGGCCTCCGACATCGCGATCATGGCCGGTGGCCGGCTCCGGCTGCGCGGCAGCCCGCAGGACCTGCTGCGCCAAGCCGAGGGCCGGGTATGGGAGACGATCGTCCCTGCCGGCGCGCTTGCCCAGTTGCGCGAGCGGTACCTGGTCAGCCGGATGGTGCGTACGGAGGCTGGGGTCCGTGTTCGCCTGCTGGCCCCGGCGCCACCGGCCCCGGACGCGGTGCCGACGGCACCGGATTTGGAGGATGCCTACCTCACCGTCATCCATGCGGCGCCTGGGCCGGCCCTGGGTGAGGCCACGGAGGCGCGGCGATGAGGGCTCCGGTTCTGGCCGCGCTGGCTGTCGCGGACTTCCGGGAACGCACGCGCCGGCCCGCCTACCTGGTCACACTGGCCGCCGCGGTCGCCCTGGGCTACCTGGCGCTGCCCCCGGCAACCTCCCTGTGGGTGATCATGAACGCTGGGGGTTACCGGGGCATCTACAACAGCGCCTACGCCGCAACGGCCACCGGGCTGGCTGGGGCGCTGTGGCTGATGCTCGGTGGGTTCTATGTCGTACGCGGTGCCATCGCCCGCGACCAGCACACCGGCGTCGGCCAGATCCTCGCCGCCACCCCGCTGAGCAGGGCCGGCTACCTGGCCGGCAAGTTCTGCAGCAACCTGATGGTCCTCGCCTCGATGGCGGGAGTGCTCGCGGTGACCGCGTTGGCCCTCCAGTTGGCACGCGGCGAGTCCCTGGCCGTCGACCCGGGCGCGCTGCTGCTGCCGTTCGTCGTGCTCACGCTGCCCGTGCTGGCGCTGACCGCCGCCGCCGCGGTGCTGTTGGACACCGTCCCGGTGCTGCGGGCCGGGGTGGGCAACATCGCCTGGTTCTTCCTGTGGATGATCTTCGCGATCGCCGGCCAGGGCGTGCCGCTGGGCGGGCTCGGGGCGGTCGGGAGGTCGATGCGCGAGGCCATGGCCGGGCAGCACCTGCCGGCCGTCGCAGAGTTCAGCGTGGGCTTCACCAAGGTCGACCATCCGCTGCGCACCTTCACCTGGACCGGACTGCACCTGTCCGGTGGTTTCGTCGCCGCGCGGCTTCTGCTGATCCTGATCGCGGCCTGCCTGGCGGCACTGCCCGCGGTATGGTTCGGCCGGTTCGACCCCGCCCGCACCCGTCCGCGACGGGCACCCGCCTCGGACAGTCGCAAGACGCCAGCCCCCATACCAGCCACCGCGCCTGCCGACGCCCAGGCGGCCCGCGCCGCGCGATCACTTGTCTACACGCCGCTGCCGGTGGCAAAGGCCCGGCGGGGATTTGCTGCTGGACGGCTGTTGGCCGGCGAGGTACGCATCCTGATGCAGGGCACCTCCCGCTGGTGGTGGCTCGTCGTGGCAGCGGTGACCGCCGCCAGCCTCGCCGTCCCCGCCAACCTCGTCAAACCCGCCGGCGCCAGCACCGCACTGCTGCTGTCGGCGGCCTGGATCTGGCCAGTGCTGATCTGGTCACGGCTGGGCACCCAGCGCCGCGAGAACGGGCTGGACATCCTGCTCGGCGCCTACCCAGCCGTCTACCGGCAACTGGCGGCCGAATGGGCGGCCGGGCTCGTGCTGACCGCCGTGACCGGGCTGGGGCCCCTGCTCCGGATGGTCATCGCAGGCGACGGCCCAGGCGTGGCCGCATGGATAGCCGGCGTCGCGTTCATCCCCTCGCTCGCGCTCATGCTCGGCACCGCCAGCCGTACCCACCGCGTGTTCCAGGCCGTCTACGTCATCCTGTGGTACGCCGCGGTCAACCAGGTCGCCGCCACCGACTACATGGGCACCGTCCTCGTCAATGGCCGCCCGGCCGGACCGTCCCCGCTGCTCACCGCCGGGGTCTCGCTCGCCATGCTCACCATCGCGATCACCATCCGCGCGGCACGGCACGCCACCCGGTGATCCGGTGGCGCGCGAGCCGTCGCAGTGAAAGGACGACGAACGTGAAACGACGGCTCACACCCGCGTTGGCCCGCGGCGGGCTGACTTGCCGCCCACGCGCTTGCTGCCGGTCTGGTCGCGTGGTGCGGGGTGCGTTGGCGGGTCATGATGTGACGGTGGTCGACGAGGTTCTCGCGCAGCAGGTGAGCTACTACCGCAAGCGTGCTGCCGAGTACGACGTGACGGCCTATGGCGATGTGGCCGCGGCGCGGGTCCGCATCGATCGGGTGGTCACGCAGCTGCGGCCGACTGGCCAGGTCTTGGAGATCGCGTGTGGCACAGGCATCTGGACGGAGGCGCTCGCGCGTTGGGCATCCGCGGTCATGGCGTTCGACGCGGCACCGGAGATGATCGCGATCGCTCGCAACAGTGTCGATTCCCCGAATGTCACGTTCGAGGTCGCCGACGTGTTCTCGTGGACGACGTCGGAGCGCTTCGACGTGATCTTCTTCTCCGCGTGGCTTTCGCACGTGCCGGCGAGTCGGTTCGAACAGTTCTGGGGGCGGCTGCGCGGTCTGCTTGCCGACCGCGGCCGGGTGTTGTTCATCGACGAGCACGTCGATGAACACGACAAGGAGGTCTATGCCGCAGGTGCCTCGGAAATCGTTGAACGACGGTTGCGCGACGGCACCGACTTCCGCATAGTCAAGAACTTCGTGGACCCGGAGCAGCTGAGCGCCCGGTTGGGTCAGCTTGGTTGGCGTTGCCGAGTTGACCGGGATGGCCACGACTGGGTCATCGGCGAGGCGCAGTTCGCGCGGTAGCAGCCGCACCACGTGATCACAGCCGTCGCCATCGACGTAGCGCACCCTGACCAAGCCGATCGGGCGCTCACCCGACCCGTCGTGGCCCACGTCAACCGGCTTCCTACTCTACGATTCAGCGGTCGCGCTCTACGTTCTACTCCACGAATCAGTGAGCAGCTATGCGACTCGCCGGGCGCCTACAGCGGCTTGATGCGCGCCCATGTCGGCGGCCGTGGGCGGCCCCCAACCCATGTCAAGCGGACACGGTCAACACCGGGCGCGCCGGCGCTGCCGGGTGCCCCGGCCTAGTCGCGGTAGCCGGTTGGTAGCGGGGTGGGTTGCATGGCGCGGTCCATGCCGCGGGCGACGAACTCGGAGACGGCGCGGTGGGCGTGTTGGCGGATGAGCAGGGCCACCTGCGGGTCGGGTGAGGTCTCGGTGACCTCGACACCACCCGGGATGTTGTTGAGCGTCATGCTGATGGCGCCGTAATGCTCGAAGATCTCGCGGAACAGCGGGTCCATCTGCCGGATCGGCCGGCCGGTTTCGATGCGGGCTTTCATCTGCTGCACGTGGGTCTGGATGAGCTGCGCCACCGATGGGTCGTCGCTGGTGGTCCGCGCACGGATGCCGTCGGGGAGGTCGTCGACCTGGCGGCGGATCGCGTCGTGGCGCACGAGCAGGTCGTGGATGGCCGGCATGTCGGCCATCATCTGCCCGTCCATCATGCCGTCGCCGCTCATCATCCAGCCCGGCATGCCGCCGTCTCCCATCCCCGACTCGTCGCGGTGGCGGGCGCATCCAATCAGGACGCCGCCCGCCGGCGGGGTGAGCAGGGTGAGCGCCAGCAGGCGGCCGAGCGCGGTGCGCCGGTCGATCCGCCCGGGTGTGGAAGGCCGTTGAACAGGGCGGTTTGTGGTCATGGTGGCGTCCTTCTTCCGGGTTCCCGCCGCTGGGCTTCGTCGTGGCCGTGGGGCTGGCCGATGTCGGCGGCGGTCTGCCCGCCCTCGACACGCCGGGACCCGTGAGAGGATCGCCGCTCCCGGCGCAGGCCGTAGATCACAAATGCCACCCCAGCGGCGACCAGGATCGGCTCGATGACGTTCGCCTCCGGTCCGGCGGTGACCCGATGTAACCGAAAGATCCAGTGGACGACGACGATGTCGATGCTCAGGAAGACGCCGGCGGCGACGAGGAAGCCGTGGAAGAACGAGGACGAGCCGAGGCGCTTGGCCGGTACGAGGGTGCCGATCAGGATCGCCACCGCGAGGAGCACCACCGCGACCCGGCCCGTCATCGTGTGCGGCACCGGCGCCTCGAACGCCAGCGTCGCCGGTATCGCTTGGCCGTACCACAGCATGATCGCCTCCGATTGTTCACGAGTAGGCCCAGAAGGGTCGAGGCTGCGGGTTGGTCAGCCCTCGGTGAGGCTCGGTCAACGGCGGCCTCGACGTGGATGCGGGTGGTCGGGAACACCGGCACCGGGCTGTCGTCCGGTCCGATGAGCAGTTCGATTTCGGTGCACCCAGCACGACGCCCCGCGCCCCGGCGGCGACGAGACGGTCGATGACCTCGGCGTACGCCTTCCCGGACGCCTCGGAGACGACACCGACGACCAAACTCGTCATAGATCACCGTGTGCACCACGGCCCAATCCGCGGCCTCCGGCACGATCACGGTCAGCCCGTGCGAGGCCAGGCGGTCCCGGTAGCAGTCCTGCTCCACGGTGAAGGCCGTGCCCAGCAGGCCCACGGTGAGTACACCTGCGCCGCGCACAGCGGCGGCCGTGGCGTCCACGATGTGGAGCAGCGGGATGCGCACGGCGTCAGCGACGTGCTCGGCGACCTTGTGCATGGTGTTGGTACACAACAGCAGCAGGTCCGCCCCGGCCGCCTCAACCTGCGCCGCCGCGCGGGCCAGCCGCGCACCGGCCTCGTCCCAGGCTCGGTTGACCTGTCGCGGCTCGATGTCGGCGACGTCGACCGACACCAGCACACAGCGGGCCGAGTGCAGACCGCCCAGCCGTTGCCGTACCAGCGCGTTGGCCAGCCGGTAGCACTCGGCGCTGCTTTCCCAGCTCATCCCGCCGAGCATTCCGATCGTCAACAGCTGTGCGCTCCTCTCCGCTGATCGGCAGCGGTGCAGCCGTCGCCCCGGGCCCGGCCGGCGCGTTGGGCTACGGCAGCCGGCGCTCCGGTGGTCTCGGCGGGACAGTCTCGTCGGGCTGCCGGCCGGTCGGGGCGTTCGGCGCGCTCGGGGTGGACAGGTGCCGGACCAGCGCGACGATGCCGAGCACCGCCGAGGCGAGCAGCACCAGCGCGACCAGGCCCCAGAGCAGCATCCACAGCCCCATGCCGGCCATCATTCCGTGCATGGGTCACCTCCGGTGTGAGGGCGGCTGGTCGGGGGCGGGCCATACCGCCCGGCCGCCGACCCAGGTCTGGGTCACCCGGGTCTGGGGTTGGAACGGGTCGCCGTCGCAGACGGCCAGGTCGGCCGGCTGTCCGGGGGCAAGCCCACCGGCGCCGGGTGCGCCCAGGGAGGCGGCCGCGGTCACGGTCGCGGCGCGGACCGCCTCGGTCTCGGTCAGTGCCTGCTCGGGCTGTAGAGCCCGGCCGCTGGGTCGGCGGCGATCGACGGCGGCGCGCAGGTTGTGCAGCGGGTCCACGACCCCGGGCGGGTAGTCGGAGCTGATCGCCAACGGCACCCCTGCCCGCAGCAGCAGCCGGGCGCCGAACGCGGTGAGGTGCCGGGTGGTGCGGGTGGCGGCGATCATGTCGCCGTAGCGGGGAATGAAGCCGGGCTGGTAAGAGGCGGTCGCGCCGCTGGCGGCGACGAGGTCGGCGGTGGCCTCGTCGAGCAGCAGGAGGTGGTCGATGGTGGCGGTGCCGGGTGGGATGGCGGCGGTGTGCAGGGCGCGGGCGGCCTGGGCGACGGCGAGGTTGCCCAGGGCGTGGATGCGCAGCCGCATCCCGGCGGTCGCGTAGGCGGCCATCAGGTCGGTCAGCTCTCGGTCGGTGTAGCGCAGGTACGGGGTGTGCAGGTGCCGGGGTCGCAGGATCACCTTGCGCCGCACCGCTTCCCGCAGCGGCCCGGTGCCGCGCATCCGCCACGCCTCGGCGCAGGCGCCGGCGAACAGGTCGACCACTGCCCGGGCGGGTAGTTGGAACGCGGCGCGTTCGCCGCCGTCGGCGAACAGCTTCACCTCCCGCCCGGCGTCGCCGTACGGGCCGTCCGGTGCGCTAGCGGGTCCGGCTGGCCGGCTGAGCATCCCGGCCGGCGACCCGGTGGCCCAGGACAGCCGCATCCGGCTGCTCGCGCGGAGGGCGCGCATCTGCTCGTGCAGGTCGGGCGCCACGTACGGGTCGTGCGCGTGCGTGATGCCATAGGCCAGGCAGCGGTCGGCCTCGGCGGCCAGCACCGCCGCAGCGCCCTGCTCGCCGCGGTGCGCCGCGGTGTCGGCCAGCACGCGTTGCAGGGCGATGCCGTACGCCGCCTCCCACACCTCGCCGGTGGGCCGGCCCCGCCGGTCGCGGGTGACGTCCTCGCCGAACCCGTCCGGGGGCTGGTCGGCGATGCCCAACCTGGCCAGGCCCGCCGACGAGAGCGCGCCGCGGTGCATATCGAGGGTGCTGACCAGCACCCGCCGGCCGGGCGCAGCCTCATCGAGTTCTCGCGCAGTGGGTAGCCGGCCCTCCGGCCAGGCGAACCGGGGGATCCGCCAGAACAGCAGCCACGGCGTGTCCGGGGCGGCGTCGGCCGCGACCCGGATCGCGTGCAGCGCCTCGGCCAGGCCGCGCCAGGCCATTCCGTCGCCGCCGCGTGGGAACCAGGCGGCCTGGCTCAGGTGCAGGTGCACGTCGATGAACCCGGGCAGCACGTGGCAGCCGGTCAGCTCGACCACCTCGTCCGCGGGCGGCGGCGGTTGCGCCTCGCCCAGGGCCGCTACCCGCTCGTCCTCAAGCAGCAACCAGGCCGGGCGCGGGGTGCAGGTCGCGCCGGCCCACACCGTCGCGCCGGTGAGCAGTCGCCGGGTCACCATCCCTCCCTTCAGATATGTGGGCCGCCGCTGTGCGGCGCGGGCGATCGCCGCGCAGGAGCGCGGCGCTGCGGCGGCAGGTGCTCGCCGTTCATGTCGGGCCAGCAGGCGCGGTGTGCGGCCGGTGTCCGATCGGGTGGCCGGTCCGTCCGGTGTAGAGATCGAGGCGGAACAGCATGACGACGAACATCACGCCGCAGGCCGGTCCGCAAAAGCCCATCGCCCACCCACGCAGGCTGCTCCCCGACACCACGCCGGCCCCGGCCGCGCCGATCATCACGACCGCCAGGGCGATCACCCCGCCGGACATCTCCAGGGCGGGGCGCCACGCCATGCCCCGAACGCGCATCCAGGCCGCCATCGGTAGCGCATAGATCAGGCCGCTGACCAGAACCGCCAGGACGGGAGAGCGCTGGCGCAGGTCCGGGTACCCGATCAGCGCCGGGCCGGCCAGGAAGAGCAGGCCGTTCAGGATCCCGCCGCCCACGCACATCACCACGCACATCTCCAGCCAGTGCCGGGCGAAATGCCAGACCTGGCTGCCCAGACCGGGCCTCCCGGTCGTCATGGCGTGCATGCCAGCCGCCCTTCCCGCCGGATGCGCGCCGGATGACCCAGTGCATCGGGTCCGGTCGACCGAACGGTCCCGCTCGCCTGGGTACCCGAGCCGCCCGCAGACGACACCTGCCGGTTTGTTTACCGTCTGAAGACGCCGCCTTGAGGTGACCGGCCGGCCCGGATCGTGTGACGATGAAAGCCGTGCTCGATGTCCGGCGGCTTCTCGTGCTGCGCGCGGTCGCGCAGCACGGCTCGCTGGCCGCCGCGGCCCGCGAACTCGGCTACAGCCAGCCCGCGGTCAGCCACCACATCCACCGGCTGGAGGCCGAAACCGGCGTCCGGCTGATCATCCGCGACGGCCGCGGCGTCACCCTCACCGAGGCCGGGCGGGCGCTGGTCGCCCGCGCCGACACGATCGCCGCCGAACTGGCCGCCGCCGACGCGCAACTCGCCGCGTACGCCCGCACCGCGGCCGGCCACGTCCGGCTGGCCGCGCTGCCCAGCAGCAACGCCACCCTGGTACCCGCCGCGCTCGCCGACCTGGCCGCCCGCGGCCTGCACATCACCGTCTCGCTGGTCGAGGCCGGCCCGGACCAGGCGTTCGCCCTGCTCCAGCGGGCCGAATGCGACCTGGCCATCACCTTCGACCACCCCACCCTGCCCGCACCCGCCGGGCTGGTCACCGTGCCGCTGCTCGACGACCACCTGTTCGTCATCCTGCCCACAAGCCACCCCCACGCCGGCGCCGAGGAGATCGACCTGGCCCGGCTCGCCACCGAACCGTGGATCATCAGCGAACGCTGCCGCGCCCAGACCATGCACGCCTGCGCCCTCGCCGGATTCACCCCGACCATCGCCCTGGCCACCGACGACTACCAGCAGGCGGTGCCGCGGCTGGTCGCCGCCGGGATCGGCGTCAGCCTCACCACCGCCTGCGTCAGCCCGGATGTCCACCACCCCGACGTGGTGCTCGTCCCGGTCGCCGGCATCGCCCCCCGACGCATCATCGCCGCCCTGCCCGCCAACCCCCGCCCCACCCCGGCGGTCAGCGCCGTCTTGGACGCGCTGCACAAGGCCGCCAGCCAGGGGGCACGCGGCACGGACGAAGAGATCCAGTAACGGCGACCGCGTGGCCGGGCCGGCGAGCAGGCCCACTGCCCGATCCCGGTTGCGCGTCACCGATGAGCCTTGCGATGATGCCCGTGGTCGGTGGTGCTGGGCTGCGGTGATGACGCCGTAGACCGCCTCGCGGATGCGCCGAATCGGCCGTTCGAGACAGTCGCCGGGCGTGATCCGTTCGGCCTCGCCCCTGCTGGGCGTGCCGGCTGACGGCGTCGGCTGGGCCCGGCGCCTGTTGTCCATCCAGCTCCGCTCGCCAGGCAGCGTCTCGGACGTGTCGCTCAGCGCAGCGTCGGGTGCCGCATGGTGAAGAGGTACGCTCCGCTGGGACGTGGCGATGGCCAGCAACATGACGCGTTCGCCGCCGCCACCGCGAACGCCCGTCCACCGCGCGGGTCGTTTCGGGGAAGTGGAGAACGTGACCCAAGGGCCGCGCCGCAAGTCGGACCAGTACCGCGCGGTGCCCTGGTGCTACGACCCGGACCTGCCAGACGAGTCGCCAACGAAAACGCGGCTGGACGAGGCTTTCGCGCACCACCGCGCTCACTGACTCCCCGGACAATCCGTCGAGTACGGCCAGGTACCGGTGCTCCACCCGCCAAGACGGCTGCGTGTCTTGCCGCACGGCCTCAACAGTCACGGGCGGCTCAACGAGCGTCAGACATGTCCCGGACCGTTTTGTCAGATATGCTTCCGGACTCGCACGCGGACAGACACGGTCTCTGTCCCGACGAGTCCGGTTCGTAGGACATCGTTGAGCGGCCGTAGCCGGCAAACCAAGATCGAGTACGAGTGTGTGCACGCGGTGGCGAACGGATGTCGTCAGTCGGTCAGATTGACATGCCAGCGTTGATGAGTCGACGCACGGTACCGGCGCATTCGCGCGAGCTGTCTCTCGGCGGTGGCGGGATCCGCGTCACCGAGCAGGAAACCAACCGCGCGGGACAGCGACTGGAACGCGCCGTGTACGCGCTGACCGATGCCGGCCGCCGACAGTTCTGCCACCCGCCGCCGAGCTGATGCAGGGCGACCGCGGCGGTCAGCCCACCGACCCCGGCGCCGACGATTACCGCAGATCCGCCTCGCGACGACATTGGCGTGAACCTATCAGCGCGGGGCGTTCTGCGCCGTGGCGCTGACCGGGGTGGGATGTGCTTGAGCCCGGGCAGGCGGTCTGCACCCCGCCGAACGGCTGCTCGGGTACCGGCGTGCCGTCATGTGGGTTGGACAGCAGCGCCAGGTCCAGGATGGTGGCCGCGTTCGGCGCTGGCTGGGAGGCCGGCCCGGAACAGGCGCCACCCGAGGATCACCCACCAGGCCAGCGTCGCCACGCTGACCGCTCGTTCGGCCAGCCGACCCAGGTGGGTCGGCGCGGCCGGTGAGCGCGGGTCGAACAGCCAGCACATGACGGCCACCAGGAGCACGGTGACGACGGCGGCGGCCAGGGAGAAGACGAGCAGGAGGGGCGGGAAAGACGCTGATGGACCATTTCGGCCGGCGCAGCCGGTCGGGTGGCGACCGTCGCCCACGGTGCGCCGCGGCGAGTGGTACCGGCGCCGGTTCACGACGTCGCCGTGTCGGGAAGCTCGGGGTTCCGGCGCTGTGCAGCGTCGGGCGTCGTGTGCGGGGCCGGGTTGGGGCCGAACGCCGCCCGGTAGGCGCGTGGCGTGGTTCCGGTGTGCCGGACGAAGTGGCGGCGCAGGGTGGGGGCGTCGGTGAAGCCACAGCGGTGCGCCACGGTCTCCACGGTCAGGTTCGTGGACTCCAGCAGCTCCCGGGCATGCGTGACCCGCTGGGCGAGTAGCCATTGCAGCGGGGTGGTGCCGGTCTCGTCGCGGAACCGGCGGCTGACGGTGCGTACCGACATCCCGGCCACGGCGGCCAGCTGCGGCACGTCGAGGCGCTGGTCGAGGTGGTCCAGCGCCCAGGCCATGATCGGCGCCACCGAGGCGTCGGCGCCAGATTCGGGGACGGGCGCCCGGATGAACTGGGCCTGCCCACCGTCGCGGTACGGGGCGACCACGGTATGCCGGGCGATGTCGGCCGCCACCGCCGCCCCGTGATCGCAGCGCACAACATGCAGGCACAGGTCCAAGCCGGCGGCCACCCCGGCGCTGGTCAGCACATCCCCGTCGTCGACGTAGAGCACCCCGGGATCGACGCGCACCGCCGGGAACATCTGGCCCAGCAGGTGGCACACCGCCCAGTGCGTGGTCACCCGCCGGCCGTCCAGCAGACCCGCCCATGCCAGCGTGAACGCACCGGTACAGATCGACACCAGCCGCGCCCCGCGTCCCGCCGCGGCCCGCAGCGCCCGCAGCAGAGCGTCGGTGGGCCGCCGGTCCACCTGCTCGTACCCGGGGATCACGATCGTGTCCGCCTGTGCCAGCAGCCGCAGGCCACCTTCGGTGGTCACGCGCACACCGGTGCAGGTACGCACCGTCCGACCCGCGGCGCCGGCCAGGGTGTGCCGGTAGCGGCCGCCGCCGTGGTAGTCGAACACGTGCACCGGGATCGCCAGGTCCAGCAGCAGCCCGCCGTCCTGCACCACGGTCACCACGCGATGTGCCGGCACTGGCCGAAACTAACCCCTCATCGTCTTTCCTGCCACTGTTACTCTGGCCGACTCCCACCCGACGATGGCGTCGCCCGGCCCGGAGTGGTGACGGATGCCAACTCGTGGACCAACACGACCTGCGGACGAGGGGTCGCGCCGGTGGTACCGATGACCCCCTCGGGGTGCAGAATCGGCCACGGTTGGCGCCGATCCGGCCGGGTTCGACGCGGGTGGGTTGCCGCGATCGCCCGCCGGGTAGCACCCCACGGTGGGTCGTAAATGCGCGCCGCGGAACGGGTTCGGTCTCGGCGGCGCCGCGGGGAGGGACAGCCGCTGTGGGCACGTATGTGGCCGCGGGTTTCAGAGTCCGTACGCGAGGTGTTCGAGCAGGGCATGGCCGATCTGGGCAACGGCGGGGGCGCGTTCTGCGCCGACGTCGATGGGTGCCGGTGGTCGATCTGTGGGATGGCACGGCCAGGCCGCGCCGCGGGGAAACCTGCCGGGTGACCGTAACTGGGTGATCGTCGGCGAAAGGAGGAGCCATGCGGCGTGCGCTTGTCACAGGGCGTCCCGGGGCATCGGACGGGCCCTCGTGGCCGACCTGGCCGGCCGCGGGCTGGAGGTGGTGGCCACCGCCCGGCGGGTGGACGACCTGACCGACCTGCCGGCCGCACAGCGGCTGCCGCTGGACGTCACCTCGGACTCGTCGGTGGCGGCGGCGGTGAGGGCCGCCGGCCGGATCGACGTGCTGGTGAACAACGCGGCTGTCAGCGTCGCCGCGCCCGTCGAGGACACCCCGGCCCCGGTGGGGCTGGCGATGTTCGACACCAACGTCGTCGGGCCGCTGCGGTTGATCTCGGCGTTCCTGCCGGGGATGCGGGAGCGGGGCGGCGGAATGGTGGTGAACGTGTCCTCGGTGGCGGGGCAGGCGGTGTTCCCGCTGACCGGCGTGCACGCCGCGAGTAAACACGCGTTGGAGGCGCTCAGCGAGGCGTTGGCCATGGAGGCCGGGCCGTTGGGTGTCCGGGTCCTGGTCGTCCAGCTCGGCGGAGTTGCCACCGGCATGTACGAGCGGCAGGAGCGCTATTTCTCGTCGGCGTACGCGCACCTCGACCGCGCACAAAAGGAGGCGTTCGAGCAGGTGCGGGCGCATGGAGCGTCCGCGGAGCAGGTGGCGGGCGACATCGCCGACGCGATCGCCGCCACCGATGGCCGGCTGCGGGTGCCGATCGGGCAGGACGCGGCGTGGATGCTCGCCGAACGCGCGCGCCTGGACGACGCGGCCTGGATCGCGCGGGTCCGCGAGGTCACCCAGCCGACCAAGACCGGAGGTCCTCGGCCGTGACCGGCACGGACAACGAGTGTGACGTCCTCAAGCTGGTGCAGCGCTGGGCCGCCGCTGAGCGGCTGGCCGAGGCCGAGCTTCTTGGCGGGCTGCTCGCCGGGGGGAGGTCGCCGGGGTGGGGCCCTTCGGCTTCGTCCTGGCCCGGGACCAGTGGCTGGTCCGCTTCCCGACGGAAGTCTGCTGGCACAACGCCGCCGGCGCTCACCCCTCAGCATCAGGCCCGGAGACGACCCATGTCTGACAGCCGGACCTCGACCGGCCACCGGGGCGATGGTAACGCCGCCTCGACGCTGGCGACAGGGCGCTGGATCGGCCTGAGCGTTATGTCAGTCGCGCAGCTAATGGTGGCGCTCGACGTCACGATCATGAACATCGCCTTGCCGTCGGCCCAGCGCGGGCTGCACTTGCCCGACGCCGACCCGGCAGTGGGTGATCAGCGCCTACGCCCTGGCCCTGGGCGGGCTGCTGCTCGGCGGCCGGATCGCCGATTACCTGGGCCAGAAGCGGCGTTCCTGATCGGGGTGGTGGGGTTCGCCGCCGGCTCGGCCCTGGGGGCGGCGGTGAGCCTGCCGATGCTGGTCGCCGGCCGGGCGGTGCAGGACGCCGTCGCCGCGATCCTGATCCCGACCGCGCTGTCCCTGCTGGCCGTGACGTTCACCGAGCCGAACCAGCGGGCGAGGGCGTTCGCCGTGTACGGCGCGATCGGCGTCAGCGGCGGCGCTCGGGCTGCTGCTCGGCGGCGGGCTCACCGAGTACGGCTCGTGACGCTGGTGCATGGAAATCAACGTCGCGATCGCCGAGCTGGCCGCCGTGGCCGGCCCGGCCTACGCGCCCGACACGGGGGCGGCGGGCCGGCCTCGGTTCGACGTGCCGGGCGTGCTGCTGGTCACCGGCGGGCGCCATACCGACGGAGGACGCCATGGAGGAGACAGTCCGTATCCTGCAGGACCGGGTGAACACGGCGCTGCTGGGGTCCGACTGGCGGACGCTCAACGAGCTGATCGCCCCGGACGCCCGGATCATCGGCCCGAGGGGCTTCATCATCGACCGGGACACCTGGATCGGGGTGCACAAGGACAGCGAGTACCAGCAGGTCAGGCTCGAACCGACCGAGACCGACGTGTGCACCTACGACAACGCCGGCATCCGGTTCGACGTCATCGAGTCCGAATGCAAATACAAGGGCGAAACCATCGCCGGCCGGTTCCGGGTTACCCAGTTCTGGGTCACCGACCACGGGAATTGGCGGCTCGCCGCGGTCCAGTACACGTCCCTTCCGTGACCGGGGACACGACAACGCCGATCCGCACCGCCCGCCCGGGGGTGCGATACGCGCCGCGCCGAACCAGCCAACCATCGTCCACCGCCCGATCGGGCAGAGGGAGGCGAACCAATGCCAACCGCGACCAACTCGACCCGCCTTGAGCCGGTCCGCCCCGACAACAGCGTGCTGCTGCTCGTAGATCAACAGGAGGGCCTGTTCAGCCGGGTACACGAGCCGGAGCAGACCCGGCGCAACCTGCTCGCCCTGGCCCGCTGCACCCAGTTGCTGGGGATTCCGGCAGTCATGACCACCGCTCTCGCCGCCGGACCCAACGGGCCCCAGCTGAAAGAGCTGACCGAGACGTTCACCGGCCAGGGGATCATCGACCGTACGCTCGTCAACGCCTGGCACGACAGCCGGGTCCACGACGCGATTGCCCGCACCGGACGCGACAAGGTCATCGTCGCCGGCACCGGGCTTGACGTCTGCGCCCAACTCCCTGCTCTCGCCAGTGCCGCGGAGGGCTACGACGCCTACGTGGTCATCGACGCCTGCGGTCGCTTCGAGCCCGAGCCATCCGTCGCGACGATCAGCCGCCTGACCCAGGCCGGCGTGGCCCTGGTGAACACCCGAGTCATCGTCCTGGAGGCGATGGCAGACAACGCCCATCCCAAGGCCAACGACATCTACGCCACTCTGCCCGCCGGCCTAGTGATCATGAACGATGGCGCCGATTAGCCATCGACATCCGATAACAACAAATGAAGGGAGCAGGCATGTTCAGCGCACCGGCAACCGCACCCGATCGTGGCGCGCTCAGCGGGCCCCTCGCCGGCATCAGCTTCATCGCGGGTATCGGCGGGGCGAACGCGCTGGCCGACCAGCCGTACCCGCGGCCAAGCTCCGAGCCGAGCGAGGTCCGCCGGTTCTTCTCCCAGAACCCCGGCCCGGTCCGGCTCAGCGCGGCCGGTCAGATCATCTCCGCGGCCTGCCTGGCCCGGTTCACCGCATCCGTGGCACGGCTGGCCGGGCGCAGCGGCCGGGGATCGCGGGCGCTGCAGACCGCGGCCCTGGCCCGGCTCGCCAGCCGCCACGGCTCGGACCGGTGAGCAGCATGTTCGTCAAGCTGGCCCAGTTTGTCACCATCATGCTGTACGTGCTGGTCGCCGGTGTGATGTGGGGAACCTGGCTGTCCCTGGGCCGGACCATGACCCGCTACGACGCCGCGACCTTTCTAGCCGACGGCAAGCACATGATCGCCAACCTGGCCACGATCATGGCGGTGTTCATGATTTCCGCCGCTGTGGTCGGCCTACTCGCGACCTTCCTACTGTTTCGCCACCGGTCCACCGCCGCCGGCTGGCTGGCGCTCGGCGGCCTGCTACTCATGGTCGCCGTCATCGTCGTGACGCTGTCGGTCGAGGTACCCATCGACAACAAGATCAAGACTTGGGCGGTAGCCACCCTGCCGCCGGACTGGCAGGACATCCGCGCGCGGTGGGCGGCCTTCCACACGCTGCGTACGTTCCTGTCTCTCGCCGCCGTCGCCGCGGCGGTCGGTGCCGCCCTCACAACTCGCGCGGCGACGCGGGTGACCGTGCCGCTGGTCAGCGACGAGCCAGAGCCAGCCAGCCTGCCACGCCGATAGCGCCCGACTGGCCGCCCGCCGCCGCGCCGGAACCCCGCCGTGGCGCAGCTGCCGTCTGCCTTCGACCGGGCTGCCGAGACTCCACCACACGCAACCCCGTTCAGCCGCCCCAACCAGCCGACTCGATCGCCGTTCCCACCGGCGACAGTTGCCGCTGTCCAGACTCATTCAGGTCGATGTCTCCGGCCGGCGCCAAGCGCCCCAACCACGTTCCACATCAGCATCCACGCCCCGGTGACAACAACCGCCGCGGCTGGTCCGGGTCGTACTCCTCGGGTGGGACCCGCGGCGTGGGTGCGGGTCGGCTCGTCGATGTCGAGGGTCTGCATGACGGCGGCGGCAGCGTAGAAGGGACAGGCCGGGTACGTCCCGGTGGCTGGATGGGGATCCCGCTTCACCCGCGTACGGCACCGATCCTCCACGTCCGCGGTAGGCTTCCTTTACTGCCATGGACGTCTATCCGTCGCTCACGTACCGCGATGTCGAGGCTGCGCTCGCGTTCTTGACCGACGCGTTCGGCCTGGAGATCGACGAGCTTGGCCGCGACGACTCGGGCAGCGTGCGCCATGCCAGCCTCAAACACGGGAACGGCCGGGTTCTGGTCCAGCCTGATCTTCCTGGTGAGTTGCACGGTAGCCATCTCGGGCAGGGTTGGGTGTATGTCGCCGTCGCGGATCCGGATGCGCACTTCGCGCGTGCGCGTGACGCCGGCGCGCAGGTGCTCGGCGATCCGCATGATGCCTTCGACGGCACGATGCGCGGCTACAGCGCTCGCGACCCGGAGGGCAATCTGTGGAGCTTCGGCTCGGACCGTCCGGGCGGTTGACCCCCAGACGGCCCTTCCGTGCCGAGGCCTCACGATGTCTTGACCACGGTGTAGCGCAGGTGGGTCGCCTTCGACCCCTGGACAACGCTCGTGGGTTGGAGCCGGACGTGGCCGCCGGTGTCGTCGAGCAGGCGGGTGCCCGCGCCGAGCAGTACCGGAACGAGGTGGATCCGGACCTCGTCCACGAGGCCGGCGCGCAGCAGTTGTCCGCCGATGCTGGCGCTGAACACGTCGACGTCCCTGTCGCCGGCGATCGCGGTGGCGGCGGCCACGGCTTCCTGCGGACTGCCGACGAAGGTGTACACGCCGCCGTCGGGCACGTCATCGGGCACGCGGTGGGACACGATGATCGTCGGGGTGCGCGCCTCGGCGCCGGGGCCGTTGGCGCCCCACCACGGAATGGACAGATCGTAGGTACGGCGGCCGGCGATGCTGGCGCCGACGGTGTCCTGGCTGTCGGCGTGCACGTCGCGGCCGCGCTCGTCCGCGCCGAAGGCCCACTCGTGCAGGACCTGGCCGCCGTCGCCCATCGGTTCGTCGGGTCGTGCGCCGGACGCGGTGACGTAGCCGTCGAGGGACATGCTGATCTCGAACCGGACGCTGCTCATGGTGTCTGGTTCCCTTCCTGGCCGGCCTGTGCGCCGGCCGTCGCGGGGATGCGGGTGTAGATGAGGTCGAAGTCTTTGTGCCAGTGCTCGCCGTCGTCGCTGCTCTCCCAGGTGGCGGTGATGGTGTTGCCATCGGCGGTGAAGGTTGCGGTGAACCGTTGCGCGAAGTGCAGGGGCGTGAAATCCGGCCGGTCGCGCAGCAGCGTCCAGGTGTGCTGGTCGAGCGTCATCGCGTAGGTGCGCACGACGCCGCGCGAGTCGAAGTAGTGCTGGGTGTAGCCGGTGCCGTCCGGGGTGACGGCGATGACGGCGACGCTGTCGGGGAAGTCCGGCCCGGGGATCTGCGAGCGTTGGATGAGGAACTGCCCGTCGAGGATCCACTCGACGCTCATCCGCCCGGCAGGCGTGCCGGGAAGGTTGACCTGTTCGGTCCAGTCGCCGACGAGCGCTTCCAGGCGGGCCAGCGCGCTGGCCCGCACCGACGCGGTGTCATCCATGGTTTCGTTCCGTTCGGGTCAGTGGAGGCGGCGGCTGACGGGGGCGGCGAGCCGGGCGGTGCGGTCGCGGCGGGTCCAGGCGAGGACGGCGGCCACGGCGAGGAAGGCGGTGGGCACGATCGCGTCGACGGCGCCCAGGTTCATGACCGTGACGGCGACGACGCCGATCATCAGGGCGACGAATGCGAGCGCGGCCAGGCCGCATAGCCGCGGGACGAGCAGGCCGACCGTTCCGGCGAGCTCGAGGCCGCCGATGCGGTGCATGCCGGCTGCGCCGATGCCGAGGCCGGCGAACTGGGCGAGCATGCGCGGGTCGTTGCTGAGCTTCGGCACGGCGGCCATCACGTAGCCGAAAGGGCCGCCTGGAGGATCCAGAGGCGGCCGTTCGTCGAGCGCCAGGGGGCGGTTTGGGGCCGGGGCGGTCGCCGTTGCGCCGGGCTGGGTGGTGTGGATCGTGGTCATGGCTGGTCCCTTCGGTCGGTCGGCGGGCTCAGGTTGAGGTGCCGTTCACCCGCGACGTCGCACCAGCGCGACCAGACCGGACATCCGCCCAAGGACAGATTTCAGATGGTGTCCGTGAGGCGGCCGGCGCCGGCATTCAGATAACGCTGCTGCGGCACGTAACGGTGATCCACACCTGCTGCGTCGCGCTGGCCGTGGCCTACTGGTCAGTGACGGAATCACGCAGCGGATCAGCGTGAGTACCACCGGAGGCCAGGCCAACGGTGCGGGCGCCGGACCGGATGCCACCATCGGCGGCGGCCGGACTTCGGGCCGTCCATCAGCGCCGACGGCACACACGTCGCCTTCGATTCCATCGCCTCGAACCTGGTCTCCGACGACACCAACGAGTGCGCCCTCTCCGGTAACGCGCAATTCACGTATTATCCGGGCGAGTGCCCGCCAAATGACACCAGCGAAGACGCGGCCATCAGCGGCGACGGCAGTACCATCGCGTACTTCACCCTCGCCTCGAACCTCGGGCCCGGCGACACCAACACCTGCAGCATCAACGAGCAGGTCAGCTACACCGACCACCCGGGCCAATGCCTGGACGTCTACCTCCGCACCAGGTGACACGCCAGACCGGAATTGTCACACTGAACGTCCGTTCGGGCCAGCCTCCCGTCACCCGTCACCCGTCACCCGTCGCAGAGTCGGAGCACCAGCCCGCCGTCAGGGGCGTTGCGGCAGCCTAGGCGGCGAGCACTCGGACGCCGGCTTTGGGCGGGATGGGCAGTCCAGTCCGGTGGTGTCCTCGATGGCGAGCCCGGCCCCGCTCGGGCTGACCTGCTTGAGGGTGGTTGCCAGTGCGATCCGGCGACCACGTTGGTGAGGATGGGAACAGGCACAGGAGGCCGATGGCGGTACCGGCGTCACGCACGACCGCGGCGATGCCGAGGAGGCAGAGCGCCCAGCGGCGGTGACGCGCAGCATCTACAGGGCGGCCGGCGACGGTGGCCGGTAGCCGTGGGCGGCATTGAGGCCGTTGCCGGGCAGGATGAGCCGCCCGGCCAGCAGACAGCCGAGCAGGGCCACGCTGCCCGCCGCCAGCACCACGCCATCCTCGTCGGCCCAGGCGAGGTCACCGGATTCGCAGGTCAAGATCTGCGGGGTGCGGGTCGAGCCGGGTGAGGTCGAGAGCGTGTGTTGGCCCCGCGCACGGTGGTGTGAGGCCAACGTGTGGCTGCGGCTTGGTTATTTCTGCTGGTCCGCCGGGGCCGGGATTAGTAGGCCGGCCCCCCGCAGGCGTCCGTCGGGCTGCAATCCAGGAACACGTGGTAATGCGTGATCGCCCCGTGGCCGCATCCACGAGTTGAGGTGTGAAGTAGCGCCCCGAACACCCCGCTGGCCCGGGATCCAAACATGTTCATTGTGGGCTCCGTTCCGCCGGACGTGGGAGGCGCAGGCGTGTCCGTTGCCGGTTTTACAGGTACACAAGGTTGTGTGATAGTGGCCTTGTGGCGAAGCAGGCTGTCAGCTGTGGCCCGGGGGCGGTGACCGCGGCGGCGGGTAAGCCGCCGCTGGCCGAGCGCCCGTTGATTACCCCGGAGCAGGCGGGCCAGTTGGTGGTGCTGTTCAAGGTGCTGGGCAACGACAGCCGGCTACGGCTGCTGCATGCGCTGCACCGGGGCGGTGCGGTGCCGGTGGGTGAGCTGGCCGGTGCGGTGGGGATGCGGCCGCAGGCGGTGTCCAACCAGTTGCAGCGGCTGGCCGACCGGGGCATCGTGTCCGCGCGCCGGGACGGCAACCGGATCTTCTACTCGATCGCCGATCCGTGCGTGCCCAGCGTGCTGGATCTGGCGTTGTGTTTGATCGAAGAGACGGCGGTGGGTCGTGGTGGGCGCCGGTGAGCAGGCACTGACCAAGCGGTACGCCCAGGCCGGTGAGGCCCGCGTCGCCTACCTGGATGTGGGTCAGGGGCCGCCGGTGTTGTTGCTGCACGGCTGCCCGTTCTCCTCGTTCGTGTGGCGGATGGTCATCGACCGGCTGAGCGCACGGTACCGGTGTGTGGCGCCGGATCTGCTCGGACTGGGCGACACCGAGACCCCGGCCGGGGCGGACTGGTCGCTGCCGGCGCAGGCCGCCGCGGTGCTCGGCCTGCTGGACGTGCTCGGCCTCGACGAGGTGGCGGTGGTCGGCCACGACCAGGGCGGCGCGATCGCCCAGCTGCTCGCCGCGTACCACCCGCAGCGGATCACCCGCCTGGTGTTGGCCGACGCGGAGGCCTACGACAACTGGCCCTCGGCGGAGGAACTGCCGTTCGTGCGGGCCACCCAGCTGCCGGTGCTGGGCCGGCTGGTGCTGTGGGCGTGGTCGCGCCGGGCGTTGTTTCGGTGGGCGCTGGCGTCGGGCAGGGCGGTGCACGACCGGTCGGCGCTGACCGACGAGCTGGTGGACGGCTACATCGCGGCGAACCTGTCCGACCGGCATCGCCGGGCCAAGACCCGCCGGTATTTGGGCCTGCAGCTCGACCCGGCCAACCAGCGGACAACCGCGCGGGTGGTCGACGGGCTGAAGCGGTTCGACCGGCCCACGCTGATCGTGTGGGGAGCCGAGGACGTGCATTTCGGTCCGCGGTGGGCCGACCGGCTCTACCGCGACATCCCCGGCGCCCAGCGGCTGGAGGTGCTGCCCGGCGTCGGGCACCTGCTGATGGAGGAACGCCCGGCGCAGCTCGCCGAACTGCTCGACGGGTTCCTCTCCGATGCGGCACCACCGGGGCAATGGTGACGGGCGTCGATAAGCGGGGGTCGGTCGCCGGGGGAGCCGCGGCGCCCCTCGCCCCGTTGAGCGGAGTACGGCCGTGAATCCACGGAGATTTCTCCCGATCGGCGGTGCGGTTTCCGGTAACGCTCGGCTTGGGCGGCGGTACCCGCCTGCTCGGCTGCACCTCCACACCCGGTGTCTTCCATCACCCGGGCAGGATCAACCGGTCGCAACACCTCGCTCATTTCGCGGTCGGTCTGCTGGCGCTGTGGGGGCCGGCGGAACAGGTCCGCTATCACCGCCGCCGCCGAACGAAGACCGCAACGGTCGGCCCTCACGGTCGCGTCACGCCTGGCCGCGCTATCGCTGAGGGCGGGACGTACGGAAGGAGGCTTGGCATCATGAGCAGCGAGAAATTCGGGCTCTGGTTCCGTGTCGTGTCAGCGATTCTGGTGCTGTTCGGGGTCATCTATGTGTTCTTCGGCCTCAAGATCCTGCCGGTGGACCGGGCCATGCTGTTGCCGTGGGAGAGCGCGCTGTACGGCGCGATCATGACGGGTTGGGGCCTGACCCTGCTGCTGGCCGGGCGTCTGGCGTTCCGCCGGGACGACGCCGAGCTGAAACGAGTCCTGCTGCTGGGTCTGTTGACCTGGTTGGTCGTTGAGGCGGGGGCGTCGATGTACTTCGGCGTGTGGTTCAACGTCGGCGTTGACGTTGCCGTGTTCGTGCTGTTCGCCGTCCCGCTGATCAGAAGCGGCAAAAAGGAACGCATCAGATAACCACCGGCCCGTGTGTGGGCCCGTCACGGCATCTCCCGCAACGGTTGGGCGGGCGTGTCACCGAACTGGCCGGCCGGCTCGCGCCGCGGAAGGATCGGCGATGATCGTGGTGCCTTGCGCTGGTGGACTCCGTGGCCGTCGGCGGTCACCGCGTCGGCGTGGTCGGGACGGTGTGCGTGTGGACGTTGGATTTCTCCACAGTAGAGCGAGCCACCCGGGGACAGGATCGGCCGGGACTCGTGATGGCGTGCCACGGACGAACCAGGGGCTCGACGGGCATTCCGGTCTTCCGCGCCCAGGTGACCGCAATCGCCGTGCTGGTAACCCGTGCGGACGTCAACTTCATGGAGGTGGGCTGGATGAGTGAACACGCGTGGTGGCTGGTACTCCTCGCGACGGTGACGACGGTGCACGGGCTGATCGCGGGGGCGAGCCTCGATCAGTCCGTCGAACAGCTTCCCGCTCGGCACCGCGTCGGGATGCGCGCCTACCGTGCCTACAGCCAGGCCTCGCACATGGCCAACGGGCGGTTCTGGCTGATCCCGATGGGTATTGGCGGGCCCGTCCTGACGATCGCGGCGGCCATCTGGGCCGCGACGCTTGACCTGCCGGCGGGGCGTCTGCTGCCGGTCGGCCTGGCCGCTGCGCTGGCGGTGGCCTACACCGTGTCGACGGTGGTGGCGGCGCGAGCGAACTGGCCGATCGCACCGTGGGCCCGCAGCCCGGCACCGGACGACGAGGCGGTCCTCGCCGGTATCTTCCGGCGGTTCGAGCGGCGGCAGGCGGTCCGGGCAATTCTTCAATTCCTCAGGTTCGCCGTGACGGTCTGGGCGCTTGCTGTCAACGGCCCGGCTACGTCCTAGCCGATCGGACGTACCCGAGATGAGTCAATCGGTTCCCGCCTGGGGAACCGCTACGACGTCGGTGGCTGATGACCGTCGAAGCGTGTGCGCGGTAGGTGGGGTGGACGCGGGACGCCGGCAGTGCCAGCGCGTTCGAGGGCGTAGGCTCGCGCCCCGGCAACCGTGACGGCACCGTTGAACATCAAGCGGCGGCGCGTCATGCCGAGACGTGAACGGGCTTGCCCGGTGTGGCAACGACGCGTGGCCTGTCTCGTCTTCTTCGGACGGTCCGGATGGGAGAGCTGGATGGATGTCGATCCTGCCGAGTGGCGGCGCCACCAGCGCTACCTGCTGGCGGTGGCTTATCGGCTGTTGGGCAGCCTGACCGAGGCCGAGGACGCGGTGCAGGAGGCGTACCTGCGGCTGGCCGGCGCCGAGGCCACCGACGTCGGCGACCTGCGGGCGTGGCTGTCCACCGTGGTGTCGCGGATCTGCCTGGACCAGTTGCGCTCGGCGCGGGCGCGCCGGG
>WNGE01001814.1_pt1 | contig 26694 bp, 16 predicted proteins | sample 5400651 | NCBI WGS metagenome assembly WNGE01 (sample SAMN13153370, study PRJNA577476) | soil metagenome | isolation source: 60 cm soil or saprolite under grassland replicate 2 | place: USA:California | collected 2016-06-15 | reverse complement strand
ACGATCCCCTCGCCGTGCGTGTACTCGAGTGAGCCGGAGGTGCGCTGCTCGGGCAGCGTAGAGATGGAGAGGGCTCGGATGCCTCCCCGGGAGCCCTGGAACCGGTAGGTCCAGGACGAGTCCCCTGTGGAGATGGCCAACTCTCCCTCGCCAAACTCGAACCGCCGCCTAGCCGCCTGGACAGACAGCCGGCCATCCTCTCCGGCGACCAGGGCCCGCATAGACTTACTTGTCGCGTCCAAGGAATCGCTCCAGCCAGAAGAGGCCTTCTCGCGCGCGGGACTCGCCCCGACCAGCGACAGACACAACCCGAAGAGGAAATACCGTGGCGCGAATCTCATGGGGATACCCCTTTCCGTCAAGGAATTGAACAACCCACCGTATCGGTTTTGCGACTTCATTGGCTCCGGCACGTCGGGATGGCCCGAAGACAGGTGGAAGCCTATTCCCATGAAGATGGCTGTCAAGTCCCTCCGACGGTGGACTCGGGAAAGAGAAAAAGGCGGGGCCCGAAGGCCCCGCCTGGAGGGTTGGTGAGGCGGGAAGATCCTAGTTTCGGTGCTGCCCGGAGGACTGCTGCATCGGAACGTCGCCGTTAGTCCCAAACTGCGAGGCAACTTCAACTGTTCCGTTGTTGTTGACGTCCACGTACCAGGTGCCGTTGGATGGCCGAAACACTGCAAACGGACTGTTGATCGTGGGATTGCTGGCATAGACGCCGCCCACCGGGATGTCTCCGTTGGTGCCGAACTGGACGGCCAGGTCCACCACACCATTGCGATTGCGGCTGACGTACCAGGTGCCCGTAGAGGGGCGAAAGACGGCAAAATCGGCCAAGCCGTCCGGAGCGTTGGAGACGTTCGACGGCCCGTAGTCTCCCGGCACCGGAATGTCGCCGGCTGTTCCGAACTGGGCCTGGATATCAACGGTGCCGTCGAGGTCCGCATCCACATACCAGAAGCCGCTGGAAGGTCGCCATACGGCAATGTCGGTCCTGAAGTTGCCGTTGTAGTCCGCAGGCACAGGGATGTCGCCGTTGGTCCCGAACTGAACGGCGAATGAGAACGTCGAGGCCGAGAATCGGATATACCACGTCCCGTTGGACGGCCGGAAGACCGCGACGTCCGTCCTGCCGTCCCCGTCGTAGTCCCCCGGCACGGGGATGTCGCCGTTGGTCCCAAACTGGATGGACACATCGACAGTTCCGTTCCGGTCGGTATCTATGTACCAGTAACCGGTGGACGGGCGGAAGATCGCCAGGTCCGGGAGACCGCTGCCAAGGTAGTCCGTCCGCACGGGGATGTCGCCGGTCGTCCCGAACTGGAACGACGTTGCCGGTGGCGCTCCCCCGGTGAGGTCGTCACTGAAGTAGAAGTAGGCGTTCGCTCCCGGCCTCCACACGAAGGCGCTGGCCCAACCGTTGTTGTCGAAATCGGCGTACTCTGTTGCCTGTGGGAGGAACCCATGGGCGTAAATGTCGTGATCCGTTGAAGACCCACCCAGCGTGTCCTCCCAAACGGCAATGCTCAAGCCGCGGAAGAAGTGGGCCACGTCGGCGCTGACGACAGCACCACCGATGGACATGTCAAAGAGTGCAAAAGACGCGAAAGTAAGATTTGGTCGGACGAGGGTGGTCGCTGCGGCGGGCCCGCCGGGCTCAAAGATGACCGCGCTCCAGCCCCTGTAATCCTGTGAGGTGATCTGCGGGTTCAGCGCGGCGAAAGGGAACACTTCGGCGTCACTGCCGGACGCCACCGGCGGGGTCGCGCCACTGAGCGTCGAGCCCCGTATTCTGTTGCCGGCGCCGGTGTCCCAGGCCACGAGATACTTGTCCAGGAAGACGTTGAAAGACACGTCGGGATTGGCTTCCGCGGCTGTGGCGGTCTGACTCGGGTTGACTTGGCCCACAGAGCCGCCCGTCGTGATGGACCAGCCTTCGATGGAGGTACCGCTGGCGGTATTGACCTCATAGAAGTCCGTGCCGTTGGAAGCGACGCGGGAGTGGGACCGCGTCGCGGTTCCATCGAAGATCGCAAAAATGGACCCGAAAGTGTTCGTCGAAGGCGTATAGAAAACGCCCTTGACGGAGTCCAGTGTGACATTGCCGTCCCTGTCCACCAGCCACGTAATCAGGCAGAGCCCCGAGAAGTTGCAGGCGACATCGACATCGCTCTCTTTCAGGCTCCCGACGACGCCATTGAGATTGGTTCCCGTGGTCTTGGTTCCCGATGTGTCGACCTTGTTCACCTGGAGGAAATCGGCCACCGGCCCTGGAGAGTTGCCAACGGCGGCGACGACCCACACGTTGTCGTCGGAGGACCACGCCACCCGGGGAAAGGTGTAGAAGTCGCCGGGGAACTCGTCCACGACCGAGATCGGGCCGACGAGGGTATTGCCGCGCGGACCGATGATCCGGCCCCGAATCGACTGCGGCGAAGTCGCATCCGTAGACCAGACCGCCAGGGCCTTGAAGAGGGTATTTCCCGTCGAGGCGACTGCCGGGTTCTGAGCCAGATCGGTGGCGGAGTCTACTGTCAGCCGGCCTCCGATGTAGGGATCCACAAGCACGGGGAACCGGGCGGCGGCGAGGAAGGAGGCCGGGACGACGATGGTCAGCTCTCCGTCGGACCACCGCTCCTCCAGCAGCGCCGTCCTGCCCGCGGCGTCCACGGCCTTGGCGGCCCCGTAGAAGAGGACCGTGTCCTCGCCGCGCCGGAAGGCTATGCCCTCGAAGCTCGACGTCTTGTCCGGCGCAAGATCCGTCGCGACGGACCCGGTCAGCAGGACGTCTCCGGCCGCGTACGGGCCGGGCAGAACGAACTGCTGCTCCACTCCGCGGCTCTGGACCAGGTACCGCTCGACGATGCCTTCGCCGTGCCTGTATTCGAGTGAACTCGGGACGGACTGCTCGGGCAGGGCTGAGATGGAGAGAACTCGGAAGCCTCCCTTCGCGCCGTGGAATCGGTAGGTCCAGGACGAGTCCTCCGCGGAGACAGCCATCTGGCCCTGCCCGAATTCAAAGCGCCGCCCGGCCGCCTCCAAGCAAAACCAGCCGTCCTCTCTGGCGGCAAGAGCCGGTAAGGCCCCAGTCGATTGCCTGGGCAACTGCTCCCAGCCGGAAAAGCCCGTCTCTCGCGCGGGACTCGCCCCGACCAACGTCAGACACAACCCGAGAAGGAGATGCCGTGGCTTTAACCTCATAAAATGCCTTCCTTTCCCGTAAAGGAATTGAGCAAAGGACCGTACATCGTTTTCTGAGAGTCCACTCACTCCGGCAAAGAGGGACCGCCGGAGCCAAGCGGTAGCCTATTCCGATGAAAATGGCTGTCAAGTTCTCCGACAGGGACTCGGAGGAAGAAAGGCGGTGCCCGAAGGCCCCGCCTGGGAGGTCCGCGAAGCGGGAGAAGGCTAGTTTCGGTACTGCCCGGAGGGCTGCTGCATGGGGATGTCGCCGGCAGTGCCGAACTGGGAGGCGATGTCGACTGTTCCGTTGTTGTCGACGTCCACGTACCAGGTGCCGTTGGACGGCCGAAAGACCGCAAAGGGACTGTTGATGTTGGGATTGGCATCATAGACGCCGCCCACCGGGATATCTCCGTTGGTGCCGAACTGGACGGCCAGGTCCACCACACCATTGCGATTGCGGCTGACGTACCAGGTGCCCGTGGAGGGGCGGAAAACGGCAAAATCGGCCAGGCCGTCCGGAGCGTTGGAGACGTTCGACGGTCCGTAGTCTCCCGGCACGGGGATGTCGCCGGCGGTTCCGAACTGGCCATGAATATCGACAGTGCCGTTCAGGAACGTGTTCACGTACCAGGTCCCGGTCGACGGCCGCCAGACGGCAATGTCCGTCCTGAAGTCCCCGTTGTAGTCCGCCGGAACCGGGATGTCACCGTTGATCCCGAACTGAACGGAGATCGCTGACCCCGACGCCGAGAATCGGATATACCACGTACCGTTGGACGGCCGGAACACGGCGACGTCTATCCTGCCGTCCCTGTCGTAGTCCCCCGGCACGGGGACGTCCCCGGGCGCGCCGAACTGGAACGAGTTGTTGACCATCCCGTTGAGGTCGGTGTCGATGTACCAGGTGCCGTTCGACGGCCGGAAGACCGCCAGGTCCGGGATGCCATCGCCATTGTAGTCCACACGCACCGGGATGTCGCCGGTCGTCCCGAACTGGACCGAGGTGGCCGGCGGCGCTCCCCCGGTGAGATCGTCGCTGAAGTAGAAGTAGGCGTTCGCTCCCGGCCTCCAGACGAAGGCACTGGCCAAACCGTTGTTATTGAAGTCGGCGTACTCGATTGACGGTGGGAGGAACTCGCGGGCCAAAATGTCGTGATTCGTTGCAGACCCCAGTGTGTCCTCCCAGGCGGCAATGCTCAGGCCGCGGTAGAAGTGGGCCACGTCGGCGCTGGGGACGGAACTGATTGAGTCAAAGATGGAAAAAGAGGTGACAGCAAGATTCGGTCGGACGAGGCTAAACGCGGCCAGGGGCAGCGCAGGCGAAAAGACGACTGCACTCCAGCCCCTGTAATCCTGTGAGGTGATTTGCGGGTTGAGGGCAAAAAACAGTTCGGCATCGCTGCCGGACGCCACCGGAGGTGTCGCGTTACTGAGTGTCGTGGCTCGTATGGTGTTGCCGCCGCCGCTTCCGGTATCCCAGGCCACGAGATACTTGCCCAAGGAGGCGTTGAAAGACACGTCGGGATTGGCTTTCGCGGCTGTGCTCGTCTGACTCGGGTCCACTTCGACCACAGTGCCGTGCGAAGTCACCGAATAGCCCTCGATGAAAGCAGTCCCCGCGGCATTGACTTCGTAGAAGTTCGTGCCATTGGAAGCGACGCGGGAGTGGGACAGCGTCGCGGTTCCATCGAAGATCGCAAAGATGGACCCGAACGTGTTCGTCGAAGGTGTATAGAAGACGCCCTTGACGGAGTCTAGCGTGGCATTGCTGTCCCTGTCCACCAGCCACGTAATCAGGCAGAGGCCCGAGTTGTTGCAGGCGACGTCCACGTCCGCTTCGAGATCGGTGCCGAGCACGGCGTTAAGGTTTGTCCCTGTCGTCTTCGTGCCTGAGGTATCCACCTTGTTGACCTGGATGAAATCGGGGTTGGCGATGCCCCCTCCGTGCGCTTCCGCGGCGACGACCCAGACGTTATCGAAAGAGGACCAGGCGACTCGCGGCTTTGTGTAGGTGGTGCCACCGCCGGAGAACTCGTCCACGACCGAGATCGGGCCGTGAATGGTATTGCCGCGCGGTCCGATGATCCGGCCCCGAATCGACTGCGGCGATGTGACGTCCGTGGACCAGACGGCCAGGGCCTCGAAAAGAATATCTTCCGTCGAGGCGACGGCCGGGTTCTGGGCCAGATCGACGGCGCCGTCCACCCGGCGGCTGCTTCCGATGTAAGGATCGACGAGCACGGGAAACCTGGCAGAAGAGAGGACGGAGGCCGGGACGACGATCGTCAGCTCCCCGTCCGACCACCGCTCCTCCAGCAGCGCCGTCCTGCCGGCGGCGTCCACAGCCTTGGCCGCCCCGTAGACGAGGAGCGTGTCCTCGCCGCGGCGGAAGGCGATTCCCTCGAAGCTCGAGGTCACCTCCGGCATCAGGTCCGTCTCGACACGGCCGGTCAGCAGGACATCCCCGCCGGCGTACGGGCCGGACAGAACGAACTGCTGCTCGACCCCGCGGCTCTGGACGATGTATCGCTCGACGATCCCCTCCGCGTGCCCGTATTCCAGAGAGCCCGGCGCGGTCTGCTCGGGCCGGCTGGAGATGGAGAGGGCTCGGATTCCACCCTGCGAGCCCCTGAACCGATAGGTCCAGGACGAGTTCCCCGCGGAGACGGCCACCTGGCCCTCGCCGAACTCGAAGCACCGCCCGGCCGCCTGGACAGACAGCCGGCCATCCTCCTGCGCGGCCAGGGCCGACGAGGTCTTATTCGCGTCGCCGCGGGATTCGCCCCAGGCAGAAGGGACCTTCTCGCGCGCAGGACTTGTCCCGACCAAGGACAAAGACAACCCGAAAAGGAGATACCGGGACCTGAGGTTCATAGACTCCTCCCTTAACAATACTGATTTGAGTCCCGCACATCACTTCTTCTTCCTCAGGCTTGCAGCTCTGAGCGCAGAGGCTTGGCTCTTGAGCTCAACTTTCTCCGAAGGACTCCCCGGAAGATCCGCCGATAGCCTATTCGAATTAGCAGGTCTGTCAAGCCGATCCTGGCCTTCCGAACAGGGGCCGGACAGGGGCGTACCATGTCCCCTTCTTGAACGTTCGACCAGTAGTTTAGAGTGCTGCAACCTCTTATCCTGAAGCCACTAAGCAACTCGTGGAGATCGCTTCGGGCCTTGCCAACGCTCGAAATCAAGATGGGACGTGTAGGAGAGAGGGTCAACAGATCCATGTTTGAAATCGGCTCGCCAGCCTCGCGGAAGCAAGGCATCGGACCCGTTTCTCACCTTGTGTTCCTGCTCCTCGGCCTGGCTTGTCTTTGCGGGCGGCCTCTGCTGGCTACCAGCGTGATCCCGATCTCGAATGCCGAGCTCTACCAGCGCGCCGACGTGATCGTCCACGGAGTCGTCCTCTCGAGCGACGTGACCGTGAACGACCTGGGAATTCCCGAGACGGTCACCGTGATCGAGCCGATGGCCGTCCTGAAAGGGCGCCTGGCCGGAAGCCTGGTTCTCCACCAGCTCGGGGGAACGCTGCCGGACGGCCGGTTCTTCAAGCTCTGGGGACGTCCGGAATACGCTCCGGGCCGGGAAGTCGTCGTCTTCGCCATCGCGCGCCCCCAGGGGGAGTACCAGACGGCGGAATTGCTGCTCGGCAAGTTCGAAGTGTGGCAGGACGAGACCGGCAAACTGTTTGCCGTGCCGGACCTGGCCGCCGGCGTTCATTCCGGCGTGGAGATCCTCGAGAAGCCGCAGACCCTTCGCCTCTCTCCATTGGAAATGGATTCGGCGGCCGTCGCCGACGGCGATTCCGGCGGTCCGCTCGCCGAAAAAGCCGCTCAGGAGGAAAAGCTCCCGCGTGAGCTGGCCTCCTTTCTCGCTTCTCTTCGCTCCGGAGTCTTCGAAGCGAGCCCTTCGGTAACGCCGACGGGAAGCCTGGAGCCCGTGTACCATGAGCAGGAGAGGTCCGGGCGCGCGACCCCGAAGTGGGGAAACATCGCCGACTCGTTGTTCCGTTGGAACAACAATGCTACCGCCACCTGGACGATCTCCGGAACGGCGAATATGGACGGCGGCGGAATCGCGGAGGCCCAGGCCTCTCTGGCCTCGTGGACCAATGACCCGAACTCCACGATCAATTACGTGCCGGGCAGCGGAACGAGCAACGTCCTCTATGTCAATGCGACTTCCTCCATACTGGGCTGCGGCTGGACCACATGTCTGACGGGAGGCGGCGTCATCGGTTGCGGGGGACCAACCGGCGTCGGAGGTTCCAACACGTGGCGCGGCCAAACCTATACGAATATTACCCAGGGTGTCGCCGAATTGCGCGCCTCCTGCGTCTATAACGGATTCGGTTCGACAATTACCCAGTCAGTTCTCACACACGAGCTGGGTCACACGCTTGGTCTCGGGCACTCCGATCAGAATGTCTCGACTCACGACGTCTGCCGCGGAGACGAGAGCGCCGCGACCATGCGCGCTGTCGTCCAGAACCGGACCACCCTGGGCACCGACGACCAGGACGCGATCCGCTGGCTCTACGGGGATGGCGGAAACTCCTGCACGGCCTCGAGTCTCGCCCCGGGCGTTGTGGTTTCAAGCGATTTCGATGGCGACGGCCTGGACGACAGAACCGTGTATCGCCCCTCGACCGGGACCTGGTACGTAAACAGGTCGGATGGGCGTGGCAGTCTTTCGGTGCAGTGGGGAGCCGCCGGCGACATTCCTGTTCCGGGCAACTATGCGGGCGACGCCAGGGCGGATTACGCGGTGTTTCGCCCCTCCAACGGCACCTGGTACGTGCGCTCCGCGGAGGGAGCCGCACAGCCCGCCGTGCAATGGGGCGCATCCGGAGACATCCCCGTTCCGGGACAGTACGGGGGAGACAGCCGAATCGACTACGCAGTCTGGCGTCCTAGCAACGGCAACTGGTACCTCCGAACGGCGGAAGGGACGGTCCTTCCCTCTGTCCAATGGGGAATGGCCGGGGACATTCCCGTGCCGGGTGACTACGACGGGGACGGGATCACTGATGTGGCAGTTTTTCGTCCGTCGAACGGGACCTGGTATGTGCGTTTCTCCCGGGGTGGAAGCGCCGCGATCGTGTGGGGGGGGGCCGGGGACGTTCCGGTCGCCGCGGACTTTACGGGAGATGGTCGGGCGGACTATGGGATCTACCGTCCCTCGACGGGAACGTGGTACGTCAAGTCCAGCTCCAACCTGACGGACCTTCCCGCGGTTGCCTGGGGAGCTTCCGGCGACATGCCCTTCGCGGGGCAGATGGCGGGAGATCTTCGGGCGGATAAGGTTGTCTGGAGACCGTCGAACGGAACGTGGTACGTCCGATCCGCCGAAGATCTCTTCGCCACTCTTCCCTGGGGAACCTCAGGAGACCTTCCGCTCGCCCCATAAACGGACTGTGCATTGACCAGACTGATCAGGTTTCTGGTTGAGACTCCATCACCGGGCACCTCAGTTCATACATCGAACGAGAGATTCTTGTACATCCAGGGATCTATGCGGCTGCAGTATCGGCCGGCGCAAGATTCTGGCGGGTCAGACTCGGGATTTTTTGAGGGGCGGACCACTCCTTCGCTTGACGTAGCCCCATCCGGTTGGCTAGAGTCTCGGCCAAGGCGTGTCTCTCACTGACAATAGCAATCCAAAGTTTCAGTTGGTTCCGAGGGATTCAAACGAGAGGAGTCCGAATGCCCGAACGGTGGTCCGCGCGACCAGGTTCTTTCTCCTCCTTCGCTGCATCGCGGGGCTAGCAACGATGTTTCTCCTCGGCGCTTGCGCGGACCCCGCAGTGGCGCCCGCGGACGCGGCGTATCCCGAGAGGCCGACAACTTCGCCGAAGAAGCCCCGGCACAGAAAGACGCCTACGCCAACGGCTCACGAGGGCGCTTCGCGTCACCGGAGAGAGGCGGCGCCGGCCTCCGGGAAAGCTTCCGCCTCAGCGGGAGCCGCGGAATCTCACAAGACGACCGAAGCGCCCCGAGCGAAAGACGCGCAACCGCCCGCGAATCGCGACCAGGTGCTCGACCGCGTCAATCGGCCGGTCCCGGTTCCCACGGACAAAGAAATCAGGCGACAGTCGGAGAGAAGGCAGGTTACGAAAACGCCCTCGCCTTCATCGGGGGCAAAATCGGGTCATCCCAAAACAGGCTTGACGCCAGGAGAAACCCATGACTGACCATCCGTCTCCCCGGAAACCCCGTCGGTTCGCTCTGATCTTCCTGGCGGGAATCGCCGTTTTCATCGGGCCTCTCGCCGCCTTCAGCCAGGCTCGAAGGTCCCCGACGGCGGATTCGCCGGCCCGGCGCTCCGGGTCGGCTCGAATCACCGCGGGATCGATCGTGAGCTCCGGCGAAATGTCGGCCGGCGAGGGCGTCGCCTTCCCCTCCGTCGCCTGGGGCCCGGTCTATTCGACGCCGCCGGCTGGCCCGCACCGCGTGATCGAGGACCGCGACGAGCCGGTCGTTCCCGTGCCGGAGGGGGAAGCCTGGGCCGCGTTGCCCCAGGCGCCCACGCCTCCCACCGAGGCGCCCTCCGATGCGGGTTTGCTCCTCGAGCCGAACGCCTTGAACACCTTCACCATCAACCTCCATGACATCGGTCCGTCCGAGGTCGCACCAAGCGAGCGTTCCACTGTTCACGAGCCGAGCGTGGGGAACATGGGAAATACGGTCTTCTTCACCGCGAACTGGTACGCGGCCCGCTCGAGCGACGGCGGTGGGACGTTCACCTATGTCAACCCCTACACGCTCTTTCCGGCCACCGACAACGGCTTCTGTTGCGACCAGCAGGTGCACTACTCGCGATCTCAGGACATGATGCTCTGGGCCCTCCAGTACACCAATACGACAACCACAGGAACTCTTCGGCTGGCTCGCGCCGTCGGCAGCGCCGACGTGGCCAGCAATGTCTGGACCTACTATGACTTCACTCCGCAGAGTTTTGGTTTTCCGACTGCGACCTGGATGGACTTTCCAAGCATGACCGTCGCGAAGACCTTCGTCTATCTGACTTCGAACGTTTACAACACGTCGGACATCTTCCGGGGATCGGTCGTCTGGCGTATCTCCCTGACCCAGTTGGCCGCGGGCGGAGGGATCAGTTTCCAGTACTTTACGAGGACCGATGTCGGCTCTCTCCGGTTGACGGAAGGCGCGCAGGCCACGATGTACTGGGCGGCGTTTGCGACGACGACGACCCTGCGGATTCACCGGTGGGATGATGCCAGCGGGACGATCTTCTGGGATGACGTCGCGCTCAACCCCTTCACCCGTCTGAACCGCGACGGCATCGCGACGAGTCCGGACGGCACCAACTGGGCCTTGCGGGCCGACAGCCGTCCCCTGGGCGGGGCCGTGGCGAACGGAATGCTGACCTTCACGTGGGGCGCGAAGCAGGACGGCACCTATGCTTACCCCTACACGGTGGTGGCGAATTTCAGTCAGTCCACGCGCGCGCTCGTCAGCCAGCAGAACGTGTGGAACCCCGGTTTCGCATGGCTGTATATGACTGCCTCCGTGAATCCCGCCGGCAACTACGCGGGCCTGATCAACTGGGGCGGCGGCTCCTCTTATCCGAACTCCGCGGTCTGGGTCAACGACGACATCTCGGGAGGGTTCGTGCCGTTGACGAATTTCCTCGCGGCCGCGAGCACCGCGGGACCGACGGCGAACAAGTGGGGCGATTATCTGGCCGTCCACCCGCACAAAGTCTTTGCGAATTCGTGGGTCGGCGGAACGTTTTACATGACGGCCGGAGGAGGCGACGCCGATACCGTCGGCAGATATCTGTGGTTCGGCCGCAACCGGGATCTTCGCAGTGCCCGCTTCAACGTCGATTTCGACATCGACCGGCGGGCCGACTTGAGCGTGTTTCGCCCATCGAACGGGTTCTGGTATTTCATCAACAGCTTGAGCGGAACGAGCACGGGCCAGCAGTGGGGTGCGAGCACCGATATCCTGGTTCCCGGAGACTATGACGGCGACGGAAAGACGGATGAAGCCGTGTGGCGGCCCTCCGACGGCCGGTGGTACATCCTGAGAAGCTCCAACGGCACCAACTACAATGTTCAGTGGGGACAAAACGGAGACGTTCCCGTTCCCGGCGACTACGACGGTGACGGCATTACGGACATCGCAGTCTGGCGTCCGTCCAATGGCGCGTGGTACGTCATCCGCAGCTCGAACGGATCGAACTTCTCCCAGCAGTGGGGAGCCAGTTCGGACAAGCCCGAGCCGGCCGACTACGACGGAGATGGGAAGACCGATTTTGCCGTGTGGAGACCCTCGGATGGGAATTGGTACATCATCAACAGCTCTACGGCGTTATCCGTGGTCGTCCAGTGGGGGGCGCTCAACGACAAGCCAGTCCCGGCAGACTATGACGGAGACGGCAGGGCCGATGTCGCGGTCTGGAGGCCTTCGAACGGGACATGGTACGTCGTCAAGAGCTCGGATGGCTTGACCCAGGTTCGCCAGTGGGGAGCGTCGACCGACCGGCCCGTTCCCGGCGACTACGACGGCGACAACAAGACGGACTTCGCGATTTGGCGTCCGTCAGACGGCAACTGGTACATCGTCAAGAGCTCGACGGGACTGACGCAGATCACGAACTGGGGCATCAGCACCGATCTGCCAATACCCAATGCTTTTGTGAGATAACGGGAGCGAGAAGGAGCCGGTTTCCTGTCGCTCGATCTCGCTCCCGATCGGCCCCTGTCTGAGAAGCCTCTTTCTCCGCCGATCTCCTCAGTTGTTGTATTGCCCCGAATACTGCTGCATGGGCACATCACCGGCCTGGCCGAACTGGCGGCTGAAGGTCACGGTTCCAGTGTTGTTCGCGTCGATATACCAGGTGCCGTTGGACGGCCGGAAGACACCGAAGCAGGATTGCGCGGCGGGGTTGTTGTCGTAGATCCCGCCCAGGGGGATGTCGCCGTTCTGTCCAAACGCGACCGTGAGGTCAGCGACGCCGTCGCGGTTGCGAGAGACGTACCAGGTCCCGTTGGAGGGACGGAATATGGCAAAGTCCGCCCTGCCGTCCGCCGAAGTGCCTGCGGTGTTGGGGCCGAAGTCGCCGGGGACCGGGATGTCGCCGCCCTGGCCGAACTGAGCCGAGATCACGCCGCCGTTGCTGGTCTTCTTGACGAACCAGAAACCGGTGGACGGCCGCCAGACGGCAAAATCTGCCATGAAGTCCCCGTCGTAGTCCGCCGGAACCGGAATGTCTCCGCTTGCGCCGAATTGCGCCGTCCTGGTTATAAAACTGGAAGAAGCACTGCTGGCGACGTACCACGTGCCGGTTGAAGGGCGGAAGACGGCGGGCTGCGTTCGTCCCTGACCCGAATAGTCTCCCGGGACCGGGATGTCGCCGGATGTTCCAAAGACGAGACTCCGGGCTCCAGCACTGCTCATCTGGAAATACCATGTTCCCGTCGATGGGCGAAACACCGCGATGTCCGCCGTTCCGTCGCCGTCGAAGTCGCCGCGAACAGGAATGTCACCCGTCGTTCCGAACGGGACGGCGGTGCTGCCGGCGGAGGTCAAGTCGTTGGCGTAATAGAAGGTCGCACTGGCCCCCGGGCGCCAAACGAACGCGCTCGCGAACCCGTTGTTGTCGAAGTCCGCGTACTCGGTTGACGGAGTCCGAAATTCCTGAGTGAAAGCGAGGTGGAAGTTGAGGGTTTCCTCCCCAGCGAAGACGCTGAGGCCGTTGATGAAATAAGCGACACTCCAGGAGTTGGCAACAATACCGAAGCCGCCGCCAATGAACCCTTCCGGAATGACAGCCCCGGTCGGCCGAATCAGCGAGATTCGGCCCAGTGCGCCGCTTCCCGCGCTTCCGACGAGGCTCCATCCCCTGCTCTGTTGAAAAACCACCTCGGGCCGCACGGAATTCGCCGAGAGCTGAATTGAACCCCCGAGCGGCACCGGCGGGCTGGCGTTGGACAGCAGTGATCCACGGATGTTTGTTCCGTCGTCCCAGACCACGAGGTATTCACCGAGGTCGATGTTGTTCGCGATCGCCGGATTCCGCCGAATCGTGCTGCTGGCCTGGACGGGGTTCACGCCCGCGCCGACGGTCCCTGCGGCCGTAACGGGAAATCCGCGGATGGTGTCACTCAAACCGGCGCCGAACTCCCGGAAGACGACGTAGAAGTCCGTCAGGTTGGTTGCCACCCTGGGATGCTCTCGCACCACGCCCCCGCCCTCGGCCGCGCTGATCCGAAACGGGGAACCCAGTGTGTTGGTGCCGGGGGCGTAAAGCGCTCCCCAGATCTCGTCGGTCGTCGTACCGGTCGCCGCGGCGGACCAGACGACCAGGCACGTGCCCGAAAAGTTGCAGGCAACGTCCGGGTCGCGTTCCAGGGTACCGACATACGCCTGCACAAAACCGGCCTCGGTCACCGTTCCGGTTTGCGAGACTCTGTTGATCTGCATGAAGGACGGATAGTCCAGGATCCCGGCTTGATCGCCGGCCGCGACGACGACGTAGTTGTTATCCATTCTCGAGTGGGCCGCACGAGGCTTCTCATAGACCGTCGGAGGACCCGGATACTGGTGATCGATCGCCACGATGTCTCCAATGCCGACATCCGCCCCGCGGGCGTTTACGATGTTGGCCCGAATCGAGGCCGTGCCAGTCACGTCGCTGGCGTAGACCAGAATGGCCCGCAAGTCTGTGTTGAAGGTGGAGGCGATCATCGGATCCATGCTGACATTCGTACTGAAGCTGATTGCATTAGCCACGCCGAGCCAGGGATCGACGATGACGGGGAATTGCGCGACCGAGAGAAAAGAAGCCGGCACGACGATGGTCAACTCTCCATCCCGCCACCTCTCCTCCAGGAGCTGTTTTCGTCCGGCCGCATCGACCGCCGCCGCCGCGCCGTAATAGAGCGCCGGGGCGTCTCCGTTTACGAAGTTGAACCCCTGGAAGCTCGTCACCCGATCCGGCACCAGATCCGTCTCGACGTCGCCCGTCAGAAGGACATCGCCGCCTCGAAAGGGTCCCGGCAGCACGAACTCCTGCTCGACCCCTGTGTGCTCGACTCGATACCGCTCGACGACGCCGTCGGAGTGCCGGTACTCGAGGCGGTTATCCTCCAGAACCTGCGGGGCGGCCTCGATAGAGAAGGACCGGATCCCGCCCCGCGATCCGGAAAACCGGTACGACCAGACGGAGCCGCGTGACTGGACCGAGACACCGCGCGACGCAAACTCAAACCGGCTGCCGGAGACCTGCGCGGAAACGACACCGTCCGCCTCCGCACAAAGGACCGAAGCCTCTGCCATGAGGTTTCCGGCCCCTGCAAGGAACGAGATACTCCCCAGAAGAAAAAGACTGCCTCTCATGCGCGAACCTCCTTGGAATACCGAAAGCAACTACTCACCCCTCGCGAAACCATGCCGAGTCGGGTTTCATGCATGAGGTCGCATCATAGTCCTCGTCGCGGCGCCAGGACCAGGTCCAAGTTCCAAGTGGTACAGTCGAATCCGATTGAAAACGATACGGACGCTGTCTGTCCTGTGGGCAGTTCTCTCGATCTTCGCCGGGGCATGCGGGCGAAAGACGCCGGCGCCTAAGGATCGAGCGGTTCGGCTCGACTTCAATGGAGACGGGAAAGCGGATTTCGCCGTCTTTCGTCCGAGCACGGGGGTCTGGCACTTTGCGCCGGCAAGCGCCTCCGACCTCCCCTCGTCCACGGAGTTCGGAGGAGCGGGGACGCTCCCCGTGCCCGGCGACTACGATGGGAGGGGCAAATGGCAGTGCGCGACCTTCGGACAGGAGGACGGGATCTGGCGCATCCGTCGGCCCTCCGGAGAGGCTCTCGTCGTCGTCTTCGGTCAGAAGGGCGATATTCCCGTGCCGGGCGATTACGACGGTGACGGCCGGACCGACATCGCGGTCTTCCGTCCGGCCACCGCAACGTGGTACGGGCTGCTGTCTTCCACCGGTCCCGTCACCGCTACGGCCAGTTTCGGAGCCAAGGGCGACTTGCCGGTGCCGCGTGATTACGACGGGGACGGCAGGGACGATCTGGCGGTCTTCAGGCCGCAGACCGGGTCCTGGTATCTCTCCCGCGGTTTTTCCTCCGCGGTCACGCGCAGTTTTCAATTCGGCCGGGCCGGGGACCGGCCGGTGCCCGCCGATTTCGACGGAGACGGAGTCGTCGATCCGGCTGTCTTTCGGCCCTCCGAGGGATCCTGGTATGTTCGGCTCTCTTCCCCCAACGCTCATTGGAAGACGGTCAGCTTCGGGTCGCCGGGCGACATCGCCCTGGCCGAGCGTTTCGGAGGCAAGCGGACATCGGAACTGGCGGCGTTCCGCCCTTCGACCGGGACCTGGTTCGTGCTGGATACGGTCTCCGGCAAGGGAGCGAGCTTCGCGTTCGGGCTCCGGGGGGACTGGCCACTCGGTGCTCTCCTCCCGCCATCCGACTAGCGTCCTAAGTTGAGAGTTCGCGGATCAAGCAGGTTCTGTCATCCCGAGCGAAGCGAGGGATCTGCCCTCGTACTTCCAGACCGGAGCAGCTCGTCGCTGCGTCCTCGGAATATCTCATGAGACGGGCTCTCGCCAATAGGAATGAAAGTGGAGGTATGAGCCCTGTCATCTCTTCGCTTTCCTTCCCTGGCTTACCAGCTCACTGTAACAATCGGATTGCGATCGCGAAAATCGGGCCGGCAGTCCTGTCGCCGTCCGCCTCGCGCGTGGACGACGGGAATCAATGCTTGGGAATGCTCTGCTCCTGTGCCGGGTAGGCGGAGTGATCGGGCCCGAACAGCAGGAAGGCACAGAAGAGCACGGACGGCCAGAGCTGCATGAAGAGCCTGTCGAGCGAGCTCTTGAGCCACCAATTCAACTCATAAGGGCCCGTCAGGTACACGTAGAAGTAGCCGAAGAGTGTAAGACAGAGGCACACCGCGATCCGGCCCGCTGTCCTTCGTGTCTCCCGCGTCCCGGCGACACCCGTCCAGAGGGCATAGAGAAGAAGAACCACCGGCACCGCGAATTTCCATTGACCGAATTCGAGGCTCTGCCGGACAAACCACTTGCCGATTGTCTGGTAGCGGTCCCAGTCAAAGAGGTGCGCCCACGCCTGACCGGTCCGCTGCGCATCGATGTACTCCGTGCTCACGCCGAGCCGGAGCCGGAAAAAGACCACCAGGAGGAGAAAAGGAACGAAACCGCCGACGAAACCTGCGAGTCTCCGGCGCCTCCGAACAAGCCACGCGACACCCCAGACCGTCAGGACGGCCGCCGCGAAAACCCATGCCTCATTCTTCGTCCAGAGGGCACATCCCAGAATCAGTCCCGCCAGAACCGAGAGTCGCGCGGCGGCCCCGTCGCCATCCGCCAGCGCGAGCAGCACGAAGGTGGCGAGAAAGAAGAACGAAAGCGGCACATCCGCCTGCTGCATCGCGCCCATGTGAATGAAGTTGGGGGTCGCTGCCAGGGCGGCTGTCGCGACGAGGCCTACAGTCCAACCCCGCAACTGAGTCAGGGACGCGGCGAGAAGACCCAATGTAGCCGCCGTGAACGTGGCCGCCGTCAGCATGGGAACGAGCTTCGACTCCGTACCGAGGAGCAACCAGCCGTATGCCACGGTGCCGGGAATCAGAAGCGGATAATCCGGATGCGACCAGCGCAGGGCTTCTCCAAAGCCTTGCGTAAGCTGATCGGCCCTGACCAGGAACCGCGCCCGCAGATTCCAGATGGCCCACGTGTCCCAGCCTCCCGACGGCTCGAAGACCAGCTGTAACAGGAAGGCCGCCGCGTCCAGGAGGAGCACTCCGCCAACCGCCGCGCCGAGCAGCATGCCAAAGCGCGACACCGAAACCCGCAGCTCCGGTGGCACCGTAAACGTGGCGCGCGGCGCCCGGCGCACGAAGGCCAGAATCAGAACGGCGCTGAGAAGGAGCATCACCACGAGAAGACTCGAGCGCCTCGCCTGGAAAAATGTGAGAACGAGGAATGTCACGGAGGAGACGAGTCCGAATCCAAGACCCGGCGCGAGGAACGACCGGATCAGAATCGACTCTCTGCTGTTCAGGCTGTCGGGCCAGAGCACGGCGGCCACCAGGAAGCCGATCGCGACCGCCCAGACGACCGGGAGACAGCTGATCAGGGGCCCGATCGTCAACCTCCCGACTTTCGGCCTTGTTGTTCCGGATCGAGGCGCAGTAAGACCACACCGTTGCCAAAATCACGGGCGAGGATCAGCCCCCGCCCCCGCAGGAGGTCGGGATCGACTCGACCCGAAACGAAATTCCCGAGGATGAGCTGCCGGCCTTGCAGGTCCCTCGTGAGCACGACGGGAGCCAGGGCGTACTGCGCCATGAAATACGCTCTCGCGTCGTCGTCAGCGGGACTGTCGGAGAGGTAGCCGAGAATGGCGCCGGAAGGGAGTTCCTGGCGGACGGCGATGAAACGTTGCTCGTACCTCTCCACCCAGTCCGACATCCCCTCTCTGGCGGTTTTCGCAGCCCTCTCGACGAGGGGGAGACCCGCCAGGAGGACAGCCAGCACAAAGAGGCCGGCGCCCAACGCCGCGTGACGTTGACGCCAGAGAGAAACTGTCGAGGCGATGTCGCGCCTGCCTCCGATCAGGGTCGCACCGGGCGGGGGGACGCGAGCGCGGCGAGAGCGAGCCGGACGGCGATGTAGCCCGCTGCCGCCACCAGGAAGGCCGCCCCGACGGCGACCCAGAGCGGCGAGCCGGCCGGGCGCGCGAGCGTCGCGGAAGTCTGCACGACGGTGAACCCTCGAAGGCTGTTGATCAGAGCCTCTCGAACCGCGATGCTCGCCTGGGCGTTCGCGAGACCTCGCCGGGAAGTGGAGAGGTTATTGAGGATCTCGATCTCCCGCTTCTTCAGATCGTAGGTCAGACGATTCTGTATCGAATCGACGTACTGCTGAAGATTCGCCAGGTTGTTGGAATACAGGAGCGCGGTGAGCGCCGGTTCGGAGCCCGCTTTCTCGGTTGCCCGAATCTGCCGTCCCTCCAACTCTTCGATCTTTTTTCTGGCGGTCTGGATCTGCTGTCCGGCGACGGCGTGCTCTTTCACGATCGCCGAGAGCTCCTGCTCGAAGTTGGCGATGTGGCTCTTGTAGTCCTCCAACTCCGTCTGGGAGACGACGAGTAGGTTGTTCAGGTTCGATTTTTCCAGGTCCACCCGCGGCTGAAGGTAACTGCGGATGGCTTCCAGAAGGGCCGACAGCTGGCGCCGGTCGTTTTCGGGCGCGGAGGAAACGATCGAGAGAGACAGCAGGGAGGTGCTTCGGGGCACGCGGGCTTCGATTCTCCTGATCTTGAGCTCGGACAGGCCGGTCGCTGTTGAGATGCGACCATTGAAGGCCCCTTCCTGGACCATGGCCAGCAGCGAGTCCGCGGTCACCAGGCTCTTGACCTGGACCTGACCCTTTTCGTCGAGGTAGGGGACGGCGGGAGGCTCGATCAGAGCCACGGAACGGAACCGCCGGGGAGAAACGAGAAAAACGCCGGCGGCCGCGGCGGCCGCGACCGCGCCAAACAGCAAGGCGCCCGGGCCATATCGCCGAAGAGCGGAGACGAACCAGTTCCACTCTCCCCCCGCGACAAATGCGGGGCGGCGGAGCTCCTCTGGCTGCATTGGCGTCATTATAGCGGCCCGCCGCGGCTGACCCTTCGATAAACGTCTTCGTAGCGGGACGCGAGAGCTTCCAGAGTGAACTCGCTCAGGACCTTCTGCCTCCCGGCTGCCGCCGTCTCTTTTCGCCACGAAGGGTCGAAGAGCCCGCGTTGAAGCGCGGCCGCCAGAGCCCCGACGTCGCCGAAATCCACGAGGGAGCCGGTGACGCCGTCTTCCACGATCTCCTCCGTTCCGCTTCCCCGGGTCGCGACGACGGGAACATTCTTGTAGAGGGCTTCGGCGAGGACGATTCCAAAGCCCTCCCATCGTGAGGGAAGAACGCAGAGGTCGAGCGCGGCCAGGATGTCGTTCAAGTCTGCCCGGTTTCCGGTGAAGCGGACGGAGGAGCCGATGCCAAGGCCGGCAGCCTGATGTTCGAGACGATCCCGCTGCGGTCCGCTCCCGACGATCAGGAGGAAGACCTGGCCCCGTGGGAAGTTCGCCCGCGCGAACGACTCCAGCAGGAAATCGTGCCCCTTCTCGGGAAAAAGATGGGCAATGACCCCGACGACGGACGCGCCGGACGGAATCTCCATTTCGCGGCGGATGCGCGCGCCGTCGCCCGGCGCGTCGAGCTCTGCCGGATCGACCGCGTTGGGAATGACGGAGATCCTGGCTTCGGCGATGCCCCATCGAGCCAGCAGGCGTCCCACAGCCCGACTGTCCACGATGTAAGCCGCCGTGGACAGTTGAAAGACTCGCTCGACGAGAGGTTCCACTCGCGGGTACTCGAGGCGGTGGAGCGTGACGACGACCGGAATTCCCGTAAGGATCGCCGCGAGGCGCGTCAGGAGCGCCGTCTTGAAGAGATGAGCGTGGACGACGTCGGGTCGGAAGGCGAGAAGCTCGCTGCGCAAGCGCATGAGGATCGGAAGCGCCTGCAGGAGTTGCGAAGTCCCGGGACTCCCGCCGAGATGCCGGACCTCTTTGTGCCGGCGCTGGAGCTCCTCGAAGTGGTGGCCCTTCTCCCGCAACGTCCACAGGCGGTTGACATGGCCGCGCTTCTCGAGCTCTTCGAATGCCCAGCGCGTGAGTTTTTCCGCGCCGCCGATACCCAGAGACCCGATCACGTGTCCGATTCTCATGGTCTTCAGAGGAGTCCCCGGGAGCGGTATGAGGCGGCGAGCACGGGAAGACCTCTCCGGAGACCGACTTCCGGAAAGTCCGGCCATGCTCCCGAGAGAGGCTCGCAACGGATCGGCGCGGCCCCGGCGAGCTCCTCGAGACGGCCCGCGACCAGCTCCAGCCGGGAGGCTTTGCTCGCGGCGAGCGCTCGGGCGGCCGCGCGCAAGAGAGAGGCGGAGACGCCGAGACCTCGAAGCGGGACGGAAAGGCTCGCGGCGATCATTTCGAGAAAACGCGGCCAGAGGACCGGCTCGTTGACTGCATACACGCCACTCGGGAGCTTTCCGCTTCCTGCCCGGAGGAGCCCGGCGGCCAGGTCATCGACATAGACAAAATTCGCCCAGGAATCCTGTGCAAAGGGGACGAATCTGCGGCGAGCGATCCATGACATCAGCGGAAGAAGCGACCGCCGGCGATCCCCGGGGCCGACGACGCGCGTCGGCCGGAGAATAACGATGGGAATGCCCCATTGTCGTGCCGCTCCTGTGAGGACCTGTTCCGCTTCCGCCTTTCCGCGAGCGTAGCCGCTGCGTCGAAGCTTCGAATCGTGGTCCGCCTCCAGAGCCGCCGAGCTCAGGAAGACGAGGCGCGAGTACTTGCGGCGGCTGAGCTCTTCCGCGACGCGCCCGGCCAGAGCGACAATCGATTGTCGGAGCGCTTCCTCTTCACCGGCGTCCCCTGGCTGACCGGTCGCCCCGGCCAGGTGGAACAGAACCCTTTCCGCTCTCTCCTCTTCGGAGCCCGGCTCATAGGGATTCTCCAGGACGGGAGATTCCGAAAGAGCCAGAGGGACTATCGCGAAATTCTCCGCCGCGATTTCCCGGAAGCGGTTTCCTATGAAGCCCTTGAGCCCGGTCACTGCGAAAAGCGCCGTGCTATCATCGCGGCGGCAGTTCATGTCCGGGCGAACGTACCTTCCCCCCGCAGACGTGTCAATATCGGTGCCGGGTGATGACGGCGACATGTCTGTGGCCGCGTCACCGGCCGCTCCCGAAGCCCCGCTGCTGGCGAATGTCCAGTATGGAATTGTGTCGCGCGTCTGGGCGCTGGTCCTTGCGCTCGCCACCACCCCGCTCCTGCTCCACGGCCTCGGCGCTGAGCGCTTCGGAGTCTGGGTGCTGCTCTCCGCGATCGCCGGCTACCTGACCTATTTCGACTTCGGAATCGGGGTGGCGCTCGCGCAGCTCGTCGCCATGGACATGCCGCGCGCTCCGGAGGAGACCCGGCGCATGGTCGGCACGGGGACCTGGCTGAGTGTGCTCCTGGCCGTTTTCCTTGCCGCGGTCGCCCTGCTGGCTCGTCCTCTGCTCTTCCGGATCTTTCCCCTGGGAGGGGCGGGAAGGCAGGAGGCCGGTACCGCCTACATCCTCATTGTCGCCGCGTTCTCCGTGCTGGCGGCGTGCGCGTCGTTCCAGGCCGTTCTCATCGGGAAGGGAAGGCTTCGCGCCTATTACCTGGCCTCCATGGCGATCGCGACACTGCAGCTTGCCGGAATCGTGGCCGTCATTCGATTGCATGGAGGACTCCGGGAGCTTGCTCTCAACAGCCTCGTCTGGTCGTCGGTGGGAGCCCTCGTGTGGGTCTGGCTCGCGCGCCGAGCCCTTCCGGGAATGGGAATGCCCCGCGGGATGGATACTCGCCGCGCCCGGCAGCTCCTGGGCTTCGGCTGGAAGGTCCAGATCACCAACGTCGCGGCCTTCGCCCTGCAATATGTGGATCGCCTGATCGTCGGGTCCTTGCTCGGCGCGATCGCGGTTTCGCGGTACGAGGTGGGCGCTCGCGTCGGCAGTGTTTCGAGACTTCTTTCCAGCCCCGTCGGGCTCGCGGTTCTTCCGCGCGCCTCACGCCAGTTCGGCAGGGGTGACGGCGAAGGCCTGCGGCGGCTCGCCGTGGACGGCACGAGGCTCCTGACTGTCGCGTGCCTTCTTGTCGCCGGGCCGCTGGCGGTGGGCGCCCCGTTCTTTCTGAGAGTCTGGCTGGGGCAATTCCATCCGGACTCCATCCGGGTTCTCGCCACGCTCTCGGCCGTGGCCGCGTTTCACTCCTCCTCGGGGGTGCTCTCGGCAATCGCCCGCGGCATCGGATCTCCCGGATTGGAGACCCGGTACACCATGTTGCTGGTTCTCGCGCTCGTTTTCGGGGGCGTGGCCGCGACGGCCGCTCTGGGTCTGACCGGCTTGCTGGTCTGCTCCGGCGTCACGACAGTTGCGCTGACCCTATACTTCGGTGCTGTCATGGCAGCGGTCCTGAAGATCCCGAAGCAGGAGCTCTTTCTTCGACCGGTGGCCATTCCCTGGGCGATGGGGCTCGCGGCGGCGGGCCTCGCGCTTATCTGTGGACGGGCGGCTTCAACCCATCTCTCCGCGTTCGCCCTCCTCCTGCTGGTCGGCGCCGCGTTCGAGGTCTGCTTTCTCGGGTTGTGTCTGGCCGTGGGCGCCCTGCGATGGAGCGAGGTCTGCTCTCCGTTCACTTCTTTCAGGAGCTTCTCTTCCGCCCGAGATCAATGAGGAAGATCGCGAAGGCATGGCTCGCGCGACATTATCCAAACTGGGCCGCCGACACCGCCATGCGCTATCTCCCCGTGGCGCGTTTCCTCGGCCGGCATGTTCGCGGCGGGGAGCGCGTCCTCGAGGTGGGCGGCGGGGACTACGGGCTGTCACCCTACTGGCCCGGCGCGTTCGTTCTGACCGATCTGCGGCTCTTTCGAAAGCCGGAGGGGCGGCTCAAGGTGGAAGCCTCGACGCTCGAGCTTCCGTTCGCCGACGAGTCCTTTGACTGGGTCATCTCGATCGACATGCTGGAACATATTCCGCCGGCGGCGCGGGGATCCGCGATCCGGGAGCTCTGTCGAGTCGCGCGGCGCCGCGTCGTCCTCGGGTTTCCGGCCGGAGATGCGGCGGCGCGTCTCGACCGCGCCCTGCACGAGCGTTTCGCGCGCAGTCGCGCGGCGCCGGCGGTCTTCCTCGCGGAACATGTCGAAAACACCCTTCCAAATCCGGAAGAATCCGAGAAATCGCTTCGGGCGGAGCTGGGCGGAGGCAACGGAACCGTGGAGGTGCGGAGGCAGTCCAATGGCCCGATCTGGCTGACGCGGTGGCTGCTCGAGATGCAGTTCCGAAGCGGGTTTCCCTGGAGCGCGTTGAATTACGGGGTCTTCGTGATCCTCTCCCCGCTCTTTTCTCTTCTTCGTCCCCGCCGCGCCTACCGCACGCTGATCTTCGCCGAGCGAAGAACCTCCCTTGATTGAGCCCCGGTCTCCGGCGATCTCCGTGATCATCGTCACGCATCGGTCCGCGGACACGATCGGATCGTGTCTCGCGTCAGTCCAAAGGTTCCTCGAAGGAATCTCCTGGGAGGCCGTCATCCAGGACAACGCGTCCGAGGACCGGACCCTTGCGGCGATCCTGCCGGATCCTCGTGTCACCGTTCTGGTTTCGCCGGTGAACTCGGGTTTCGGGTCCGGATGCAACCGCGCCGCGGCTCGAGCCACCGGCAAGAACCTTCTTTTTCTCAACCCCGACGCCCATCTCGAAAACTTTCCAGGAGAGCTTCTCGAAGCCTTCGGCCGGGATCGGGCGCTCGGCGCGATCGGGCCCTGGATCGATGATCCCACCCGCGGATCGCCTTCCTGGCGCCGCCGGCGCTACGAGGCGAGGCTGCCGACGATCGTCGGCGAGGTCCTGCGCTGGAGCGAGGTCTCCCGCTTTATGGTGCACCCGTGGCTGGACCTCATCGGCCGTCTCGCGCCGACGCCCTCGCGTTTCCGGGTCGGCTGGCTGACGGGAGCGGCGCTGCTCGTCCCAGCCGCCGTGTTCCGGGAGATCGGGGGTTTCGACGAACGTTTTTTCCTCTACTGGGAGGACGTGGATCTGGGCATCCGGCTCGCCCGGGCAGGCTACCGCTGCGAGATTTGGAGATCCTGGAAGGTCTTTCACGACTCGGGCTACGGACGGCACCACGCGAACCCTGAGCTCTTCGTCGAGAAGAACCGCGGCCAGAAACTGCTCTACGAGAAGACCTGGGGCCGGGTGCCGCCGGTGGTGGATCGGGTCCGGCGCCTCGCGGAATTCGCAAAACGCTTCCTGGGTCAGGACGCGCGCCGCCGCGGCGGACGCCTGGTGTGGGAGGAAAAATCGTCCCCGGCGCCGGCAGAGAGGCCATCGCGATGAACGGGCTCCTGGCAGGGCGCCTGGATTTGCCTCTCACCGGTCGCAACGTCGCCGCGCTCCTGGGTCTCGCGACGCTCGTGGGGATCCTGGCGTCGCGGGCCCCGGATGTCGCCCTGGCCCTGCTCGCTCTGCTCCTGGGAGCTTCGCTCGCGCTGTCGAGGCTCCTCGGCGCATTCCTGCTCCTCTTGTCTCCGTGGGTGGTCATCTTCCCGCAGTTGCCCGAGCCCCTGGCGCGGCTCGACCTCGTCGCGTTGGCGGTTCTCGCAGGCGGAGTCGTCTGCCTGCTGGATGCGACGAGCTTGACGAGGACCGGCGGAAGGCTTCTCGCGCTGGGAGGCCTCTTCTTCGCCGCGACTCTGGTGAGCGCCCTGATCCACTTCCGATCTCTCTCGACGAGCTTGAAGCACCCGGTCCTGCTGTTGATCTACCTTTCTTTCCTCGCCATCGGCGAAAGAGAGGGACGCGCGGGCGAGCCGCGGGTCATACGGGCGGTCTCGCTGCATCTGTTTACGGTCGTGACGGTCGCCGTGACCTTGCTCGTGATGGTTGCGGCCTGGGCCAATGGCCTGGGCTTCGATCTCGAGCAGCGCGTCGAGATCAATCCCGCCCTCTCCGGCGGGTTCCTCGGAACCTACATCGCCGGCGGCGTGATCCTCTGTTTTGCCCGGTTGAACCGCAAGGGAGCCCGAGGATCAGACCTCCTCGTTTTCCTGGTTCTCGCCTCGGCGCTCGTGGCGGCATTCGCGCGGTCCGGCTGGATCCTGGCGGCCGTGGGGTGCCTCGTCATTGTCTGGCGGCGAAGCCGGCCTCTCGCGTTGGCGGCCATGGTGTTCGTCGCTCTCGCCGCCGCCACGATCAGTCCGCTGAGAGAGCGCGTGCTCGATCAGATCATTCCCGGCCGCGCCTACAACACGATTTTCCTTCGAACGGGGATCTGGCAGGACGCGTGGCGATTGTGGCGGGCTAGCCCCGTTCTCGGGACGGGTCCCGGCAACTTCTACTTCCTGACGAGCGCCACGGCGGTGAGGGAGGCGGGGGCCGACTACATCGGGAGCGTTCACAACAACTACCTGGAAGTGCTGGTGGACAGCGGTCTGGTCGGCCTCGTGGTTTTTCTGTGGTGGCTGTCGGCGTCGTTGCGGGCGCTCGGGCGTGCGGAGCGGCGCCTGCGGCTGGGACTTCTGCCATGGGGACTGGGGCTTGCGGCCGCCGCCCTCTTCGGGGACTTTCTCATCGCCGCGCCTCAGAACAACGGCTTCGCAACGGTCCATCTCTCCGGTCTCTTCTGGCTTCTGACCGGGATGGCGGCGTCGGCCGGCGACTCGGCGAAATGAAGATCCTCTATGTCTCTCAGAGAGCGCCGTATCCGGTTCGCTCGGGAGGACAGCGCCGGACCGAAGGCATTTACCGGCTGGCCGCTCGCTCGCACCAGGTGCGCCTCCTCTGTTACACCATCGGAAGCGAGCAGGAGGTCCAGACCGAGAAGGCGGCCGGAGAACTGGCGGGCGCGACCTGCGTCCCGCTGGTGCTTCCGGGATCGTGGCGAAGGGCTTCGCTTTACCTGCGAAGTGAGCTCAAACGCCGGCCGTATTCCGTGGAGTATTTCAATCGCAAGAGCTTCCGCGACGCGTACCGCCGGGAGCTGGAACAGTTTCGGCCCGACATCGTGCACATCTATCAGTGGCATCTGGCGGCGTCGCTGCCGGAAGCCGGCGTCCCGGTCGTCGTGGATTTCTGCGATTGGCCCCTGGACTACCTGGAGTCCGCGGCGCGGCTCCGGTCTGCCGGAGCCCGGGCTCTGCTGCGTCACGAGAGGGCCAAGGTGCTCGCCTCTCTGGCCCGGCTCTCCGCGCCGGCCGCCTCGATCGCCATCTCGGAGAAAGACGCCCGCTCGTTCCGCGCTTTCGACGAGAGGTTTCGGACCGTCGCTCTCCCCATGCCGGTTGCGCTCACCCCCGAGCCTCCGACTCCCCGCGACTCGCTGTTCCTCCTGTTCGGGGACTTCGACTATCCGCCCAATCGCGACGCGCTCGAGTGGACGCGCCGGGAAATCCTCCCGCTGCTGCGGGAATCGGGGATTCCGTTTCGCCTGCGGATCGCGGGCCGCGGCTCCCGCGCCGCCGTGAGCGCCTGGCCTTCCGCCGGCGACTGGGAGGTGCTCGGCGAGGTCGAATCGCCCGCCGTTGCCTTCGAAGGTGTTTTCGCGAGCCTCGTTCCGGTGCGCTACGGCACCGGGATCTCGCTGAAAGTAGTCGAGTCGCTTGCGGCGGGCGTTCCCGTTGTGACAACCTCAGTCGGCGCGCGCGGGATGGATTTCACTCGGGACGAGGGATTGCGAGTCGGGGAAACGGCCCCGGAGCTCGTCTCCGAGGTCAGGGAGCTGCTCGCGGGCTCCTCGCGGTGGAGGACGATTTCCAGGGCCGCTCGGGACGCGATGGCATTGCGTTTTTCCCCGGAGGTCCTGGGCGAGCACCTCGAGGGTGTTTATGCGATGGCTCTGACGCGGTCGCGGCAATGACGGATCGCGC
>WNGE01003809.1_pt1 | contig 26697 bp, 18 predicted proteins | sample 5400651 | NCBI WGS metagenome assembly WNGE01 (sample SAMN13153370, study PRJNA577476) | soil metagenome | isolation source: 60 cm soil or saprolite under grassland replicate 2 | place: USA:California | collected 2016-06-15 | reverse complement strand
GTAATTGCTCACGGGTTTTCTGAAACTCTGCTATCATCCGCGCCGCAACGATGACGCTGACGACCGAACAACTCGATAAACTCACACGAGAAGAGCTGCTGGAGTTGCTCAAGCAACTGCTCCCGCTCGTAGCGGAAGTCGAGCGGCTCAGGCAGCGTGTCGAAGAACTGGAAGCCGAAAACGAGCGGTTGAAAAACCGATCCGCCAATTCGCGCAATTCCTCTCAACCGCCGTCGCGCGATCAAAAAGTCAACCGGCCACCGAAGAAAAAACGCAAGAAACGTGGTCCGCCCTTCGGTCATCAGAAGTTTTCCCGTCCGCTCGTAGACAATCCAGATCGAGTGATTCAACTTCCGGCCACGGAATGCGAGCATTGTCTGGCCGATTTGAGCGGCGTTCGGCCGGAAGATTTCGAGCGCCGGCAGATCACGGAGTTGCCCACGGCCAAGCCCATCGTCATTGAAACGCGGCGGCATCATACGACTTGCCCACATTGCCTGACACTCAACCGAGCAATCCTGCCTGAAGGTCTGGAAGCCGAGCGATGCTTTGGGCCGAACCTGGAAGCGACCGTGATCTTCTACAAACAGACGCAGCATCTGAGCATTGAGCGAAGCGTCGAGACGATGCGCGATCTGCACGGCGTCGATTTGAGCGAGGGCGCGGTCGCCTCGATCATCGAGCGCGCCGGAAAGAAGGCGCAGCCACTTGCCGAGGCCATCAAAGAACAAGTCATTGCCGGCCAGGTCATTCGCTCTGACGAAACCAGCGCGCGGGTCAAGGCGAAAAACTGGTGGCAATGGGTCTTCATCAGCGAGAACGGCGTTTATCACACGATCGCGCCGACACGCTCGGCCGCCGAGATCGTCGAAGTGATGGGCCAATTGGCGGTTAAGGTCTGGGTCTGCGACTGTTACGGAGCGCAATTGAAAGCGCCGGCTGAAGTCTTTCAACTCTGCCTTGCGCATCAATTGCGCGATCTGCAACGAGTCCTGGACAGCAGCCCGGAAGAGTTGTGGGCGCAAGCCGCGCAGAAACTCTTTCGTGATGCGATTCATTTGCGCAACCGGTTTGCCTCCAGCGAGATGACGTAAAGAATGAAGCGGCGCGGAAGCTGCAAAACCGGTTTTCAACCCACCGGGACAAACTGCTGACATTTTTGCATTACCCGAACGTGCCGCCGACCAACAATGAATCGGAACAGGCGCTGCGGGGGAGCGTGATCCACCGCAAAGTAACCAACGGCTTCCGCTCGGAATGGGGAGCGAAAGCCTACGCCGCCCTGCAAACGATCATCGCTACCGCCAAACAAAAAGGCGAACAGATCTTTCAAACGTTAGTGAACTTGATGGGGCCGCCGGTTCTCCCTTTCCTCGCAGCCTCAAGCCCGTGAGTAATTACAAAAAATGAGGTTCTTTGGGACCCGTAGTGCGGAGCAATACTCGATCTGGCCGGATTACAAAGAGATTCCGTTGGGCTGGAAGGACGCCGGTATGATCGGTCCTAAGACAGAAAGTCTAGTTTTCATCAAAGAAATATGGACGGATATGAGACCTCTTAGCCTCAGAAATAAAATGGAATAGATGGCGAAAAATCCGCCTCCGCCCCTGCTTCCGCTTGACCCGAACAAACCGCGGGAGAAGAGTCTTGTCGACAGACTTTGCGAGGGGATCATGCAGTGGAAGCGGGTCTGCGTCCGGAAAAAATGGTCAAGTTGTTCGAGTAGGCAATCGAACGCAATTACGTGCACATCAAATTCACACAGACCAGAGGCGGTACGGAGTTGGGTGTCAGCTTGGACCGTGAAGCATGCGATTTCAGCCGGGCCAATTTTGGATTATGTCAAGGTCAGATGCATTGCAGACATCGACCTTGCGATGCTAGAAGGGAAGGGGCATTTAGAGAAAGTCGAGGCCCAAGCCGGCGACTGATTTTGCAGGGGCAAGGATTGTTCGCGGTAAACTCGTGGGGCAGACAAGTAGGCGCATCAATTAACGAACAAGGATTTTTTATGAGAGCTGAAATGGCAAGAATCGAAGAACATCAGTTTCAAGCAGAGACCAAAAGGCTGCTAGATTTGATGATTCATTCTCTTTACACCAATAAGGAGATATTCCTGCGCGAGTTGATCTCCAACGCCTCGGATGCACTAGACCGCTTACGGTTTGAAGCGTTGACTGATCCGACGTTGCTGGAAGAGAACGACAAATACGAGATTCGTCTGGAGACCGACAAAGAAGCTAGGACTTTGTCGGTCTATGATACGGGAATTGGCATGAGTCGTGATGAGGTGATAGCCAACATCGGAACGATCGCCAAATCGGGAACCGACGAGTTGCGTAAAAGCCTGGGTGCTGCTCCCACCGCGCAAATGGCCGCCGAGTTGATCGGGCGATTCGGAGTCGGATTCTATTCTTCATTTATGGTGGCTGATAAAGTTGTATTGACGACACGCAAGGCCGGGGAGACTATAGCGACTTGCTGGGAATCGACTGCTGATGGCACTTACCTTCTCCGCGAAACCGAGCGTGATCGGCGGGGCACGACTGTCACGCTGTATTTGAAGCAGGCGGATCCGGAAATCGGCATTGAAGACTTTACCGACCAATTGGTGCTCTCGCGCATCGTGAGAAAATATTCCGATTTCGTCACTTACCCGATAATCGGCAAATACATACGTGAGGAAACGGGCAAAGACAGTGGCTTGGCGCAGGGATCCGAGCCCACAATAGTGATTGAGGATAAAATCCTCAACTCGATGAAGCCGATCTGGAGTCGTCCGCAGTCCGAAGTATCAGAAAACGAATATGCCGATTTTTACCGGCACATCTCAAATGATTGGAACCCTCCCTTCAAGCCCGTTGCGCTCAAAGCCGATGGAACGATCGAGTATCAAGCCTTGTTGTTCATCCCGGCGCAGGCTCCTTATGATCTGTTTTATCACGGCTATCAGGGCGGGCTGCGTCTTTACGCCAAGCGGGTGATGGTGATGGAGAACTGCGCGGAGTTGCTGCCCGGTTATTTGCGGTTCATCAAAGGCGTAGTCGACTTGGCCGACCTGCCGCTGAACATCTCGCGCCAGACGCTACAACAGGATCGACATATTACGCAGATCAGGAAATGGCTGGCGAAGAAGGTTCTCGATGCGCTGACGGGTTTGTTTGAGAAGGATTACGACAAATACTTGAAATTCTGGGGCCAATTCGGCCGGGCGTTGAAAGAAGGAGTTTCGTCCGATTACGAAAACAGAGGGCGAATCCTTCCGCTGCTGCTCTTCCAATCGTCGGCGGACGCGGGAAGATTGACGACTCTGAAGGATTATGTTGAACGGATGATGGAAAGCCAAGACGAGATCTATTATCTGACCGGAGAATCGCGCACCGTGGTCGAAAACTCCCCACACCTGGAGGCCTTCAAGGAGAGAGGATATGAAGTGCTGTACCTGACCGAGCCTGTGGATGAATTGCTCGTGCAGTCACTTTGGGATTATGAGGGAAAGCAACTGAAATCGGCGGGCAAAGGCATGCCTAAATTGGGCGATAACGAGGAAGAAAAAGAAAAAGTTCAGGCAGAATTGATGAAGAAAGAGGAGAAAGCCGCCGACTTGTTCGCAGCAATGCAGAAGGCTCTGGATCAGCACGTCAAACAGTTGCGTCTATCCAATCGTCTGGTCGCCTCGCCCGCCTGTTTGGTCGGCACTGAAATGGACTACAGCCCTCAGATGGAGCGCCTTTTGCAGAAGGGCAAAGGTGGTGGGCCGAAACAGCGGCGCATCCTGGAGCTGAATCCTAATCACGAGATCTTCGTCAAACTACAGGAAAGATTTCAACAAAACAAAGATGACGAGGCGATCGGAAAGTACGCCGAATTGCTGTTGAGTTATGCTTTACTGGCCGAAGGTTCGGAAATTCTGGAGCCGGCGAAGTTCAATCGGCTGGTGGTCGAACTAATGCTCAAGACGATTTAATCTATCTAACCAAAGATGAGGTAGCATAGCCCAATGCACATTTTCGCCGTCTCAGATCTGCACACGGACTTCGCCGAAAATCGGCGCCGGTTGCAACAGGTTTCGTCAACAGCTTATTTGCAAGACGTGTTGGTCGTGGCCGGCGACATCGCCGATGATTTGGGGATTATTGCCTGGACATTGCGAAAGTTGCGATCGCAATTCGGTCAAGTGTTTTATGTACCGGGCAATCATGAACTGTGGGTTCGCGACGGAAAGTACGACTCAGTCGAAAAATTTCGGCAAGTGATTCGCTTATGCGACGAGATAGGAATTTGCACACGACCTGGGAGAGCAGGGGGGAATTGGATTGTACCACTCTTCTCATGGTATGAATCTGAATTCGACTTAAAAGGAGAAGGTGATGTTTCATCGTTGGAGGGATGGGCTGATTTATATTTCTGCAAATGGCCCGTCGGGATGGGATCGGTTTCGGAATATTTTCTCAACCTCAATGAATCGCGGATCAAGGGATACGATGGCTACGTGATAACCTTATCGCATTTCCTGCCTCGGCGCGAACTGCTGCCCGCTATAGAAAGGCTCGGTTTCAAAGGGCTGCCGCTGGTGGCCGGCGCGCCGGCGCTGGATCGTCAGATCAGGGCGCTCAATGCGGTGATCCACGTTTTCGGACACAGCCACATCGATTTCGACCAGGAGATTGAAGGTGTTAGGTACGTTCATCATACCTTCGATTCTCCGCAGGAGGAAGGGTTGTCGGAAGTGCCTTTGAAGCAGATTTGGGGACCCGTAGCACAGGTTGAGGCAGATCGGCGGAGGAAAGAGATTTGATCGGCAAGTTACCAATCAAATGGGTTCTTTTCCCGTGGCCGAATCCGGCTGCTGCGCTGCGGTTGTTTTGCTTTCACTATACTGGAGGGAGCGCGCAAGGCTTTCACGGTTGGCCTGGGCATCTGCCGCCGAGCGTGGAAATGGGAACGATCCAACTGCCTCGGCGCGGCCATAAGCTCAGCGAACCGCATATCAGACGCCTGAGGTTGCTCAGCCGCATACTAGCGCCAGAGTTGCTGCCCTACCTGGACAAGCCCATTGTTTTTTTCGGTCACAGCCTGGGGAGGTTGTTGTGTTTTGATGCGGCGCGCTGACTGCGCCGCGAGAGCCGGCGTCAACCGGCCCATCTGTTCAACGTAAATGGACCAAACCGAGTTTAGCGTGTGTTTTATAAGTCCCTTGAAGCCCTGAAGTGGTACAAGATAATAACCAGAGGTGGCACGAAGCGGGGCTTTCAATTTACGGTTTCGACTTGTCCGGTATAGTATCTCGATACGCAATGGCTAATCAAGAACATCTTGAAATCCTAAAGCAGGGAGTTATAAAGTGGCACCTGTGGCGTAATAGAAATCCGCAAATAAAGCCTGATCTCAGCAAAGCAGACTTGCACGGTCTAACACTCGTCAAGGCCTATCTAAGCGGAGTAAATCTTCGTGGGGCAAGCTTGACGGGTGTAAATCTCTGCGAAGCTATTCTTACTGACGTCGACTTCGGATGGGCCAAATTTCATTCTGTAAAGCTCAACCAAGCCAAGCTCCAACGAGCCGACCTTTACAATGCAGACTTCACCAATACACAGCTCATAGGGGCAAATCTCTGCGGGGCAAATATAATAGGAACTAATTTTAGTAGCGCAAGTCTAAAAGGAGCCAATCTGAGCGGCGTTAATATTGGATGGGCTATATTTGGTGACACCGACCTTACCGGTGTTCGCGGGTTTGATGCTATGCGGTATCGCGGGCCCTCCACTATCGGCATCGACACTATATACAGGTCAAGCGGGAAACTCCCTGTTGATTTCTTGTTTGGTTGTGGCGTACCTAATAACTTTATCTCTATTGTTCCATCGCTTGCTGAGTTAGCAGGACCCTTTCAGTTGGAAGACGATCAGTAGATGGCAATGCACCGATGCTGATAAAGAGCGCGAATTAGCTGACATAATACGCAAATACCTCATTGACTTCTCAAAATGGAAGAACCCTGATGCATTTGAAGCAGCCACCGTATGGTTACTTGAGTATCTTCGCAGAGCCTCTCCAGCAAAGTCTCGGGAACGACTCAAATAGCTGCGTCGCGCAGATGATCCTCGCCTGTGTCGAGCAAAAAGAGCTCATTATCCATAATTAGTTACAGATCGCTATTTCAAAGCCAGAGAGTCTTGAGCGTAGCGCCATTGATATAAGCATAATCGGACATTTGCATTATACATCTTGAACAGCGGAGGAAAAATGGGGAGCGAACCGTGGATTCTAGGTATCAGTTTATCCCATAATGGAGCAGTTTGTCTGTTGAAAGGGGAGGAAATAGTTGTTGCAATACAGGAGGAACGACTTTCCCGAATAAAGCGCGATTTTATCTATGGGGCTAAGCCCGCGCGCGCCTTGAGCTATTGCCTTGACTATGCCGGAATCAAACTGTTGGATCTGAGTTTGATCGTTGTGAGCGCCTCAGCCGCGATCGACTTACCTGAACATGATTTAAGAATAAATAGCATTTTAAGCCCGGTAATTGATAAAGTTCCGATAGTCAAGCTACCACATCACCTAGGTCATGCCGTAGGTGTATTTTCTACTTCGGGATTCAGTTCGGCCGCGGTTCTGATTATCGATGGGGCAGGTTCCCCATATCAAGATCTATTCGAATGGGAAAAATCGAACTGCAAAGTGAAAAAACTCGTCGATCCTCTTGAAAAATTTTCTGAAACTGCCTCCTTGTATTTTGTAACCAGTGAGTCTATTACTTGCCTGGAAAAACATCTTGGCTCTTGGATCAAAACAGACAAGCCTGGGATGCCTAGATTCTCTAGTTTGGGTGGGATGTATGCGGCGGTCTCAGGGCAAATCTTCGGTGATGTTAGTGAAGCCGGCAAGGTAATGGGATTGGCGCCTTACGGCGTATCAGATGTACCGACTGGCGATTTTTTTTCTTTATCGGAAGATGAATTTATTTTTCATGATTATTTGCCTAATAGGTATCTTCATAATGAGCATTGGCCGCTGAGGTCCACAGAGTATAAAAATCTTGCGGCATCGGTTCAAAAGGCACTAGAAGATGCTGTCTCCTATTTGGTGGATAATCTTTACAAACAATGTCGTGTTGGAAATTTATGTTATGCAGGCGGTGTCGCGCTAAACAGCGTCATGAACGAAAGAATCATTCGTGAGTCAGAATTTAAAAATGTGTATATTATGCCGGCAGCCGAAGATAGCGGAGTTGCAATTGGTGCAGCCTACTACGGTCTATGGAGGATGGTTAGGAAAAATGTATCCAGAAAATTAATCAGCGATGCTGTCGGAAAAAAATACTTCGATAGCGATATTTTGGCAGCAGAGGAGAAACTGCCAGCTGTTACTCAAGTTACTTCCCAGAGTCTAATTGACGATGTCGTAGATCTACTTTGTGAGGGAAAGATGATAGGATGGTTTCAAGGGAGATCGGAGTTAGGTCCCCGTGCCCTCGGCCAGCGAAGCATAATCTGCGATCCACGGCTGCCGAATGGAAAGCAGATTCTCAATGATAAGGTGAAGCACCGAGAAGATTTTAGGCCATTTGCACCTGTGGTTTTACTTGAGGAAGTTGAAAATTGGTTTGAGATGGGGAATGCCTCCCCCGAAAGCCCTTTTATGCTGAGAGTTTGTCCATTCAGAAATGATAAACTTGATAAAGTGCCGGCAGTTGTTCACGTCGACGGCACGGGTAGGGTTCAAACTGTGACTAAGAGCGCGAACGGATTGTTCTATGAACTTGTCCGAAGATTTTATGAAAAAACTGGGGTGCCGATTTTACTTAACACTTCGTTCAATATCATGGGCGAACCAATAGTTGAAACTCCTGAAGACGCTCTTCTATGTTTTCAGACAGCAGGAATTGATTTTTGTGTCATAGAAGATCGGCTATTTTCAAAGAGCAGTGCAATAATGTTCGATGAAAGCCATGTAGCTGTTTATGAGAGATTGAGGGAAAAAACTCGTGATTCGCTAAATTTTTTCCTTGCCAACACAAAAGGTAGTGATTATGTTGGTGTACCGTGCGCATATGAACAAATCGATGACTACGTTGGCAATTATGAGAACCCAACCCATGGTTTATTCAAAGTGTTTCGGAATGGTGTTGGCATGAAGGGACAATCTAAAGATTTGGGGGTATTTGATATTAACCCTTTGAAAGATAATGTTTATGGTATTAAAAGTAATAGATACCGAGGATTGATGCTCATGTTTCTCAGAAACGCGAGAGGTATTGTTGATTGCATAGCTGTTCTTTCACGGAATAATATTAACTTACATTTTTACTTCTACAGAATAGGCGAGGATAACAGATCTGGAACTAATATGCTCACACACCTTACAGGGACTTATAAGCGCGATTCTAAAATATTAGAGGTCATCCTGAACGATGGGAAGCTTTTCGCCGGCATTGTGTCACAACGCAGATATGAGCTGGTATATTGTAAAGGGCTCATTTTCTGTCTTAAAGGTATGCCAGGGTATGGAATTGAGTTTGTTGTTAATGAATATGAGAAAATTGAGAGTGCTATCATCGTCAGCCCTGAAAAAAGTATACGACTGCATCATACTGCCGAATCATTATAATTGGGGATTAGGGAGCTTACCTGAAGTCCAACTTGAGAGCGGGTATGGTCATTGTACGATCCTTGATTAGAAGGCCGTCTGCTGTCAGCAGCTATTCACGCACCGCGCACCGCATCCGATCTTTTACACCACGCGTAGATAGAAGATCAGAGAAAGCAATCGCTCGCCTTCACAACGAATTTAAAGTGACGCCTTATCATCGAGGCTTATCAAGAACAGCCAGTCTGTCAATTGACTTTCGGACCATCGGTTCATCCACTCCGCAACGCGGTCACGTTCAACGTCATAGATATCCGAAATCTGATCGATCGAATATTTCTTATCGATGACAATTACGTAACCGCGATTGGCAAGTCTCATTCGATGCGCGGGTTTCTCGAAGAAGCCTTTGGCTACCTCGGCCTTGACTGGAGGCAGTTTGTCGAGATGAGACTTTAGCTTGCAACTATCTATTGACCTGACCCCTACGGTGCTTGCAAGGCGTTAGGACAATCAGTGAATCTGAGCGCGCGGAATGGTCGAATATTCCGAATGCAGCAGCTGCATACCTCCGAGGAGACAAAAGATGGAAAAGCTAGCAAAGAACGAAATAGATCAAACTGTTGTAACTATTCAAAACATGAATGAAGATCCGGGTTCTCTTCGAACTTCAATCAAGATGACTCTTCGCCTAGCATTAGCCGAGCGACTCAGAATTCCTCCTGAAATGATCGACTATCAGGTTCCAATAACGCGCTATGGAATTGATTCTCTAGGGGCAGTTGAAATTGCTCACACCATAGAGAAAAAGTGTAATGTTAGCGTCTCATACGAAACGCTATTGGAAGGTCTAACCATTGAAGAAATTTCCGCAAGGACATCATCGGAGGTTCCAAATCCAATAACTGTATATCAGCCTTCACAGCTTAACCAGGATAATGAGGGGCAAGACTGGCAACTATCTCTAGGGCAAGAAGCGCTGTGGCATATTTATCGACAGATGCCATTAAGTTCCGCATATAACGTTGCCACTGCGATGCGCATTCATTCTCCAGTCGATCTGAACCGGCTGCAAGCTCGCCTCGACATTCTTGTTGCTCGCCATCCGCTCCTACGCGCTACTTTCACCCAATCAGATGGCAGAGTAGTCCAACATATTAATCTAGAGCGTACTACTGCATTCGAATCAGAAGAATCGGTGGGTTGGACTGAGGAGAAAATCAAAGCTCGGTTGTCCGAAGAGCTTAGGCGTCCATTCAATCTACAGAGCGGTCCATTACTGAGAATGCACATATGGAAATACAGCGAGAGTGACTATCTGCTGCTTATAGTAACACATCATATCATCGCGGATCTTTGGTCACTTTCGATGCTGCTGACGGAACTGTTCTCGTTGTACGGGAGTGAAGACTCACTTATCTTATTACCTATTCCCACTCAGTATGATGCATATGTCGAGTGGCAAAGGAGAGTGCTGAATTCCGCACAAGGTGCTGAGCACTGGCAGTATTGGGAACACCAACTTCAAGACAGTGCTACGATATTGGATATTCCTACGGATCACCCAAGACCAGAGATACGTAGCTTCTATGGGGACTCAATAGTGGGAATTCTGGATGAAGAAACCACGAGAGGGATCAAAGAACTCAGCAAAAAATATGACCTCACTCTCAACGTGATGTTACTTGCGATCTATCAAATATTACTTCATCGTTACACGTTCCAAGATGTGGTAATAGTCGGGAGCACTTTAGCTGGAAGAAGCAGGCCACAATGGGCCGGTATCTTTGGATACTTTGTGAATAGCTTGCCGCTTGTTGCGAGATTTTCTAGTCAGATCACGTTCAATGAATTCGCAAAGCAGATTCAGCGCATAGTCATTGGGGCACTGGATCATCAAGATTATCCCCTAAGTACTTTGGTAGAACGATTAAACCCGTTACGTATCCCTGGACGCACACCATTGTTTGACAGCCTTTTTGTGTTTCAGCATGTCCCATTCTGGGGACTACCAAAGTTAGCAGCTTTTGCTCTAGGTATAGGAGGAGCTAGGGTTAGCGTTGGTGGCCTCGACATAGAATCCGTTTCAATTGAGCGGCAGTCCACGACGTTCGATCTTACATTCATGGTTGGCGATCTGGATGGTCAAATTGGAATTTCTATTAAATTTGCTACCGATCTTTTTGAGTCGACAACTATCCATAGAATGCTAACCCATTTTCAGACCGTAGCTAGGGCTACTATCGAGAATCCATTTGCATCAGTTCAATCGCTTCCACTAATGACGAAGTCGGAACAGCAGATGATCCTAATTGAGTGGAATTCTGGCCACTCGGAGACAACTTCAGTAGAATCGAACGGGGCGTGCGTATCCGAGCTGTTCGACAAGCAAGCACGCTCAATTCCAAATAACTACGCTCTGGTGTTCGAGAATGACTCATTGACATATGCACAACTGCAGACCTACGTCAATCAGGTTGCTTTCTATTTAAAGCGAGTAGGGATTGGACCTGAGATGCTGGTTGCAGTTTATCTGGAACGGGGCATTGAGTTGGTTGTTGCTATTCTAGGAATCTTGAAAGCTGGGGCTACATACGTTCCTTTCGATCCATCGGAGCCAACGGCGCGAGCTACTGCTATGTTACAAATGGTTCAACCGCATTTAGTGTTGACCCAGGGGAATTTAGCGGAGCGTCTTATAGGTAATTACCCGTCAGGACTTTATGTTGATATTGCGAATTGCATCAACGAAGACTTCAGTGAATCCGGCCTTGCTGTTCGACATCCTGAATATAGCGAAAGCGCCGCGTACATTATTTTTACATCTGGATCAACAGGAGCACCGCGCGGGGTATGCGTTGAAAGACGTCAGCTACTTAATTATGTGCAAGAAATCTCCAAACGGATCAATGGGTTTGTTGGGGCAAGGTACGCCACCGTGTCGACGATTGCTGCGGACTTGGGAAATACTATGGTTTTTACCGCATTGTGTACTGGTGGGTGCCTTCACGTTCTTTCTAACAATCGGGCATTATCACCATCGGCGCTAGGCCAATACTTCTCTGAACGTTCGATCGATTTCTTAAAGATTGTTCCTTCGCACATCGAGACACTTCTTCGTGGTAATAACTCTGCAGGTGTTCTCCCTAGAAAATGCATAATTCTTGGTGGGGAGAAGTGTGACTGGAGTCTCGTGGCAAAGATACGAGATTACGCACCCGATTGCAGGATTTTAAATCACTACGGGCCGACCGAAACAACAATCGGGGTCTTAACTCATGAGGTGACCGCAGGCACTGTGAAAACGGATTCTTCTGTAATCCCGATTGGGCGTCCTATAGGTAACGTGCAAGCATATGTCTTAGATGATGAGATGCAGCCGGTGCCTGTTGGAGTTCGCGGGAATCTCTATATCGGTGGAGATGCCGTGTCCCGGGGCTATTACAATTCGCCAGCCGATACTGCTGAGAAGTTTCTTCCTGATTGCTTTAGCCTACAGCCTGGACGTCGTTTGTATAGAACCGGGGATATAGCACTGTACCGCGCGAATGGCATAATCGAATTCCATGGCAGAAGGGATCAACAGATTAAACTGAGGGGGTTCAGGATTGAGCTGGGGGAAATAGAAGCCGCCTTGAAACGGCACCCTGCCGTTCAGCAGGTGGCCGTAATTCAGTCTACTCGCGGGAATATGGGACAACATCTCGCGGCCTATGTCGTTTGTTCCTGCGAATTGCAGTCACTGGACATGCGACGCTTTGCTAGAGAGCAGCTACCCGAGTATATGGTTCCTTCCTCGATTAGCATTGTTGAGAGATTACCTCTCACTGCGAACGGAAAACTCGACCATGATGCATTGAGAGAGATTACTCCTGAACACTCTCAGGATAAAATCATTGCAGAGGCATCAACACCCTTAGAACGAGCGTTAGTCATGATATGGCAAAAGTTGCTTGGGGTACAAACAATAGGCGTTAACGATGATTTTTTCGAACTCGGAGGGCATTCTCTCATGGCCACACAAATGACTTCCCAATTGGAGGAGATATTGCCGTCTGAAACACCGTTACTTGTTCAATTCTTTCAGACACCTACTGTAGCAGGTCTTGCAGAAGCGATGTTGAGAGATTTAACGGGTGCCGAGGAGATCGCAAAGGCAGTTCAGTTAATAGAAAATGTCGATTTTTCGGATCAGATATGACTTATAATCCATGTCAATTGGTTTCTGCACAATGCATTATAAACCCTCCCATCTGAGAGAAACAGTGATGTTCCCTCGTTATAGTATCGTGATTCCAGTACTCAATGCGAAAAATTCTTTGGAAATGGTTTTTCGATGTTTAGAAGCGCAAAACTATCCATTCGATGGTTTTGAGTGCATTGTTATTGATGATGGGTCAACTGATGGTATAGACGAACTGGTACGTAACTATAAACCCCATTTTCAGCTGACAAGTGTATTTCACAATACTAACCTAGGCCGTGCGGCAGCGAGGAACACGGGCTGGCGCAGGGCACGCGGAGAGATTGTAATTTTCTTAGATGCAGATACCCTTCCGGATACGAAGTGGCTCTTCGACTATGATCGAGCGTTTGAGTCACGATGTGATGTTGTTTCAGGTACGCGTCGTTGTATTGAGATAAACCCCTCAGCCACAGATTTCCAGAATCGGCTCTGCAGTCTCCTGGAAAGGAACCCACAAGACCTTTTACGCGATAATGTGCAATCGCAATTTGTGAAGCTTCAGGGATACTCAAGTCTCGGTCCATATTATTCCCGGGTTTTCGAGCGGCTTGAGCGAGAGCTTCGAACGCTATGCCTTCAATCTCCCCAAAGTGTTCTTTGCGGTTATTCGTTTATGACCTCAAACGTGGCTGTTCGTCGAAGTCTACTCAAAAGAGCCGGGGGGTTCGATTCGTTCCTCCGGAGAGCCGAGGATACTGACCTTGGTATTCGTTTATGGGAACTAGGGGCGCAATTTGGATATGCTGAAGGTGCCGTTGCTTTTCACCTATATGATCCTGACCAAACAGATCGCGATTTGAGCTATGGGGAATACCTCTCATTCTTTTACCGCAACCCATATAGACTGGTACTTTTACTGTATTTCTGGCTTAGGGAATACGACTCTCTTAAAAGCGGTGCGATACCACTTGTGTCGAGCCTGGCGCAGTTGGTGGAAAGATCGTGTGATGAGAGCGGCGCAGATATCGTGGAAGAGTATTGTAGCAGATATAAATTCATTGCACCTATTGACTGCCGGTTCACGAAAGATGAATTAATAAGATGTTATCAGGCGACAACTGGAATGTCTAACCTGGCTCTCGAGACCTATCTTGATCAAGCTGTGGCTGGTGGGTTGTATATTCGGAGGGCTCCGGGAAAGACTTTATTCGATCTTCACATAACCTCAAATTGGCTTCGGCATAGGTCTACATTTCAAGAAGAGTGGATCAAGGCGACAAGCTATTCGAGACTGCATAAGACTAGATTTGCAAAGACCAAAGATCACAACATATCCGCAATCTGTAAATATCGCGGAACGTACGAAATGCACGTTGACGGTAGCATTGTTCCGGGCAACAGAGTCGAAGCATTAGCAAACATCCCTATACCGATTGCAGGACACGCTCAAATTGATGTGGAAATTTTGAACTGCCAGCCGCCAGATTTGATGGATTATGTTGACCCTCGCTACAACATGATTTCTCGGTATGCAGTGCCTAATGAACTTGGCGATGTCAAAATCAGCTATGATTTCGTGTGTACGGTAAGAGAGATCACGCAACCGCGAGGGCTATGCCATAATGACGAGATATCGAATTATTCCTTGTTATCGTGGTCAAGCAAATGGCATCCCAAGCTTCGATCGATTCTGAATAAGATTGATTGTGCCAACCTGGAAAATGAATATCAACGTGCTAGAGCGATATACAAGTGGGTTTTGGACAATACATTTTACTCCTCGACACCTTTTCCGGACACCACAATTCTCGATATTGGATGCGGTACTTGTATAGATCAGACCCGGATGTTTGTAAACCTATGCCGTTTAGCGGGTATCCCCGCACGGGAATGTTGCGGGGCTTTACTTCTAAAGAACGGCGCAGGCTTTGGTGAGAAAACGTTTGAGATGGTTTCATTTGCAGTAAGCCCATTCGCACATAGTTGGGCAGAGTGCTATATCGCTGATCTCGGATGGATACCAGTGGAGTTTATAGGGCAAAGCTATGGTGAAAGAGTTCTTCGACCATTGAACGTACAGGATCAAATGCTTAAAAGCGAGCTAGCTAGCGATACTGCTCTCTACGATGACTACTATTTCGGCGCGTTGGATCCTTATCGTATTCATGTGTCATCAGAAGTGAGTGCGAAGTACATGTATCCCATTTTTCGCAAAGAGCAGACACCCACGAATAATCGGCGCCTGCTTTCTGCAATGCAGCATCGCTTGACGTGTGAATTGGTCCGATATACTGAAAATAATTAGGAGGTGATTGTGCGTATTGTTCTCAGCACATTGGGGTCACTAGGCGATGTGCAGCCTCTCTTAGCGTTGGCGCAAGAACTAGGAAAGGGAGGGCATCAGGTTATAGCGGCGCTCACTCCAAATTACGAATCGAAGGCAGAAGAATTGGGGATAGCCTTCTCTCCTATCGGACCTCCCATATCATATGAGCAAGCTCAATTGGCAATGGCTGCCCAGATGCGGAATCCATCGCCGGCCGATCAGGTGCGTCAATACTTGGAAGTTGTTCTACCGGCACTGCCCCAAATCTACAGCGACCTTCGAGGTGTTTGCGAGCAAGCAGACGCAATCATAGGCGCTCCGTTTCATGTCGCCTGTCGTATGATATCGGAGGTGTTTTCGATACCATACATATCTCTCCATCTGTCTCAATTTGGTGATTTAGGCGGAAAAGATGTTGCTAAGGTAAGCGCGGCACTCATCAACCCGCATCGCATCGCGTTAGGGCTGCATCCTGTAAGTGATCCCTTAGGAGTGGATGGCAACTCGGATCATTTGGCGCTATATGCAGTGAGCAAACATCTTTTAAGAGCCCCATCCAGATGGCCTAACCACTATAAGATTGTGGGTTTCTTCTTCTTAGATGAGCAACTGGGAGAAGTACCTTCTGATCTTATTGAGTTCTGTAAGGGAGCTGAGCCATTAATAATCATAACTTTTGGAAGCATTGTGCATGAGGACCCAGATTCAGTAACTGGAATAGTGGTTGATGCAGTAAGACAAGTCGGTTGCCGGGCTGTTTTGCAACATGGATGGAGCGGCTTAGGAAAAAAGCCTCTACCTGATGGGATATACACTATAGGGTATGTACCACATGGCTGGCTCTTTTCAAAAGCTAGTGTGATTGTACACCATGGTTCTGCAGGCACAACATCAAGCGCACTCCGTGTTGGTGTACCTTCTATCGTGATTCCACACACTCTTGATCAACCGATTTGGGCGCAATTGGCACGGTCAATAGGTTGTGCTAGGAAAATAATCCCGTTTGCAGATATGACCGCATCACGACTTGCGATAGCGATAAGCGAAACACTAAACTCCATCGAAACTCGTGCTGCTGCCAGGGCCTTCGCTGCAAAACTCGCAGAAGAAAACGGAGTTGCAATCGCTAGACAGCATATCGAAGATTTGCTTTCAAAACTACAAGTTCATAAGACTGCCAAAAAGGTAATGTAGGCTGCAACACGAAAATGCACAGATACACTAATCAAGTTTGAATGTCTGTATTTCAGATGGTGAGTAAATAGGTTGTGAATGGGTTTCAGACAGGGTGTCGTAGTTCATTTCTGAGTTTTCCAGATGATTCTTATCAAATTTCCATAGGGAGTAAATACCATTGAACATCGAATCATTTGAGAATTTTGGCGATCTCCTTGAATACAGAGCGAGAAATCAGGGCACGAGATTAGCATTTCGCTTCTTAAGGGATGGTGAAAGGGTAGCAACGGAGTGGACCTATGAAGAATTGGATTGTCACGCTCGCTCTATTGGTCAGTTTTTGAGTGAAGAAGGGGCGAGCAGTAAGAGGGTACTACTACTCTATCCTCCTGGTTTGGAGTACATTGCTGCCCTGTTTGGATGCTTCTATGCTGGGGCAGTGGCAGTTCCAGCCTACCCACCGCGCAATAATCGTAACCTGCAGCGCTTGTTTGCGATACAGCAGAACTGCGATGCCAGTATCGTTTTGACAACTGAGGCAACTCTCGGCCAACTTCAAATTCACGGTGACCATGAAATAATGGCTCACAGCAAGATTTATGCCCACGAGAGGCTAAATGGGCAGAAGAATTGGCAAAGGAAAAGGACTGAAAACTCACCTGCGCTGCTTCAGTACACCTCCGCCTCTACCGGGGCTCCAAAAGGAGTAAAGATCACACACCGGAATCTCCTCCACAATTCTGCCATCCTACGTAAGTCATTTTGTTACACGCAGGAGAGTGCATGTGTTAGCTGGCTTCCTACTTATCACGACATGGGTCTTGTGGGAGGGGTGCTGCAACCGATCTATGGTGGTTTTTCATGCACTCTTTTAAGTCCAGTGCATTTTTTGCAGCGTCCACATCGCTGGCTGGAAGCAATTTCACGTTTTGGTGCGACGATTAGCGGTGGACCTAATTTTGCTTATGATCTCTGTGTCCGCCGACAACAGGGTGAATCTATTGGTGAACTGGATCTTAGTAAATGGTCTGTTGCATTCAATGGTTCTGAACCAGTATCCGTAGAGACTATGCGGCAGTTCACTGATACTTTTGCACCTTGTGGGTTTCGCTGGGAATCTTTCTTTCCTTGTTATGGCCTCGCAGAGGCTACCTTGATTGTAGCAGGAGGACCATGCGGAAGCGGTCCCGTTATACGCGAAATCAACGGCGAGTATACACAAAGAAATAATGTGGAACTTACCCATCGACCTAAGCCTTCCGTTCTCTCTGGTTCTGGACAAGTACCGAGCGGCGTCGAAGTATGTATTGTTGATCCGGAAACATTATCACCCTGTGGCCCTAACAAACTGGGAGAAATTTGGATTAGGAGCGGGAGTTGCGGTGAGGGCTACTGGGAAATATCAAAAGAAGCTGATGCGTCATTTCAAGCATATCTAGCTGATTCCAATGAGGGGCCATATCTCAGAAGTGGTGACCTGGGGCTACTCTCTGAGAATCAACTTTTTATCACCGGGAGGATTAAGGATCTAATAATTATACGCGGGACGAATCATTACCCGCAGGACATTGAAAATACCGTTCAGCAATCTCATCCAGCGTTTGTACAACATTTAGGGGCTGCTTTTAGTGTAGAGACCCATGACGGAGAGTGGCTAGTAGTACTCCAAGAATTTGATCGGCACCAGGAACGTTGCATAGGCGAAGCGCTTTACAAAGCACAAGAAAAGGTCACGGAAGAACACGGGTTACAAGTCTATACCATTATGGCGGTAAGGCAAGGCACGATCCCAAAGACAACCAGCGGCAAGGTCCAGCGCTGGGCTGCTAAAGAGGCTTTTATCAATAAAAAGGTGTCTTCTGTTGCTCACTGGCAAACCAATCATCTCAGCGGGATGTCTATTTAAGGAAGTGACCTATAATAAGGTATTGATAAGGGATTAGCCAGAATGACAGGACCTGTATCTACATTTGAATCCAAAACTGAAGAAGCTAGGAAGATACTTGTGTGCAGCCTATATTAGAGGCGATGCTGATACATTCGCTAATGACAGCGGAAAGGCAATTTAAAAATGGTCTCAGAGCGTGTCTGAATTTTTTGTGTTATGTTCTGCAGAACGTGCGCCACGAAGTGCGAGGATGAAATGAAACAGTGATCAATCTCGATCGGTGTTTCCATAGCCTAATACCCTGCATACTCATCCAGAGTCTACGGGGCAGCGGATGATTCTAAAGAGACAATCTGAAGATGGCCGAGACTGATTAATGTTCTGTATCAGTTCAAAGGCAGAAGCTGGACACCTGACCTACCCAGCATCCATCCGGGATACCGCAAAGAGCGGGATTGGTTGTATTGGTAACCGCCACCTAAACGATCTTGATCGAGTTCATCCTCGTGAACGTGGGAGGCTCGCCACGAACTGATAAGCCGAGCAGTCCGGCGATGTTCGTGGTGAGCGTCGGAGGCGTCGTAGTACTCGGAGCAGAGGAAAGCTCTGTACAGAGGGAAGGACGCCAGGAGAGAGACATTCTCTGAACCGAATTATTCTCAACAGCGTGGTGAATTCCGTGCGAAGCTGGAAAGCGGAAGGGGAAGAAAAGGGGCGGGGATGACGCGGGCGATGGTAACATCGCGAGTCGGAAGTCGATCTCTGGAAAGCCCGTCGCTTGGAAACTTGCACAACGGGTTTGGGGAGGGGCGTGAGGGACATACGTGCTCTGCTCCGGGAGAACCAGAGCTTACAGCCAATGCAACGCGCCTTGCGCCTACTCTACATAACACAAACTTTCTGACACCCTCGGATCTTAAGAAAAAAACAAACCCCCAGCAGCGGGGTTTGGCACTCGGACCTACCTGCAACTGTACAAGAAGGGTCTTTATGTTTAATCCAGTGTTGGAATTTGTTAATCACGCATCAATTATTGTTGATGCTGGCCTTGGATTACGACTTCTTATGGACCCATGGCTTGATGGGGCAGTTTTCAATAATGGATGGAGCCTCTTGTCCCCTTCGGTTATCCGTGAAGATGACTTTGCCACGATTACAGACATTTGGATATCTCACGAGCATCCCGATCATTTTCATCCACCTAGTCTCAGAAGAATCGCGCGGCAGAATGGAAGACAGATAAGAATACTTTTTCAGTATGCCCCCCATTTGTCGGCTTCAAAAGAGATCCAAGACTTCTGCAAAAGTTTAGGATTCAGAGACTTTCTAGAACTTCCTCCGGATCAGCATCTTGCTCTAAATTCCAATCTAAGCATTCGGTGTCAGCACCATATGTGGGGAGATTCGTGGTGCCACTTGATTCTATCAGATGGTGGTGGGAAGAAAACCTGGACGCTATTTAATGCCAATGACTGTGAGTGGTATAGTGAAGAAAGCGCCATAAATGTATTTGCTGAGCTAGGGCCTATTGATGTGCTCTTAATGCAGTTTTCTTATGCCTGCTGGTATGCAGACAGAGACGCACGAATGGCGGAAGCAAATCGACTCATAGATAGGCTCGTGATGTTAACTAAGCTCTCTGGTGCTAAATATGTTATACCATTTGCTAGTTTCTTCTGGTTCTGTCACGACGAGAATCAGGAGATGAACCGAGACATCAATACAGTTCAACGTGTAGCAAGCGCGATCGCCACGCGCACCTCGGCTGAACCGATAATACTTTATCCTGGTGATGTCTGGCAGATAGGTAAGGTTATCAATTGTCAAGAAGCTCTTTCTAGATATGCCAATGACTACGATATAGTGGGAAAAGCAGTAACGCACTCGACAAAACAATTCGACTTAGATGATCTCCAGAAGAAGGTTGCCACATTCTGGAGAGGCAATTATAAATCTGGCCACTCCGCAGGCGCAGATCCTGATATCGTATTGTTTTTTCGAGATTTAAACTGTGCAGGTAGATGGAACGCAGATAAGCTTGTTCCCATACAAATCCGAGAATGTGATGCTGACCTTGTTTTGGCTTCGGACTCTTTCGCATCCGTTTTGGAAACACGGTGGGGTGCAGATACATTGCGGATTAGTGCCAGATTTTCAATTCCAAAAGGATCACGCTACAGAGATTTTAGTGATCTCACACTTAAGGTTGCTCAGTCATTAAATCCAAATGCACCTTTGGACCGTCCGCTGCGTTTTCCTCCGAAATAGGTGGAGGTATAAAGGCGAGGTCTGGTTGTATTCGGGTCTGGTGTGGATGGTATTGGCCACATCAGGATAGCGGTATTCACAAATGCGTAGATGCAGTTTGCCGGGGCTCAAAAAACACGACGGACGATTGTCGCGAGTTTCACTCATAATGCGCTCATCCGTTGGTACCGCAATGGAATCGATGTGCAAACTAAATTGCCATATCTGGTGGCCTGGATGGGTCATGAACTCACATTTACCGTTCAATGCTCTCATTTGTAAAGCAAGATAATCCTACTTTATACGGCTACTTCTTGGCACGGCTCTCATTGGTTCTGATGCGAGCTATGTCATTACGCTATCTGTAGCTGACAGAGCTAAAGACAATTCCACAAGGAGATTAAGAAATGAGTTGGTACGACCCTGATAAGAAAGATATGAGGTGAACCCCTAGACTAGGTCTTACGGTGGATCTCTGCGATCGAACGTCGACGAGAATCTCGCCGAGGGGGAAAAAGCCCCGCGAGCGGGGCCAGGGCATTTTCATTTCAGGCGCTCTCGCCATTCGTACACCAGACCAGAAAGCTGAAACTGAGCATGAATGTCAAAGCCTGCCGATGGAACCCATGCTAGCGGCGACCCTGGTATTGATCCCATCCCAACTCACCTTTAGCTTCCTCGTGGTACTGCCCGATCCAATGGCGACTATTATGATCGTATGCTTGCCCGCCTTTCGCAGAGGGCCGAGCCTATGGGATAAACTGGCCATTATATGCTGCACGCCAGCGGAAACCAGCCGTTGTGGATATACTGCAAATTCCGGTCATTGTGAACACTAAATCCGGCCGATCGTGAACACCCAGCAGCGCTGGTGATCAAGTTTTACTTTGAGTGTTCACGATGAGTCAACTTTTGGCGAGTCTTGCGGAGCGATTCACCCTTAAGTTCGAGGCGGTGCGCGTTGGCCAGAAGACGATCCAGCAGTGCGTCGGCCACAGTGGGATCGTTCAGATAATCATGCCAGGAACTGATCGGCAATTGGCTGGTGATGATGGTTGAGTGATAACCGTGGCGATCCTCGATTACTTCAAGCAAGTCGTGTCGCTCGTTCTGCGCCAAAGGTTTCAGACCAAAATCATCAAGGATGAGCAGGTCGAGCCGGGCCAGTTGCCGTAAGAGTTTGCTGTAACTGCCGTCGCCGCGCGCGATGCGCAGTTCATCGAGCAAGCGACCAGTGCGTTGATAACGCACGCTCAACCCCTGCCGGCAAGCCGCATGGCCAAAGGCGCAGGCGAGCCAGCTTTTTCCAGTGCCGGTCGGTCCTGTGATGTGCAGGTTATGGCAAGAACGAACCCAGTCGCAGTTGATGAGCGACGCGAGCTCTGCGCGAACCAAACCACGTGGGGCCTGATAATCGATCTCTTCCACGCAGGCTTGTTGTTTGAGATGAGCGGAGCGAAGCAGGCGCAGCAGCCGGCGATTGTCGCGGTGTGTGCGCTCGCGATCGACGAGCAGGGCGAGGCGCTCTTCAAACGAGAGCTGCTGTGTGGGAGGTTGTTCAAGTTGTTGCGCGAAGGCGTCGGCCATACCGGTGAGTTTGAGAGCGCGTAGACGCTGCAAAGTTTGTTGATTAAGCATGCCAATTCTCCTTGGTGAAAGTTGTTGATGTCATTGCGTGGCGGCGTGAGAGAAACGCCCGAACTGCGGCGCCGGGACATTTCTCTGCGCCAGGCCACAGATCATTGATAGTAAGCCGCGCCGCGAACGTTCTCGTGAACGAGCGGTGTGGCGGCCGCTTCAGGTTGAGTTTCCGGCAATGGCTGTGAATCAAGTCCGTGTTCAAGGATTGAGCGAACACTGCCTTGCCGCAGAGTCCCGAGCGCCAAGGCGCGTTGGCAAGCGGCTTCCAGACGCTGCGGGTTGTAACGTTTGGCCAGCGAGAGCAAGCCAAGGCAAGAGCGATAAGAGAGCTCAGGATGCTTTCGCGACTCGATCAGCAGGCGTACGAAATCGCGAGTATGGGGGCCGATCTCGACTGCCCAATTGAGGAAACGTCCGGGACTCCATTCGCTGTGCGCACGATGATGCGAGGGCATATGTTCCGGGATCGTCGTATGGCCGCCGAGTCGGTCGGAACGAGTGTGCGAAGCGATGCGTTGATTGTGATGAAAAAACTCGACGGCCGTGGCAGTGATGCGAACATCGAGTTGAAGACCTCTGAGCGCATAAGGAACGCTGTAGTAGTGGCCATAGACTTCGACGTGATAGTCGATGTGAGCGCGGCCGTGTTTCCACTCGGCAAACTCGTAAGCGGCGCCGGGCAACGGTAGTAAGGTCGGCAGATCAAGCGATTCGTACTGCGATTGGCGTGAGCCGGGCAGTTTGCGAAATGGTTTCTCGTTGAGCAGTGTGAGCAACTCTCGGATGCTTTGATTGAGATCGGTGAGTGAGAAGAAAGTCCGCTTGCGCAGCCGCGCCAAAATCCATCTCTCGACGAGCTGGACCCCGAACTCCACTTTGGCTTTATCACGAGGCTTTTTCGGGCGTGCAGGCAGAGCCGCGGTGGAGTAATGAGCGAGCATCTCCTGATAGCTTCGATTGATGAGCGTGGAGTTGCTGCGTGAAAGTGGCCTCTGCGAATGTGTAGTTGGAGGCGCGAAGAACGGCCACGAAGATTTGCGCCTGGATTATTTCCCCGGTGGTCGAATTGACGATCGGGACGGTCTGTCCGGCATAGTCAACGAACATCTTCTCGCCGGCGCGATGAGTCTGGCGCATCGAGAGCCTGAGCCGTGATTGCCACTGCTGATAGTGGAAGAAGAATTGAGAGCGTTGGTAGTGGTTGTCGGGATTGGCGTCTCTATACTCTTCCCATAGGAGCTGTTTGGTCACGCCTTTCCGCTTCAGTTCCTGGTGAATCTCCGCGAAATCTACAGGCGCGTAGTGAGGTGGAGATGGAGCGGCGTCAGGTGGAAACATCCGCCGGCGTAGTTGAGATTCACTGAGGTCATCCGGCAGCGGCCAGGTGATCCCGGCAGCCTGGGCGGCATGGAGATATTTGTTAACGACGCCGAGCGAAAGACGGAGCGCCCCGGCGATCTGGCGTTGCGAGAGTCCGGCTTCATATTTGAGCCGGAGCAGGTCTTTGAGTTTGCGCATAGAGATTGGTGGCGCTGACATCGAGTCTCCTTTTCACGGTAATCCAAAAAAAGGAGATGGTCAGCTTGAAGTCTCCAAATCTCCAGCGCTGCCGAAGAGTGACAAAGAGCGAAACAGAAATCCGGCGACGGCTCAAAAAGTGTTCACGATGGACCGGATTTGGTGTTCACGATGCTCCGGATTCGGTGTTCACGATGGGCCGGATTCGGCGTTCACGATGGCCCGGAAAATGCATATTACTCCGGCAACAACCATCATTCACCAAAATCAACACACATGCTAACGCAAGAAGGTATACGTGTTCGGTGTCGATCCTGTTACCCGGCATGTGTTTTCAATCCTGATCTTTCTTAATCTCGCGATCCAGTCGCAATCATTATCAGCGGATATGAAGAGCCTGATTGTGTCCTATGCAGACGACTTATTTCTATTCAGCCAAAAGAGGCTGATAGAGTCAGCACTTCACCATGGCATTGACGAATCTCATTCTTGGGACAGAGCGGCGCTGGAGCAAACAACTTTTTACAAGCTGCATAAATCGACCCTGGATTCGCCTCGGGGCGGAGGATATTGGTTATGGAAGCCTTTTATCATCAAAGAAGAGCTAGAAGATTTGAAAATAGGTGACATTCTCGTCTATTCGGATGCCGGTATTGAAATCATCGGGGCTCTCTCGCCTCTCTTAAAGCTTTGTCTGCAAAAGGGCATCCTGCCTTTTGCAGGACATTATGATGATTTCGGAGCCCCCGGTCCCAATATATGTAGCAAATGGACCAAACGAGATTGCTTTGTTTTCATGGGTAGCGACGAATTGCGCTATCACCAAAGTCAAATGCTTGACGCCAGCTTTCTGGTCCTTACGAAGACAGAAAAGTCGATGACGTTTATTCGTGAGTGGTTTCTTTATTGCAATCAGCCCCAACTCCTGACTGATCAGCCTAACATCTGTGGACTACCCGATCTCCCCGACTTTATTGGGCATCGCTATGATCAGTCCATTCTGTCGCTTCTGGCAGCTCGTAAGGGAATCGAAATTTTTCGTCATCCATCACAATTCGGAAATCACTTGAAGGATGAGCCATATCGAGAGCCGGGCGAGTCGAAGCGCTATCCTTACGGCGCTAAGGGAATCTATTACAATTCGCCTTACAAGACTCTATTGAACCATCACCGAGGGAACTTAGGGTCAAGGTACTTGCCACCCCTCTTATTGCGATGGACTCTCCAATCACCATGTCATCAAGTATTTAATGCCTGGACTAGACCTGAGGAACTGAAGAAATGGCTTGGCTATCCAAATTATGTTGTCACTACAGCGGAGATAAACCTGCAAGTTGGGGGAAAGTATTGCCTGACAGTGATAGATATACGGAATAATCAGTCGTTTGATATTACTGGGAATTACATTGAAATTATACCATCAAAAAAGCTTGCGTTTAGCTTCCATTGGTCGACGCGTGTGACAATTGAGTTCCATGAAGGAGAGGGCATTACTCAGGTCGTTCTGATCGATGAGCAGTTCTTCGACGAGAGAGTCCGGTACCGACACCTTACATACTGGAATAATTCCCTGGCAAGATTGGCAGAAGTGCTTTCAGCATCTTATTAAATAAATTGTCGGGCATGGTTTTTCCCGTGCCATTGGGATTCCCCTTAAATTGAGATTTGAAGCTCTTCATTTAAAAATAAATCCAATGGCGCAATTTATTCACATTCAGATCAGCATTTTTCTCAAGCGCAACTGATAGTTGCCCTTAAGAGTTTTAAGATAGATGCTAAAAGTCTTGTAGTCACAAAAACAATCTATTGATCGCGAGGACTATAGTATGCCTATTCCTATAGTTATTGGTGAGGGTACAGGTGGAGAGTCAGATTCGTTGAATAAAAAAAGGACAGGGATTCAACAAATCTCAGGAGATGGAGGCTCGATATGCTCCTTTGCGCAGGAAAGGCTTTGGTTTATCAACCAGCTGAATCGCGAGAGCGCCGCCTACAACATCTCTGGAGGTATTCGTTTAACCGGGGAGTTAGACACACAAATCTTGACTAAATGTTTGATGGCTGGTCAACTGTGATTATAACTCATGAGTTAACGCATCTGTATGGAGCGTTTTTGGAGAGTAGGCCTTCACCTTTGGCGACATTAGAGATTCAGTACGCGGACTATGCGCTGTGGCAGCGCGAACATTTGCGGGGATCATTTATAGATGAGCAATTGCAGTATTGGAGGCAGCAATTAGACGGGGCAAATGTATTTGAACTCCCGATAGACCGACCGCGCCGTTCAGTAAGCAGTCCCCAAAGCGCGAGTGTACCGATTGGGATATCTAAGAAATTGACAGAGCAGTTGCATGGGTTGAGCCGAAGAAACGGGGTCACACTCTTCATGACCCTCTTAGCAGGATTTCAAATTGTACTGGCAAGGTACTCAGGATCAGCAGATGTGATCGTAGGAAGTCCGATTTCCAGCCGGCCACGTGAAGCCGAGAGGTTAGTTGGATGTTTTTTGAATACCTTGGTATTGCGAACTGACCTTTCAGGAAATCCGCGCGTGAGAGAACTTCTGAAACGAGTGCGACAGACAGCGTTAGAAGCTTATGCACACCAAGACATACCGTTTGAGAAGCTAGTCGAAGAGTTGCATCCAGAGCGTGATCTGAACCGCTCCCCCTTCTTCTCTGTTGTGTTTGCCTTTCAGGTTGTTCCATCAGAATCGTCAAAGTTACCAGGGCTTAAAGTAGAATTCCTAATAGGAGATAGCGGAACAGCAAAGTTCGATCTAACGCTTTCGTTAGACCTAATACACGGCGAGCTACGTGGAAAGATGGATTACAAGGTTGATTTGTTTGCGGAGGATAAAATCAATCGTTTCTTAGGTCATCTGCGTAGAATGTTTGAAGTCATGGTAGAGGAAGAGGAAAAGCGAGTTATGGATATTCCGCTGCTATCACCTGAGGAGCGGCGGCTGTTGCTGGAGGAATGGAATGCAACAGAGACGGAGTATCCTTCGCATCAATCCGTCCATCAACTGTTCGAAGAGCAGGTGAGGAAGAGCCCGGATTCGGTGGCAGTGGTGTGTGGAGATGAATCGCTGAGCTATGCTGGGCTGAACGAGCAGGCCAACCG
>WNGE01006651.1_pt1 | contig 26727 bp, 25 predicted proteins | sample 5400651 | NCBI WGS metagenome assembly WNGE01 (sample SAMN13153370, study PRJNA577476) | soil metagenome | isolation source: 60 cm soil or saprolite under grassland replicate 2 | place: USA:California | collected 2016-06-15 | reverse complement strand
CGCGAGCTGGGTTTAGAACGTCGTGAGACAGTTCGGTCCCTATCCGCTGCGCGCGTAGGAGACTTGAGAGGGGCTGTCCCTAGTACGAGAGGACCGGGACGGACGAACCTCTGGTGTGCCAGTTGTTCTGCCAAGAGCATGGCTGGTTGGCTACGTTCGGAAGGGATAACCGCTGAAAGCATCTAAGCGGGAAGCTCGCCTCAAGATTAGGTCTCCCTCAGGGTTAACCTGGTAAGGCCCCCAGCTAGACGACTGGGTTGATAGGCCAGAGGTGGAAGCACGGCAACGTGTGTAGCTGACTGGTACTAATAGGCCGAGTGGCTTGGCTTCTACTTCACGATCTTGCTCTGCGTCCACTGTGCGGTTCCCGAGATGCGGTCGGCCCTGCGGGCACCCGGAGGTGACTCCGGAGCCTGACATCTCCATAGAGTTTCGGTGGCCATGGCGAAGGGGAAACACCCGGTCCCATTCCGAACCCGGAAGTTAAGCCCTTCAGCGCCGATGGTACTGCGCGGGTGACTGCGTGGGAGAGTAGGACGCCGCCGGACATTCTTCCGCTGAGGGCCGCTACCGTAAGGTAGCGGCCCTCAGCGCATTTCCGCCTCGGGGGCGGCATTCGCTGGTGCTAAGGGAGGTTGACGGTGGCCGGCAAGGGGCGCGGGAGCGGCTCAGGAAACCGCGACGGCGTGTCCAGGCCCGCGCGGCGGCCAGGCGCGGCCGGGGCGGGCGGCCAGCGCGCCGCCGGCCGTGGTGCCGCCGACGGGACCGGCCGACCCGGCGCGGTCGCCGGTCGTCCGGGTGCGGGCGGCAAGCCGGGTCGCGGCGCCGCCGACGGTGGAGCTGGCGGTGGTCGTGCTGCAGGCCGCGGCGCCGCCGACCGTGGTGCTCGCGGTGGTCGTGCTGCAGGCCGCGGCGCCGCCGACCGTGGTGCTCGCGGTGGTCGTGCTGGCGGTCGCGGCACCTCCGGCTCGGCTGGCCGCGGCGGTCCTGGCGTAGCTGGCCGCGGCGCGGATGGAGGCACCCCGGACGGCCGGGGTGCGGCCCGCCGCGGCACCGGCGACAGGTACCCGAGCGGCAAGCCGGGCGGCCGGGCTGGCACTGGCCGGGGTGCTCGCGGCGACGCTGGCAGCGCGGGCGCCGTCGACCGCCCAGGCGCCGTCGACCGCAGCCCGCGAGGTGCCCACGGTAGGCCCGACCGTACCGGCGACGGGCCTGACGGTACCGACCGGAACTCGAAGGGTGCGAGACGCGCCCCCGAGCGCCAAGGCGGGGAGGGGCCCGACAGCCCCGCCCGGCAGCGCACGGCCCGGCCAGCGGGCAGCGGGCGCTCATACGGCGCGGATCGGCCGGCTGCCGGCGGCCGCTCGGACGGCGCGGGCCGCCCGGCTGCCGGCGGGCGCTCGTACGGCGCGGATCGGCCGGCTGGCGGCGGCCGCTCGTACGGCGCGGGCCGTGCGGCTGGCGGCGGTCGGTCGTACGGTGCGGGCCGTGCGGCTGGCGGCGGTCGCGGCGATGATGGCCAGGGGCCGGACAGCCCCGCCGGGCAGCGCGCGGCCCGGCCAGCGGGCAGCGGGCGCTCGTACGGCGCGGGCCGTGCGGCTGGCGGCGGTCGGTCGTACGGTGCGGGCCGTGCGGCTGGCGGCGGTCGCGGCGATGATGGCCAGGGGCCGGACAGCCCCGCCGGGCAGCGCACGGCCCGGCCAGCGGGCAGCGGGCGCTCATACAGCGCGGGCCGGCCGGCTGGCGGCGGACGAGGTGACCGCCGGGGCGCCAGCACGGGCGGCCGGGCAGGCGCGCGAGGCGACAGCTCGCGGGCGGGTGCCGGCCCTGCGCGGCGGCCCGGTTTCAGGCCCGCTGGTCAAGGGCGGCCCGGCGCAGCATCGGCGAATGCCGAGCGGTCAGCGGACCAGGCGCACAGCAGCGACGGCTCGCTCCCCGCCGTGCCCGCGAGCATAACGGCCGACCAGCTGGATCCTTCGGCGCGGGCCGAGCTGCGGACGCTGCCCGCCGACTTGGCGGATGCGGTGGCCAGGCAGCTGGTCGCGGCGGCAATAGCCGAGGATCCGGACAGCGCCTACCGCCACGCCCAGGCTGCCCGGCGGCTCGCCGCGCGCGTCGGCATCGTGCGTGAGACCTGCGGAATCGCCGCCTACCGGGCCGGTGCCTGGGCAGAAGCGCTGGCCGAACTTCGGGCCGCCCGGCGGCTGACCGGCCGGAACAGTTACCTGCCGATGATGGCGGACTCCGAGCGGGCGCTCGGCCGGCTGGACCGCGCGCTTGCGCTCGTCACCGGACCGCAGGCGCGCGGCCTGGACCGGGCGACGGAGATCGAGCTGCGGATCGTCGAGTCGGGCATCCGGCGGGACCAGGGCCTTGCCCGGGCGGCCGTGGTCGCCCTGCAGTTGCCCGAGATCACCAGCGGCCGGCCCTTTGCCGGGTCAGCCCGGCTGTACTACGCCTACGCCGATGCGCTGCTCGATGCGGGCCGGGAGGAAGAAGCCAGGGAATGGTTCGGCCGCGCGGCCGCTGCCGACACTGGCGACGAGACCGATGCGGTGGAACGCTTCGAGGAACTGGACGAGATCGCGTTCGCGGACCTCGACGACCCTCCTGGTCCGGAGCAGTTCGCTGGCCCAGGCGACGCAGCAGACGCGGAGCACGCAGCGAACCCGGAGGATTCCGCCGGCCCGCAGGAGCTCGCTGGCCCGGAGGACTCAGTGGACCCGGAAGACTCAGTGGATCTGGACGATCCCTCCATCCTGGGCGACTTGGCCGGCCCGGAGTAGTTCGGCCGGAGGAATCCGCTGGCGAGGGGCGACCTGGCTGGCCTGGACGACTCCGTCGGCCCAGAGCCGTTTGCCGGCCCGGAAGGCCTGCGCCAGCCCCGAGGAATCCGCTGGCAAGGGGCAATTTTGGTCGGCCCGCGCGCTCGGCGGCCCGCGTGACTCCGCCGGCTCGCGTGACTCCGCCGGCTCGTGCGACTCCGCCGGCTCGTGCGACTCCGCCGGCTCGTGCGATTCCGCCGGCTCGTGCGACTCCGCCGGCTCGTGCGATTCCGCCGGCTCGTGCGACTCCGTCGGCCGGAGTAGCACGCCAGCCCGGAGAAGCCCGCTGGCCGGGCTACTTGGCCGGCCCGGGGCAGTTCCTGGCCGGAAGGCTCCGCCAGCCCCGAGGAGTCCACTACGACATCGTCAACGTCATCAGCGCGACCTCCAACAGGTGGGTCGCCAACATCAGCGACGGGAACCTCCCGCAGTTCCGGCACCTGGGCCGCGCACCGCCAGGCCACCCGCTCGTCTCGCCTGGCGCGCGCCGGTCCGGCCGTAGGCACAGGCAGCACTAGTGACCGTTTCCCGGCTCTCTATGCCAAATATCCGTTTCTCGCAGGGCCAGAATGGGGTTCCGCCTGATGGATGTGCGATAGGTATGCGCCCGCGCATACCTATCCGCCATCCATCAGGCGGAACGTTCACCACCTGCACTATGCGCAACACGCGCCGCATGCACCACGGACACTTGGGCAGGCTGGGGACGGGCTGGCTTGGATGGGGCTGGCTCAGGGCGGGGCGGGCTAGGGCGGTGCTGGCGGCCGGGACCGAGCGGGCCGGGACCGAGCGGGCCGGGACCGAGCGGGCCGGGACCGAGCGGGCGGGGACCGAGCGGGCGGGGACCGAGCGGGCGGGGACCGAGCGGGCCGGGGCAGCACTGGCTGAGGCGGTGCTGGCGGGCGGGGAAGCGGCGGGCTCGGGCGGTGCTGGCGGGCCGGGCAGGCTCAGGCGGGGCGGGCAGGCTCAGGCGGGGCGGGCTTACTGCGCGTCGTGAGTGTCGAGCCAGCGCGCGATGCCCGCCACATTGGCTGCGGCGCCGCTGACCCGGTCGAACTTGGCGGCGAGAGCGGGGTCGGCGTCGTCGGCCAGGATGACATAGCGCGCCTTTGTCCGCTCGGCCACCATGGCGGCGGCATGGTCGAGGTCGAGGCCGGCCCGCCAGGCCCGGCGGGTCTCCTCCACCCAGAGCCTGATCTCCTCGGCCGACCGCTCCAGGGTTTCCCGCACTGCGGCTACCGGGCCGTAGTGGCTGAACAGCAGGCGCACCGGCCGCAGCGCCGCGAACATGCGCAGCGACTCCAGCGCAGTGTCCAGATCGAAGTCCGGCGGGGGAGTGGCGGGCCGCAGGTCCGCCGTCTCCTGGATGTAAACCCCGGCAGCGTCGCCTACATACAGATCGCCGCTCACCGAGTCGATCAACCCGACGTGATGCTTGGCGTGGCCGGGGGCGTAATGACTGTCCAGCCGCCTGCCGCCGCCGAGGTCGATGGTGCCGGTGCTGTCCACCGCCCGGATCCGGCCTGGCGGGGTGGGCGCCAGCGTGCCGAACAACTCGTCGAGCTCGTCCCCGTACACCATGCGGGCACTGGCCATCAGGCGCGCGGGGTCGGCCAGGTGCCGCGCGCCCCGCTCGTGCACCACGATCTGCGCTCCCGGATACATCGCGGCGATGTCACCGACGCCGCCCGCGTGATCCAGGTGAATATGGGTGACCACGACCGTGGCCAGGTCCGCCGGGCCGACGCCGAGGCCGGCCAGCGCCTCCCTGACGACCGGCGCCGACGGCGCCGTGCCTGTCTCGACCAGGCAGGGCCGGTTGCCGCGGATGAGGTAGCCGGCCGTTATCCCGTCATACCCGGCCATCAGGGTGTCGATCTGGTGCACCTCGTGGCCAAGGTCGGTCACGGTGGCTGCCAGGCCGGGATCAGGTTCAGGCACCCGCTGATTCTCTCAGACAGCGGTCTTTGCCCTCGCACATGGCCGGATGCCACTTACCCTGAAACGCGCGGCGGTTTCCGCCGATGCCCGGACCAGGGAGCTGAGGGGAAGGCGTGAGTGATATCACGGTGCGGCCTGCGGCCGGCGCGCCCCGCGGCGCCTCGGCCGTGCAGCGGGCAGGCCGCCGGCTGATTCCGCGTACCACGGCCGGCGCCATCATCGCGGCAGCGACCGCGCTCGGATTCGGGCTGCGGCTGTACCAGCTCGCACGTCCCGGTCATCTGCTCGGGGCCACCGAGTATGACGACGGCGCCGATTTCGGCGCCGCGCTGCGCTTGGTGCACGGCGCCATCCCGTATCGCGATTTCATCACCGTGCAGCCGCCGGGCATCACCGTCGTGATGATCCCGGCCGCGCTGGTGTCCAAGCTGACCAGCGCGGCCTGGGCGATGGCGGCCGCCCGGATCCTGACTGCGGCGGCTGGCGCCGCGGGCGTGCTGCTCGGCGGGCTGCTTGTGCGGCATCGCGGCCTCCTCGCGGTCATCGTGACCTGCGGGATCCTGGCGGTCTATCCGGGCAGCGTGCAGTCCGCGCACACCGTGCTGCTCGAGCCGTGGCTGGTGGTTGGCTGCCTGGCCGGTGCCGTCGCCGTGTTCGACGGCGACCAGCTCGCCACCGGCCGGCGGCTCGCCTGGGGCGGCGCGGCGCTTGGCTTTGCCGGGGCGATCAAGGTCTGGGCGATTATCCCGGTGGCCGTCATACTCGCGCTGAGCGTGCGCAGGCCCGGGCAGGCGGCCAGGTTCCTGGCCGGCGTGATCGCCGGGTTCGCCGTCCCTTTGCTGCCGTTCGCTGCGGTGGCGCCCCGCAGGCTCTACGACAGCGTCATCGTCGCGCAGCTGACCAGGACCGATATTCGCGTTCCACTCTGGTTCCGGATCCAGGAGATGACGGGGCTGACCGCCGCGCATCCGCCCGACGCCGCGCTCGCGGTGGCCGGGGTGATCGCTGCTTTGCTCATCGCCGGCCTGTTCGCTGCCGCCTGGCTGGCGACCCGGCAGCGGCCGCCGGCACTGGACACCTTCGCCTTCGCGGCAACGGTTCTGGTGGTGGCCGCGTTCCTGGTGCCCGACGATTTCTACTATCACTACGCGGGCTTCCTCGCGCCGTTCATCGCGATGTCGCTGGCGCTGTCCGCTGCGCGCCTGCTCGGCAGTCCCCGGGCGGGCCGGCTCCGGCGACCGGACCGGTTGCGTACGTGGGTGGCCGGGCTGGCCGGGCTGGTGATCGTCGTGCTGCCGTTTGCCCTGCCGTGGGCCGAGAACGCCCCTACGCCGGTCTACCCGACGGCCGCGGTGCCGGGGGTCATCCCGCCCGGGGCATGCGTGCTCACGGACCAGGCCGCATTGCTCATCGCCACCGACCGGTTCACTTCTGACGTGCCGGGGTGCTCCCTGATGGTGGACGCGACCGGGACCGACTACGTGCTTGGTCATGGCCGGAACGGGCTCACCGCAGGCCGGGTGCCAGCGGTGGCGGCGGTGTGGCGGCAGGCGTTCGGCGCCGCGCAGTACGTATGGCTGACGCCGTACAACCCCGTGCGAATCGCCTGGACGCCCGCGCTTGAGGCGTACTTCCGGCGTCAGTTCGTGCTGGTCCCGGGGCCGTGGGCGCCTTTGAGCCTGTATGTCCGCAAGGGCCTGCGACCGGGAGCAGGCCACGGCTGACCGGTGCCCGCCTAGGCGGCCCGGGCAAACCCGGGTTCAGCCCTGAGCGAACGCCCGGATCACCAGCCCGGTGCGCGGCTTCGGCCCGAAAGATGTCGATTTGCGCGGTACGCGCTCGCCGTTAGCCGCGACCGCATGGATATCCGCGGCGGACAGCGCCGTGCAGATCACCGCGGTTCCGCCCGGTGCCGCATCGGCCAGCCGGATCGCCGCCGCCGCATCATGATGCACGATCCGGACACTGCGCTCGTCGTCGCTGACACCCCACACCCGCGACATCAGCAGTTCCTGCAGGACCGATGCCGCGAGGCCGCGCCAGCGAGGCGACCGGCCCGGCGGCATCGCAGCCTCGGCCTGGGCCGGGTCCGGCTCGCTGAGCAGGTACGCCTCGCCACTGCCGGCCACCAGGAAGGCCACGCCGCCGTGTTCAGCGGCCTTTGCCAGGGCGTCCAGCGCCGCGGGCAGGTCCTGGCTGCCGCCGGGAAGCGGCTGGACGCAGAACGCGCCCTTCGCCAGCTCCGCCGCGGTGGCGGGCGCAAGCCGCGGGATGACCCGGTGAATGGCGCCGATCCGCGGCGGGTAGGCGGCGGAGTCGACCAGCAGGGCCAGACCGTAGTCCCATGGCCCGTGCCGCTCGCCCGCATCCCGCCGTCGCCCCTGGAGCTGCAGGTAGGCAGCGTAGCGATGATGGCCGTCGGCGATCAGCGCCTGCCGCGGTGCCAGGTCGGCGGCTACCGCGGCGATCTCCGCCGGGTCGGTCAGCGCCCAGAGCCGGTGCCGTACCGCGTCCTCGGTCAGCGCTTCGACGAGCGGCTCCGCGCCCGTCGCCACGTCCTCCACCAGGCGCGTGGCCGCGCCGCGCCGGCTGCCGTCGTAGAGCAGGAAAATCGGCTCGAGGTTCGCCTCGGTGGCTTCCATCAGCTGCCGCCGGCCGCTCACCGGGCCGGGCACCACGTCCTCATGCGGCAGCACGACCCCGGCGTCGGACGGCACCAGCCGCAGCGCCCCGATCAGCCCGCGCTGCAGGATGACCGCTGGCTCGCCGTCGTGCCGGGCGGCGCCGGGCGGGCCCGCCGTCGCCTGCTCGTACACGTACAGCCCGGGGACCGGGTCCGGCACCAGGATGCGCTCGGCCTGCCACTGGTGCAGCGTCCTGGCGGCATCCCGGTAGATCTCGCCAGGCCGCCCCGCCGTGCTGCGCGGCAGGATCAGGCGGACCACGTTGTGCGGGTCCGCGGCGATCAGCTGGTCCTCGATGTCGTGCGCGATGACGTCGTACGGTGGGGAGGTGACCTCGGCTAGACCGCTCACCCGGCCCGCTGCGTACCGGACTCCGCGAAAAGGCGCCATGGCGAGGCCGGAACGTCCCGGTCCCGGCGGCACTCGGGCATCAGCTGACTCGCGGCCGGACGGAAGGATCTGCACATATGTCAGAAGCACCGCGCGGCGGCAAGGATTCCCGGCTGGACAAGGATCCGCCCGCCCAGGACCGCCAGCAGCCCGCTGACCAGGGCGCGGCTGGTGCCGGACTTGCCGGGGAGGCGCCGGCCGGTGACGGGGAGCCGGGTGACGGGACGGCCGGCCAAGGGCGGCCCGGCAGCGGTCACGCTGCCGGGGCGGCGGCAGGCGGAAGCGACACCTATGCCCTGTACCAGCGCGGCCTTGACCTGCTCGGCAGGGGCAGCGCCGCCGCCGCTGCCCAGCTACTGGAGCGGGCAGCCGCCGCCGAGCCCGGATCCCGCAGCGTGCTTGAGGCGCTGGCGCGGGCACAATTCGACGCGGGCAGGTATACGGCCTCGGCCGGAAGCTTCCGGCAGATCGTGGAGGCTAGCCCGAGCGACGACTACGCGCAGTTCGGCCTGGGGCTGGCGCTCGCCAGGGCAGGTAACCCGCGCGCGGCGGCCGAGCATCTCGCGCTGGCCGCCGCGATGCGGCCGGACCTGCGGCATTACACCGATGCACTGCGCGATGTGCGTGCCACCCTCCGCTTCCGGTCGGATAGCGGCGGACAGGCCTGATGGCATCGGACGCCGGCGGCCGGCCGCCGGCCGCCGGCCACCCGGCCGCGCTGGCGCCCACCACGCCGGGGCCCGGAGCGCCCGGAGCCGGGACGCCGGCCAGCGGGCCGGTCCGGCTGGCTCCGCGCGGCTGCCCGCGTCCGCTCAGCGAGGCCTACGACGTCGCCCTGCTTGACCTTGACGGCGTGGTCTACGTCGGCAGCGCCGCGGTTCCCGGCGCGCCGGAGGCGTTGCGCGCGGCGGCGGGCCGTGGCATGCGTCATGCCTTCGTGACCAACAACGCCGCCCGCACGCCCGCGGCGATCGCGGCCCAGCTCACCGGGCTCGGCGTGCCCGCGGCGGCCGCCGACGTGGTCACGTCGGGGCAGGCCGCCGCGCGGCTGCTGGCTCAGCGGCTGCCGCCCGGCGCGCGCGTCCTGGTCGTCGGCGGCAACGGCCTGCGGATCGCGCTGCGGGAACGCGGCCTGCGCCCGGTATCCGCGTTCGCCGAGCGGCCGGCCGCGGTGGTGCAAGGCTTCTCGCCGGACCTCAGCTACGCGCTGCTCGCCGAGGGCGCGCTCGCGGTGGCCAACGGCGCCCTGTTCGTCGCCGCCAACGCGGACCTCACGCTGCCGACCGCGCGAGGCGCCGAGATGGGCAACGGCTCGCTGGTCCGGGCGATCGCGGCCGCCACCGGGCAGCCACCGATCGTGGCAGGCAAACCGGAGCCGCCGTTGCACGCGGAGGCCGTCGACCGCACCGGCGCCCGGCGGCCGCTGGTCGTCGGCGACCGCCTGGACACCGACATCGAGGGCGCTGTCCGGGCCGGCGCCGACAGCCTGCTGGTGCTGACCGGGGTGTCCAGGCCGGCCGACGTGCTGCTCGCGCCCCCCAGTCAGCGGCCCGCCTACCTGGCTGCCGACCTGTCCGGGCTGCTGGAGCCGCACCCGCAGGTGGACGTGGCGGACGGGGCGCCGCGCTGCGGCGGCTGGACCGCACGGCTCGACGCGGACAGCCAGCGGCTCACGCTGGCGGGCTCGGGCGCGCCCATCGACGGGCTCCGCGCGCTGTGCGCCGCCGCATGGACGGCGGGCGGTATCTCGGCCGGCCTGGCCGGGCCCGCGCTGGCGGAGCTGGGGCTCGGCCGCTGAGGTCAGCCGGGAGTAGTACCTGGATCAGCCCCTGGTCGGATCGGGAGTAGCCAGCCGGCCGATGCGGTACCGGCCGCGGCGCGGCGAGACTGGCTGGGCTGGCCGGGCACACTGCCCGGCAACCAGGGAGGACGAGCTCATGATCGAGGCACGTGGCCTCACGAAGCGATACGGTGACACGCTGGCCGTCGACCATCTGTCGTTCAGCGTCGAGCCCGGCCGGATAACGGGGTTCCTCGGCCCGAACGGCGCGGGCAAGACGACCACGATGCGGCTGATCCTCGGGCTGGACCGGCCCACCGACGGCATGGTCACCGTCAACGGCAAGGCCTTCGGGCAGCTGGCCCGCCCGATGCGGGAAGTGGGCGCGCTGCTGGACGCGAAGGCCGTGCACGGCGGCTGGAGCGCCTACAACCACCTGCTCTGCCTTGCCCAGACCAACAACCTGCCGCGGCGCCGGGTCGACGAGGTGCTCGAGCTCGTCGGCCTGAGCGAGGTGGCGAAGAAGCGCTCCCGGGGGTTCTCCCTCGGCATGGGGCAGCGGCTGGGGATCGCCGGCGCGCTGCTCGGCGATCCGGCCATTCTGATGTTCGACGAGCCGGTGAACGGCCTCGACCCTGAGGGGATCCTGTGGATCCGCAACCTCATGAAGGCGCTGGCCGCGGAGGGACGGACCGTGTTCGTGTCCAGCCATCTCATGTCGGAGATGGAGCACACGGCGGAACACCTGATCGTGATCGGCCGGGGCCAGCTGATCGCCGACTGCACAGTGGCCGAGTTCATCGCGCAGAACTCCACCGAGACCGTCCGGATCCGCACGCCGCAGCAGGACGTCCTGGCCGCGGCCGTCGCGGCGGCCGGCGGCACCGTGCATGACGACGGGAGCGGGACGCTCGTGGTGCACGGGCTGACCGCGGGCCGGGTCGGCGACCTCGCGTTCGACAACGCCGTGCGGCTGCATGAGCTCGCGCCAGCGCAGGCATCGCTGGAGGAGGCGTTCATGGGGCTGACCGCGGCCAGCGTGGAGTTCCACGCCGGGCTGCCCGGCTCCGCCAGTTCGCAGGAAGACGCCGAGCGCGTGCACGCGGGAGGGGTGGCCTGAGATGGCGATGACATCGATTCAGCCGGGCCGCCCGGCCGGCGCCGTCGTGCTGCCGGCCGCCGCCGGCCGGGCCGGATTCGGCGGCGCGCTGCGCTCGGAGCTCACCAAGATCCGGTCAGTCCGGTCCACCTACTGGACGCTGCTCGCGCTCGTGGTGGCCTGCGTCGGCATCGGTGCGCTGTTCAGCTGGGGAGAGGCCCAGCACGTGGCCAGCCTGGCGGGAACGCGGGACGGCGCGGCGGTGGCCGCCCGTGCCCATGAACAGGCGGTGGCGACGAGCCTGTTCGGCCTGCTCATCGGCCAGCTTGTCATCGTCGTGCTCGGCGCGCTGACCATCACCTCGGAGTATTCGACCGGGATGATCGCGGCATCGCTGACCACGATGCCGCGGCGGGGCACGGTTTTCGCCGCGAAGGCGATCGTGTTCGGGGCAGTCGCGCTGGTCGTGGGCCTGATCACTAGCTTTGGGTCGTTTTTCGCCGGCCAGGCGATCCTGTCGACGCAGCATGTCGGCACCGTGCTCGGGCAGCCGGGCGTGCTGCGCGCGGTGATCGGCGGGGGCCTGTTCCTCACCGTGTGCGGGCTGCTGTCGTTCGGCATCGGCGCGCTGCTCCGGCACACTGCCGGGGCGATCACGGCATCTATCGGCCTGACGTTCGTGCTCTATATGCTGAGCGGCTTCCTGCCCGACAACTGGGCGGTACACATCGACAAGTGGATCCCGTTCAACGCGGGCGCCGCGATCTGGGAGCAGCTATCCGGGCGGGACATGTTCCACCCGTGGACCGGGTTCGCGGTGTTCTGCGGCTACGCTGCCATCGCGATCGCCGGTGGGCTGATCCTGTTCCGCAGGCGCGACGCGTAACGGCGCGCCACTTCGCGCCAGGCGGCGTGCCAGGAATCCGCTGGCACGCCGCTGAGCGCTGGCGGGCCCGATCGGCGCCGCCTGGCTCGTTCTCCCTGATCGTGACCGTTCTCCCGGCAGCGACCGGCGGTGCCGGGACGATCGCCTTTGGCCGCCCTGGTCAGCCGGATCCGGGCTGGCAATGCGGGCACCAGAAGGTGACCCGCTCCTGCGGATCTTCGCGATGCGCGCCCTGTCCGGCGGCGCGGACCGGGCTGCCGCACCGGCGGCACGGGCGCCCGTCCCGCCGGTACACCCAGGTCTCCGCCCCGCGGCCGCGGATGCCGGTCGTGACCTGGCCGGCCCGGTCCTTGTTCGCGTCCAGCAGCCGGCGGGCCAGGCTGACCAGCGCATCCAGGTCGCCAATGCGGCCGGCTGGCCGCCACGGGCTGATGCCGCGCAGGAACAGCACCTCGCACTTGTACAGGTTGCCGATGCCGGCCAGGTTCCGCTGGTCAAGCAGCGCCTCGCCGATGGGCCGCGCCGGATCCGCGCGCAGGCGGCTGACCGCCTCGGCCGCATCCCAGTCCGGGCCGAGCAGGTCAGGGCCCAGGTGCCCGACCAGGCGGCTCTCCTGGCTGGTCGGCAGCACCTCGACCATCGCCAGCAGGTAGCCGGTCGCCTGCCAGGCGTCGTTCCCGAGCACCAGCCTGACCCGATGATCGGCGGGCGGCCGGCGGCCGGCCGGCCGGATCCGCCACGAGCCGTCCATGCGCAGGTGCGAGTGCACGCTCTGGCCGTCGTCGGTGCGGATCAGCAGGTGCTTGCCGCGTGATACCGCGGCCGTCACCGTGCGCCCGGTCAGGTCGGCAGCGGCGAACCTGGGCACGCGGAAGTCGGTGCGGGTCAGCACCCTGCCCGCCAGCGCGGCATGCAGCTGGCGCGCTGTCCGCCAGACCACGTCGCCCTCGGGCATGTTCCCAGCATCGCACCGGCGGAAAGGCTTCCCGCGGCTGCCCGGCCGGATCTGCACGACCGGGTCCCGCGGCTGGTCATGACCCGGCCGGGCTTCGCGGCTATCCGAGCCCGGATTCGCGCAGGGTGATGTTGAGGCGACCGGACGGCAGCCCGATGCCGGGGCGGCCGGTGCCCGCGAGGGTCCTGGGAACGCCGTGGTAGGCCAGCCGGGACGGCCCGCCGAAGACGAACAGGTCCCCTGACTCCAGCTGAATGACAGTTTCCGGCCGGGCCGGAATGGCGGAACGCCCACCGCGTGCATCATGCGCACCACATGCACTGTGGGCACCACCAGCCACCCGGACCGGGCCCGGCATCGCAGCACATCCGACGGCACATCGCCGCCTTCACACGGAGCCTGAGTGCTGCGGGTGCGGGCCGACGCGGCGGCTAGAACATTAGCTTCCGGAGGCGGGTCGGCCGCGATCGCCAGCACGTCATCGCTCTTGGCGGTGAACCGGATCTGGGCGGCGCCATCCGTCGCGGTAGCTTCCCTGACAGAGTCGGCGCCGTGCGGCCCGAGCCGCGTCACGAAGATTAGGCCCAGATCGCTGACCGTGCAGCTCAGGGTGCGGTCATCCAGGTGGGCAGCCCGGTCTTCCGGGTTCATCTCCGAGATGCGGGCGATCAGGCTTTCCAGCGCCTTGCGGCATTCTCCCGCCGTCGCCATATGGCCTCGCTCTCCTGGTCATTGTCCATCTCCGGGCCGCCGGGCTCTCGCTCGGGGCGGATCAGCGCGGCGAGGTGCGCCGCTTCGTCGTTCCCGGACGGTAGCGTTCAAGGAAGGGCGGCGCACGCACGGGCACAGGCCGCCCGGGGAGCGTGATGCTTAATGCAGGACGAGCAGGCGAGCCAGCACCGGCCTGTGACCGGCGAGGCCAGGGTTGACGAGGCGATGGCCAGCCTCGACGAGCTGCACCGGCTGCCGGTGACCGAGCACCCGCCGGTATTCGAGCAGGTGCACAGGCGCCTGCGGGAGGTGCTCGGGGAACTTGACCCCGGCCCGGACGGCGGCACGCCCGCAGCCGGCAGTGCTGGCCCGGCAGCCGCGCACCACCGCCCGGATCGCTGAGCTGCCCGCGACCACGTCCATGACCAGGAGGATCCGGCTCGACACCGAGCTTGTACGCAGGGGCCTCGCCCGGTCCCGCGAGCATGCGGCAGGCCTCATCGCGGACGGCCGGGTGGCCGTGTCCGGGCAGACCGCGGCCAAGCCGGCCACCCAGGTCGGCCAGGATGCGGCGATCGCCGTCGCCGAGCCGCGCGCAGAGCCGGACTACGTCTCGCGCGGCGGGCGCAAGCTGGCGGGCGCGCTGTCGGCCTTCGCGGACCTGGCGGTGGCCGGCCGCCGCTGCCTGGACGCTGGCGCGTCGGCCGGCGGGTTCACCGATGTGCTGCTGCGGGCCGGGGCCGCGCACGTGGTCGCGGTCGATGTCGGCTATGGCCAGCTCGCGTGGCAGCTGCGCACGGATCCGAGGGTCACCGTTCTCGACCGCGTCAACGTGCGCCAGCTCTCGCCCGGGCAGGTCGCCCCGCCGCCGGCCGTGGTGACCGCGGACCTGTCGTTCATCTCGCTCGCGCTCGTGCTGCCCGCGCTGGTCGCCGGCGCGGCCGCCGACGCGGACTTCGTGCTGCTGGTCAAGCCGCAGTTCGAGGTCGGCAAGGGCAAGGTCGGGGCGGGCGGCGTGGTGCGGGACCGGGTTCAGCGGGCTGGCGCCGTAGCATCGGTGGCGGCGGCCGCGGAGGCGGAGGGACTTGGCGTCCGCGGCATCGTGGCGAGCCCGTTGCCCGGCCCGTCCGGGAACGTGGAGTATTTCCTGTGGCTGCGCCGGGGCGCTCCGCCGCTCGACGCGGCAGCGCTCGGGCACGCCATCGAGGCCGGGCCGCAATGAGCCGGGACCGGCAGGGCGACAGGAACGCCGGACAGGCCGGCCGGGACGACGCGGAAGGATCTCGGTGAGCTCACAGCGGGCCGCGCTGCTGGTGGCGCATACGGGCCGCCCGGCGGCTTTGCGCAGCGCCCGCCTGGTCGTGGGCCGGCTGACCGAGGCCGGCATGTCGGTGCGAGTCCTGGCCGCCGAGGCGCGGGACCTCGGCTGCCCCGCGGCACGCGAGATGCCGCCGTCGGCCGAGGCGGCGGCCGGCGCCGAGATGGTTATCGTCATCGGCGGGGATGGCACGTTGCTGCGGGCCGCCGAGCTTGCCCGGCCGGCCGGCACCCCGCTGCTCGGCGTGAACCTGGGTCATGTCGGCTTCCTGGCCGAGGCGGACCCCGAGGACCTGTCCGGGACCGTTGACCGGGTGGTGGCCCGCCGCTACGCCGTCGAGCAGCGGATGACCATCGACGTCACCGTCCGGCAGGACGGCAGGGTAACCGCTGAGACCTGGGCGCTGAACGAGGCCACCGTGGAGAAGGTGGCCAGGGAGCGGATGCTCGACATGGTGACCGAGGTTGACGGCCGTCCGCTGTCGCGATGGGGATGCGATGGCGTGGTGTTCGCGACGCCGACCGGATCGACGGCCTACGCGTTCTCGGCCGGCGGCCCCGTGGTCTGGCCGGAGGTCGAGGCGCTGCTGCTGGTGCCCATCAGCGCCCACGCCCTGTTCGCCGGGCCGATGGTGGTCTCGCCGCGGTCGGTGCTCGCCGCCGAGGTGATCGGCGGCACCAGCCCGTGGCCGCAGGCGGCCGGCAGGGACGGCCAAAGTGAGGCGTCCGGTGCTGTTCTGTGGTGCGATGGGCGGCGTAGGGTCGATCTGCCGCCCGGTGCGCGCGTCGAGGTGCGGCGCGGTGCCCTGCCGGTCCTGCTCGCGAGGCTGGGCGGCACCGGCCAGGGCAGCGCTGGCCTGGACGGTGCCGAGGCCGGCGCGCTGTTCACCGATCGGCTGGTCGCCAAGTTCGGGCTGCCGGTGGCCGGCTGGCGCGGCCAGGCCGATGCCCGGCACGCGGTGGCGGCGGCCGGCCAGCGAGAGGAGGGTACGGGCGGCGATGCTTGAGGAAGTCCGCATCACCGGGCTCGGGGTGATCGACGATGCCGTCCTTGAGCTATCCCCTGGCTTCAACGTCGTCACCGGCGAGACCGGCGCGGGCAAGACCATGATCGTCTCCGGGCTCGGCCTGCTGTTCGGCGGCCGGGCCGATCCGGCCAGGGTGCGGCCCGGCGCCGGGCGGGCCAGCGTGGACGGCCGGCTGCGGGTCGACCCTGACGGCGGCGTGGCCCGGCAGGTCAACGAGGCGGGCGGCGACCTCGACGATGAGGGCGGCGCGCTGATCATCAGCCGCTCGGTGTCCGCGGAAGGGCGGTCGCGCGCCTTCGCGGGCGGCCGTTCCGTGCCGGTGTCGCTGCTCACCTACCTGGCCGACGACCTGGTGGCCGTGCACGGTCAGGCAGACCAGCGGCAGCTGCTCAGGCCGGCCCGGCACCGCGAGGCGCTCGACCGGTTCGCCGGCCCGGAGCACGCGATCGTGATCGCCGAGTACCAGCGGTCCTACCAGCGGCTCAGGGACATCCGCGCGGAACTGGCCGAGCTGACGTCCCTCGCCCGGGACCGGGCCAGGGAGGCCGAGGACCTGCGCCACGGGCTGGCCGAGATCGAGCGGGTCGAGCCGTCCAGCGGCGAGGACATCGACCTGCTGGCGGAAGACGAGCGGCTGTCGCACGCCGATGCGCTGCACGCGGCGGCGACGGCGGCGCATGAGGCGCTGCAGTCTGATCCGTCCAGCGGGCAGTACGAGGCCGGCGACGCGCTGACATTGCTCGGCGGCGCCCGCCAGGCGCTGGAAGCGGCGGCCCAGCACGATGCCGTGCTCGCCGCGCTGGCCGCCAGGCTCTCCGAGGCCGCGTACCTGGTCGCCGATGTCGCGGCCGAGCTTGCCTCCTATGCCGAGACGGTGGAGGCCGATCCCGGCCGGCTGGCGCTCGTGCAGGAGCGCCGCGCCGAGCTGGCCAGGCTGATCCGCGCCTACGGCTCGGCCGACGCCGGTGACCACCCGGCCGGTGACCACCACCCGACCGGCCGCGCTGGGCCGGCCGGCGGCGCCGATCCTGATGACGATGCCAGCCCGGCCCCCGGCGTCCGCGCGGCGGCGGGCGCCGCCCGGTCCGCGGCTGGCGACCGCGGCACCGTGGCCGCGGTGCTGGGCTGGGCCAAGCAGGCGGCCGCGCGGCTGAGCGAGCTGGACGGTGCCGATGACAGGATCACCGAGCTGGCCGAGCAGGAGACCGCGCTCGCCGCGACGGTGGGTGAGCTGGCCGGCCAGCTAACCGCCGGCCGGAAGAAGGCCGCCGAGCGGTTCAGCGACGAAGTCACTGCGGAGCTGGCCGCGCTGGCCATGCCGCACGCCCGGCTGACGGTCGCGGTCACCGCGCAGGAGGAGCTCGGCCCGCACGGCGGCGACGATGTGGAGATCAGGCTCGCCGCGCACCCCGGCGCGCCGGCGCTGCCGCTGCACAAGGGCGCGTCCGGCGGCGAGCTGTCCCGGGTCATGCTGGCCATCGAGGTGGTGTTCGCCGGCGCGGATCCCGTGCCGACGTTCGTGTTCGACGAGGTGGACGCCGGAGTCGGCGGGAAGGCGGCCGTGGAGGTCGGGCGCCGGCTCGCCCGGCTGGCGAGGCTGGCCCAGGTCATCGTGGTGACTCACCTGCCGCAGGTCGCCGCGTTCGCCGACGCTCACCTCATGGTGGAGAAGGCCGACGACGGTTCCGTCACGAGCAGCGGGATCACCAGGCTTGACGATCAGGGCAGGGTCAGGGAGCTGTCGCGGATGCTGGCGGGACTGGAGGACTCGGAGTTCGGCCGGGCGCACGCCGAGGAACTGCTCGCGGTCGCGGCGGCAGAGCGGGCCGGGCAGCCGGAAAAGGCGGGAACGGCGGCGGCAGACCGGGCCGGGCGGGCCTGAGCAGCGGCCGGGCGGCGCCCGGGCGGCCGCTGAACGGCCACGGCCGGGCGGCCGGCATCGCGGCAAGGCGGCGGTAACGCTCCAGCATGCCGGCAACGCCCCGCAAACGGCCGTGTTGCGTCCCGGACCCCAGAGATCTGGCAAGATTACTGTGCGATGAAGGCGCCGTCTCGCGGACTACCCTGGGTTGGTCGGAGCAGGTCCCAGGACCTGCCCGGCATCTCGGCGACCGCCCGCCTGGACCGCAGGACCAAGAACCTGACCAAGCGGCTGCAGCCAGGCGACATCGCCATCATCGATCACGCCGACCTGGACCGGGTGAGCGCGGAGGCGCTGATCGGCCGCCAGGTCGTGGCGGTGCTGAACGCCGCGCCGGGGATCAGCGGGCGCTACCCCAATCTCGGCCCGCGGCTGCTCGTCGAGGCCGGGATCCCGCTGGTCGACGACATGGGCCAGGATGTCTTCGACAACGTGACGGACGGGCAGCGTATCCGCCTCGACGGCGGCACCCTGTACACGGGCGATGACGTCGTCGCCAAGGGCACGGTGCAGGGCGCCGAGTCGGTCGCCGCGGCGATGGAGGACGCGAAGGCAGGGCTGGCCGACCAGCTCAAGGCGTTCGCTGCTAACACGATCGAGTACATCAGCCGCGATTCCGAGCTGCTCATCGACGGGGTCCGGGTCCCCGAGCTGCGGACGAGCCTGGAGGGCCGGCACGCCCTCGTGGTGGCCCGCGGCTACCGGCACCGCGACGACCTGCTCGCGCTGCGCGCCTACATCAGGGAATTCAAGCCCGTCATGGTGGCCGTGGACGGCGGCGCGAATACGCTGATGGAGGCCGGCTACCGGCCCAGCCTCATCGTCGGCGACATGGACTCGGTATCCGACAAGGCGCTGCTATCCGGCGCGGAGATCGTCGTGCACGCGTACCCGAACGGCGTCGCGCCCGGCCTGGCGCGCGTCCAGGACCTCGGCCTGGCGCCGGTGACCTGCCCGGCCACCGGCACCAGCGAGGACCTGGCCGTGCTGCTCGCCGACGAGATGGGCGCGACCCTGATCGTGGCGGTCGGCATGCGGTTCTCGCTGACCGAGTTCCTCGACAAGGGCAGGTCCGGGATGGCGAGCGCGGTGCTGACCCGGATGAAGATCGGCGACAAGATCGTCGACGCGAAGGGCGTCAGCCGGCTCTACAAGAGCCGCATTTCCGGCCCGGCGCTGCTCACCCTGGTGCTGGCGGCGTTCGTCACCGTCCTCGCCGCCGCATCGGTCTCCGAGCCCACGAAGGTGTTCGTTGACTTCCTCCTGGCCCAGTGGGATGCCTTCAGGTTCTGGCTGGCCGGGCTGTTTTAATGATCGACTTCCGGTATCACCTGGTATCCATCGTCGCGGTGTTCCTCGCCCTGGCGATCGGCATCGTGCTCGGCACCACGGCACTCAATGGCCCGATCACGAGCCGCCTCCGGAGCCTGGAGACGAGCCTGCGCAGCGAGGCCGACTCGCTCCGTACCCAGAAGGGCCAGCTGCAGCAGCAGGTCAACAGCGACCAGTCCTTCGCGCAGCTGGCTGCACCGCTGGTGGTGGCGCATCTCCTTGACGGCCAGAGCGTTGCGCTGGTCACCGCTCCTGGCGCGCAGCAGCAGGTGATCAGCGGCGTCACTGCCGCCGTGCAGCTCGCAGGCGGCACGGTGAGCGGCCAGGTCGCCCTGCAGCAGCAGTTTTTCGACACCAGCGCGACCAATGAGAACAAGCTGATCGCGCTCACGCAGCAGCTCGCGCTGCCGCAATCCGCCGGCACCGTGCAGGGAGCACAACAGCAGTCAGCCAGCCCGCAGCTCACCGGCCAGCTCCGGGCAGCCAGCCTGCTGGCCGCCGCGATCGTCACGAAAGACGGGCCAGGACTGCTGGCCTCGCAGAGTCATGCCATCCTGGATGGCTTTGCGCAGGACGGTTTCTTGCAGGTCAGCAAGTCCGCGATGACTCCGGCCACGCTCGCCGTCGTGATCATCCCGGCGACCCCGCCGTCGGCCGGTGATTCCGACCCCGCTAATGTCGCGCTGATCTCCATGACGCAGATTTTGAACGGGACCTGCAGGGGTGCTGTGCTGGCCGGGTCCTACCCGGGCTCCGGGGCTGGCAGCGCGATCGACAAGCTGGCCAGCGGGAATACCGGAATCGAGGTGTCCAGCGTGGATAATGCCAATACCGCGACCGGCCAGGTCTTCGTCGTCCAGGCGCTCAGCAAGCTGCTGTCCGGGCACAAGCCCGCCAGCTATGGCATCGCGACCGGGGGCGCCCCGAGCCCGGCGCCCACTCCGTCCGCCAGCCTGTCCCCGGTACCGTCGAGGACCCGCCCGGTCACCAAGCACCAGAGCACCGGCCGCCACGGCCGGTCAGCCACGCCGAGGCCGTCCGCTACCGCCAGCCAGGGAGCAAGCCGATGACCAGGACAGCAAGGACGCAGCATGGGCTGGCCGCGGCGGCATGCACGGCCGGGCTAGCGGCGGTGGCGGCCAGGGCCGCGTACATCGGTCTCCGGATCCGGCCGCCCGGCGGCCAGCAGACCTGGGCAAGGACCAATCACCGGGGAGAGCCGGTCACGCTGCTGGAAGGCCCGGCGGTCGCTGTGGCTGCCATTGCGGCCGCCGCGATGGCACCGGCACTGCCGGCTCGCAGCCGGGTGGCGCTCGCCGTCGCCGGCGCGGGCGCTGCGGCCTTCGGCTGTTACGACGACCTGGTCGGCAGCGGACAGCGGCGCGGCTTCCGCGGGCACCTCGGCGCCCTGGCTCATGGCGAGCTGACCAGCGGCGCACTCAAGATCGGCGGAATCGGCACCAGCGGCGTGGCGGCGAGCGCGCTGCTCGGCGGCTCGGCGGCCGACATCGTCATCAACTCCGTCCTCACCGCGGGCAGCGCGAACCTGCTCAACCTGTTCGACCTGCGGCCGGGCCGGGCCATCAAGGTGACGATCGCGGCCGCCGCCATGCTCGCGGCTGGCCCCGGCGCAGGGCCCGCGCAGCGCGCCGCGGCGCGCTGCGCGGCCGCGGCCCCGGCCGGTGCCGCCATCGCGCTGCTGCCCGATGATCTCGGCGAGCACGCCATGCTGGGTGACGCGGGGGCGAACGCTCTCGGCGCGCTGCTTGGCACGGCTGCGGCGGCCACGCTGCCGCGATCGGCGCGGGTAGCCGCGCTGGCCGGCGTCCTCGGGCTGACCGCGGCCAGTGAGGTGGTGAGCTTCACCAAGGTGATCGAGCGCACCCCGCCGCTGCGCTGGCTGGACATGCTCGGCCGACGGCCCGCCGCGGTGTCCGCGACCGGACCGGCGGGCCGGGGGGCAGATGCCGGGCCGGGGCCGGAACCTGAAGCGCAGGCCGGACCGGAGCCGGATGCCGGCGCGGGACAGGAACCGGGCGCGGCGGCGGACCTCGAAGCGCAAGCCGTGCCGGGGCCGGATGCCGGCGCGGGACAGGAACCGGGCGCGGCGGCGGACCTCGAAGCGCAAGTCGTGCCGGGGCCGGATGCCGGCGCGGAGCCTGAACCCGAAGCGCAGGCTGGGCGGGGTGCCCGGCCGGGACCGGAGACGCAGGCCGGACCGGAAGCCAGGGCGGGATCGGAAGCGCAGCCCGGTCCTGCCGGTCCCGCGACCCCGGCGGCCGCCGCCACCCCGTGATCGGCCCGGCCGCCAAGGTCAGCGAGCCGGAAGGCATGCCGCGGGCGGCGCGGGGAATCGGCAGCGCGGCCGCGCTGATCGGCGGGCTCACGATCCTCGCCCGGGTGGCAGGACTCGGCCGCCAGGTCGTTTTCGCGCACACCGTCGGGAACGCCTGCCTCGGCACGGCCTACGCGACTGCCAACCAGGTGCCGAACGTCATCTACGACATCGTTCTCGGCGGTGCGCTGACCAGCATCATGGTGCCGGTGCTGGCCAGGCCCGCTAAGCGCTCCGGTGCCGACCCGGCGGCCGCCAGGCAGGTCAGCCAGATCAGCGCCGCGATGCTGACCTGGACAGTCGCCATTCTCGTCCCGGTCAGCGCGGTCCTGGCGATCGCCGCGGGACCGATCATGACGGTGCTGATCCCGGCCGGGAAGTCGGGCTGCGTCCAGCCCGACCTGGTCCGGGTCAGCGCACAGATGCTGGCCGTATTCGCCCCCCAGATCCTGCTCTACGGCCTTGCCGTGGTGCTGTACGGCATCCTGCAGGCACACCGCAGGTTCACCGCCCCGGCGCTGGCCCCGGTGCTGTCCAGCTTGGTCGTCATCACCGCCTACCTCGCGTACGTGCCGCTCCGGCACGGGCCCGCGACCGACCTGGCCGGGCTGTCCACCGCGGCTGAGCTGACCCTGTCGGTCGGCACGACGGCGGGCGTCGCCGCGCTGGTCGTCACCGCCCTGGTGCCGGCCTGGCGGCTACGGCTGCGGTTGCGGCCCGCCCTGCGGTTCCCGGATGGCGTCGCCCGCCGGACGCGGGCGCTGGCGGCGGTCGGGATCGCCGTGCTGATCGCGCAGGACGCATCGGTTCTCGTGGTGACCTGGCTCGCCAACGGCCATGGCGCTCGCGGTGCCGTCGTCCTGTACGGCTACGGCTGGCAGGTCTTCACGTCGGCCTACGCGGTGCTCGCGATCCCGATCGCGATCAGCGCATTTCCCGTGCTCGCCGCCAGCCGGGGCAGCGAGTTCGACGACACCGCCGCCAGGTCGGCCCGTGCCGCGCTGCTGGCATCCTGCCTGGGCGCTGCCCTGCTGGCGGGAGCGGCCCTGCCGGCCGCCCGGGTCTTCGCTTCGCAACCGGCGCAAGTGACGCAGCTTGCGCTGGCCTTCGCCGTGTTCGCGCCCGGGCTGCTCGGATACGGGCTGGTCGCCTGCCTGTCCCGGGTACTGCTCGCCGATGGCAGGAACCGGGCGGCGGCGGTGGCCGTGTCGGCCGGCTGGCTGCTGGTGATCGCCGTCGACGTCGCTGCCGTGCGGCTGGTGCCCGCCCGCTGGGTGGTTCCGGCGCTCGGCCTGGGCAATACCGTGGGCATGACGGCATCAGCCATCGCCCTGCTCGCCGCCGTCCGCTCGGCCAGGGGCGCGGCGGCGCTGCGCGGCATGCCCCGAGCCGCGACGGCTGGCCTGGCCGCGGCGATGGCCGGGGCAGCGGCGGGCGCCGCGTTGTCGGCTGCCGTGCCGGCCACTGGCGTCATCCCGAACGGGCTCCTTGCCGTGGCCGCCTGCCTCTGCGCGGGCGTCGTGTTCGCGGCGGTGGGCTACGGGCTGGACGACAGCGACCTGAGGGCCGTGGCGGCCAGGCTCACCCGGCGGCCGCGATCATGACGGCGCTGCGGATCGCCTGCGTCTTCGGCACCGCTGCGGCCGGGACCGGCCTGCACGCGGCGATGCTCGCCGAGGGCTGCGCGGCACGCGGGCTGAGCGTGACCGCGTTCGGCCCGGCGGGCACCTGGCACCAGTTTCGCCGCGGGGAGCCAGGTGATCAGGCCGTCGTCAGGTTCGCGCCGGTGGAGATCGGCCACCGGCCGCGGCCGGGCAGGGACGCCGCCGCGGTCCGGCGGCTGCGCAGGCTGCTGGCGGAGGCCGGATCCGACGTCGTGCACGCGCACGGGATGCGGGCGGGAGCGATCGCCGCGCTCGCCCTGACGCCGGCGCCAGGGCCGGATCCAGCCCTGGTCGTCACGGTGCACAATGCCCCGCCCGGCGGCACGACGGCCGGCCTGGTCTATGCCGGGCTCGAGTGGGTGATCGCCCGGCGCGCGGACGCGGTGCTGTGCGCCTCCGGTGACCTGGTCCTGCGGATGCAACGGCGGGGCGTCCCGGACGCCGCGCAGGCCGTGGTTGCCGCGCCGCTGGCCGCGCCGCCGTCCGCTGAGGCCGTCGAGAAGGTGAGGGCCGCGATCGGGGTCACCGGGCGGCCGATGGTGCTCGCGGTCGGCAGGCTCGCCGCGCAGAAGGGATTCAGCGTCCTGCTCGACGCCGCGGCCGCCTGGCAGCACAGCGCGCCCGCGCCGCTGCTGGTGATCGCCGGGGACGGCCCGCTGGCTGGCGAGCTTGCCGCGGCCGCGCGGCAGTCCGCACTGGACGTGACGTTCCTCGGGCGCCGTGATGACGTTCCCACGCTGATGGCAGCCGCCGATGTGGTGGTGGTACCCAGCATGTGGGAGGCCCGGGCGATGGTCGTCCAGGAGGCCTTGCGGGCCGGCCGGCCGATCGTGGCGTCCCGGGTAGGGGGGATACCCGACCTCACCGGTGCGGATGCGGCGTTGCTCGTCACGCCGCGGGATAGCGGCGAGCTGGCGGCCCATGGCGCCAGCCGCATTCCGCAACATGCAGTCAACAACGTGCAAAATACAATTTTCCGACACACGATAGCGTTTCGGTAACAACACTGTATTTTGCCTGAATAAGCAGGTCAAAGTGTGCTGGGCTGGCCGATTGAGGCCGCGTTTATCCCCGTCTGCGGGCTCTTGGGGGGTTATAACGAATGGCCGAGCCGAGCCGTGCCCGGCCGCCGGAGTGGTGGGCGGGCAGCGACGACGACTCGGAGCCGGATCGCGACAAACCGAACGGTCCGGCTCTGGCTGGAGCGCCGGGGGCTGCGCAAGCCGGCCAGCCCGGCCCCCGCCGCCAAGCCGGGTTGGCGGAAACTCGGCATAGTCGGCCTCGTACTCGTGCTCTTCGCCGCCGGCGTGCTGACGATCGCGGTCATCCGGCACACGTCCGCGGCGGCCCCGTCCGGCCCCGCGGCGGCCCCCGGTGGCGGCAGCCTCCGCAGCGCCACAGCTGCCCGCGATGATGCCGCTAGCTGGATAGTCCAGCAGGTCAGCAGGGGGGCGATCGTCGCCTGCGATCCGGTCATGTGCGCTGTCCTGCAGGCACGCGGATTCCCGGCCGGGAACCTGCTGATACTTGGCTCGTCCGCGGCCGATCCGCTTGGCTCTGCTGTCGTGGTCGCGACAGCGGCGGTGCGCAGCCAGCTGGGTAGCCGCCTGACCAGTGAATACGCGACAACGGTGCTCGCCAGTTTCGGCTCGGGAACAGCGCGGGTCGACGTCATGGTGACCGCCACGGAGGGTGCCGCCGCCTACCAGCGTGCGTTCGCCGCCGATCTGCAGGCCCGCCGGGTGACCGGCGCGCAGTTGCTGCGAAACGCGCACATCAAGTGCGCCGCGCCTGCCCATCATGAGCTCGCCAGCGGACGGGTCGATCCGCGGCTGCTGATCACCCTGGCGGCCCTGGCCGCGCACGACCAGGTACGCATCGTGGCGTTCGGCGGCGGCGCCCCGGGCACTAGCCCCGGCGTCCCGCTGCGCACCGCCGACCTGGCTGCCCCGCCCGGCGTGAAAGGCAGCTCGTACCTGCTGTCGGTACGGGCCTTCCTGCGCGCACAGCGCGCTCCCTATCTTGCCTCGACCATATCGATCACGAGGCCGGCCAGCGGCAGGCCCGTCCTGCACGTTGGATTCGCCGCACCGAGCCCGCTCGGGCTGCTGGGCTCAGGGACGCCGGCGGCGAGCAAGCAGTCCTAGCAGCGGAGGATGCCGCCACCGAAAGACCATGCAGGACATGGACAATGACAGGCCGCCTGGCCTGTCAAGGGGAGGAAAGAGGAAATCATGAGGCTTTCCGCGAGGATCGCGCGCCCGGCCAGGCTGGCCGCGGCTGCCGGGCTGGCATTCAGCCTGGTCGGGCTTGTCGGCCCGGCCGTATCCGCATCGACCGCGGCGCCAGCGCGGTCGCACGTGGGCTGGCTCCGGCTTGCGCACCTGTCACCGAACACTCCGGCGGTCGACGTCTACTTGTACTCATTCGGCAACCCCAGCGCCAAGATCGTCCTTAAGCACGTCACCTACGGCACTGTGTCGGGCTACCAGTCGGTCCCGACCGGCGAGTACACCGTCGCCATGCGCGGGGGCCGGCGCAGCGGCCAGCTCCAAGCCGGTGCTGTCCACCTCCGTCAACGTGGCGACCGGGAAGACCTATACCGTGGCGGGCATGGGCCCGGCGTCCGGCCTGCGGCTGCAGATCCTCAAGGACAAGCTGATCACCCCTCACGGCAAGTCGCTGGTCCGGGTGATCCAGGCGTCGCTGCAGCAGCATAAGGTCACGGTCAGCACCGGCGGCAACGTGATCGCGCGCGATCTCGCCTTCGCCGCGGTCACCCCCTACCAGACGGTCGCCGCGGGCACCTGGAACGTGCACGCGGCCGGTGAGAGCAGCAACGCCGCGCAGAGCATCAAGCTGGCGGCCGGCACCATCCACACCCTCGTCATCCTCGACGACCCCGGTCACATAACCATTGACAACCTGGTCGACGCGGCGGGCAGCCGGGTGCTTCCGGCCGGTGCGGTGGCGACCGGCTTCGGCGGAACCGCCCCGGTCCCCGGCTCGTCGCCGGTGCCATGGCTGCTGACCGCGGCCGCCGGGCTGCTGGTTACCGTGGCGGGGATCGCGCGGCTCCGGAAGTCACGGGCCGCGCTGCGCATGAGGTGAGATGACGAAGTCGGCCGGCCGGCACGCCGCGGCTCGCCGCGGCGCCGGGCCCCCGCGGCAGCGGCACCGCCGGCTGCGCCCCGTCAGCAGGCGGGGCGCGGTGGCGGTGCTGCTCTGCGGGCTGCTCGCCGTCGGGACTGGCGCGTGCGGCCTGGCCATCGCCAGCCGCTCGGGCCACGCAGCCTCGCCGGTCGGCAGGCCGACGCTGGTCCCGGTCCCGCGCGGTCAGGCGGCCCCGGTGCCGCAGCCATCCGACGGGGAGAAGGTGGCCAGGCCGGCGATCCTGACCATTCCGTCGATCGGCGTACGGAGCCGGCTGCTCAAGCTCGGTGTCACGTCATCGGGCGCCCTGCAGGTGCCCGCCAGCACGTCGACCGCGGGATGGTATACGTTCAGCCCGCGGCCCGGCGCGATCGGATCCTCGATCATCGCCGGCCACATCGACTCGCGGACCGGGCCGGGGGTCTTCTACCGGCTCCGGTTCATGGCGCAGGGCGCACGCGTCTACGTCAAGCGCACAGACGGCTCGCTCGCGGTCTTCCGGGTGACCGCGAAGCACCTGTACCCGAAGGCCCATTTCCCCACCGCGGACGTGTACGGCCCGGCGCCGACGCCGCAGCTGCGGCTGATCACCTGCGGCGGTACCTTCGACCCAGCCACCGGCCACTACCTCAGCAACGTGATCGTCTTCGCGACATTGATCAAGTGAGCCGGCCGCCCGCCGTTGCGCGCGATGGATGTGCACATC
>WNGE01001809.1_pt1 | contig 26728 bp, 26 predicted proteins | sample 5400651 | NCBI WGS metagenome assembly WNGE01 (sample SAMN13153370, study PRJNA577476) | soil metagenome | isolation source: 60 cm soil or saprolite under grassland replicate 2 | place: USA:California | collected 2016-06-15 | reverse complement strand
GGAGCGCAGAGGCGCCCACCCGCGCTCCGTGCCTCGCGCCCGCCAGGGGCACCGCTCCGTGAGGCCTAGGCGATGACGGTTTTCCTGCAGTACGTCGCCGGCGGGCTCGCCGCTGGCAGTCTCTACGCCCTGGTCGCCCTGGGGCTCACGTTGATTTACAAGACAACGGGGGTGGTCAACTTCGCCCACGGCGAGATGGCCATGGTCAGCACCTTCTTCGCGTACATCGTGCTGACCACGTACCACGTCCCCTACATCGCCGCTTTTGGCGGAGCACTCCTGTTCGCCGCGCTGCTCGGCATCCTGATTGAGCGCGGCCTCATGCGCTGGGTGCAGCAAGCCAGCGTGCTCAGCCAGATCATGCTTACCCTGGGCCTGTTCCTGGTCTTGAACGGCGCAATGAGCACCAGGTTCTTCGAGGCGCTGCCCTTCCCGCAGCCCATCGGCGGCACACCCTTCAACATCGGTGGGGTCAGAGTCAGCGCGGACAGCATCCTCATCTTCGTGCTGACCGCGGCGATCATGGCCGCGCTGTATCTCTTTTTCCGGTACACGCTGCTGGGCGTCGCACTCAGAGCAACCGCGCAGAACCTCACCGTCGCCAGACTCATGGGCGTCAGAGTCGGGCGCGTGTACTCGACCACTTGGGCAGTCGCAGCGGCCATGGGCGCGGTCTCGGGCATGCTCTTCGCCCCCACAACAGCCCTGTACCCGGGCTTCATGGGCGACATCGCGATCAAGGGCTTCACCGGTGCGATCATCGGCGGCCTCGGCAATCTCCCCGGCGCCGTCCTCGGCGGCTTAGTTTTGGGCGTCCTCGAAAACCTGATCGCTGGCTACATTTCCACGGAGCTGAAGGCCTTCTTCGCTTTCAGCCTGATCCTCCTGGTACTCGTTGCCAGGCCAGAAGGCATCATGGGCGCGCCGGTGCGGAGGCGCATCTGATCCGCCGCGTCCAGCAGCAGCCCAGCCGCTGGCTGCCGGCTGCGGTCCTCATCCTCGCGGCAGCACTGCCGGTCGTGGTGACCGGCAATTTTGGCCGCAATGTCCTGGGCCTGATGGCGGCCTACGCGCTGGCCGCGGTCGGCCTCAATCTGCTGGTCGGGATCGCGGGCCAGATCTCGCTCGGCCACGGCGCGTTCATGCTGATTGGCGGCTACACCTCCGCCATCCTCACCGTGAAGCTGGAGTTGGAGCCAGTAGTAGGAGTGATCGCCTCGGCGGTGGTGACCGGCGTGATTGGCCTCCTGCTCGGACTGCCGGCGTTGCGGCTGCACGGCCACTTCCTCGCGCTTGCGACGCTGAGCTTCGGCACCGCCATCCCGCAACTCGCGCTGAAGTGGGAGGACGTCACGGGCGGCGCCTTCGGCCTCCACCCGCCGAAGTTCCCAAGCGATGACGCGGCCTACTGGGTGATCCTGGCCGTGCTCGCGATCGGCACGTGGCTGGCCTACAACATCGTCCAGAGTCGGCCGGGCCGCGCGCTGCTGGCGCTGCGCGAGACCGAGGTGGCGGCGCAGGCAATGGGCGTGAACCTGGCCGTCTCGAAAACGGGGATTTTCGCGCTCTCCGCGGCCTACGCCGGTGTCGCGGGCGCGCTGGCAACGCACCTGTCGGGCTACAGCAGCCCGCTGTCGATCAGCCCGCTGGTCAGCTTCCAGCTGCTGGCGAGCATCGTGGTCGGGGGCCTGGGCTCGCTGCCGGGCGCGATCATCGGCGGCGCGCTGGTGGAATGGCTGCCGTTCGCGGCGAGTCGAACGCCGGGCCTCGCGAGTGTGGTCGAGGGCGGCGCAATCATCCTGATCGTGTTATTCCTGCCCGCGGGGCTGAGCTCAGCGTCGCGCTTCTGGCGCCGTTTCCTCCCCACCCGGGCCACACGGGTTGCCAGCGCACCCGCGCCCGCCGCCCCGCAGCTCAACAACACGGTCATGACCGCCACCACCTCCAGCACGACGCCGGGGGCTGCGCTGCTCGAGGTCCGCGGCCTGTCGGTTGACTTCGGCGGCGTCCACGCCCTCCAGGAGGTCGACTTCACCGTCAACAGCGGCAGCATCCACGGCCTGATCGGACCGAACGGCGCAGGCAAGACCACAGCCCTGAACTGCATCAGCCGTTTGATCGACCCCAGCCACGGTCGGATTGCGTTCGCGGGCCGCGAGCTGCTGCAGGTCTCGCCGAGCGCGGTTGCCGGCCTGGGCATCAGCCGCACGTTCCAGAACGTCGAGCTGTGCAAGGGGCTGCCGGCCCTCGACAACGTCATGCTCGGCCTGTACCACGTCATCCGCGCACCCGCGGTCACCTACGCCTTGCGACTGCCAGTCGCGCGCCGAGCTGAGGACCAGGCTCGCCGCCGCGCGCTCGACTTGCTCGACCTGCTGGAGTGTCGCGAAGTTGCCGCAACCCGCGTCAACGCGCTGTCGTTCGGGACCCAGAAACGCATCGAGCTGGCGCGCGCGCTGGCCTGCGAAGGCAAGCTGCTGATCCTCGACGAGCCCGCCGCGGGCCTCGACAGCACCGAGCGCGCGGCGCTGGTCGAAGTGATCCGCCGCGTACGCGACGCGGGCGTCACGATCCTGCTGGTCGAGCACGACATGCGGCTGGTGATGTCGCTGTGCGATCGGGTCACGGTGCTCGACTTTGGTCGAGTCATCGCCGACGGCGCGCCCGGTGAGGTCCAACACAATCCGGCGGTGGTCGCGGCGTATCTGGGTGAAGAAGAACGGCGGAGCTCCGAGCTTGTCGGCGCCTGAGACCCTGCTCACGCTGGAGGACGTCGACGTCCGCTACGGCGGCGTACAGGCGCTGCGCGGCGTCAGCCTGATCGTCAAGCCAGGCGAGATCGTCGCGCTGCTCGGACCCAACGGCGCTGGCAAAACGACCACGTTGCGTGCGATCTCCGGCCTCGTGGCGCCATCTTCTGGCCGCATCACCTGGCAAGGCCGGCCTATCCACCACATGCGCCCCGAGGATGTGGTCCGCCTCGGCATTGCGCACGTGCCCGAAGGCCGCCAGATCTTTCCCGAGCTCAACGTCGAGGAGAACCTGCTGATCGGTTCGTATTCGCGCCGTACGCGCAGTGGGGTGCGCGAGGACCTTACGCGATTTTTCGAACAATTCCCGAAGCTGGCCGCGCGGCGGACCCAACCCGGGGGCAACCTGTCGGGCGGTGAGCAGCAGATGCTGGCGATCGCCCGCGCCCTCATGGCTTCACCGAAGCTGGTGTTGCTCGACGAGCCCTCGATGGGCCTTGCGCCACGCACGGTCCAGGAGGTGTTCGCGCTGCTGGCGGAGCTCAATCGCGCTGGCACCGCGCTGCTGCTGGTCGAGCAGAACGCCCGCATGGCGCTGCGGCTCGCGCACCGCGCCTACGTGCTGGAGACGGGCCGCATCGTGCTCGCGGGCAGCGCCGAAGAGCTTCAACGCAACCCAGAGGTGGAACGGAGCTACCTCGGCCTGCGCGAGCTCGTGCGTTGAAACTGCCCCCTCTCCTTCTGGGAGAGGGTGCCATAATGGCCGCACCATGCCAGCACCCGCCGTCGGCGATACGGCACCCGACTTCGAGCTACCCGTCCGCGGCCGAGAGACCGTCAAGCTCTCAGATGCTCTGCAACGCGGACCGGTCGTCCTGCTGACCTACATCTTCGACTTCAGCCCGGGTTGAACCAACGAGCTTTCCGAGTTCGGAAAACGCATCGAGGACTTCCGCGCACACGGCGCGCAGGTGTACGGCGTCAGCGTCGACTCCACCTGGGCCCACGACGCCTGGCGCGCGCAGCTCGGTCTGCCCGATGACCTGGTCCTGCTGAGCGACTTCAATCGCGAGTTTGGCCGCGCCTACGAGCTGGCCTTTACTACCGGTACCGGGATGAAGGACGTGCTGCGGCGGTGCGTCCTGGTCATCGATCGCGACGGTCGCATCACCTACCGCTGGGATGTGCCCGACCCACCCCGCTTGCCTACCGCCGACGAAGTTCTCTCAGCGTTGAAAGAGCTCCGCACCCCTCAGCCACAGTAGGAGGCACCCCCATGCGCGGCACGATGATGGACTTCCCGCTCACCCTGCAGCACGTCTTCGAGCGCGGCACCCGGCTGTTCCCCGAGCGGGAGATCGTGACCGGCGGCAGCGCGGGCGAGCACCGCTACACCTACCGCGATTTCTCCGAGCGGGTCCATCGCGTCGCCAACGGCTTTCGTGAGCTTGGTCTGAAGCCAGGTGAGCGGGTCGCGACGTTCAGCTGGAACCACTACCGCCACCTCGAGCTCTACTTCGCCGTGCCAATGCTCGGCAGCGTGTTGCACACGCTGAACATCCGCCTGTTCCACGATCAGATCACCTACATCGTCAATCACGCCGCCGATCGCTTCATCTGCGTCGATCGCACCCTGCTGCCCGTGATCCGCAAGCTGCAGCCGACGTTCGAGTCGGTCGAGCGGATCATCGTAATCGACGACGGCGGCGACAACGACGTCGGCGATGCGCTGGACTACGAGCAGGTCGTGGCCAGCGGCGCCCCGCAGTGCGAGTTTCCGCGCCTCGACGAGAACGAGGCGGCGATGATGTGCTACACGTCGGGGACCACGGGCAACCCCAAGGGTGTCGCGTACAGCCACCGCGCGCTGACGCTGCACTCCTTCGGCGCCTGCCACGTCGACACGATTGGCGTGTCCGAGCGGGACACGGTCATGGCCATGGTGCCGATGTTCCACGCCAACGCGTGGGGCCTTCCGTACGCGTCGGTGTTCGTGGGCGCCAAGCAGGTCTTCCCGGGCAACCAGATGCAGCCCGAGCCAGTGCTCACGTTGATCCAGCAGGAGCGGGTCACGCTCGCCGCCGGTGTCCCGACCATCTGGATCGGCGCGCTGCCGTTGCTGCAGGCCGGCAAGTTCGACATTGGCTCAACCACGCGGATCGTCGTCGGCGGCTCAGCCGCGCCGCGCAGCCTGATCGAGTCGTACGACAAGCTTGGCCTGAACATCCTGCACGCGTGGGGCATGACTGAGATGTCGCCGATCGGGACGATCTCGCGCGTCCGCGCGGAGCTCTTATCTGAGGATCCGTCGGTGCAACTCGATTTCCGCGCCCGCCAGGGCCTTCCTGCCCCAGGCGTGGAGCTGCGTGCGCTGGACGGTGAGGGCAACGAAGTCCCCTGGGACGGCAAAACGATGGGCGAGCTCGTGGTCAGAGGTCCCTGGGTGGCCGCCTCGTACTACAAGGACGATCGCAGCGCCGCCTCGTTCACGTCTGATGGGTGGTTCCGCACCGGTGACGTGGTCACGATCCAGCCCAACGGCTACATCGAGATCGCCGATCGCACCAAGGACCTGATCAAGAGCGGCGGCGAGTGGATCTCGTCGGTTGCTCTCGAAAATGCCCTGATGGCGTATCCCAAAGTCCTGGAGGCGGCCGTGATCGCGGTCTCCGACGACCGCTGGGGGGAGCGCCCCCTCGCGTGCGTGGTCGCCCGCCCCGAGGCGAAAGGCTCGCTAACCGAGACCGAGTTGATTGAGCACCTCACAGGCCAGTTCGCGAAATGGAGTGTCCCCGAGCACTACCTGTTCCTGGACGAGCTCCCCAAAACCAGCGTAGGCAAGTTCGACAAGAAAGCCATGCGCCAGCAACACGCCACGACTCCGGCGGTCACCGCCTGACCGCCCGCCGCTCCCTTCCTCCGCGCCGCACCCATCTCGGCTATCATGAATTCCTACCAATCCACTAGGAATTCAACAGAAGCCTTATGGCCGTAAGCACCCGCGATCAGGAAGTCCTCGAGGCCTTGAAGGTCGTCCAGGACCCCGATCTGCACCGCGACATCGTCACCCTCGGGTTCATCCAGAACCTCTCGATCACCGAGCAAGGCGGCGTCACCTTCAACATCAACCTGACCACCCCCGCCTGCCCGGTCAAAGACCAGCTGCAAGCGCAAGCGCGGCAAGTCGTGGCCAATCTCAACTGGGTCACCGACGTCCACGTGACCATGACGGCCAACACCGCCGCCGCGCGCGGCCAGGGCCAGCAAACGCCACTCATCCCCCGGGTCAAAAACGTGGTGGCAGTCGCGAGCGGCAAAGGCGGCGTCGGCAAGAGCACCACCAGCGTCAACCTGGCGGTGGCCCTGTCCCAAACCGGCGCCCGCGTGGGCCTGATGGACGCCGACATCTATGGACCCAACGTGCCGCTGATGATGGGCCTGAAAGAAAAACCGCACATCCACAGCGAGGAAGGTGGCATCCAGCCCGTCGAGCGCTTCGGCGTCAAGCTGGTGTCGATCGGCTTCTTCCTCGATGAGCGCAAGCCTGTCATCTGGCGCGGCCCGATGGTCCACGGCGCCATCCAGCAGTTCCTCCGGGATTTCGACTGGGGTGATCTGGACTACCTCGTGGTCGACCTGCCCCCGGGCACCGGCGACGCTCCGCTGAGCCTGTCGCAGCTGATCCCACTCTCGGGCGTGGTCATCGTCACCACACCGCAGGATGTGGCGCTCCAGGACGTCGCCAAGGGCATGGCCATGTTCAAGCAGCTCGAAGTGCCGGTGATCGGCGTGATCGAGAACATGAGCTACTTTGTCTGCACCAACTGCTCTGAGCGACACGAGTTGTTCGGCAGAGGTGGCGGCGAGCGCATCGCGCAATCCTTCGACGTGCCCTTCCTGGGCCAGGTGCCACTGCAGCCGAATGTGCGCACGGGCGGCGACGAGGGCCAACCGGTCGTGCTCGCGGACCCCGAGTCCGCGGCGGCCAAAGCCTTCACCGCGGTCGCCGGCGCCGTCGCGCGGCAAGTCAGCGTGCTGGCCTACCAGTCGCGCGGCAACTTCACACCGCTCGGTGCGCTGACGATCCGTAAGACCTGATCGGCGTCCCGAACAGTCGCGCGCTCGCGAGCAGGGTGCCCAGCAGTATCGTCGACGGTACCTCCCGTGTGACGGTCTGACGCACGCTGGTGCTGTTGATGCCGAAGAGAGCGGCGCTGCCCCGCACGATTGTCTCGGCGACTACCAGTACGACGGTTGCCACGCTGGTCTCGGCGGGCGCAGCCCCCAACCCCCAACCCCCAACCCCCAACGCCCGCCGTCCTGGCCGCGCTCGTGGCGGTCGTCGTACTGACGGGTCCGGCGTCTACTATGTGAGTGATGGACCTGACGTCCGTGCTGGACGTGTTGGCCAAGGAAATCGGCAAAGGTGGAGGCGGCAGCACCGAGGAGCCCACGGTGTGCTTCGCGCTGCTGCCGGTCGGCCTCGGCCTGCTGTGGGTGGGCCTCCGCCACCTGCGCAGGGACAAGTCCCGCGACACACGCTCGAATCTACCGAGCTGGCGCCAGCGGGACAAGTCCCGCGACACACGCTCGAATCTACCGGGCTGGCGCCAGCGGGACACGTCCCGCGACACACGCTCGAATCTACCGAGTTGGCGCCAGCGGGATATACTTCGCAACGCCTGGAGGAAGGACGGTCGCTCCGATCCGCATGGTTCGGAGAGGAAAGTCCAGACAGCATAGAGCGGGGTGCTCGGCGCAAGCCGGGGACGGTTCGTTGGACCGTACGGACAGGGCCACAGTGACGAATCCGCGCTCGCAAGAGCGCGGGGTGAAACGAGGTAACCCCCACCTGCTGCAACCTCAAGCATGGCCGTTGACGCTGCTCGCCGAGGCCAGGGTAGAGGGCACCGGTGCGCAAGCACGGGCCAGCCGTTAGGCTGGCAGATAGATGACCGTCGTAAACAGAATCTGGCTTACCTCCTCCAGGCACTCCTTCCACACATGACCGACGCTGCGCCGCCACCGGGCACCACACGGGCGGAGTTTCATACCGGGCGCTACTGCATCTCGGGCGATGTGTTCACCGGCAATGACCGGCGCCTCATCGACTCGTTGCGGGATCCGACGCGGCAGTACCTCGAGGTCAAGCGGCTGCGCACGCGGGCTATAGACGATGGCGATGAGCCAGTCGCCGAATACTCGGACGGTCTGCTCAACAAGGCCGATGTGGAGTGGGCGGCGGTGATCGCCGAGCCACCGCGCGCCGAAGCGCGGCTGTACGGGTTTGTGCGCAAGGCGCCGGTGCGGGTGGCGCTCGTGCTGCGCTCGTGCCGCATCGAGGGCAACGTCCACGTCGAGAGCGGCTCGACCGATCCCGTCGCCTTCTTCTTGCGCGGTCTGGAGAAGGGCACCGAGCGGTTCATCGCCGTCACCTCGGCAATCGTGACGCCAACGCCGCTGGGGACCGAGGGCCCCCTCGGGCTGGCGATCGTCAACCGCACCGCCGTGCGGCTGTTCAGCGTGTTGCGTTCGAGTGACTGATGTATCCCCCCAAGCGGGCGTTGGCAGCCGTGCGGGGGATGTATCCCCCAAAGCGGGCGTAGGCAGCCGTGCGGGGGAGGCGCAGCGCTGGGCGACGTTCGACTGCTACGGGACGCTGATCGACTGGCACGGCGGCATCGTGGGCTGTTTTCGCCGACTCTGGCCCACGCACGACTTCGAGCACCTGCTGCGCTTGCACCACGCGATCGAACCGCTCGTGCAGGAGGGCCGCTCGCTTCCGTACCGTGAAGTGGGCGCTCGCACGCTGCGCGCGATCGCGGCCGTCGAAGGCCTGCCGCTCCGACCCGAGGACGAGTACGCCTTCGCCGATTCGCTGCCGTCGTGGCCCGCCTTCGCTGACGTCGCCCCCGCACTGAACGAGCTGCGTGCGCGCGGCTGGCGGCTGGCTATCCTCTCCAACACCGACCCCGACCTGCTCGAGGCCTCGATGAAGCAGATCGGCGTGCCGTTCGACACGTGGGTGACCGCCCGCGAGGCGGGCTCGTACAAGCCTTCGCACGGGCACTGGCAGCGGTTCTTCGCCGAGACGCACGCTGATCGGAGTCGCCACGTGCACGTTGCGGCCAGCCCGTTCCACGACCTGGTGCCCGCCGAGGAGCTAGGCCTGCGCGCGGTGTGGATCAACCGCACGCGCGAGCGCAGCGACCTCCCCCGCGCCGCCGAGCTGCCCGACTGCGCCGCCCTCCCCGACACCCTCGACCGCCTCGTCTAAACCAAACCTCGACCGCTGGGTACTCACTTCGCCACCGCTCACCGCGTACGCTGCCACCCGCCAGGGCGTTCTGCGCCTGCCGTCAGGTTGGGAGAACACATACACATGCTGCTGACTCGCTCGTTCGTGCACCGTCGGGCCACCCTTCTGGGGCTCGCGGGCGCGCTCGCACTCGCCATCTTCCTGGTTTCGCCGCAGGGCCAGGCGTTCGCGGCCAGTCTGCTGCAATTTTTCCGCGGCACGACGATCAAAGCCGTCCCAACCGACATCGCGCACATTCAGAACGCCTACTACACGCTGTACGAGCTCGACGAGCTCGGTTCCCTGCAGGGCACGGTCCCGAGCGGACTGAGCAGCGTGGCCAGCGTCGCCCAGGCGGCCTCCGTCAGCAAGCTGACTCTGGCCCAGCCGAGCAGCTTGCCGCAGGGCATCAACGCGACCCCGCGAGCGCAAGCCGTCGCGCCGAGCCAGGTGATCCTGACCCTGAACAAGGCCAAGGCCGACGCCTACTTCCAGAGTGAAGGCTCCGCTGTCCGCATGCCCGGCAAGTTCAACGGCTCGCAGATCATCGTCAACTTCCCGGGCGTGGCGCTGCTCGAGTACGGCGGCAACAACGGCGGTAAGGTCTTCCTCGGTCAGGCCGGCCAGCTCGACGTCAAGATCTCCGTCACCAACATCACCGTGACCGAGATGCGCGACTTCCTGCTGCAGATGCCCGACCTCCAGTCCGACACGGTCACCTTCCTCAAGAACATGACCAACTGGCAGACCACAATCCCACTGGCGATCCCCACCGATCGGGCTGGCTGGTCGAACGCGAGCGTGGGCGGCAGCTTCGCAGGCTCGGGCGTGATCCTCAATGACAACAGCGGCATCGGTAGCGCCCTGCTGTGGCAGACCACCGCTGGCACCCGCTCCATCGGCCTGGCCGGCTACGGTCTGAAGGCCGCCGACCTGCAGAGCATTGCCGGCAGTCTCCACTAGACCGCGCATTACTGAGCCAGTAGTCCAGCAGCAGCCCGCTCCCGCGCTCGAGATCGTCGGCCTCCGTAAGGAGTACGGGGGCCGCGTTCGAAAAATTGCGCTGCACCATCTCACGCTGAGCGTGCAGCCCGGCGAGGTCTTCGGCTTCCTCGGACCCAACGGCGCGGGCAAGACCACCACGGTGAAGATCCTGCTCGGCCTGGTGCGACCCACTAGTGGCCAGGCCAGGATCTTCGGAACCCCGGTAACGGATCCGGCCGCGCGGCGCACGGTCGGCTACCTGCCCGAAAACTTTCGGTTCCAGGAGTGGCTGACCGGAACAGAGCTTCTGGAGCTCCACGCCGACCTGGCCGAGCTCCCACGTGCCGAGCGCGATCGCCGCATCCCCGAAGTGCTGCGCATGGTCGGTCTCGCCGATCGCGCCAACGACCGCATCAAGAGCTACTCGAAGGGCATGATGCAGCGTATCGGGCTGGCTCAGGCGGTCGTGCACAACCCGCGACTGGTGCTGCTCGACGAGCCCACCTCCGCCCTTGACCCGATCGGGCGGCGCGAAGTGCGCGACCTGATCCGCTCGCTGGCCGCGCGCGGCATGACCGTCTTCTTGAACTCGCACCTGCTGAGCGAGGTCGAGATGGTGTGCGATCGAGTCGCGATCATCGATCGCGGCCAGGTGGTCCAGAGCGGCCGACTGGATGACCTGGTCGGCGGCAACCCTGAGCTGAGCATCACCCTCGACCGCGTCGATCGCGAAGCCCTGGCCCTGCTGGCGCGGTTTGGCGAGGTGCTCGCGCATGACCACTCGTCGGTGCGCCTCGGCGTCGCCGATCCCGCGGTCGCGTCCGTCATCGCGGACGTTCTGCCACGCAGCGGCTACCGCGTCTTCAGCCTGGTGCCCATGCAGCAGTCGCTGGAAGACGTCTTCATGAGCCTGGTCAAGGGCGGCGAGCTATGAGCAGGACGCTGCGTATCGCGCGGCTCACGTTCAAAGAGGCGATGAGTCGCCGCCTGATCCCGGCCGGGCTCGTGGTCAGCATTCTGTTCGTGGTGCTGTTCGCGGTGGCCTACAACTTCGCCCAGGAACGCGGAACACAGGCGATCACCGGACAGCGCAGCCGGGTGCTGGTCAGCGTTGGCATGGCCAGTCTGACCCTGTCGGGGCTGTACATCGTCAATCTGCTGTCGGGGTTTGTGGCGCTGTTCCTGTCGGTCGGCTCGATCTCCGCCGATGTCGACTCGGGGACCCTCCACGCGCTGCTGGCGCGGCCGATGCGCCGCTCGCAGTTTCTGCTCGGCCGCTGGCTGGCGTACGCCACGATCATCAGTCTCTACGTCGCGCTGATGGCCAGCGCGATGATGCTGATCGCCGCGACGGTCGGCAGTTACGAGGTGCCCGATCCCGTGCGCGCGATCGGACTGATGATCATGGCCGCGCTGTTTCTGCTCACGTTGGCGATGCTCGGCAGCACGTTCTTGCCCACGCTGACCAATGGCGCCGTCGCATTCACCTTACTGGCGCTGGGCTGGCTGAGCGGGATTATCGAGACACTGGGCATCGTCCAGGAAAATGATGCGCTACTGAATCTGGGCACGAGTGTGGCGTTGATCATCCCCAGCGACGCGCTGTGGCGCAGCGCCTCTTACTTCGTCCAGTCCTCGGCCATCATCGCCGCCACCAGTACCGTGAAGGCCGCGCTGCCGATCCTGGCCAATGCTCCGCCGACACCTGGTCTGGTGATCTGGGGACTGCTCTACCCAGCCCTGCTGCTCGGCACCGCCACGTACGTGTTCTCGCGCCGCGACCTCTAAGCGCTTCCGAGCCAGCCAAGCGCCGCTGCCGCTGCTGTCGCCAGCGCGTTGACCACATCGTTGTCGACGCCTGCCAGCCCACGCACACGCTGCGTAGCCCCGCTGCACTCAGCGCACCCGCGGCGCTCGCTCAATGTGCCACACCCGCAGCAGCTATAGAGTGCCTGCACGGTCGCGCCCAGCACTGAGTCCAGCACCGATCCAAATACGCCAGTCAGCACCGCCAGGCGCACCGCCCGCCAAGAGCCACCCGCTAGCCACCACGTGCCGCCCACCAGGGCGGCGCCGCCCACACTCGCCAGCAGCCCTGCCAGCGTGACCCCGCCCGATACCCCGGGCTGCACCGGCGACCAGGTCGTGATCAGCCGCGGCCGCTGCCGCGCTAGCAGCCCGACCTCAGTCGCCCACGTGTCCGCTGCCGCCGCCGCGAGGCCGCTCACAAACCCAGCCTGAGACCCGCACGCGAGCGCCAGCGTCGCCGCACCGCCGTTGGCCAGCACCTGCGCCGCGTCGCGTCGCCCGCCCTTGGCTTGCGCGAGCCCTGTGCCTCGCCGACCTTCGCCCACCCGAGACAGCGCGCTCGACGACACGAAGAACGCCAGCAGCGTTGCCGCCCCGTGCAGCCCACCCCGGGCAAACACCACGCTCCCAACGCCAGTCGCCGCGAACGCTCCACTTAGCGAGAGCGCGCGTCGTCTGTACGCCACCAGCGCGACCAGGCCAGCCAGCACCGCCGCGCGGAGCCAAGCAATCACGGCCAGGTCGGCAATTGACCCGACTCCGCTAGCGCCACCAGCTCCGCCCGACCCCGCTCCGCGACGTCCGTAAGCTCCGGCCGTTTTGCCAGCAGTGTCGCCAGATCGTCCTCATCCAGCACCAGATAACCGCCATCGAGTCTGGCCCACACGTCCAGCTCGAGATCGACATAGCGGAGCTCGCTCTTCTCGGAGTCCAGTACAGCGGGCAATCCCACGTTGGCGTACCAGCCTTGCAAAACCCCGTCAGCGGAGCTGATCTGGAAGACGTTGTACGGCCGCTCCCAGTAGTAGAACTCGATGAAGACGTCGCCGCGGCGAAACGCGGTGTAGCCAAGCTCGACCACATCGACGTTGAACTCCGCGCGCAACACGATCCCGACCTCGTCGCAGCGCAGCACCTCGCCGTCCCAGGCGAAGACTTCGGAGCCGTCGGGCCGCAGCTTGCGCACGTGTATCGCGCTTCCCGCGGCCAGCATCACTGCGCGCGAAAGCAGCCGCGTGCGTGATCGTCCACCAGCCCCGTGGACTGCATGAACGCATAGCAGATGGTCGGTCCGACGAAGCTGAACCCGCGTTTTCTGAGAGCCTTGCTCATCGCCTGGCTCTCACGCGTCTCGGCTGGCAGCTCGCCCATGCTCGCGGGCCGACTCACGATCGGCTGACCATTCGGGACGAACGACCACACCAGTCGATCGAACGAGCCGAGCTCCCGCTGGGCCACGAGCACGTGCTGCGCGTTGCCGATCGTGGACAGGATCTTTTGTCGATTGCGAATGATGCCCCCGTCCTGAAGCAGCCGCTCGACGTCGGCCTCCCCGAACGCGGCCACTCTGTTCGGATCGAAGTCGGCGAAGGCGGCGCGGTAGCCCTCGCGCCGCCGCAGGATCGTCGACCAGCTCAAACCCGCCTGCGCGCCTTCAAGTGTGAGCAGCTCGAACAGCTGCCGATCGTCGTGCAGCGGCACGCCCCACTCCTGGTCGTGGTGGGCCAGCATGAGCGGGTCGTCGCCCACCCAGTCGCAGCGCCTCAACTCAGCCATGTCGTCCTCAGACTAGCCGAGTGACTAGCTGCATTTCTGCCCACCTGTCGGATTCGGTTTGTACGAGGTGAGCGCATGCTGTCGCCATGGACCTCAACCTCGCGGTCATCACACTGATCCTGGCGCTGACCATCGTCCTGGACGTCGCCGCCCTGCGTTGGGGTGTCGACAGCCGCTTCCGCGACGTCCGCTCTGGCCTCTAGCGCTCGGCCAAGACAGGGGCTAAGCCCCCATGAACTGACGGCCAGCCAGCCGTACGGTGATCCCATGAGCTACACCACTTCCGCCGCCATCGAAATGCTGATGCGCCAGCGCGTCGCCGACCGCCTGCACGAGGCTGAGAACGATCACCTCGCTTCGCTCGCCCGCCGCGCCGCGGCCCCCACCACCCGCCCGCTGCGCCGCGTAGTCGCCATCGCCGTCTCGTTCGCTCGGCTGCTAACCACGTTGATCTGAAACCACCTCCCTCTCCCTCTGGGAGAGGGCCGGGGTGAGGGCTGGCAAACGACCTCCCTCTCCCTCTGGGAGAGGCTTTATCAAGGGGTGAGGGCGAGGTGTGGGCCCGAGCGCAACTCCCCAGTGTGAGGGCTACGTAGAGGCCCGAGCGCGCCAGGCTCAGCCACTCCGCTCGCTGACCAGCGCATCGAAGCCCGCCTCGTCGAGAACCGCCGTGCCCAGCTTCTGCGCCTTCGTCAGCTTGGACCCGGCCTCCTCCCCCGCCACGAGATAATCGGTCTTCTTGGACACCGAGTCGCCAAGAGCGCCGCCCAGCTCCTTGATGCGCTGCTCGATCTGGCCGCGCGTGTAGTGCTCGAGCCGGCCGGTGACCACGATGGTCAGCCCCGCCAGCGGCCCGCTCGCCGTGGCCGAGTGCTCGACCATGTTTACGCCCGCCGCGACCAGCTTGTCGACCAGCCGCAGGTTCTCCGCGTCGTGCAACCACGCGAACACGCTCTCGGCGATCTTCGGTCCGATCCCCTCGACCGCGACGATCTCCTCCAGGCTCGCCTGCCGAAGCTGATCCATCGTGCCGAACGCGCGGGCCAACAGCTCAGCGTTCTGGTAGCCGACGTAACGGATGCCGAGCGAGAACAGCACCCGTGTCAGCGACCTCGACTTGCTGGCGGTGATGTTGTCGAGCACGTTCTGCGCGCTTTTGTCGCCCATGCGCTCGAGCTCGAGCAATTGCTCCTTGCGCAGCGCATACAGATCGCCGGGGTCGTACACCATGCCGGTGTGAATCAGCGTCCACGCGAGCTTGGCGCCGACCGTCTCGATGTCCATCGAGCCGCGCCCGACGAAGTGCGCCAGCAGCTCGAACCGCTGCGCGATGCATTTCGCGAAGCCACCCGTGCAGCGCGCCATGGCCTCGCCCTCCGGCCGCTGGACGGGTGAGCCGCATACCGGGCACTCACTTGGCAGTTCGTACGGCTTCGCCCACTCTGGCCGCTTGCTCAAGATCGGCCCCAGCACCTGCGGGATCACCTCGCCCGCGCGCTGCACCAGCACCGTGTCGCCGATGCGGATGTCCTTGCGACGGATGTCGTCCTCGTTGTGCAAGCTGGCCTGGCTCACCGTTACTCCGCTCACGCGGACCGGCTCGAGCTTGGCGAACGGGTTCAAGCTGCCCGTGCGGCCGACATTGATGCCGATATCGAGCAGCTGCGTCGTGGCTTGCATGGGCGGAAACTTGAACGCGATCGCCCACCGCGGCTCGCGGCCGACCGCCCCGAGCTCCCCCTGCAGGTACAGCTCGTTGATCTTCACCACCACGCCGTCGATCTCGTACGCCAGGCTTTCGCGGCGGTGCTCCCACTGCGCGCACGCTGTGGCGACGTCGTCGATCGTCTCGGCCCGAGCGTTGTTGGGGTTCGTGCGAAACCCCCACTCGCCGAAGGCCTCGAGCATCTCCCACTGGCTGCGCGGCTGCCAGCCTTCGCTTTCGCCGAGGGCGTAGATGAAGACGTCGAGTGGTCTTCTGGCGGTGATGCGCGAGTCGAGCTGCCGCACCGACCCCGCCGCGCAGTTGCGCGGATTGGCGAACAACGGCTGCCCGCTCGAAGCCCGCTCGTCGTTGATCTTCTCGAACGCCGCGCGCGACAGGTACACCTCGCCACGCACCTCGAGATACGGCGGCGGCGTGCCATTGAGGGTCAACGGCACGGTCTTGACGGTCTTCAAGTTCGCGGTGATGTCTTCGCCGCGGAAGCCGTCGCCGCGGGTCGCGCCCACGGACAGTCGGCCATGCTCGTAGCGCAGCATGATGGCCAGGCCGTCGATCTTTGGCTCGATGGTGAAGTCCTTGATGTCTCGCCCGATCAGCCGCGTCGCGCGCTCATGCCACGCTCTGAGCGCTTCGGTGGTGAAGGCGTTGCCCAGTGACAGCATCGGCACCCGGTGCTCGACCACCGCGAACTGCGCGGCGGGTCCCGCCCCGACCCGCTGCGTCGGCGAGTCAGGCGACTGCAGCTCGGGATGATCGGCCTCGATCGACCGCAGCTCCTCCATGAGCTGGTCGTACTCGGCGTCGTCGACTTCTGGATCGTCGAGCACGTAGTAGCGGTAATTGTGGTAGTTAAGTCGTTGGCGGAGCTCTTCGACGCGCGTGTGCAGCTGCGTCAAGTCCTCGACGTCGGTCATAGCGAATGCGTCGCTAATGCTACGGCGCACGCGCGTCCTTCAGTCCCCTATCGGAGCCTGCCCTTCGCTCGTGGGCAACGCCACCGCAGCCTCGGTTCGTCCCCTTGCCGCCCGCCCGCCACCGCGCCGCCAGCGCAGCTCCCTCCATCCCGTTGGCCGCTTCTTGCCGTGGCGAGGCCAGCGCAGCCTGCTTCCGTCCCGTTGGGCTGCTGCCCGCCGCGGTGACGCCTGCGCAGCTCCTTCTGTCCCTTGTCCGCGGCTGCCTGCCAGGGCATCGCCTGTGTACACCCGCTCGACGCGGCCGTCCGTAGTCAGCGCTGCTCCGCTTGAATTCTCAGCAAGCTGGCCGAGCGGAGCGATGGCCCCAGCCGCCAGGCACCCGCGCCGCGCCGCGTCGTGTACCGTGATCCATGCCGTGACCGATTCCGACTCGCCTGAGATGGATGCTGCCCCGCTGGAAGAGCTGCGCCACCGCATCGATGCCCTCGATGAGCAGATCGCGCACTTGCTGCAAGAGCGCGCCGAGCTGTCCCTGCGAGTCGGTCAGACCAAAGCGGGTGGCGAGTCGGCGCCGATCTTCGTCCCGCACCGCGAGGCCGAGGTGCTCTCGCACGTGCAGTCGGTCCGCGGTCCACTCGACGAGCCAGCGCTCGCGAGCATCTACCGCGAGATCCTGTCGACCTCGCGTGCGCTGCAGCGACCGACCCGCGTCGCGCACCTCGGCCCCGCCGCTACGTTCGGACACCAGGCAGCGCTGGCCCAGTTCGGCAGCGCCGCCCAGCTCGAGCCATGCCTGACCCACGCCGACGTCTTCACGATGGTCGAAAAAGGAGCGGTCGATTACGGCCTGGTCGCGTTCGAGAACTCCACCGAGGGTCCGGTCAACGAGGTGCTCGATCGGCTGGTCGACACGCAGCTGCAGATCTGCGCCGAAGTCACCCTGCCGATCTCACACACGCTGCTCTCGCGCGGCGATTCGCTCAAAAAGGTCAAGCGTGTCCTGTCGCATCCGCAGGCGGCCGGCCAGGCCAGGGTGTGGCTGGCCGAGCACCTGCCCGAAGCCGCGCTGCTGCCCGCGACCAGCAACGGCAAGGCCGCGGAGCTGGCCGGCCAGGACGCCACCGGCGCCGTCGCCGCGATCGCGCCCCGACTCGCCGCGGACGTCTACCGACTGAACGTGCTGGCCGAGAACATCCAGGACTTGGCCGGCAACGTCACGCGTTTCCTGGTGCTGGCCCGCGCCCCGAGCGAGGGCGCCACTGGCCACGACAAAACCGCGGTGGTCTTCAGCATCCGCGACCGCGTGGGCGCGTTGCGCGATCTGGCCGATGGCTTTGCCGCCAATGAGGTGAACCTGTCGAGCATCCAGTCGCGGCCCTCGAAGCGGCGCGCCTGGGACTACGTGTTCTTTGTCGAGCTGGACGGGCATATTTCGGAGGTGCGGGTGCGCCGCGCACTGCGCAAAGCAGAGGAGCATACGGTGTTTTTGAAGGTGCTGGGCTCGTGGCCCGTGCCCGCCGAGTAGCCCGCTCCAAACTACCGCCAATCCCCTGACCACCCCACGCCCCGACGACGTCCGTCCCCACGCCCCCGACGTCCGCACACCGCCTCGATGTCCGCACACCGCCTCGACCTCCGCGCCCCAAGGTCACCCGGCCGCCCGCCCGGAGGCTAAGCACGCCCTGCTGTTTTGCCGGCTGCCCGCCCGGAAGCTGAGCACGCCCTACTGCTCAAACCCGGCCGCCCGTTCGGCGCCTGAGCACCCCGCAGCCGCTGTCCCCGTGCTCGGGCGACGCAGCTTCCCAGCAGCCGTCCGCGCAGCGCACGTAGCCCCCGCGCGACCCCCGCAGGGACGCAACTCGACAGAACATCACCAACTTGTACCGTCAGCACACTGTCACTGACGGTACAATTCGCCGTTTCGCCATTTTGTGACACTCACCTGACGGTTCGCGTGACGCTTCAGCCCCGCGCTGTGACGGTTCGCGTGACGCTACGCCTGCAAGACTGGCGCTGTGGACACCACCCCAAGCCCCGGCGTCGCGAGCGGGCCCGACTGCCACCCCGTCGGCGGGCGCCGCCGCGGCGCCGCCGGCGCCCGCGCCCGATTCACCTTCACCACGGCCCTCCGCGCGCTCGCGGCTGTGCTCGGAATCTGCATTGGCCGAGGCGTGGGCGGAGCGGCGCTACCAGCCCGAGTGGCTGGTGGACAGTGCCGGTCGGCGGCTGAAGGTGATCTTCCCGGGCCGCCGCTGGGGCGGACCGGGGCCCGACTTTCGCGGAGCGCTGCTGGTGCTCGCCGATGGCAGCCTGCTGCGCGGCGATGTGGAGATCCACCGCCGCGCGCGCGACTGGATCGAGCACCGCCATGCCGCCGATACGGCCTACGCGAACGTGGTGCTGCACGTGGTCCAGCGCCTGGATGTACCCACGCTAAACCACGCTGGCGGGCTGGTCCCAACGGTCGAGATATCCCCCATTTCCGCCCGCGAGCCCTCGGGCCCCCGTACGCCCGCAACCTCGGACAGCCGCGCACACCAGCCGCTCATCCTGCCGTCCTCGAACGGGCACCTGCCGCGATCCGCGCCGGGCCCGCACGAACCACAGCCCGCGGGATCGCTCGGCCGTGGCCACACCACGAGGTCGCTGGAGCCGCTCGAGCCGCCGTGGCTCGCCGAGGTGCCGTGTCTGCGCGATGGCCCGTCGGTTCTGGCGGTGGTCGTGGAGGCTGGCCGTGAGCGGTTTCGGGCCAAGGCCAGCCGCTTCGAGGGCGACCTGGCGGTCGCACCGCCCGACCAGGTGCTGTGGCGCGGCATCGCCGAGGCGCTCGGCTACAGCCGCAACGTTCGGCCGTTCGGGCTGCTGGCGGACGCGGTGCCGTGGCTCGAGGCAGCCACCGTGGTCGAGGAGCGCGGCCCGGTCGGGCTGGCCGGTCTGCTGCTGGGCGCCGCCGGGCTGCGCCGCGCGACAACCATCCCCGAGGCGCACGCCTGGGTGGCGCTGCAGCGCACGCGCGGCTGGCGGCCGGCGCTGGGCAGTGGCGCGTGGGACCATCGGGCGCGGCGGGCCGCGAACGCGCCCGCGCAGCGGTGTCGCGGGCTGGCCGAGCTGGCCGCGCGCTGGGCCTCGTGGCGCACCAGCGGACCAGCCGCGCGGCGCTGGAGCAGCAGCGTGCTAGCCGAGCAGGCGCTCGAAGCGGTCGAAGGCGCCTCGCGGGCGCGGCGGCCGCGGCTGTGGCCGTTCGCGTGGGCCTCGCCGTGGATCGGTCGCGGGCGGGCGCAGGCAATCGCGATCAACGTGCTGGTGCCATTCGCTGCGGCTGCCGGTGTAGCCGAGGCCGCGGCGTTGTTCGAGCGGCTGCCGGGCGAGCCCAGCAACCGCGTGGTGCGCTACATGGCCGAGCAGCTCGGGGCGCCGGCGGTGCGCTTCCGCGGGGCGTGCCAGCAACAGGGGCTGCTGCACTTGTTCAAGCTGACGTGTGCGGCTCGTATCTGCGAACGCTGCCCGGCGCGCCGAGCTGGCGCTTGGGCCGCGCTCGACCTTGACTTTTGACCCCTACACACACAGAAGCGCGGCGTGGGTGCAACCCAACGCCGCGCCACATGAGTCGTATATGACGGCGGAGGTTCTTAGATGAAGTGGACGCGTTCTCCTTGATCGGTCGGCGAAAGGCTGCCGCCACAGCGGCCGCACACTACCCGAGCGCCCGTGACTTTCACGCTGGAGTCGGTGCGCGGGCGCAGGACCGAGCCGCCCTCCAGGGTTCCGACCGATTCACCACACAGCAGACACGACAGCTCGATCCACTTCGTTCGACGGATGCGAGCGCCGCGTTCGACGAGTTTTGTCGACATTGCCTCACACCGTACCGGCCGCCGCCAGGCCCTGCAGTCAGGCATCTCCCTACTGTCACCCGGACCTTGGTACCGGTTCGGAGGCGGAATACACGCGAGTGCAGAACGGTTGATACCCTCGGCTACTTCCACGTCGGGCGCGCTGGCACACGATCGGCCACGGCGCCCCGACTGCGCACGAAAGGAACGGCGTCTCTATGACAGCTCCTGCACCAACCTTCAGCAAGCCCGTCCGGCACACGTACTTCGTGGCCGACCTCAAGTGCTATCTGTGCGGCAGCGTGACCGGCTCGATCGAAAGTGAGCACGCCCTGACGGCCGGCGCGGGCGGTAGCCAGCCCGTGCAATTGCGCCAGCCCGGGCAAGCGACCGCCGTCCAAGTCCAGGATTGGACCCACCTGCGCTGCAGCCGCTGCGCTGGACCGCTCTTCCTCGATGACACCGACGTGATCACCCGCCGCACCGACGACTACAACTGGCTCGAGGAGCGGCCGCGGCGCGGCCGGCCGCCAAAGCGGTTGCTCGAGGAACGGCGCCTCGAACGCGAGCTGCTCGAGGCCGACTCGCAAGCGGCCTGAGGTTGACCGGCCTCTGCTAACGCGCGAGCGTCACAGGTTTCCCGTCTGCTGACGCGGGAATTCACTGACCTGCCGTCCGCTGACGCCGAAACTCGCGGCCCTCCGCTCTGCTGACGCCGGAACTCGCAGCTCTCCCCCGCTGACGCGAGATGCGAACATGGGCCCCGAGAGAGCCTAGCGGTGCCCGTTGCGGCGGCCCGCCAGCGCCTCCTGCACCAGCGAACGCATGAAAAACCCGAGATTGGCCGGCCGCTCCGCGAGCCGTCGCACCAGATACGGATACCACTCCCGGCCATACGGGACGTAGATTCGCACCCGATACCCCTGCTGGACGAGTCGGAGCTGTAGATCGCGGCGCACGCCGAACAGCATCTCGAAATCGAAGCGTTCTGGCGGGATGTTCTCGCGCCGCGCGATATCAATGGCATGCCGGATGAGCCGCTCGTCATGAGTGGCAACCGCCAGGTGATTGCCGTGCGGCAGCAAGCGCTCGAGCAGCTTGGCGTAGTTCTCGTCGACCATGGCCTTGTCGGCGAAGGCCACCCGCGACGGCTCGAGGTAGGCGCCCTTGCACAACCGCACCGGTGCCCCCATCTCGACCGCGCGTTCGACGTCGCCGGCGGTGCGGTACAGGTAGCTCTGCAGGACGATTCCGACGTTGTGGTAGCCCGCGTTCCATAGCTCGGCGTGGACGTCGAGCGTGCGCTGGGTGTACGCCGACGACTCCATGTCGATGCGGACGAACGACCCCAGCTCGCGCGCGCGATCGAGGATGCCTTTGAGGTGGGCGACACATGTGTCGCGCGCGACATCCAGGCCGAGCTGGGTGAGTTTCAGTGAGATGTTGGCGTCGGCCTCATCGTGGGCGATGGCTTCCAGGGCGTCGATATAGGCAGCCGTCGCGGCGCGCGCTTCGATGGTGTTGGTGACACTCTCGCCGAGATAGTCGAGGCTGGCCAGCAGGCCCTGCGTGTTGAGGGTCTGGGCGACGACGATGCCGTCGGCTAATTCCTCGCCAGCGACGTACCGCTGCGTGAGACCGCGCAGCAAGTCGTGCCGCATGACCAGCCGGTAGACCGGCCGTCGATTGGCCAGGTACAGCAGCGTACCTTTGAGCATCGCCTTCAGTGCGGGTAGCCGCCTGCGCTCTCCTCGTCCGCTTCCGACTCGAGCGCTTCAGGCGTCCCTGACGTTGTACGGCTTCGTGCCTGCGCTCTGCTAGCCGCCACCAGCACGCCGATCGCACACAGCAGCGCCGCGAGGCTGATCGCGAGGCCGAGTCGGATGCTGGTCGGCTCGAACCGGAAGATCACCTGGTGCTGCCCGGCCGGCACGGGCACCACGCGGAACAGCAGATCGCCGCGCACCAGGGGCTGCTCGCCGCCGTCGACGAAGGCGCGCCAACCCGGGTAGTACGTGTCGGACAGCACCAGCAACGCCGGGGTCAGCGACGTGGTCGCGACGCGCACTTCGTTGTCGGCGTAGGCCTCGATCGTGGCCGTACCCGGCCCCGCGGCGCCACCCATGGCCGTACCCGCGCCCGCCGCGCCACCCGCGGCCGTACCCGACTCCGCGCCACCAATCGCGGCCGCGCTGCCGCCCTCAACAAGCTGCGCAGTGATGTCCGGGGAGCTGTCGGCGGCGAGGATGACCTCCTGGCGTGGCTGGAACGGTCGGTGGATCATCTCGCCCAGTGTGGCCCCGATCGACGGTGACCAGCGCGCCTGGTTGACGAGGAATGCCCGTGGCAGCGCTTCGGTGTTTTCGAAGATCTGCATCTCCGCGTCGCGGTACACCGGGCGGTACTTCGTCTTGGTGCGACCAAACAGCTGCTGTGTGGATCCGTCGGTGGTCAGAATCTCGGCGCCGTAGACGGCCAGCTCACCTCGCGGCAGCACGGATTCGATGGACAGTGTCGCCGCGGCCACGGGTTCCGCGAGCGGCTTGGCCGCGAACGACAGCAGGCGTGGGGTGGAGCTGGCGCCGCCTTCGAAGACGAGCCCCGCGACCTCCACGCGCTGGTGGCGAACGAAGGGCTGCGCGCTCGGGACGTCCCAAGCCCACTCCATGGTGTCGCGACCCGCCAGAAGCTGCGTCTGCGCCACGAGCTGCCCGTCGGCATCGCGCAGGACGAGATTGGCAACGGGGGTGTCCTGGTCGATCTCGACCGCGCCCATCATCGCGCTGACCAGCCGCAGTTCACGCACCTTTGAGCCGGGCGTCAGATTGAAGGTCTCCTGTGCAGCGGCGCCGCCGGCTGGGGCGTGGAGCATCGCCTGGCCAGGCATGAAGTCGACGCCGCCGTAGCGTGGGACGACGCCGAGGCGCGCCGGGTCGACGACGTAGCGCACGTTCCACAGGTCCAGCAGGTCGTCGTCGACTTCGAGCACCCTCCCGAGGTAGTCGCGATGCCAGATGAATTGCAGCGAGCTGTAGCCGTTGGCCTCCTGCAGTCCCAACGGCGCGAGGCGGTCCGCGGACACCTGGTTCAGGATGGGCGAGGCGAGCACCCGCAGTGGTTCGGTCGATTGCGCGGCGCTGTGCTCGAGGACGCCGATCGCTCGCGGCTCGCTGGCAAGCTGAGCGAGCGACGCGCGTGGGTGTATGCCCCACGCGAAAGCCAGCAGGTCGAGGACGGTGAGGCCGACGAGCAGCGTCGGCCAACCGCGCCAGGTGCGGCGTACGGCCAGCCGCGCGACCAACAGGGTGGCGACCAGCACCACGCCGAGCAGTGCGCCGACCACGCGCGGGTTGCTGAGATCGGTCGCCCACATCAGGCCGTCATAGACATCGCTGGCGCTCAGCGGGTAGGTGTCGCGCGGCTGACTCAGGTACACCGCACCCACGGCGGCCTGGGCGGCGCCCGGCCAGAGCTGCAGCGCGATGTGTCCGCCGAGTACCACAGCCACCACACACAGCGCGCTGATCGCGGCCACCCGCGCCATCCGCCGCCCCGCGGTACGGCCGACACGGCCGTGCTGTAGGGCCGCGAGCCCATACGCGGCGAGCATCGCCACCGCCAGGATCACCACGATCGTGAAGCGCCCTGGCGCGCGCAGCCCCGACAGGCCGGGCAGCAGCCACAGCAGGTAGTGGAGGTTGATCGGGCTGTACTGTCCGAGCGAGACCAGCGTGGCGACACCGGCCAGGACGGCCCAGCCGGCCACGTCGCGGCCTCGCACGACCGCGACGGCGACCGCTGCCAGGAACAGCGGCGCCAGGCCCACATAGAGGTACGACTCCCAGTGGGTCCACAGCCCCCACTGCAAGTTTCCTGGTCCGCGGAAGATGAACGGCAGGATGAGTTGCGCCAGACCGAATGTGGTGAGCGAGTACGCGGCGGACTCCGAGTACGGGATGCCCGATCCGCGGGTCGAAAAACCGGCCAGCTCGAGCAGCGGCACGAGCTGCACCCCGGCCAGGCACAGTCCGAGCACGACGACGGGTAGGGACACTCGGGCAACCGCGAGGAGGCGTCGCAGCCACACGCGCGAGCGCGGAGCGGCGCGACCCGTGAGGGCCGGGGCGGTCCCCGCGCTTCCAGTGGCCCCTGCGCTTCCGACGGCCCCAACGCTTCCAGGGGACCCAGCACTTCCAGCGGCTCCAAGGGCTTCAGCGGCTCCAGCGTTCGCAGCGCCCCCAGGGGCCCCAACGATTCCAGTGGCGCCATCGGGTCCCGCGGAGCCGTCGGTCCCGTGAGCCACGCCGCCCACAGCCGCCACGTCCGCACCGCCGAGCGGGCCGGCCCACCAGCGGAACGCGCCGTAGGCGGCAAGCACGAGCAAGTCGATCGCCAGCATCTGCGAGTGCAGCCCCAGGCCAGCCATGCCCAGCGCCAGCCCCGCGAGCACCGTCCACTGACTGCGTCGGGGCCACGACTTCTCGCGCAAACCCAGCTCCACCAGCGCCAGCATCAGCGGTAGCCACGACGCGGTGCGCACGATGTTCTCGTGGTGAATCTGTGCCTGCAGGAAATTGCCCAGCGTGAATACCACGCCGGCGAGGACGGCCGACGTGCGCGGCAAGCCCCACACCCGGGCGAGCGCGAACATGCCAACTGCCGCCAGACACAGGTGCAGCAGCCGCAGGAACACGAACGCGCGCTCCGCCGGGAGCACCAGGAGCGCTAGCAGGGCGGGTGGATAGGACAGTCCAATCTCGCCGTCGGCGAAGATCGGGTAGCCGCCGAAGACCTGCGGCGTCCACAGCGGGAAGACCCCCTGGTGCAGCTGCTGCGCGACCCAGCGCATCAGCGGGAAATAGAAGACGGTGGTGTCCCGCTCGTAGGCGACGCTGTCGCCGAGCAGGCCATCGGCCAGCGACAGGCCCACGACGATCAGCAGGGCAGCGATGGACAGCCACGAAGCACCGAGCTCGAGCCAGCGAGCATTCGCGGTCGCCAGGGTGCGCGGCGCCCGGGCCGGGCCGCGGCGATCCCGATGTTCGGCCCTCGCGGCCGAACTCCTGTCAAACAGGCTGATCTTGAAGCGCGGCTTGCTACCTGTCGACGGGGTTGCTGCCATAACGAGCCGCGTTTCTAGATCACATCCAACTTGACGTGCACCGGGCCTGCGAGATTGTAGGCTTGACTGCCGATGGCCGATGCTGCTGGCGCCGCGACGCCGACCGATATCGAGCTGGATACTCGCGGTCGACGTCTGCGCTTCGAGTGGGGCGACGGTCGGCACAGCGACTACGACTGGGAATACTTACGCTGGCGGTGCCCGTGCGCGTTCTGCTCGGGCGAAGGCGAGTACCCGGGCGTGCTCGCCTCGAAGACCTCGATGACCCCCGACGAGATCGAGATGATCGACATCGAGCTCATCGGACGCTACGCCGTCAAGCCCACCTGGCGCGACAACCACGATACGGGCATCTTCACCTTCCGCAACTTGCGCGGGCTGGCCGAGCAGGACGCGCTCTTCACCTGACGCGGGCGTGATCTTCTTCTACGAGCTGTTGTTCGTGCTGGTGGCGGTGATCGCGGTGGTTATCGGCGAGGCATGGAATCGACTGGCGGCGTTCGTGTTCTTGCTCGCGTGGTTCGGCATCAGCAGCCTGGGCTACGCGAGTTTTGGCGCCCGACTCGCCGCCAGCGGTGGGCTGCCCGACGAAGACCGCCACTGGCACACCGACGCGCGCGACGGCTTGCGGCACCTGCGATTGCTGTTCGGGCTCGCGGCGTTGGCGGCGCTGGCGTGGCGACTGATCGCGGGCTGAGTCGGGTTCTCGGGCGCTAAAAGCCGGGTCAACGGGCTAGCAGCTCCTCGACGTCGGCCAGCGAGGGCAGGGACGGCTGCGCACCCGTGCGTGTCGTCGCTAGCGCGCCCGCGGCGCAGCCCACACGCAACGCGGCCCCGAGCCCTGCCGACCACCACTTACCGACGACGAAGCCCGCGACGAACGCATCGCCGGCGGCGGTGGTGTCCACGACCTCGACCGGCCAACTTGGCTGCGAGACGACTTCGGAGGCCGCGACCGCCAGCGCTCCGCGGGCTCCGAGCGTGATCACCACGACCTGCTCTGATGACCGACGCAGGCGCCGCGCGGCGTCCGCCTCGGTCCCCTCGGTAAGCGATGGCACGCCCAGCAGCGTGGCGGCCTCCGTTTCGTTGACCACCAGCACGTCGGCATAGCGCAGCACCGAGTCGATGTCCGAGCGAGCGGGCGCAGCGTTGAGCACGGTCCGCACGCTGGCCAGATGGGCCAGCCGGAACGCTTCCTCGAGACTGGCCAGCGGCGCCTCCAGTGGCGCGACCACGACATCAGCCTCACTGACAACGCGCTCGGGAATGTCTTCGGGCAACAGCTCCGCGTTCGCGCCGGGAGCGACCGCGATGCAGTTCTCGCCCGTGGGGTCGACTTCGATCAAAGCCGCGCCCGTGGGCTGCTCGGAGCGCAGCACCCAGCGGGTCGAAACGCCCGCTTCGCGCAGGGCGGCGGTCAGCTCGTGCCCAAAGGCATCGCGGCCGACGCGACCCACCAGCGCAACGTCGGCGCCCAGTCGAGCGGCCGCGACCGCCTGGTTGGCGCCCTTAC
>WNGE01007331.1_pt1 | contig 26740 bp, 28 predicted proteins | sample 5400651 | NCBI WGS metagenome assembly WNGE01 (sample SAMN13153370, study PRJNA577476) | soil metagenome | isolation source: 60 cm soil or saprolite under grassland replicate 2 | place: USA:California | collected 2016-06-15 | reverse complement strand
CAGCGACATCGGGTGCAGCGACAGCGTGATGACTGGCAGGATCAACGTCTTCCAGTCATCGGCGGGGCTGGCTGGCCAGCCGCCGGTCGGCACCCACGCCAGGCCGACGGCAAACATCAGTAACAGCCACAGAGCAATGACAAAATTGGGCACAGTAATGCCCAGGGTCGACACAAAGGTGACGACGTAGTCGATCCAGGTGTTCTGATGGACCGCCGACATGATGCCTGAGGTCAGGCCGATGCTGAATGCAAGCACGATGGCCAGGCCGCCCAGCAGCATGCTGGTCGGCCAGGTCCGCGCGATGAGCTCGATGACGGTTTCGGTCGGGCTCTGGAACGAGATGCCGAAGTCACCGTGCAGCGCATTCCACATGTAGCGGACGTACTGCTCGGGCAACGGTCGATCGAGCCCGTATTTGCGCAGGATATTTTCCTTGGCCGCGGGCGGCAGCGGCGCCTTCTCCTCGTCGAAGGGTCCGCCAGGGATGGAGTGCATGAGCAGGAACGCCAGCAGCGACACGATCACGAAGACCACGACGATGCCGCCGATGCGGCCAAGGAAGTAACCGAGCAAGTTTTAGGGAAGCTTTCTGCCGGCGCTGGCGGCGTCCTTGGAGATGTACACCGTGCTTACCGTCAGGTTCGCATTGGAGTAGCCGGGCCAGTGCAGCGCGGCAAAGCCGTTCTTGTCAGGCTCCAGCTCCGAGCCTTTCAGATACGGCCGGTACATGTCGCCTACGGTGCGGTGATAGATGAAGACGCCTGGCGCCTCCGTGACCAGTAGCTTCTCGGCATCCTGGAACATCTTGATGCGCGTCGCCGGATCACCTGTGAAGGCGGCGGCCTTCTTGACCTGGTTGTCGAATTCAGGATTGTTCCAGTTGTGCCGTCCACCACCGAGCCACACGCTGAGCATGTTGAACGGATCGAGGAAGTCGAACCCGTACGACACCATCCCGAACTGGACCTGCGTCGGCTTGGCGTTCAACGCATCCATGAAGGTCTTTTGCTCCTTGTTGGAGACGTCGACCTCGATGCCCAGGTTTTGCTTGATCGACGCGGCGATGGCCTGCGCCACTGCCTGCCGAACCGGAGCTTCGTTGCGCAGCCACAGGGTCACCTTCGGGAAGCCCTTGCCGTCAGGGAAGCCCGCCTCGGCCAGCAGCTTCTTGCCCGCCTCAACGTCGTAGTTCTGGATGCCTTTGAGGCCTTCGGAGTTGGCTGCCGGGAAGCCAGGCATCAGGAACGAGAACGCCGGAATGCCCTGGCTGGGTTTGATGATCTGCTTGATCAGATCGTCACGCGGCACGATGTGGCTGAACGCCTGCCGCACCTTGATGTTGTCGAATGGCGGATTCTTGGTGTCGAAGAACAGATAGTCGGTGCGGAAGTCGCCGTAGTGCGGATGCAGCTCTTTCGACAGCGCCGCAATCGGCTTGTTCTTGCCCTTGTACTTCGGGTTGGCGGTCATGATGACGCGGTCACCCTTGCGCCACTCGGTCAGCACGAATGGGCCAGAGGAGACAGACGTCTTGGCATCCGAGTTGTAGAGCCCGCCGACCGTCTCGAGCGCCTTCTTCTGCAGCCCCTGGCTGTACAGCATCATGGCCGGCAGATACGGCGCCGCTTCCTGGGTCGTGACCTGCAGCGTGTTCTTGTCGACGGCCTTGACGCCGATCGCGTCGACAGGCGCCTTGCCCGCTACCGCGTCATCCCAGCCGGCAATAACGCCGTTGAAGAACCACGAGAAGTCCCAGGCGTGCTTCGGGTCGGCCCCATAGCGGAAGGTAGCGACGTAGTCGTCCGCGGTCACTGGTGTGTCGTCTGACCACATCAGCGCGGGGTCGAGCTTGAACGTCCACACCTTGCCAGTCGGGTCGGCGCTCCACTCGGTTGCGGCGCCGGGCTGGACCTCGAAGTTCTTGTTGATGCGCACCAGCGGCTCGGTGAACATGTCGGCGTTGGCGCCGCCACGCTTGTAGACCGACTCCCAGAAGTCGAGCGTGGTGAAGTCCGCGGTGTTGTCGTACGGCGAGACCAGCACCTGCTGCGCGGCATCGGCGGCGTCAGCAGGCGCGGCGGCGGCGGCGGCAGCGGGAGCCGTGGTCGGCTTGGCCGCGGCGGCGGGTGCGGTTGTCGCGGCGGCAGCGGGCGCGGTCGTAGCGGCGGCCGCGGGAGCCGTGGTCGGCTTGGCCGCGGCGGCGGGCGCGGTCGTAGCAGCGGCCGGCGCCGGCGGTGTGGGCGCCGGCGCGGCCGGTCCGCAGGCGACCAGCCCCGCGGTAATCAAGGAAAGCAATGCGGTCTGAAGAGCGTGTCGTGTCATAACGTCCCCTCTCTGCCGCGCGTGAGTACCACTGCTGGTTCACGTTTGTCAAACCCTGTGTCGCCAAATCTGGCATCCTTGGGCCCCGGGAGGAGCAATCATGCGCGTAACAAGCGACGCGGACAGCACCAAGCCGCGCCGGCCGAGCTCATCGGAGGAGGCCGCCCACCTGCAGGTGGCCACGCCCGGCCGCCCACGCTTCCGCTGGCGAGCAGTCATCCACGCTGGCCAGAAGCTCGACCCTTCGCGCGGGATCCAGCCCGTTGCATGGCACCTGGCCGAGTGCGACGATCCGTGGCGCAACGAAGCTCATTGCGAGATCGGACGCCATCTGCTCGCCACTGACGGAAACCCTGATGGCCACTGCTACGTCGGCGGCACTTGCCAACGCTGTCCTGAGGCTTCCTAGCGCCGTCAGCGGCGGATGGGACAGCATCCGCACGCGGCTGGTGGCTCGCCGTGGTGGCGACGCTGCCGCTCCTGATACTGGTCGCGATTCTGGCCGGTCAGGATCTCGCGTCCGCGCGACAGGACGCGCAGACCGAAGCGCTGCGCGTGGCGCAACTGCAGGCGAACCTGGTCGACGAACACCTCGAAGGAGTCGACACCATGTTGCGCGGGCTCACCGCAGCCATCGCCGCGCGGCCGATAGGCTGCCACGTCTCGAACGGCGCGATCTGCCGACCGGCTCGACGATGATGGTCCTCGACGACAGCGGCCGCGTCCTCGCGCATTCGCCAGACTACGAGCTGTGGCTCGGCCGAGACTTGAGCGACCAGTCGTTCGTGCGTGATGCGCTGCGCCGCCACCAGGGCAGCGAGGAGCTGATCAGCGCCGACGGCGTCAGTCGGCTGTCGGCCTACACTACCGCGACCCGCGCGCCCTGGCTGGTCAGGTCGCGGCCAGCGCGCACCAGCACCTGCAGACGTTCGCCGACTACCACGCGCCCGCCTCGCCAGCCGGGCGTGAGTCCCTCCAGCGCACAGTGGAGCTGGTGCAGCGCACGGTGCGCGAAGCCCGGCGCTTGATCGCGGGGCTGCGGCCGACGGCTCTGGACGACTTCGGCCTGGGCACGGCGATTCGTCTCGAAGTCGAGGTGCTGCGTGGCGAGGGCTGGCAGATCTCGTACGACGAGGACCTGGGTGAGCAGCGGCTACCGTCTACCCTGGAAACCGCGTTGTTCCGCGTGACTCAGGAGGCATTGACGAACATCCGCAAACATGCTGGCCGCACACCCGTCGCGGTGAGGCTCGACCAGCACGACAACACGGTGCGCGCGAGTAATCATTGCTGACGATCACGAGCTGGCGCGGCTCGGGCTGCGCACCATGCTCATCCCAGAGCCAGATCTGGAGGTCGTGGGCGAGGCGACGACTGGCCGCGAGGCCGTGGAGCTGTCGCAGGAGCTCCGACCGGACCTGGTGTTGATGGACATTCGGATGCCGGACCTGGACGGGCCCGTGGCTACGCGCGCTATTAAACAGGTACATCCACGCACTTCGATCTTGATCGTCACGCTGTCTGAGGACCCGGACTACTTGCTGGAGGCGCTACGGGTGGGGGCCGCTGGCTACGTCTTGAAGGACGCCAGTCGGCGCGAGGTGGTGACGGCGGTGCGGCAGGTGCTGAGCGGTGAATCGCCGCTCGACCCGAAGCTGAGCGCGCAGCTGATTCGGCGGTTGGCCAACCAGTCTGCGCGGGAGCCTGCCTCACACAGTGATGAGCTGACGCATCGCGAGCTCGATGTTTTGCGGCTGGTCGCGGAAGGCAAGACGAACGCCGAGATCGCGGGCTTGCTGTTCATCAGTGTGGGCACCGTGAAGGTGCACGTGGAGCGGATCATCGACAAGCTCGGCGTTTCGGACCGCACGCAAGCGGCCGTGCGGTCGGTTGAGCTGGGCTATATCAACTCGCCGTCTGCGCCCCGACGCGGCGGTAGACGAGCTGGCGCTCCGCCTCGACGGTTTCATACCAGCGCACGACCAGGCCCGCTGATCGGAGCTCGTCCAGGATTCTTGTGATGGTTTCCAGGTCCATGTCTGCGCTGGTAAGTCGGTGGCGCAGCTGCTTGGTGGAGAGCAGTTCGGTCTCTGACAGCGCCAGGCCACCACGAGGATGCCCGCGAACACGAACAACAGCGGCGCATAGCGCATGAATGCCAGCAGCAGGTCATTGGTGCCCGGGTTCAAGCCCACGCGCCGGCGATATTAACCTCTGCGTCGCTTTCAGTTCACATGCGCCTTGGAACGGCGCTCCGCGGCGAGGGCGGTAGTCTTCTCACGTTCTTTGGCACGCCCTTCGGGCGAGGGAGGGCTCCGCCCCCCCTTCACCCCCCGCGGGTAGACCGCCCACGTCTCAAACCGGGTCTGTGGCGCTGCCGCGCCATCTGCCGATGCCGAACACGCTTGAGAAAAACTGCGTGGTTGAAACACGGGCATTGGGCGCGGCAGCGCCAGCCCACGGTTAACCTTGTTGCGGTCTACCGGCGGGGGGTAAAGGGGGGCGGAGCCCGCCCTCGCCCGCAGGGCGCAGAAGCGTCCTCTCGCCACGCGGCGCATGCGCCGTCCTTAAGCACCAACGCTACTTGGCGCGCTAGCGGATGGCGCGGCAGCGCCACCGTCACGCTTTACCCCCGTTGCCTCCCGAACGCGGGGGTGAAGGGGGGCGGAGCCCACCGCGGCGGCATAGGCCAGATGGCCGAATGACCTAGGCAGCCATCTGGCTATTACAAGTTTGGCCAGGTAGCAGACGCAGCACAGTTCAGCGGCGGCTTTACATGTGGCTAGACGCCTGAGGAGAGGGAGGGACCGCTATGTATCGCACCCCGGATGGACAGCAGGTCTTCGTCGTCGACAGCCACGTGCACTTCTGGGACGGCAGTCCAGCCAACCAGAAGAACCGCTATGCCGAGGGCTGGGTCGAGTGTTTCTACAACTACCACAAGAACCTCAGCCCGGCTGACTACGTGTGGCCGCTCGAGCAGTATCAGCGCTACTCCGAGCAACAGATGATGAAAGACCTGTTCGAAGAAGGCTATGTCGACGTCGCCATCTTCCCAGCCGACGTATCTGAAGGACTTCTTCATGAACGGCTGGAACACCACCGAACAGGACGCCGTCCTCAAGAACAAATACCCCGACAAGTTCATCCTCAACGGCGCCTGGGACCCGCGCGACAGAGACAAGGGACTCAAGCAGCTCGGAGGAAGACGCCAAGCGCTTCAACCTGAAGGGCGTCAAGCTCTACACCGCCGAGTGGAAGGGCGATTCCCGCGGGTACAAGCTGGGCGACAAAGAAACGCTCAAGTATCTCGACAAGTACGTCGAGCTCGGCATCGTCAACATTCACATTCACAAGGGCCCGACCATCTGGCCCTTCAACCGCGATGCCTTTGACGTCGCCGACGTCGACGAAGTCGCCACGCTGTACCGCGACGCCGGGCTGCGCTTCATCGTCGAGCACTGCGGCATCCCGCGCATCGAGGACTTCTGCTGGATCGCGGCGCAGGAGCCGAATGTCTAGGGCGGCCTCGCAGTGGTCATGCCGTTCATCCACGCCAGCCCGCGCTACTTCGCCGAGGTCATGGCCGAGCTGACGTGGTGGCTCGGACCCGACCGGCTGCTGTTCTCATCGGATTACGCGCTGTGGAGTCCGAAGTGGATCGTCGACAAGTTCATGGCGTTCGACTTTCCCCGAGGACATCAAGCAGTCGCGCGGGCTCAGCCTCAGCCTCGAGGATAAGAGGAAGATCTTGGGCCTCAACGCGGCCAAGCTGTACGACCTGCCGGTGCCGTCCGAGGCGGGCTTCCAGGTCGCCGTCACCGCATGATCGACGGCGTCCTCACGGCCCTGCGCCGCGTGTACGACCCGGAGCTGGACGAATCCCTGGTGGATCTCGGTTCATCGACCAGCTGGACGTGCGCGGCGATGCTGTTGAGCTGGTGCTGCGCCTGCCAACGTTCTGGTGCGCGCCGAACTTCGCGTATCTCATGGCATCCGATGCCCGCAAAGCGGTGCTGCAGGTGCCGGGCGTCCACGAGGTGCGCGTAACGCTGCGCGATCACATGTACTCCGACGAGATCAGCAGCGGCAAGCCATTCGCGGAAGCGTTCGGCGATCAGGCGGAGAGCGACGACATGGCGGAGCTGCGGCAGCTATTCAACCGCAAGGCGTTCGGCATGCGGCAGGAGCAGCTGGTGCGGTTCCTCCAGGAGGTCGGCCCTCCGCGCAGGAGATCGTCGCGCCGGAGGTTGACAGCGTGCTCCCACGAGGCGCCAAGCCGCTGGCGGAGCAGTACCAGCAGCGGCGCGCAAGGCTGGGCATCTCGGGCACCACGCTCGTGACGGATGCCGACGGCCGTGCTATCGCCGCCGAGCACCTCGACGAGTATCTGCGCGAAACGCGGCGCCAGCGCATCAGCATGACCTTCAACGCGCTGATGTGTAAGGGGCTACTGGAAACGCGCTACGAGCTAGCGACAATAAAGGAGGCACGGCAGTGAAAGCCGTTCGGCTCTTCGAGTTCGATCAGCCGCCCAGGCTCGTCGACGTTGCCGAGCCAAAAATCACTGGTCCGCTCGACGTTATCGTGCGCGTGGCCGGCGCAGGCGTGTGTCGGACCGACTTGCACCTGGTGGAGGGTGTCTTCAAGGCCGGTATGGCCAGCAAGATGCCGTTCACACTCTCGGTGAATACAACATCGTCGGCAATATCGTCGGCACCTACAGCGACCTGGCCGAGCTCATGGAGCTGAATCGACAGGCTCTGGTGAAGATCACCGCAGCAGGTCGACCGTGCCGATGGTCAACGTGCCGCCGTAGCCAATCTGGGAGTAGGTGCCACCGCGGCGCAGCATCTTGATCGAGCAGGTGCAGTACATCTCCCGCGTCTTCGAGCGGCGACAGCGCGGCAGCAGTTGTGCGGGCGATAGCGCCTTGAGGATCTGGACGCCGAAGTGCCCCAGACCGCCGACGCCGAGCACCACGACGTTCGTGCCTGGGATGATCCTCGATAGCTGCTTCTTGACCGCGTGGTACGCGGTGATGCCCGCGTCGGCAAACGGCGCCAGCGACGCCGGGTCGGTACCGGGCGCGAGCTTGATCACCGCGCGCACATTGGTCTTCAGCCGCTTCATCCTGAGCGGAATACGCTTCATCCTGAGCGGAGCGAAGGATCTACGCTAGATCCTTCGGCTCGCAGGCTCGCCTCAGGATGAAGCAATGCCCTCCCCGCAATGCCCTCCCCGCACCTTGACTCGGCGTTCTGCCCTCATGGCGCTCGGCGGTGCTCTCGCCTGCGCTGGCCTGCCAACGTACGCGCGAGCCGACGAGCCGGCGGCAGAAAACGTGTGGGCGGCCATCAGCGGCCCCATCAACGAAGCCGTCGCGGACCTGCCGCCACGCGTCTACGTGCCGCACGAATCCGGCGGCGACATCGCGGTCATCGACCCCGAAACGCGCACGATCGTGGATCGGTTTCCGATCGGACGGGTGCCGCACCACGTGACGCCGTCGTGGGACATGAGCAGCCTGTACGTGAACGTGATGGGCGCCAGCCGCATGGTGCGCATCGATCCGCGCATCGGCCGACCCGTGCAGTCCATCGCGGTGGCGGCGCCATACAACCTGTACTTCACGCTCGATGGCAGTCTGGCCATCGTCGCCGCCGAGCCATTCAACCGGCTCGACTTCTACGATGCCTGGACCTGGCAGCCGGTGGCGCGATTGGCGATCCCAGCGTCGGGCGTCGACCATCTCGATCTGTCTGCCGACGGCTCGTATCTACTGGTGAGTGGCGAGTTTGGCGGACAGCTGGTCAAAGTCGACCTGCAGCGCCTGGCGGTGGCGGGCGTGCTGCGGCTGGGCGGGCTGCCGATCGACGTCAAGCTGGCACCCTACGGTGACCTGTTCTATGTCGCCAACCAGGGCCGCCACGGCGTCTCCATCGTGGAGCCAACCTCACTCCGCGAGGTGGGGTTCCTGGCCACGGGCCGTGGCGCCCACGGTCTGGCCATCAGCCGTGACACAAAGCTGCTGTACGTGAGCAATCGCCTGGCTGGCACGATCTCGGTGATCGAGTTCGCCAGCGCCGGCATCCTCGACACCTGGTTTGTCGGCGGTAGCCCGGACATGCTGCAGGTCTCACCCGACGGTACCGAGCTGTGGGCGTCGGGTCGCTCGCATGGCGTGGTGTACGTGGTCGATACGAGAAGCGGCGAACCGTTGGATCGCATTCGCACCGGCGCGGCGCCGCACGGGCTGACGTATTTTCCCCAGCCGGGGCGCTTTAGCCTCGGCCACAACGGCGTATACCGCTAAGGCTCACGCAAAGCTACAAACGGGAGCGCGGCACAAGTACCGTTGATCCCGGTGTCTCTGGAAGTCGCGGACGCGGCCGCCCTGCCCTGGCCGGACGGCGGCGTCGACCTGATCGTCACCTCCCCGCCGTACGGGATCGGCGTCGCGTACCTCGACGGTGGCGATGTTCCACCCGCGGACTACTGGTCGCACGCGGCGCGGTGGGCGCAGGAGATGCGTCGAGTGGTGCGGCCAGATGGCGGACGGCTGGCGCTGAACATCGCGCTCGACACGACCTGGAGCACCACCTTTTACGTGGAGTGGATCAAGCTGCTGATCGAGGCCGGCTGGACGATCAGGCACAACATCACGTGGAACGAGTCGAACATTAGCCGCCGCACCGCGTGGGGCTCGTGGCTGCTGCCCTCCGCGCCGCATGTGCTCAACCCGACCGAGATGATCGTGCTGTGCCACACCGGCGACTACCGCCGCCCAGCGTGCGGCCGAAGCGGCGACATCCTACCGGCTGAGCAGCGCGATTGGAGCCTGGCGATGTGGTCGTTCGCGGGCGCCAACGCGCGGCTGATCGGCCATCCGGCGCCGTTCCCCGAGGAGCTGCCGCGCCGTCTGATCAAGCTGTACAGCTACCCCGGCGACGTGGTCGCCGATCCCTTCGTCGGCTCCGGCACCACGTGCGTCGTCGCCACGCGCCTCAACCGCCAATCGCTCGGGGTCGATCGCTCACCCACCTACATCGCGCTGGCGCGCCAGCGCCTGGCGACCGCGCTCGAAGACGTCCCGCTTGCGCAGCCCACGCGGATTCCAGCGGGTGTCGCGGGATGCACCGCGTAGCATTAGCTCGAATGCCGACCGAGCATGCGATTGCCTTCGCCGTAAACGGACACGCTCAACACCGCACGGTACCCAGCCACCGTCGCTTGATCGACTTGCTGCGCGACGACCTGCAACTGACGGGCACAAAGGAGGGCTGCAGCGTCGGTGTGTGCGGCGCGTGCAGCGTGCTCGTCGACGGCCACCTCATGTCAGCGTGTCTGGTGCCGGCGGTCGCAGTCGACGGCTCGAGCGTGATCACCATCGAGGGCCTGGCGCCCGACGACGATCACCTGTCGTCGGTGCAAGACGCCTTCATCCGACACGGCGGCTTCCAGTGCGGCATTTGCACGCCCGGGCAGATCATCGCCGCTACCGCGCTGCTAAACGAGAACCCGCGACCGAGCTCCGAACAGGTGCGCGAGTGGATGATGGGCAACCTGTGCCGCTGCACGGGCTACTACAAGATCGTCGAAAGCGTCCTGGCCGCTGCCGAGCACGGCGCCGCGCCCGTGCCGCGCGAAGCTATCGGCATCACACTGGTCGAATGAGGGCGTTCGAGCTACACCACGCGGAGAACCTCGAGCACACGCTCTCCCTTCTCACCCAGTACGAAGACGCGCATCTGATGGCCGGCGGCACCTCGCTCGTGCTGCTGATGAACCTGGGACTCGTGGAGCCCACCAACGTCATCCTGCTGCAACGTGTCGCCGAATTGCGCGGCATCTCCCGCACGCCTGACGGCGGCCTCGAGCTCAAGGCGCTGACGACACACCGGCAGGCGGAGCTGTCGCCCGAAGTGCATGCCTACTGCCCAGCATTGAGCGAAACGTTCAGACACGTGGCGACCGTGCGCATCCGCAACCAGGCGACCGTCGGTGGCAATCTGGCGCACGCCGACCCGGCGCAGGATCCGCCGCCGATGCTGATCGCCCTGGGTGCAGAAGTCGTCCTCACGTCTCGCACGGGCGCACGAAGAATGCCTCTCGAAGACCTCTTCCAGGGCTACCTCACCACGGCCCTTCAGCCGGACGAGGTGCTCACGGGCGTGCAGCTGCCGCCGCTACCAGCGGGTACGCGAGCCACCTACGAGAAGTTTTTGCCGCGCACGCGGGATGACTATGCCACGGTGTCGGTCGCGGCGGCGCTGCACATGCAGGATGGACGGTGTGCGGACGTCCGCATCGCGCTGGGTGGCGCCGCCGGCGTCCCGCTGCGGCTGCGCACCGTGGAGGACGCGTTGCGCGGCGAGGAGCTTACCGAAGCGCGGATCAAAGAGGCGGCGGCGATGGTGCCGGATCTGGTCGATCCGCCCGACGATGCGCGCGGTAGCGCCGAGTACAAGCGCAGAATGGCGCGCGTGTGGACCGAGCGCGCCCTACGGAGATGTCAGGGAGCCGCATGATCTTTACCGAGCCTGAGTATCGGGTTGAGGGACCACTGAAAGTAACTGGCGCCGCCCAGTACACGGCCGATGTGGCGATGCCGGGCATGCTGTGGTTGGCCTACACACGCAGTACGCACGCGCACGCGCTGCTAAAGGGGGTGGAGACGCGGGCTGCGCAGGCGGTTCCGGGCGTCCACGCGGTGCTGACGGGCGCGGACACCGGCAACGTGCGCCTCGGGCGGCGGCTGCTCGACTGGCCGATCCTGGCCACGGATCGCGTGCGGATGGTGGGCGACCGCGTAGCGGCGGTGGCGGCGGAAACCCGAGAGGCCGCGGAGGCCGCAGCGCGGCTGGTCGAGATCGAATACGAGGATCTGCCCGGCGTCTTCGACATCGAATCGGCGCTTGCCGACGGCGCGCCGATTCTCCACCCGGACATCAATTCGTACCAGTTCCTCGGCGCGAAGCGCCCGAACACGCCGCATCCCAACGTCCACGGCTACGCCCTGATCGAGAAGAGCGAGACCGGCGAGCAGATCGAGAACGTCTTCGCCCGAGCCGAGCACGTTTTCGAGCACACCTTCCGCACCGCGCGCGAGTTTCAGGGCTTCCTCGAGCCGCGCGCATGCGTGGTGTGGATCGACGATCGCGAGCGACTGCGCATCGTCTGCACCAACAAGTCGCCGGCCGCGCTGCGGCAGCAGCTGGCGGCCGCGCTCGGGTTACCGGAGTCGCAGATCGTGATCGACGTCACGTTCATCGGCGGCGACTTCGGCGGTAAGGGGCTCTCGATCGACGAGTACGTGTGCTACTTCCTGGCCCGCGCGACCGGTCGTCCCATCAAAGCGGTCATGCAATACGTCGACGAGCTGCAGGCAAGCAATTCGCGCCATGCGACGGTGCTGCGCTTGAAGACGGCGGTCGACGGCGCTGGAAAATTCCTGGCGCACGAGTCCGACGTGCTGATCGACGGCGGCGCCTACGCCGCGGGCAAGGTCGGCCCGACCCTGGTGGTGCCCGCGCACAACACGCTTTCGGGCTACCACGTGCCGGTGACGCGGCTCGCCGCGCGAGCGGTCTACACCAACACCATCCCGGGCGGCTCCATGCGAGCGCCGGGCGATCCGCAGTCGATGTTCGCCAGCGAAAGCCACGTCGACATGATCGCCCGCGAGCTGGGCATCGACGCGATCGAGCTGCGGCGGCGCAACGCCCTGCACGATGACGATCCGAGTGTCACGGGCGAGCGCGTGCATCGGTCACGCGCGGTCGAGGTGCTGGATGCGCTGGAGCGCGAATCGGACTGGCATTCGCCCCTGCCGGCGGGGCGCGGGCGGGGGGTCGCGCTGGGCGTGCGCCACATCGGCGCGGGCAACGCCTCGGTGATCTTCCGCCTCGCAACCGGCGGCGAGGTCAACGTGCTCACGGGCGTGGCCGACCAGGGTGGCGGAGCGTATACGGTGCTGCGACGAGTCGCGGCTGAGGTGCTGTCAGTGGATCCGCGGCGTGTCACGATCACGCACTGCGACACGTCAGGCGCGGCGCCCGACCCGGGCGTGGGCGGGCAGCGGGTCACGCATGTGCTGGGCCGCGCCGCCCAGGCGGGCGCGACCGAGATGAAGCAGCGGCTGGAAGACCTGGCGGCCGAGGCGATGGGCTGGCCTGCCGGGCGGGTCCGCCTGGAGAGCGATCGTTTCGTCCACGCCGACGGCAGCGCCTCGTTCGAGGAAGTCGCCGCCCAGATCGAGCGCGGCGCGCCAGTGGAGGTGCTTGGTGAGTACGAAGGCACGCACAAGCCGGGCGAACCTGGCGAGTACGAGTTCGCCGGCTATGTGGTGGACGCCTCGGTGGATCGCGAGACTGGCGCGGTCACCGTGCATGACGTGCTGTTGGTGGCTGATGTCGGCACGATCATCAATCCGCTCGCCCACCAGGGCCAGCTGGAGGGTGGGCTGATGTTCGGCATCGGCGCCGCGCTCATGGAGGAGCTGACCATACAGGATGGCCAGGTCACCACCGTCACGCTCGGCGACTACAAGCTGCCGTGCGCCATGGATACCCCGCCGTTCCGCACCGTCCTATTGCACGATCCGAACGGACCGGGCCCGCTCGGCGCTAAAGCGGCTGGTGAGCTCACGAACACCAGCGTGGCGCCGGCGGTGGCCAACGCCGTCTCTGCCGCCAGCGGCGCGCGCGTGCTGCACATGCCGCTGACGGCCGAACGGGTGCTGAACGCCCTCCCCTCGCCCTCTGAGAGAGGGTTTTATCCAGGGGGTGAGGGCTAGCGTTCCTGCTGAGAGCCCGCCCTCACCCAAAGGGAGAGGGTGGCCCTCACGCAATTCCCATTTACGCAGTCGCCAGCTGGCGCTTGATCTCGGCCTCGAGCTGGTCGAGGAGGATGCCCGAGCCGTGCTCGCGTGAGCCCAGATCGTCGTAGCCGTCCAGGAACGCGTCCTGCTCGGTCATGACCAGGCGCGTCTTGTTGCCTTCGGCCTTGAACTCAAAAGTTGCCAGCGACACGGAGATCATCGCCTCGTCCATCCACATGTCATAGGTGATGACGATACGCTCGTTGTCGACGATGTCCTGGTGGACCGCTTCGTACTTGTGCACGGGCCCGCCGGCCGGTCCACCGACGCTCGTCTCGCGTCCGCCGACGCGGAAATCCAGCTCGTGCTTGTCGGGTCCCCACTCTTCGGGGCCGCCGAACCAGCGCTTCTTGATCGTCGGATCGCTGAATGCCTTGAACACGCGTGGTGGCGCGGCATCGAAGCGGCGCTCCAGCGTGAAACTGCCGTGGGTGACGGATCGCGGCTTGACGGTCTGCTGGGTCATGTCGGGCTCCCTTCGTCTTGCTCGTCTTGTTCGGCGAGGATTTGCTCGAGGCGGTCGAATTTGCGTTCCCAGGTCGTGCGCCGTTCCGCGAGCCAGCGCTCGGCAGTGCGCAGCGCGGCGGGCTCGATGGTGCAGGTGCGCACACGACCAATCTTTTTGGAGCGGATGAGGCCACTGGCCTCAAGCACCTGCAGGTGCTGGACGACCGCGGGCAAGGTGAGCGTAAGCGGCCTGGCCAGTTCGCTGACTGACGCTGGTCCGCGGGTGAGCCGCTCTACCATGTGCCGCCGCGCAGGGTCGGCCAACGCGTGGAAGACGCGATCGAGCGGCGGCGCCGCCGAGACCACCATTAGTTAAGCGACTTGTAAAGTATCAGGCGATTCGTGCGCCTGTCAAGGTGGCGCGCTTGAGTACGCTTGCATCCGTATGGACTTCGTGAGCAATGAGGAGATCATTCGCGAGTCGCGGCGGCGGTTGAACCAGGGCGCCTGGGACTACCTCTGCGGCGGCTCCGAATCGGAAACCACGCTGCGCCGCAATCGCCGCGCCTTCGATCGGATCGCCTTCCGACCACGCATCCTGGTCGACGTCTCGAATGTCGATCCGTCGACCACGTTCCTCGGCCAGAAGCTGCGCATCCCGGCCATCCTGGCGCCCATCGGCTCACTCCAGGTCTTCGATCCCGAGGGCGCGCTGGCCGTGACGCGTGCCGCGACCGAGTACGGGATCATGCACTGCGTCAGCTCGGTGACCTTGCCGTCGCTGGAGGAAACCGCCGCCGCGACGCCCACGCCCAAGATCTTCCAGCTGTACGTGACGGGCGATGAGAAGTGGACCGCCGACATCATCAAGCGCGTCCGCGACGCGGACTACGCGGGTTTTGCGCTGACCGTCGACGTGGCGCACTACAGCCGCCGCGAGCGGCCGATGATGACCCGTCAATTGCCTCCCACGCAGCGCAGCCGCACGCTCGAGTCGCGTCGCTACCAGGCGGCGTTGACGTGGGACACCATGGACGCAATCAAGGAGATGGCCGGGATCGTGCTGGACGGCGGTGTGCAACGCGGCACGGACATTCTGAAGGCCGTCGCGATGGGCGCCGACGTCGTGGCGCTAGGCCGATTGCAGGCATGGGGCCTGTCGGCGGGGTCCACGGCGGGCCTGGTGCGGATGCTGGAGATCCTCGAGGACGAGCTGCGCTCGGCGATGGGGTTGTGCGGGCTCACCAGTATGTCGCAGGTCAGTGGCAAGTATGTGCGCGAAGCCGAGCCGGTCACGGACGCGCACGAAATGAGCAGTTGGGTCAACATGCCCGTGGCGCGCATCATCTAGTGGCTGGGGCTGGCGGGTCCGTGGCTCGGCCGGCTGGACCCCCGGAGTCGCCGCGCCAGGAGACGCGGGTCCAGGTGGGCTTGGGGCCCGATTGCTGGGCCTCATAGAACCAGATCGCCTTCTGCAGCGCCTCGGCGTAATTGAAGGCCGGCGCCGCCTGGACGTGGAGGCCGCTCGAGGGGATCCCGAGCAGCCCGAGCGTGGTGATCAGAGAGAGCGCTCTCAGGAAAGCGTCGCGGTCATGGACGCCGGTCGCGAACTAGCGGCGCACCACCCATCGCACTCGACCCATGGGAGCGCTCCCATAATTCGACGGTAAGATTAGCACCGCCGATGCTGTCAATGAAAACCAGGTTATATTTCGCCGGCTTTTAGCAGTACATTTGTAACTAACTTTGTCTCTAACTTTTTAAGGGCGGTGCTAACTCCGCGCGAGTGCGAGTTCGTGCCCCTCGATCGACTCCTGGGGCGCGGTCGGCGGCGTACCGCGGCGCGGCAGTTACTTCTGGCTAGCGAGTGCGTCCTGGAGCTCTTTGCGCATCGTCTCGCCGCCGTTGGTCTGCCAGTCCTTGACCAGCTGGTCGTACTCGGCAAAGGGTCGGCGACCGACGATGATGTCCCGCACGCCGTCGAAGAAGGTCTGGCGCAGCACCACCCCCTGGCGCACCGCGGTCGGCGAGACCAGTCCCACGGTCGGGTCCGACACGCCGATTGGCACCAGGAGTTTCTCGGCTTCCACCAGCGTCTGGGTGTAGTTGGGGATGTCTGGCAGATACAGCACCGAGTGGCGCTGCGCGATGTACTTGAACGGCAGGTAGTTGGCGTCCGGATTGCCGCGCTCGGTGAGCACGGGGTTGCCCTTATCGTCGAGTGTGTAGTCGGGCCCCGCCACGCCGTACGACAGCAACAGGTCTTCGGCCGAACCGAACGGGGCGGCCAGCCAGTTCAGAACCCGCAGCATTTCCTTCACGCGATCGGGACTACCTTTCTTGATGGCAGTAGCTCCGAGATGCGCGGCGTTGAAGAAGTGCTGCGGCTTACCACCGTCGCGCGCCGCGAACGGCGGCACCATGTACACCTCGAAGGGCGTGGGCGCCTGGCGCGCCCGCCGCCACGGATCGCTCCACGCCGTGGCGAAGCCGTCCAGCCACAGCGTCCAGCGGCCGCCCGCGAAGTCGGTTCGCGCGTTGGGCCCGCTGGTGTACTGCATCGTGTTGGGGTGGTACACGCCAGCCGCGAACAGGTCCTTGATAAAGGACACCGTTTCCTTGAGCTCGGGTGTCTCGAAGTCGCGCACCAGCTTGCCCGACGACTCGAGCCGCCACATGTTGGGCGCGCCGAACAGTGCCGAGAACCACAGCACGTTGAAGCCATCGCCCGAGGCAGACGCCCCGGCGCTGGCGATGGCGTAGCGGCCTGCCTGCGGCTTGGTCAGCGTGACCATCATTCGTTTGAGGTCGTCGGCGTTCTTGGGGTGGGTGTCCGGGCCGATGTCCGTATTCCAGTGCGTCAGGTTCTTGAGCAGGACGAAGCCCTCGGAATAGAGCGGCTTCGGCACCATCTGAATGTGGCCGTTGTAAACGCTGCCCGAGTTCTTCCACGCTCGCGTGGGCAGCGCTGCCAGGTTGGGGTAGTCCTTCACTGCGTCGCCGGCCAGGTACGGCGTGAGATCGGCAGCTTGCGCCTCGAGGAACTGCGGTACGCCGGCGACCGTGGTAATCGCCGTTTGCAAGTTGTAATAGAAGAACAGCAGGTCGGGCAGATCGTTGCCCGCCATGACCGTCGCCAGTTTGGCCGGGTAATCGCCGGGCGCGACGATGTTCATTTTGAAGTCGACGTTGAGCTGTTTGTTGATCTCCTGCCACGCGGGGTTGTTCTCGAACGGGGTCGGCGGCGGGAAGAGGCCAATCGTCATCGAGGTAACGGTGCCGCCCGTACCGGGCGCTTCGGCGGGCAACGCCTTCGCCGGGTTCTTCGGGAAGTTGACGTAGCCGTCGAGGTAGGGATCGCCCGGCGATGGGAAGTCCGGTTTGGGCTTGTTGGGGAACGGAATGAACGTCGGCATCAAGCTGCCGCTGGCTGCGGCTCTTGGCGAGGCTGTTCCGCCGCTGGGCGGCGCGGCCGGCATGCTGGGCGCGGGTGCGCACGCTTCGAGCAGCAGCGGCAGACCGATCGCCCCGACAGCGACGCCTCGGCCCGTGCGCTCGATGAACTGGCGGCGACTCAATGCCCTGGCAGTGCGCTCCGCCGGCATGCCAACCCCCTCCCGCGTAAATCGCGGCTAAACATATCATGGGCTGGCTATGCGACAGGTCACCTGCGCGTGCGGGCAGTCTTTCACCGCCGCTGATGATGAGGAGTTGTTCCGGTTGGCGCGCGCGCATGCCGACCAGGTGCATCCAGAAATGCGCATGACCGACGAGCAGATCCGCCAGCTCGTCGCTGCCGCGGGGCGTGAATCAGCCTAGCTGGACCGTCGAGCTCCTCCCGATCTTCATCGATCCCGCGGGTGGTATCCGCTGGCTCGCGCCCAGCGGCGGCGGCTCGTGGCGAGCCGACAGCCGAGCGGGTATCTCGCCCCACGATCTGGTGCTCGACTCCCTACGCGTGTTCGGCATCGGCCCCTTCGTCGCGCATTCAACTTCGTGGCGCTTCGAGTCCACGCTGATCCTCACCTATCTGATCCTGCTGCCCACGTTGCACGCCGCGCCGCCAGCTGGCTTCGAGGTCCAGCATGCGGCTCGGGAGTTGCTGGCTCGGGGTGACCTCGCGGCGCCACCACCGGAGATCGGGATCGCCCAGGTGCTCGAGCACGCACTGCGTCACCTGGCCTGGCTGGCTGGCGATGACCCGGCCATTCGCGGGCTGCTGGGCCCAAGCTGGCTTGCGGCACTCTCGGTGTACCGACCCGAGCCCTTCCGCTCCATCCAGGAGACATTCGCCATAACCTGAGCACAGTGGAGTGGCAGGTCGCGAAGGTCGGCGTCACGGTCGGCGGCACACGCTTCGAGGAGCACCTGCCCGTGCCCGAAGGACCCGCCCGACCGAAGGACCTGGTCCGCACCGCGCAGGTCCTCGCGGAATCCGTCGTGGCACAAGCCGTGGCGAACAGCACGGAGCCGATCTCCTGCCGCAAGGGCTGCGGCGCGTGCTGTCGCCAGGTCGTGCCGATCTCGCAGCCCGAAGCTCGGCATATCGCCGAGGTGCTCGAACACCTCCCCGAGCCGCGACGGTCGGAGGTGCGCGCACGCTTCGCGGCCGCGCGAGCAACGCTGAATGAGTCGGACCTGCCCGAGCGGATGCGCCTCGCCGACACTCTCGACAATGACCAGCGCCAGCAGCTTGCGCTCGACTACTTCCGCCTCGGCATCGCATGCCCGTTCCTGGAAGATGAAGCATGCTCGATCTACGAGCAGCGGCCGCTGGCCTGCCGCGAGTACCTCGTCACGACCCCCGCCGTGAACTGTTCGCGCCCGACTGCCGAACCAGTGGTGCGGATCGGGCTGGCGGGCCGTGTATCGGTCGCGCTTGGCCAGCTCGAACCGACATCCAGTGAACGGCGCGTGTGGTGGCTGCCGGTGATCCTGGCTCCAGAGTGGGCGCGCGCGCACTCCGAGCAGCCGCCACCGCGCGCGCCGTTCGACGTGCTGCGCGACTTGCTCAACTGGCTGGCGCGGACCGGGTAGAGCGTGGACCTCGGGGCGTTCTTCAACCCGCGGTCGATTGCGCTCATCGGCGCTTCGGCAGACCCGTTATCGATCAGCGCTCGCCCATTGCGGATGCTCGTGCAGCACGGCTTCGGTGGCGCGCTGTACCCGGTGAATCCACGCCACACCGAGCTCCAGGGTCTGCGCGTGTACCCCACCATTGGCGCGGTGCCGGAGGCGGTTGACCTGGCGCTGGTAGCCGTGCCCGCCACGCTTGTGCCCGGTGTCGTTGGCGAGTGCGCTGCGTCGGATGTGCGCTACGCGATCGTGCTCAGCTCAGGCTTCGCCGAAGTCGGGGCCGATGGGGAGCGCCTGCAAGCCGCGCTCGCTGATGCGATCGCCGGAACGCAGCTGCGCGTCTCGGGGCCCAACGCCGAGGGCTTCTTCTACCCACGCTCGCGCGTGTGCGCCACGTTCAGCCCGGCGGTCGATCCCGAGCACGGCTACGTGATGCCGACCGCGGGCAGCATCGCCGTCGTCTCGCAGAGCGGGGGGCTGGGGTTCGCGCTCCTGAATCGCGGTCGCGACATGGGGCTCACGTGCGGCGCTGTGGTTAGCACCGGCAACGAGGTCGACCTGGGCTGGCTGGACTATGTCGATTACCTGCTCGACGACCCGGACATCCGCGTCATCCTCGGCTTTGTCGAGGGGCTGCGTGACGTCGATCGCCTCGCTCGGGTCGCCTCGAAGGCAGCGCGCGGGAAAAAACCGATCATCGTGGCCAAGATGGGTCGGTCCGAGGCGGGTCGCCGCGCCGCGAGCGCGCACACCGGCAGCGACACAGGCGATGAGGCAGCGTACGCCGCGCTGTTCCACGAGCTGGGCATTCCGCGGGTGGACGACGTCGACGACATGCTCGACCTGGCCACGATGCTCAGCATCGGCCGGCTACCGGCGGGTCGGCGGTTGGCGCTGCTGACCACCTCGGGCGGCGCCGGCGCCTGGTTAGCCGACGCTTGTTCCGCCCGCGACTTTCTCATGCCGCTGCCCAACGCCGAGGTGCAAGCGGAGATCGCATCGTTCATCCCCAGCTACGGCAGCGTCGGCAACCCCATCGACATCACCGCGCAGGCCGTCTTCACCGGCGGTTTTCACAGGGCGCTTCGCCTCCTGGCGGAGTCAAGTGATTACGATGCGGTCGCGTGCGTCGGCAGCATGGTGCGCGAGGACCACTTCTTCAGCACGCTGCCCGAATTGCGCGAGGCGATCGCTGGTAGCACGTCGAGCATCGTGTTCTACGCGTACACGCAGCCGAGTCGCGCGATCATCGGTGCGCTGGCCGAGCTTGGCATACCGTGTTATCCAACGCCGGTGCGCGCCGCGCGGGCGCTGGCCGGCGCGGCCTGGTATCGCGAGTTTCTGGATCGCGTCCATGGGGAGGTGGTGGCGGCATGAGCTCGAGAGAACTCCTGTACGAGGTCCGACCTGATGGCGTGGCGGTGATCACGCTCAACCGGCCCGAGAAGCTCAACGCGTTCACCCGCGAGATGATCGACCTGTGGGTGGAAGCGCTCGAAGATGCGCGCGCCAACGACGCTGTGCGCGTCGTTGTGGTGACTGGCGCTGGCCGAGCGTTCTGCTCGGGTGGCGACGTCGGCGGCATGAACGAGCGACCGACCGATCAGACCGGGCTCCAACACAAGCAGTGGCTGGAAGTGATCCATCGCGTACCGCTGACGTTGGAAACGCTGGACAAACCCGTCGTCGCCGCGATGAATGGTGTCGCGGTCGGCGCCGGGCTCGACATGGCGCTGATGTGCGACCTGCGCTACGCCGCCGCCGGCACGCGCTTTTCCGAAGGCTACGTAAAAATTGGGCTGATCCCGGGCGATGGCGGCACGTACTTCCTGCCGCGGCTGATCGGGACTGCCCGCGCGCTCGAGTTGCTGTGGACCGGCGATTTCGTGTCCGCCGAGGACGCCGAACGCATCGGGCTGGTGAATCGCGTCGTGCCCGCGCAGGAGCTGATGGACACCGTGCTGGAGCTCGCGGCCCGCCTCGCCAGCGGCCCGAGCGTTGCGTTGCGCATGATCAAGCGCGCCGTCTATCAGGGATCGCGGATGGACCTGCGCAGCCACCTGGACTTGATTACGTCACACATGGCGATCATTCGCCAGACCGCTGACCACCGCGAGGGCGCCCGTGCCTTCGTGGAGAAGCGCCCGCCGCGCTTCGTCGGGCACTGAGGCCGCTATGGAGCTCACCGAACAGCAGGTCGCGATCAAGCGCATGGTCGCGGATTTCGCTCGCGCCGAGCTGGTGAAGCAGGCATTCAAGCCAGAGAGCGAAGACGAGTACCGCGCCCGATTGCGCAAACTGGCGGCTCAGGGCCTGCTGGGGATGACGGCCCCGGTGGAGTATGGCGGCGGAGGACTGTCGTTCTTCGATGCGCTGCTGGCGGTCGAAGAGATGGCGCGCTACGACCCGCGGAGCGCAGCGGAGATGCACACCAATGGCACTGGCACGGCCAGCCACCTGTGGGTGCTCGGGACCCCCGAGCAGAAGGAGCGCTGGCTGCGCCCGATCTGCGAGGGCCGCATGCGGTGCGCCATCGCGATGACCGAGCCGGAGGCGGGCTCCGCCGCCACCGAGATGACCACGACCGCCCTGCCGGCGCCCGACGGCGATGGCGTGTGCCTGAATGGCGGGAAGATCTTCATCAGCGGCGGCAAGCATGCCGACGTCTTCGTCACGTACGCCCGCTTCGGCTCCTCGGTCGCGGAGCGCGGGCGGAACATCGGCGCGCTGATTGTCGAAGCGGGGACGCCGGGCTTCACGATCCTGCGGAACGACCGCAACATGGCCGGCGAGGACCAGGCGCAGCTGCTGTTCTCCGACTGCTTTGTCCCGTCCGCCAACGTGCTCGTGACGGGCAACGCGTTTGGTCGCCTGATTCGGATCTACAACCGCAACCGGTTGTCCGGCGTTGCGCAGGCGTTGGGCATGGCTACAGCCTCCTATGAAGAGGCGCTGGAGCACGTGCAGGTGCGGCGACAGTTCGGCCACGAGCTCGCCGACTTCCAGGGTCTGCAGTGGATGCTGGCCGACATGGCCATCCAGCTCAACGCGTGTCGCGCGGTGCTCTATGCGGCCGCGCTGACCGAATCCCCGTCAGGCGACCTGGACCCACTGCAGGTGTCGATGGCGAAGGTCTTTGTCGCCGAGACCTGCCTCGCCGTGTGTGATAAGGCGATCCAATTGTTCGGCGGTTACGGCTACATGTCTGACGCGCCCGTGAACCAGCGGTACCGCCGCGTCCGCGGCACGCTCATCTACGGCGGCACCATGCAGATCCATCGCAACATGATCGCGGCGCGGCTTCTCAATCGCCGTACTCAATAGAAATCTTTAGAAATTTGCGTTCGGGAGGTACCGCGCTCGCTTCGGTCCGCTCGGGCGCCCCTGGTCGCGTCGCCCGGACGCCCTTCGGGCTGCTCCCTACGCTCCCGCTCGGCATACCCTTCACACTCGCACTTGCATGCAGCTGGGCGGGAGGGAAGCCAGGGAACTTGCTCCGTGGTGGGGCGGCCGTCGCATCACGCGCGGCTTGGATGCTCGTGGCGAGCAGCAGCCGGTTATCGCCTCTAGCTCGCCCTCACCCTAGCCCTCTCCCAGAGGGAGAGGGAGCACGCAGTGCCTGCCAGCGGAGCATCACGCTTACAGTCCGACCGTGGGTGCCCTCCTGCCCAGCAGCACAGGGGCGCCGCTCTGAAGGGTGTGCCGAGCGGGAGCGAAGGGAGCAGCCCGAAGGGCGTCCGGGCGACGCGACCAGCGGCGCCCGAGCGGACTGGAGCGAGCGCGGTACGGCGCTAACGCAAATTTCCAAAAAACGTCGTACCCGGAAACGTCGTACAAAGGGACGGCTATGACGAAGATCGCGTTTATCGGCCTGGGCACGATGGGCAGCCGGATGGTCAACAATTTGCAGAACGCGAGGCACGAGCTCGTCGTGTTCGATACCCGCCGCGAGGCGGGCGAGCAAGCCCTCACGCGGGGCGCCCGCTGGGCAGAGACACCCGCGGATGCGGCCCGCCAAGCGGAGGTCATCCTGTCCTCGGTGCCCGGTCCAAAGGAAGTGGAGCTCGTGGCGCTGGGCGAAGGCGGCATCATCCACGGCGCACAGTCAGGCGCGATCTACGCCGACGTTTCCACGAGCTCGCCGACGCTCATCCGGCGCATCTACCAGGCCTTCAAGCCCAGGAACGTGCAGGTCGTCGATGCCCCGGTCAGTGGCGGCGCGCAGGGCGCCCAGGACGCCACGCTGCAGATCATGGTCGGCTGCGATGCCGACATCTACGAGCGCATCAAGCCGGTGCTGCTGGGCATCGGCGACAAGATCACCTACATCGGCGACGTCGGCGCGGGCGAAGTCGCCAAGCTGGTCCATAACGAGATTGCGCTGACCGTGGCGCAGGTGGTCGCCGAGGGCATCACGCTGGGCGTGAAGGCGGGTGTACCACCCGAGCGGTTGCTGGAAGCGATCCGCGGTGGCGCCTACGGCCGCGGCGGCGGCGGCATCGGGCAGAGCATGGAGAACATCATCTTCAAGGCGGCCTGGGACACACCGCGGTTTGCGCTCGCGCTGGCGCGCAAGGACATCGGGCTGGCGACCGACCTCGCGGCGGAGCTCGGCGTGCCGATGCCGCTGGCCAACCTGGCGGAGCAGTACCTCGTGGAGTGTCTGAACAAAGGTTGGGGCGGCAAGGACATGTCGGCGGCCTGGATGCTCCAGGAGGAGCGGTCGGGTGTTACGGTCCGCGGGTCTGTGCCTACCCCCGCCGCATAAGTCTCAGAGGCTGCGCCTGAGCCCTTGCCTGGTGGTTGACCCACCGACCCATGCCGAATCGAGGGTCGGAAGTCCTAGCCTGGCCATGGTCGACTAGACCTCAGCTGCCTGTCGGCGGCGCGCTAGGCCTCGGCGAGGGCCTTGAGCTTTGCCAGCGACTGTCCAATGACACGCGCCAGCATGCGCCGCATGACCAGTGCGTCAACTATCCACCCCAGCGGCCCCCCGCGGAGCTCGTATTCCACGGTAACCGCCAATTCCGTACCTCCATCGACCGGCCGCAGTCGGTCAGTCGAGATGGTCGGACCAGCAGGGGTGCGGCCATGCTGCACGATCAAGCTCGGTCGCTCGACGCGCATCATTTCGAACCGGCAGTGCGCTGTCGGCCCAATGGGGAAGGCTCGCATCGCGGCGCTATAGCCCGCGCCCGCGTGCTCAAGGACCGTCGGAGCGTCATAGACTGCCAGAACCCCGTCTTTCCAACTCGGGAATCGCGCGGTGTCCGTCAGCAAGTCGAAGACGTGCTCGGGCTGCGCCGCGATGCGGATCGTGTGCTGCACAGATCCCACTCACCGCATGCTAACAACGGCGAACAAAACGATTTTCAGACGGTCTTCAGTGGTGTGCGGGCGTCTGACGGGAGCGCGAAGCCGTCGTAGACCAGCGCGGTGATCATGCCATTGTCCTGGTGGTTCGGCATGTGGCAGTGGAACATCCACACACCGGGATTGGTCCCAGCGATCTCGATGTCGTACCGCGAACAGACCTTTCCGACCGCTTCATCCTGAGCGCAGCGAAGGATCTACGAAAGCGACCGTAGATCCATTCGGCTTCGCCTCAGGATGAGGCTGATCGATTGAGTCGACGAGCGGTGGGGGCGGACGGGGCCGCCCCGCACCTGCGTCGTCGTGAAGAAGGTATAGGCTGTCATCCCGAGGTGAGCCTGCGAGCCGAGGGATCTCATGCTCAGAACCGAGATCCCTCGCAGGCTCGGGATGACAGGCGAGTGAATTACCGCTCGAAGCGGTTGAGCACCTCGATCTCGCCCTGCATCCACGGGTGCAGCGCGCACACGTAGCTCAGGGTTGTGCCTTCGGGGGCGGTGATGACGGCGCTGATGCTGTCGCCGATCATGCCGCCGAGTGTGTCTGGATATGCGGGCCCTGGCCCGCGACAACCAGCGAATCGCCGTCACTGTCGAGGCGAGCGGGCGAAGCGGCAGTGACCTTGAATGAGTCGAGGCTCGCCACGAACGGTGGCACCGGACCCTCGGGGCCGATGGTGGGCGCGTGAGCGAACAGGAAGTTCTCGCAGAATGTGCAGCCCAGGGTTTGCGCAAGCGTCTGAGGCACAGCGTTCTTTTCGACGATGGTGATGGAAGGGGGGGCTGGGGTCTCGTTCTTCCACACGACCGTGTCGTCCTTGTGGACGACGATGCGACCCTGCTTGAACGAGAAGACCTCACCGCTGGGCGCGCCTAGATCCTCCTGACCAACGATCTCAACCGTCTGTGGAGTCGAGGCGCTTGCCTGCCCGACCGTCAGCGCAGCGAACGATGCGATGGCGCCGGCGACCAGGACCATGTGCCGCATGCGGTTCATTCGGCACTGTCTCCAAGGTTTTCTCAAGGTGATGTGCATCAGCCTACGCAGCGGGTAGCGGCTATACCCCATGCACGTGACGGGTTGGCCACCTGGCCAGGCGACCAGGTCTTCTTTCGGCCCGAAAGCATCCGTTTCACACCCCTCACCCGGCTTCGCCGGGGTGAGGAGAAACCACGTTAGACTTGGCGAGTGCAGGGCGACGGTCGTGGGCAGATTGAGCGCCTGTCATTCAAGACTGGTGATGCTCCGGAAATCCTGACCGTCCGGCGCGCAGACGGGCACCGCCGACAGCGTCCGACCCGCATGTACCGCGAGCCCGCGCGCGACCTGCCTGTGTTCGCGGAAACCGACGTCCTGGTGGTGGGCGGCGGGCCAGCCGGTTGCGCCGCCGCCATCGCCGCCGCGCGCACCGGCGCGGATGTCCTGCTGGTCGAGCGCTATGGCCACCTGGGCGGCCTGTCCACGGGTGGTCTGGTGATCTGGATCGACCGCATGACCGACTGGGAGGGTCGACAGGTCATCGAGGGCTTCGCCGTCGACATCCTGGACCGGCTGCCCAAAGGGACGGTCACCGGTGCGCCCCAGGAGCTGTGGGGCTCGAAGGACCCCGAGCACAACGCGTACTGGGGTCAGCGCCTTGGGTCGTTCCGCAACATCGTCACCTGGTCACCGCTGATCGATCCCGAGTGGCTCAAGCTGGAGTCGCTGCGCATGCTGCGTGAGGCAGGGGTGCGCGTGCTGTTCCATGCCTGGGGCGTCGCCGCCATCGTCGAGGGTCGCCAGCTACAGGGCGTGGTCTTCGAGAGCAAGGAGGGCCGCAAGGCGATCTTTGCCAGATGCGTGGTCGACTCCACGGGCGATGGCGATATCTACGCCCAGGCGGGCGCAGCCTATGCCTCGGATGTCGAAGAAAAGTCGATGCACCACTCGATCAACGTGGCGTGGCTGTGGGCGGGCGTCGACATGCCACGCTACATCGCCTTCCGCACCGGCGAGCCCGAAGCCTACGCCCAGCTGGCGGAGCTGGGCCGGCAGCAGTTGGGCGAGCTCGAACGACCGTACGTTTCGTGGCGCGACGACGTGGCCCTGTTCCTCGGCCCACGCTTGACTGGCTACAGCGCGATCAACGTCGAGGATCTGACGGCGGTCGAAATCGAGTCACGCCGCTGGCTGGCCGACTTGCTTGCGTTCTACCGCGCCCATATGCCCGGATTCGGCGACGCGTGGATCATGCAGACCGCACCCCAGGTCGGTGTCCGCCACGGTCGTCGTCTGACTGGCGTGCACCCGCTGGTCCGCGGGGAGTGGCAAGCCGGCTTGTACCACGCCGATGAAGTCGGCGTGAGTCCGAGCCTGTCGCCGACGTTTGCGCCCGTGTCGGTGCCTTACGGCAGCCTGGTGCCGATCGAGCTGGACGGACTGCTAGCGCCGGGGCGGCACATGGCCAGCGATGCCGGCTCGCACACATTCATGCGCGAAATTCCGCAGTGCTGGCTGACTGGCCAGGCCGCGGGCGCTGCCGCGGCTTTGTCGGTTAGCAGCGCCGTCGCGCCGCGTGACCTCGACGTCACGCGGTTGCAACACGAGCTGCGACGGCAGGGCGTCTATCTGCGTCTGCCATCTGAAGTCGAAGCGCTG
>WNGE01004108.1_pt1 | contig 26769 bp, 27 predicted proteins | sample 5400651 | NCBI WGS metagenome assembly WNGE01 (sample SAMN13153370, study PRJNA577476) | soil metagenome | isolation source: 60 cm soil or saprolite under grassland replicate 2 | place: USA:California | collected 2016-06-15 | reverse complement strand
GCGCGGCCCGCTTCGACTCGGGCCGGATCGGGGCGCCCACGCTCGCCGGCCTCCTGGCTGCGCTCGGCACCCATCCCGAGTGGCGCTACGAGCGTGCGGCCCAGGCGGCCGCCCGCTGCCGCGAGCTGCTGGCCGAGCACGTCGAGGTGGTGACGCCGCCGGGCCACTCGACCCTGGTCTCGTTCCGGCCGCCCGGAGACCCGGCGGAGCTCGTCGTCGGGCTCCAGGAGCGAGGTGTGATCGTGCGCGACCTCCCCGGCCGCGGCCTCGTGCGAGCCTCGTGCGGCTGGTGGACGAGCGACGGCGACCTTGAGCGCCTCGTCGACGGGATCGGCACCGGCCGCTCGTAGCGACGTCCGCCGGAAGGCTACGAGAGGCGCATTCGTGCGTCACGTGCTTGCGAATTCACCTCCGCCGCAGTTCAATAGGCGTTGTCTGTGCGGCTGTTGAGCTGCAAGGGAGGACGGGCGTGATCGTGGTCTCCCCATTCCGGATCGTCGACTAGGGCAGATGATCGAGTAACCACGTGTCCGCTGACTACGAATTCGACGTCTTCGTCAGCTACAAGCGCGAGCCTCCCGAGGCACAGGTCATCACGCCCTGGATCGACGGCGTCCTGAAGCGAGTCATCTTCTGGCTCAAACAAGAGCTCGGCGGTCGCGATGTGAGCATCTTCTTCGACCGTGACACGATCGACATCGGAGATAAATGGCCCGACACGTTGCGCTTCGGACTTCGCCGCTCTCGATGCATGGTGGGTATCTGGTCGCCTGAGTATTTTCGGTCGCATTGGTGCGTCTCGGAATGGAGGAGCTTCCTGGCGAGGGAAGAGCACATCTCCGCCGAACGGCGAGGGCTGATCGCGCCGATCAAGTTCCACGACGGGAAGTGGTTCCCAAGCGAAGCACAAACCACGCAGACACTCGACCTCAGCGGCTATGCGGGCACGACGGAAGCGTTTTGGAAAACGATGCGCGCCGAGGAGCTTGATCAGAAGCTGTCCCTCTTTGCGGGCTCGTTGGCGAGGATCGTCGATCGTGCGCCACCGTTTTCGCCCGACTGGCCCGTCGTCGAGGAAGCGCCGCTGGCGCGTCCGCGCGGCTTCGAGATGGAGCGGCTCTGACGATGGCGGCCAGCGCGGCCGCGACCGGAAAGATCTGCACGTTTTACTCCTACAAGGGTGGGGTCGGCAGATCGATGGCGCTGGTCAACGTCGCAGCGTTGCTGAGCAAGTGGAATCGGCGCGTGCTCATCATCGACTGGGACCTGGAGGCTCCCGGCGTCGAGGAGTTCTTCGAGCATGACTCCGCCGCCTCGACGGCCCCTCGAGACGTTCCGGGCGTCGTCGATCTCGTCGAGTCGCTCGGGAGAGGAAGACGCCTGGAGTGGAAGAAGTCGCTCACGTACGCGCAGCCGTTCGACCAGGCTCCGCGAATCGCGATCCTCGGCGCCGGTCGACAGGATCTCGATTACGTCACGCGCGTACAGACGACCGATTGGGCGCAGCTCTTCACGGAGGTCGATCTCGGCTCTTACCTGGAGGAGCTGCGCACCGAGTGGCTCGAGGAGTTCGACTTCGTGCTCGTCGACAGCCGCACCGGCATCACCGATATCGGAGGGATCTGCACGATTCATCTCCCCGATATCCTGGTCGGCTTCTTCACATCGAACTGGGCGAGCCTCCGTGGCGTGATCGATGTCGTAAGGCGAGCGCGCGGCGCGCGGGACCGGCTGCCATACGACCGGGGCCGACTGCTCGCCGTTCCCGTCCCTGCTCGGGACGAGAGTCGAACCGAATACGAGAAGGCCATGGAATGGCGACGTTCTTTCGCCGGCGAGCTCGGCGAGTTCTACGCAGATTGGCTTCCAAAGGGCATGACCCCGGCGGACGCCCTCGAGGTCCTCCGGATTCCGTATATCCCGTACTGGAGCTTCGGCAATCCCCTGCCGGTCGTCGAGGAGGGGATCACGGATCCCAACGGGGTCGGCTACTACTACGGGATCCTTGCCGGTCTCATCGATGCGGGACTGGCCTGGGAAGGAACCTCTGTCGCCGAAACTGGGATGCCCAGGACGGTCAAGGAGGACCCCGCTGGAGCCGTCTACGCGCGTGGTCTCGCACTGAAAGAGCGTGGTGACGTCGCCGAGGCGGAGAAGGCGTTCCGGGCGGCCGCCGAATCAGGCTTGGCGGGCGCGGCGTACAGCCTCGGGCTTCTGCTGAGGGAACGCGGTGCACACGCCGAGGCAGAGGCCTGGCTGCGCCGAGCAGCTCAGGCCGGCGAGTCGGCCGCCGCCGCCAATCTCGGGCTGCTCCTCGCGGAGCGTGGAGAGACGGTCGAAGCCGAACGATGGTTGAGGCAGGCTGCTGACCGAGGCGACCGCGCAGCCGAGGCCAACCTCGCCGTGCTCCTCCGCGAGCGCGGCGATATCGGCGCCATCGAATCGAAGGAAGTTCGGCTCGGTCTCGTCCTTGACGGCGGGTCGTCTCTCGCGATCTACACGCACGGCTCCACAAGGGAAATTCACCGGCTCGCTCGGGCGTCTGCGCTTTTCGATCTAGGCCTCGGGCCCGAGCGCAGCTCGCCGAGCGAGCAGACGTATGCACAACTCCTCGGGCAGATGGCAGACGAGGATCCGCAAGGTGTTCGCACGCGCATCGTGGTCGACGCCCTCTCGTCGACGTCGCTCGGGGGTATCAACGGCGTTTTTCTCGCAAAGGCGCTCGCGCACAATCGCTCCCTGGACAGCCTCCGCGATCTGTGGCTCGAACGCGGCGACATTCGAGTCCTCTTACAAGGCCCCAGGTGGATCCCGATCCGGCTCCGCGCCTCCTGGCTCTTGCTGGGGGGCGTGCGACGCGCGCCTCTGCGAGGAGGAAGCGTGACGCGGTGGCTCTTCGATGCGCTCGAGGCGATGGATGCCGGCGGTGCCGATCCAGCCGAGCTCGAGTCGCTCATGCCCCGGTCGCACAGCCTCGATCTCTTCGTCACCGTGACCGACTTCTATGGCTACAACCGCCGCATCCCCATCGCGAGCTCGACCCCTGTGGACGAGCGACGCCACCGTCACGTGCTTGCGTTCCGGTACGGCGACGGGCGCGACGACTTCGGAGTGAACGGCAATGCCGCCCTCGCGTTCTCCGCGCGCGCGACGTCGTCCGTGTCGGGTGCCTTCCCGCCGGTCAGCGTGGATGCCTTCGAGAGCGATCTGCGGAAGTGGGACGCCCGGATCACGAAGGATGTGGATGCAAAGCTCTTCCGGCTGTACAGCCTCTCCGGGGCCGACCCGCGCGACACCTACTTCATCGATGGCGGTGTCGTCGACGATCAGCCCTTTCGCTCCATCCTCGAGGCCGTCCGGCGGCGGCCCGCAACCGGAGCGGTCGAGCGGCGCATCCTCTACGTCGAGCCCGATCCGCCCTCCGCCTCGGCGGGGCGACGCCCCGCGCCTGGTCCGGTCTTGGCCGTCGCCGGCGCCTCCGGCCCACCGCGCAACGACGCGATCCTCGACGGCTTGCTCGATGTCGCGAGCCAGAACGAGAACGTGCGCTGGGTGCGTGACATCATCGAGACGAGCTTTCACTCGATCTCTGAGCGGCTCGAGCGAATCCTCGGTCCTCTCTCTGACCTTCCGTCTGATCCTGGCGGCGAGCTGATTGCCCAATGGCGGGCTGCGCTCGATGCCGAGGCGATGAGAGATGCAGGCCTGGCCTATGCGAGCTATGTGCGCCTGAGGGCCAGGAGGGTCATCGAGCGTTACGCCGATGTCGTTTGCGTCATGCTCGACTACCCGCGTGAAAGCAGCCATGCCTCCGTCGTTCGGGGCGCGCTTCGCAGCTGGGCCGAGCAAAGGGGCCTGCTGACGAGGGAGTTGCCGCCGAGGGCGGAGCAGACCGACTTCTTACGAAGCTTCGACCTCGAATACGCGGAGCGGCGGCTCCGCTTCGTGCTTGCGGGAGTTCGTTGGTCGTCTCGCGATAGCGCTCACGGCAAGCCCGGCTTTCCGAGCCGCGCCGTGCTGAATGCGCTGACAACTCGACTCAGCGAGGCCGTCGAGCGCCTTACCTCGGCGCTGGGGAACGAGAACGACGCGGAACTCGCCGGCGCGGCGGTCAAATGTCTCGGCCCGGCCGAGGTTGCCGACGCCTTGCGTTCGGACAGATACGAGCTCGACCTGTTCGTCCGGGGCCGCAGCGGCGCCTTCGACGATCTCGCCAAGAGGTTTCGTGTCTATCTCGGCTCCCGGTTGAGCGACTTCGACGGCATGGTGTCCCGCGATCTGCTCGAGCTGACGTCTGGGGGAGAGCCGCAATGGCGCGCCGACGTCCTCGTCCGCTACCTCGGCTTTCCTCTCTGGGACGTTCTCCTCTACCCAACCGAAGCGTTCGCTGGGTCGGAGATGGATCACGTCGAAATCCTGCGTTTGAGCCCGCTGGATGCGTTTCTGCTCAAGCCGCCGAACGGCAGGAAGCTCAGGGGCGTCAAACTGCAACAGTTCGGTGGCTTCTTCGACCGGAGCGCGCGGGAGAATGACTACCTGTGGGGCCGGCTCGACGGGGCCGAGCGCCTCCTCGATGTCCTGCTCGGCCGGTCTCATCCCTCGTTCGCAAGCTGGTGCCAGCGAGCCTTCGCCGCAATTCTCAAGGAGGAGGAGCACGCCCTGCCGCGGTCGGGCTCACTGATCGCCGCGCTCCGGGAGCAGATCTTGAGGGTGTAGCACGGCCGCGCACTCGTGCGAGCCTCGTGCGGCTGGTGGACGAGCGGCCCGCGACCTCGAGCGCCTCGTCGAAGGGCTCGGTGCCGACGCCCGGGAGGCGGCGACGACCCGACGAAGCGGCGACGTGCGAGGGCGGATGCGACGGAGTAGCGTGCTCCCTATGCGATCTCGTGGTGGACGCGACTGCCGATCATGGTGACGACGGACGAGATAGGCGCCGTCGCGCTCTTCGCCACTCTCGGCCCGGCGGAGCGCGAGCAGCTTTCCCGGGCGGCGGCGGACATCACGCTCGTGCCGGGCGAGTACGCGGCGCACGAGGGCGGCGAGCGCGCGCTCTTCGCCGTGCTCGAGGGTCGCATCGAGGCGGTCAAGCTCGTCGATGGGATCGGCCGCGTCGTCGGCGAGCGCGGCCCCGGGGACATCTTCGGCGAGGTGCCGATCGTACTCGGGACGGTGTTCCCGGTCGGGTTTCGCGCGGCGGAGAAGTCGCGCGTCATGCGCGTCGAGCCGAGTGACTACCACGCTGTCGCGGCCGTGCACCCCGACCTCGGCAAGGAACTCGGCAGGCTCGCAGCGAACCGGATGGGCGGATCGCGCGGACTGCAGAGCCTCGCGGCCGAGCCGCCTCCGCCGCGCGCGATCGTCGTCGGGCATCGCTGGGACGCGTCCTGCGCGGAGCTGCGACGCTTCCTCGACCGCAACCAGATCACGTTCAGGTGGCTGACGCCAGACGCGCCTGATGCCGTCGAGCACTGGGGCGGCCCCTTGCCGTCGGATGAAGATTTGCCGACGATCCGCGTCGTCAACGGGAAGACCGTGGTGCGACCGCAGTTCCGCCGGGTGGCCGAGCTGCTGGGCCTCGCGACCGAGGCGGCCGCTGCGGAGTACGACGCCGTGATCGTGGGCGCCGGTCCCGCGGGACTGGCCGCCGCCGTGTACGGCGCATCGGAGGGCCTGCGCACGATCGTGGTCGAGCGAGAGGCGCCGGGCGGCCAGGCCGGCACCTCGTCCCGGATCGAGAACTACCTCGGCTTTCCGTCGGGTGTGTCGGGGGACGAGCTGGCGAGCCGTGCGCTGCAGCAGGCGTGGAGGCTCGGCGCCGAGGTCCTCGTCACCCGGTCGATCACGCGGGTCGACCCCGCCACACGGCATGTGCACCTCGACGGCGGCGACGTGCTGCGGGCGCGGACGATCATCCTGGCCTGCGGAGTGGCGTGGCGGCAGCTGTCGATCGACGGATTCGACCGCCTCGCCGGGAAGGGCATCTCGTACGGCGCAGCGCGCAGCGAGGCGTCGAACGCCCACGGCCTGGACGTCCACATCGTCGGTGCCGGCAACTCGGCGGGGCAGGCGGCCATGTTCTTCTCCAACCATGCGAGGAGCGTGACCATCCTGTGCCGCGGCGAGACGCTCGAGAAGAGCATGTCGCGCTATCTCGTCGACCAGCTCGCGGCTCGGTCGAACATCGGGACCATGTATCGGACCGAGGTCGTCGCTGCCCACGGTGACGGGTCGCTCGAGGCGGTCGACGTCCGCAATGCCGCGAGCGGCGAGACGACCCGGCTCGAGTCGGGCGGCCTCTATGTCTTCATCGGAGCCGACGCCGAGACGGCGTGGCTGCCGTCCGAGATCGCACTCGATCGCCGCGGCTTCGTGCTCACGGGCTCCGACGTCCACGCCGCAGGACGCTGGGAGCTCGAGCGCGACCCGTACCTCCTCGAGACGAGCGTTCCGGGCGTCTTCGCGTGCGGCGATGTCCGCTTCAGCCCGGTGAAGCGCGTCGCCGCCGCCGTCGGCGAGGGCAGCATGGCCATCGCCTTCGTGCACCAGTACCTCAAAGAGCCTGAGACCAGCCGCGCTCAGTAACGTTCGCTGCGCGTATCGCCTGAGAGTTCGCGCAAATGGCCTCCGACGAGGCGGCCGCGCTCGTTCCACGATGACTGGATCGATCTGAACCTGATTGCTGGGCTGCAACGGACGGCGTTGCGCCCGTTCTTCGCCGCTCCCGCTAGCTGGATTCCGTGGAGCGAGATCCAGCTGGTGACTCACCGGGTTCGCCTGCTCGACCCACCAGCTAGCCCGTCGCAACGGGGGCTACGAAGAGAGCCGGGCGGCTTTGCGCTGGTGCACTGGATCGGGCATCTCCCCCGAGCGGGCTACTCTGGCTGAACCGTGCTCGCTTCGATCTCCCCCGAGCGGGCTACTCTGGCTGAACCGTGCTCGCTTCGATCATCTGCCTTCGACGGGTGCTGTACTGATCGAGGTCGCTTGTGAGGCGTGCGGCTGGCTGGCCGTCACAAGCCAACCGGCACACCTGGTCTGGGCCGAACACGTAGACGCATGCCCCGCCGTGGGCGGCGCAGTGCGGTACATGCCCGAGCTGCCCCCGCTGCCCAAGCTCCTTCCGGTGGTGCGCGCCTGTAGGCATAGACGCGTCCGGCGCCAGATCGCCGTCACCGCGGCCGGCGTCAAGCGATACGCGGTGGTGTGCGAGCTCTGTGGCCGGCTTCTCGACGACGACTGACCTTCTGAGCGCGACCCTGCGCCTCTTTCCGAGCGATGTCTAGCCCGGGAGCCCCAGCTCGGGCGCGATCGGCTTCAGCGCCTCGACGACTGTGCGGATGTGCTCGTCGAGGTCGACGCCGAGCTCCTCGACGCCCTTGTAGACGTCCTCCCGGTGGACGCCCGAGGCGAAGGACGGCTGCTTCAGCTTCTTGCGCACCGACTTCGGCTCGAGGCCTTCGAGGCCGGTCGGGCGGACGAGCGCGCAGGCGTGCACGAACCCGGACAGCTCGTCGCAGGCGAAGAGCGCCTTCTTCAGCGGCGTGTCGCGCGGCAGCCCGAGGTGCTCGGCATGGGAGAGCACGGTCTCGACGACCTCGTCGGGATAGCCCTCCTCGCGCAGGATCGGCGCCCCGTCCTGTGGGTGCTTGTCGAGCGTCGGGTGCATCTCGTAGTCGAAGTCGTGCAGGAGCGCCGCGACGCGCCAGAGCTCCTCGTCCTCCCCGAGCTTGCGGGCATAGGCGGCCGTGGCCGCCTCGACGGCGAGCGCGTGGCGGCGGAGCGACTCGCTCTTCGTGTACTTCGTGAGGGTCTGCCAGGCTTGCTCGCGGGTCGCGCCGGCCACGTCGCTAGGATAGCCGCCTCATGGCCGTGGTTCCCGCCGTCGCCGACGCCTTCGTGATCGAGGGCGCGCGCCCGCTGACCGGCCGCATCCGCGCGGCCGGCAACAAGAACGGGGCGCTGCCGATCCTGGCGGCGTGCCTGCTCACGGACGAGCCCGTGACGCTCGCGAACGTGCCGCGCATCCGCGACGTCGAGACGATGGTCGAGCTGCTCGCCGACCTCGGCGCCGACGTGGCCTGGACGGGGCCGAACGAGGTCCGCGTACACACGGCCGACGTCTCGAGCTCGAGCCCCGACGAGCGCCTCTGCCGGCGCATCCGGGCGTCGTTCCTGCTCGCTGGGCCGCTGCTCGCCCGGTTCGGGAGTGCGACGATGCCGCTGCCCGGGGGTGACGTCATCGGTCGGCGCCGCCTCGATCCGCACATGCACGCGTTCGCCGAGCTCGGCGCCGAGATCGACGTCAACGGCCGGTACGCGATGCGCACCGACGGGCTGCGCAGCGCGCAGGTCTTCCTCGACGAGGCGAGCGTGATGGCGACGGAGAACACGGTCATGGCGGCTGTGCTCACGCCCGGCCAGACGGTGCTGGGCAACGCGGCGTGCGAGCCGCACGTCCAGGACCTCTGCCGCTTCCTCGTCTCGCTCGGCGCCCAGATCGAGGGGATCGAGTCCAACGTCCTCCGCATCACCGGAGTCGAGCGGTTGCGCGGCGGCACGTGGTCGATCGGGCCGGACCACATCGAGGTGGGAAGCTTCGTCGGGATGGCGGCGATCACGGGCGGCGCCGTCACGATCGAGGGCGTCGAGCCCAAGGACCTCGTCGCGATCGTCTTCGCGTTCCAGCGGCTCGGCGTCGAGGTCGAGGTGCGCGGGGACAGCGTCCACGTGCCGACGCGCCAGCAGCTCGTCGTCCGCGACGACCTCGGCGGGATGATCCCGAAGATCGAGGACGGCCCCTGGCCGGCGTTCCCGTCCGACCTGACGTCGATTGCGATCACGATCGCGACACAGGCGTTCGGCACCGTCCTGATGTTCGAGAAGATGTTCGAGAACCGCCTGTTCTTCACGGACAAGCTCGTGTCGATGGGGGCCAGGATCATCCTCTGCGATCCGCACCGCGCGGTCGTCACCGGGCCGACGCGACTCGTCGGCCAGCGCATGGAGAGCCCCGACATCAGGGCCGGCATGGCGATGCTGCTGGCCGCCCTCTGCGCCGAGGGCCAGTCGACCATCGGGGCCGTGCACCAGATCGACAAGGGCTACGAGCGCATCGACGAGCGCCTGCGCGTCCTCGGCGCCGCGATCGAGCGCGTCGAGGGTTAGTCGAGGGTTAGCGACCCGTCCCCGCGGCGGCGGCTTTCCTGCGCGCGCGCCACCGCGGCCGCGACGTCGATGACGCCGAACCCGAGCTCGGGCGACCACACGCCCCCGCCCGAGGCGGTCTCCTCCAGGATCTGCGCCACCTGCCGCGCCGTGAGGCTCGGGTCCGCGGCCCAGACGAGGGCCGCGGCGCCGGCCACCTGCGGCGCCGCGAACGACGTACCGCTGCCGTAGCCGTAGAGACCCGCCCGCGAGCCGGGCAAGGGACTGCGGGGATAGAGAAGCGGCGACGACAGCGCCGACACGTCGCCGAAGACGTTTGCGCCGGGCGCCGCGAGCGACAGCCACGAGCCGGTGCTCGAGAACGGGGCGCGCTCTCCCGTCTCGGTCGAGGCGGCGACGGCGAGCCCGGCGCCGCCGGCCCCGTTCGACCCGACCGGCTGGAGCAGGGCCGCGGGATACTCGACTGGGTTCCCCTGGGCGTAGTCGTTGCCGGCCGCGGCGACGACGAGTGCGCCGTGCCGGACCGCGTAGCGGATCGCGCGGCGCTCGGTCGACGACGTATGCGGGCCGCCGAAGCTCAGGTTGAGGATCTTCGCGCCGTGGTTGACCGCGTACGTGATCCCCGCCGCCTCGTCGACGTCGGTGAACGCGCCCTTTGAGCTGCCGGCCTTGACGACGAGCAACTGCGTGTCTCCTCCCGCGCCGGCGATGCCGTCGCCGTTCGTGACCGAGCCGGCGGCCAGCGATGCGACGAAGGTTCCGTGGCCGCTCAGGTCGCGGACGTCGGCGGTGCCGGTGCGGGCATTGTGCCGGCGAGGCTTCTTCGCGGCGAGGTCGGGCGCCGCGACGTCCGCGCCCGTGTCGATGACGGCGATCCGCACCCTCGCCGCCGCCCGCAGCACGACCTCGGGGACGGCGTCCGCCTGCGTCGCGTGGTACTGCCACTCCCACCCCTCGCCGGGGTCGGATGCGGCGAGCGACACGGCCGGCTCGACGAGCGAGCTCCGGGCCGCGGGCCGCTCGACGAAGCGGATCCCCGGCGCCCCGCGGAGGAGCGTGGCGGCTCGTGCCGGCTCCGGGGCGCTGACCTCGGCGACATGCAGTGCCGGGAGGCGCCGGACCACGACCCCACCGGCCGCACGGAGCGCGCCGGCGAGGTCCCAGGAGCTGCGGTATCCGACCGCGAGCTGCCCGCGCGGAACGCGGCCGTTTGCCACGGAGCCGGACGCCGCCGCAGCCACCGTTGCAACCAGGACGGCCGCGGTCCCTGCCGTTAGCGTTGCCCCCACGACCCGCATCCCGCCCCTGCCACCCTACGCGTCTCGCGGGACCGAAACAATGGCCGGACGGCCTATCTTTTGAACCGGTAAATCTGGGCCCGCGCGCTCTTGTTAGCCTGACGCGACGATGGGCACGAGCGAGCAGGCGGCGGGTCGGAGCGGCATCCGCGTCGAGCTGCAGAGCAGCGGCGCCGCCAGTGTGGAGACGGGTCTGCCGGTGCTCGACCGGCTGCTCGAACGGCTGGCGGAGTACGCGCGGTTCGACCTCGCGCTCGAGGTGGAGCCACGCGGCGCCGAGGCCGAGGTGGCGGAGGCCGGCACGGCACTCGGCCGCGCGCTCGCGGCGCCCCTGCGCAGCCCGGACGCCCGCGGCTACGGCGTAGGCGTCATGACCTCGTCGGAGGCCCTGGCGACGGTGGTGCTCGAGGTCTCGGACGAGCCGCTCGTCGTCTCGAACGTCGACCTCACGCAGGCCCGCATCGGGGGGCTCGGCACGGACGTCGCCCGCCGTTTCCTCGAGCGCCTTGCCGAAGGCGCCGGCCTGACCCTCCACGTCCGGCTCCTCAACGGCACGGACAGCCAGCACGTGCTCGAGGCGATCTTCAAGGCCCTCGGCGTCGCGCTGGCGCAGGCGTGCGAGCAGGCGAGCTGAGCGTGGCCGAGAAGGCGGTCGTCCGGACGGAGGCGGCACCGGCACCGTTCCAGGGCGCGCCCTACTCGCAGGCCATCCGCGCCGGCGGCTTCGTCTTCGTGTCGGGACAGCTCGCGCTCGAGCCCGGCGCGACGGAGCTCTCCGGCGGCTCGATCGAGGACCAGACCGAGCGGATCTTCGGGAACCTTCGGGCGATCCTCGAGGAAGCCGGCAGCGGCCTCGACCGGCTGGTGAAGACGACGGTCTTCCTCCAGAGCCTCGACGACTTCCAGGGCATGAACTCGGTCTACGCCAGGCACGTCGGCGAGCGCCCGCCCGCGCGCTCGACGATCGAGGTCGCGAAGCTCCCCTCCGGCGCGCTCGTCGAGATCGACGCGATCGCGCTCGTCTGAAAGCACAATGCTTCGATGCAAGCTGAGATCGAGGACTACGTGCGTTCCCTCGGGCTGGACGCATATCTCGTCGGCGGCGCCGTCCGGGACGAGCTGCTGGGGTACGAGTCGAAGGACGCCGACTTCCTCGTTCCGGGCCTCGACACGGCCGGGCTGAAGGCGGCGCTCCAGCCCCACGGCCGGGTCGAGGACCTCGTCGTCGCCGACCGGCTCGTGGGCGTCCGCCTCTATCCGCGCGACGCGCGCATCCGCAGGCTGGCGCCGGCCGGAATCGAGGTGGCGCCGCCGCGCAAGGAGGTGAGCACGGGTCGCGGCCGGCACGACTTCGAGATCGTCGCCGACGCCGCTCTCTCGGTCGAGGACGACATGCGCCGGCGCGACTTCACAGTGAACGCGATGGCGCGCCGTCTCTCGACAGGCGAGATCGTCGACCCGCTCGGCGGTCGCGAGGACCTGCAGCGGCAGGTGCTGCGCACCGTGTCGCCGACGAGCTTCGCGGAGGATCCGCTGCGCCTGGTGCGGGCGCTGCGCTTCGTCTCCCAACTCGGCTTCGAGCCGGACGAGGCGACGCTCGACCAGATGCGTGCGGAGGCGGCATCCGTGCGGCTCGTGTCCGGGGAGCGAATCGGCGGCGGGCTCGCTGCCGACGGCCTCGGCGAGCTCTCCAAGCTGCTGCTCGGCCGGGAGCCGGCGCGCGCGCTGCGGCTGGCGCGCGACACCGGGGTGCTCGTTCAACTCCTGCCCGAGTTCGAGCCTGCGATCGGCTTCGCGCAGGAGAGCCGCTACCACGACCTCACCGTCGACGAGCACACGTTCGCGGTCGTGCAGGCCACGGCGGACGCCGGGTACTCGCTCGCGGTCCGCCTCGCGGCGCTCTTCCACGACCTCGGCAAGCCGCACGTGGCCTGGCGCGGCACCGACGGCCGGCTGCACTACTACGCCAAGCCGGGCCACGCGCAGCGAAGCCACGAGCAGGTGGGCGCCGAGCTTGCGGCCGGGGCGCTGCGTCGACTGCGGTATCCGAATGCGCTCCGCACCCGCGTGGTCAGGATCGTTCGCCACCACATGTTCAAGGTGGGCAGGGGCGACGCGCTCCGTGCCCGGCGCTTCCTCGCGAAGCACGGGGACGAGCTCGCGTTCGAGCTCGTCGACCATCGGGAGGCGGACTACCTGGGCAAGCGCGGTGCCGGCGGCGAGCCCCCGCCGCTCGCGGACATCGAGAAGGTCAGGGCCTTCCGCGCCGTGCTCGAGCGAGAGCGCGAGAGTCCGCACCGGCTCGCCGACCTCGCCGTCGACGGCAACGACCTGATCGAGCTGGGCTTCCGGCCGGGGCCGCAGCTCGGCCAGGCGTTGCACGAGCTCCTGCACGACGTGGTCGAGAACCCGCGCCGGAACACACGCGCCCAGCTACTGAGGCGTGCCGCCCGCCTATCGCGCGGAGATGCAGGCGCACGACGAGGTGCCGAGATGCGCGACACATGACAGAGTTCGCGCAGTGACCGCGCTCTCGCTGATCGAGTGGGGCGCGCCCGGTCCCTACCGGGTCGCGTTCAGCACTCGCGCCGGGGGCGTGAGCGACGGTCCGTACAGCTCTCTCAATCTCGGCATGCGCACCGAGGACGACCCGGCTCGCGTCGTCGAGAATCGCACCCGTCTCTGCGAAGCGGTGGGCGCCGACCCCGACGGCGCCACGATGGCCTGGCAGCGCCACGGCGCAAGGGTCAGCCGCGCACGACCTCGCGGGATCGTGACGCCCGGGACCGTGTACGACCACTGCGACGGCCTCTGGAGCGACGAGCAGGGGCGGGCGATGCTCCTCCTCACCGCAGACTGCCTGCCGATCGCGATCGCGCGGACCGAAGGGCCCGCGCCTGCCGTCGGGATCCTGCACGCGGGCTGGCGGGGGCTGCTCGGCGGCATCGTCGGCGCGGGCGTGCGCGCTCTGGGGCATGCGAGGCTCGCCGCCGCGATCGGGCCGGGCATCGGGCCGTGTTGCTATCAGGTCGGCGAGGACGTGGCACAGCCGTTTCGCGAGTCGTTCGGCGAGGACGTCGCCCGAAACGGGACCCTCGACCTCTGGACGGCGGCGGAGCGCGCACTGCGCGCCGCCGGCTGCCGTCGCGTCGAGCGTTTCGACGTCTGCACCGCGTGCGAGGGCGAGCGCTTCTTCTCTCACCGCCGGGACGACGGCAGGACCGGCCGGCAAGGGGTCATCGCCTACGTCGCCTGAGCGGGTCTCCGAGCGCTACGCACGGATCACCGAAGAGGTCGGCCCCCGTGTCACGGTCGTCGTGGCGACGAAGTACCTCCCGCTCGAGCAGATGCAGGTGCTCGTCGACGCGGGTGTCGCGGTCGTCGGCGAGAACCGGGCGCAAGACCTCGCGGCCAAGCACGCCCGCTACGGCGACGCCTTCCGCTGGCACTTCATCGGCCATCTGCAGAGCCGGAAGACGGGCGTCGTCAACGCCGTGTGCGAGCTCTGCCACTCGCTCGCGTCGGAGTCGGCCGCCCGCCGGCTGACGATCCCCGCGCTCGTGGAGGTCAACCTGTCCGGCGAGCCGACGAAGTCCGGTGTGGCGCCCGAGGAGCTGCCACGCCTGCTCGAGCTGCATGCCGACGTCCGGGGGCTGATGACGATGCCGCCGCTCGCGGCCGATCCGGAGCAGTCGCGGCCGTACTTCCGCCGCCTCCGCGCGCTCGCCGAGGAGTACGGCCTGCCCGAGCTCTCGATGGGCACGAGCCAGGACTACCTCGTCGCGGTCGAGGAGGGAGCGACGTACATCCGCGTGGGCGCGACGGTATTCGGCGACCGGCCGCCTGAGTAACATTCCGCGCGATGGGCTTCGCGGACGTCTGGAATCGCACGCTCGTCTACTTCGGCATCGCCGAGGAAGACGAGGAGTGGGACGAGGACGGGTACCTCACCGACGAGGATCTCCAGCGCGTGTACGCCGAGCGGCCGAACGTGCGCCGGCTCGCGCCGCGCCGCTCACGCCGCGACGAGTTCGACGACTGGACCGATCCCGAGCCCGCCGCAGCGGCGGCGCGGACGAGCGTTCTGCGGCCTGCGGCGGAGCCGCGCCGGCTGCGCGGAGTCGAGAGCGTCCCGAATCCCGGGTCGGTGCGCGTGCATCTCGTCCTGCCGCGCAGCTTCAACGACGCCCAGCAGATCGCCGACCGGTTCAAGGAGGGCGTGCCGGTGATCCTCAACCTGCAGGGGTCGGATCAGGAGCTCGCCAAGCGCCTGATCGACTTCGGCAGCGGCCTGACGTACGCGCTCAACGGTGGAATGCAGCGCGTCGCCGACAAGGTCTTCCTCCTGACGCCGCGCAACGTCGAGGTCTCGGCGGAGGAGCGCGCCCGCATGCTCGAGCGCGGCGGCTTCTTCAACCAGGCCTAGGAAAACCGCGCGGGACCGCGAACGCGATTGAGATGGGCGTGATAGCCACCGTTTCCTTGCTCGCCGACGCGATCGATCAGGCGCAGACGTTCGTGCACGTCTTCGTGATCGTCTACACGCTCCTGATCTTCGCGTACATCATCACGAGCTGGGTTCGGCTGCCGTACTCGCCCTGGCTGAACCGGATTCAGCGCTTCCTCTTCGACGTCTCGGACCCGTATCTGCGGTTGTTCCGGCGCGTCCTGCCGTCGATGGGGCCGATCGACCTGTCGCCGATCGTGGCCGTGCTCGTCCTCGTGGCGCTCGACGGGCTCGTGAGCTGGATCCTCGGGAACTTCCATTAGAGGGGAGAAGCAATGGCACTCACTCCAGTCGAGATCCGGCACCTGACACCGCCCACCGGGTTCCGCGGCTACAAGCGCGAAGCCACCGACAAGCTGCTCGCGGAGATCGTCACGAGCTTCGAGGACGTCTGGCGGGAGCGCGCCGACCTGAGCGACAAGGTCGAGCAGCTCGAGGCAGACCTCGTGCGCTACCGCGAGCTCGAGGCGCTGTTACGGACAACGCTCGTCTCCGCGGAGCGGGCGTCGGCGGACATGAAGGCCCAGGCGCGGCGCGAGGCGAACCTCGTCCTCAGCGAGGCCCACGCCGAGGCGCGTTCCGTGCAGCGGCGGGCGCTCGCCGAGAACGAGCGGCTCGTCGCCGAGACGAGGCGCCTGAAGGAGCGTCTACGGTCGGTGCTCGTGGTCGTCGAGGAGGCGGAGGACACCCTGCACGGCGTCCAGCCGCACGCGCACGAGGGAGGCATGGCCGCGCCCGAGGCCGCGTAGGGCGGGGAGATCCCCGAGTACACTGGGAGGCATGACAGCGACGTGCACCCGCCTGCGGTTGCGGGTCAGCCCCGGCGCTGGTCGTGCCGGGATCGTCGGCCGACACGGCGACGCGTGGAAGGTCCGCGTGGCCGCGCCGCCGGAGCACGGCCGTGCGAACGAGGCCCTCCTCCGGCTGCTCGCCGAGACGCTGGGGGTGCCGCGAAGTGGGGTCGTGCTCGTCTCGGGGCACGGCGGCCGCGACAAGGTCGTGGAGCTGACCGGCGTGGAGCTCGAGCAGATCGAGCGCCGCCTCGCGTCGGCCTCGGCCCCGGCGCACAGCAGAAAGGACAGGCGTTCATGAGCATCGACACCGAGCGCTTCCGCAGCGTGCTCCTCGAGGAGCGAGAGCGCGTGCAGAAGGCGATCGCGAACCTGCGCGACGATCATCCCGGCTCGCTCGACGAGGAGATCGAGGAGATCGCCGCGACGAGCGACAATCACCTCGCCGAGACCGCCACGGCCACGCTGGACCGCGAGATCGACTACACGCTCGAGGAGAACTCCGGCCAGGTCCTCGCGGAGATCGACGCAGCTCTGAAGCGGATCGAGGCAGGCTCGTACGGCACGTGCCGGAACTGCGGGCAAGAGATCGTCGCCGAGCGCCTCGAGGCGTACCCCTGGGCGTCACTCTGCATCGACTGCAAGCGGAAGTCCGAGCGCCGGTGAGCGAGGAGGCTCGCGAGCCTGCGCGCCAACGCGACGTCCGTGTCGGGTCGTCCACGGACGCGCTCGCGCCGCTTCTGGTGGCCGAGCGCCCGCTCGGCGCCGGCGTCGTCCAGTGGCTCGGCCTGGCCGCCGTCGGGCTCGCCGCAGTCGCCGCCGACCAGCTCACCAAGCGGATCGTGACCGGACAGCTCGGCCTCGGCGACTCCCTGCACGTCGTCGGTCCCTTCTCCATCCGACACGTGCAGAACTCCGGCATCGCGTTCGGGCTCTTCGCCAGCGCGACGGCCCTCGTGATCCTCCTCACCGCCTTCGCGGTCGCCTGGATGCTCGTGTTCTTCGCCCGCTCGGGTGCGCGGCATCCCGTGCTGCCGGTCTCGCTCGGGCTCGTCATCGGCGGCAGCCTCTCGAACCTGCTCGACCGCGTGCGGCTGGGGTACGTCACCGACTTCCTCGACCTGCGCTACTGGCCGTCGTTCAACCTCGCCGACAGCTTCATCGTGATCGGCGTCTGCGTGCTGCTCACGGCGCTCGTCGCGGCGGAGCGCGAGCCGCGGCGGACCCGGCCCGTCCGTGACGCTGCTGCGCGTCCCTGAGCAAGCGGCGGGACGGCGCCTCGACCAGTTTCTGGCGGGACTGCCCGAGATCGGCTCGCGCGCAGTCGCCGAGCGGCTCCTGAGCGCGGGTGCCGTGCTCGTCGACGGCCGCCCGCGCGCGAAGAGCCACAAGCTCGGGGGCGGGGAGGAGCTCGAGTTCGAGCCCCCGGCGCCGCAGCCGTCCGGGCTCGAGCCCCAGGCGATGGACCTCGTGGTGCCCTACGAGGACGAGCACCTGCTCGTCGTCGACAAGCCGGCCGGAATCGTCGTCCATCCCGCGCCCGGGCACGCGCGCGGCACGCTCGTTCACGGCCTGCTGGCCCACGACGTCGAGGGGGGAGAGGAGCCGGAGCGGCCGGGCATCGTCCATCGCCTCGACCGCGACACCTCGGGCCTGCTCGTCGTGGCCCGCTCGGCCGAGGCGCACCGGCGGCTCCAGAAGCTCGTGCAGCGGCGCGAGCTCGCGCGCGAGTACCTCGCGCTCGTGGTGGGCCGGCCGCGGTCTCGCCGCGGCACCATCGACGCGCCCGTCGGCCGCGACCGACGCGACCCGCTACGCCACTCGCTCGACACCGACACGCCGCGCGAGGCGATCACGCACTTCGAGGTCGAGCGCCTGCTGCCGAGGCACGCGCTGCTGCGCGTCACGCTCGAGACCGGGCGGACGCACCAGATCCGCGTTCACCTCGCCGCGATCGACCTGCCTGTCGCCGGGGACCCGCTCTACGGCCGGCCCGGCGAGCTCCGTCTGACGCGCCAGTTCCTGCATGCGGCCCGCCTCGCCTTCGAGCACCCGTTCACGGGCGAGCTGGTGGACGTCTCGTCACCGCTGCCGCCGGACCTCGACGACTGCTTACGGAGAGCTTCGTAGCGGGTTGCACGTGGACCGCGGCTAGACTTCGCAGGAACCCAGTCCCCGACCCGGCGGAATCAGCCGTGGCGCGGGTGCCGGCACGTGTACCCCGAAAAGGGGGCGGCCGGTGCGTCGCGACTCCGCCGGAGCAGCGCCCATAACAACCACAGGAGGGAGCACCATGGCAGTCGCTTCCATGCGGGAGCTCCTGGAGGCCGGAGTCCATTTCGGTCACCAGACAAGACGCTGGAACCCGAAGATGCGCCGCTTCATCTTCACCGAGCGGTCGGGCATCTACATCATCGACCTGACCCAGACGACCGAGCGCCTCGACGAGGCCGTGCAGTTCGTGCGGAACATCGGCGAGCGCAACGGCACCGTCCTCTTCGTCGGGACGAAGAAGCAGGCGCAGGACGCCGTCGAGGGTGAGGCGAAGCGCGTCGGCATGCCGTACGTCAACCACCGCTGGCTCGGTGGGCTGCTCACGAACTGGCGGACGATGTCCGAGCGGATCGAGCGGCTGCACGAGATGCGCAGGCTGAGGGACGAGGGCCAGCTCGAGCTGCTTCCGGCGAAGGAGCGCATCGCGATGGCAGGCGAGCTCGAGAAGCTCGAGGCGAACCTCGGTGGCGTCGCCGACATGCGCCGGCAGCCGGACGCGGTGTTCATCATCGACCTCAAGAAGGAGCAGCTCGCCGTGCGCGAGGCTCGCCGGCTGGGCCTGCCGGTCGTCGCGCTCGTCGACACGAACTGCGACCCCGACGAGGCCGACTACGTGATTCCGGGGAACGACGACGCGATCCGCTCGTGCAGCCTCGTCACGCGCGTCATCGCCGACGCGATCTCCGAAGGCCGCCAGAAGGTCGCCGTGCGCGAGTTCACGCCCGCGCAGCAGAACGGCGCCGTCGGGGAGGAGACCGGGACGGAGCCGGAGGCACCAGCCGAAGAGGCACCAACCGCCGAGGCACCTGCCGAGGTGGCACCTCCAGCCGAGGCACCTGCCGCCGAGGCGCCGGCCGAAGAGGCACCTGCCGAAGAGGCACCCGCCGACGATACGCCCGTTCCGGAGGGCACGCTCGAGCAGGTCATGCCGGGCGAGGCCGCCGAGCCCGCGGGCGAGGGCGAGTCGGTGCCCGTCCCGACCGGCAAGACGCCGCAGCAAGAAGGGACGGCCGAGGCGGGCTCGTCCGCCGCGTCGACGGAGGTGGAGCAGTGACGGCGGAGATCTCTGCCTCGCTCGTCAAGGAGCTCCGCGACCGCACGGGCGCAGGGATGATGGACTGCAAGCGCGCGCTGCAGGAGACGAACGGCGACATGGAGGCCGCGATCGTCCTCCTGCGCGAGCGGGGCATGGCGCAGGCCGCGAAGCGGGCCGGCCGCGAGACGACCGAAGGCAAGGTCGGCTACCGGCTCGCCGAGGACGGCTCGAAGGGCACGATGGTCGCGATTGGCTGCGAGACGGAGCCGGTGTCCAACAACGACGAGTTCCTCGCGTACGCGAAGAAGGTGCTGGAGGTCGTGGAGGCGAAGGGCCTCGGCGCCGAAAGCGAGCTCGAGGACGAGCGCGTCGCTCTGTCGGCGAAGCTCGGCGAGAACATCGCCGTCGTCGGCGGTGCGCGCTTCGAGGCCGTCGACGGCGCGAAGATCCACGCGTACACGCACACGCCGGCCAACAAGTTCGGCGCGCTGGTGCAGATGCGGGGCGGCGACGCGGATCTCGGGCGCAAGATCGCCATGCACATCGTGTCGCAGCGCCCGCGGTGGATCGGACGGGAGGACGTGCCGGGCGAGGTCGTCGAGGGCGAGCGCGAGATCTACGCGAACTCCGATGAGGTCCAGTCGAAGCCGGAGCAGGCGCGTGAGAAGATCGTCGAAGGCATGCTCAACAAGCGCTTCTTCGGGGCGAACGTGCTCGTCGACCAGGAGTGGATCCACGACTCCTCGAAGAGCGTCGGCCAGGCGCTGAAGGAAGCCGGCGCCGAGGTGCTCGAGTTCGAGCTCTTCGCGCTCGCCGGATGACCGTTCGATCCGAGGCGATTCCCGCGCGGGCGCCGGCGGCCGGCGGGCACGGCTTCCGGCGCGTGCTGCTGAAGCTCTCGGGCGAAGCGTTGATGGGCGACCGTGACTACGGCATCGACGTCGGCGTGGTGGAGAGCATCTCGACGGAGATCGTCGCCCTGCGCGACGACGGCGTCGGCGTCGCGATCGTGGTCGGGGGCGGCAACTTCTACCGCGGCATGGCCGCCGCTGCCGAGGGGATGGAGCGCGCCACCGCCGACTACGCCGGCATGCTCGCGACGCTCCTGAACGGGCTCGCGCTCCAGGACGCGCTCGAACGGAAGGGTGCCGACACCCGCGTCCAGTCGGCGATCGTCGTCGCCGAGGTCGCCGAACCCTACATCCGGCGTCGTGCGATCCGGCACCTCGAGAAGCGGCGAATCGTCATCTTCGCGGCAGGTACCGGCAACCCGTTCTTCACGACGGACACCGCGGCGGCGCTGCGCGCGCTGGAGATCGGCGCAGACGCGATCCTGATGGCGAAGAACGGAGTCGAGGGCGTCTACGACGGAGATCCCCGGCTCGATCCGGCGGCGACCTTCCTGCCGCGACTGACGCATCTCGAGGCGATCGAGCGCGGCCTGAAGGTGATGGACACGACCGCGCTCTCGCTCTGCATGGACAACAAGCTCACGATTCACGTGTTCGCGCTCGCCGACGGCAACATCGCTCGCGTCGTCGCCGGCGAGCACGTCGGCACCGTCATCGAGACTCCGTAGGAGGGCACCCGAGAATGCCAACGGTCCAGGAGCTGATCCAGGAGGGCCAGTCGCGGATGCACAAGTCCGTCGAGCACGCCCGCAACGAGTTCAACACCGTCCGCACGGGCCGCGCGTCGGCGTCGCTGCTCGACCGGATCGAGGTCGACTACTACGGGACGAAGACGCCGCTCAAGCAGCTCGCCACGATCGGCGTCCCCGAGGCGCGGATGCTGACGATCCAGCCGTTCGACCCGACCTCGATCCGCGGCATCGAGAAGGCGATCCAGGAGTCCGACCTCGGGCTGACGCCCTCGAACGACGGCAAGATGATCCGCCTGCCGATCCCCCAGCTCACCGAGGAGCGGCGCAAGGACCTCGTGAAGATCGTGCGCGGGCTCGCCGAGGAGCATCGCGTCGCGGTGCGCGAGATCCGGCGCGACGCGATGCGCCACCTGAAGGAGCTCGTCGACTCGGGAACGGTCGGCGCCGACGAGGAGCACCGGGCGGAGGAGCGCGTGCAGAAGCTCACGGACGAGCACACGAAGCAGATCGACGAGCTGCTGAAGCACAAGGAAGCGGAGGTCATGGAAGTCTGAGCGCCTTCGCGCACACGGATGCCGATCCGCTCCACGAGCAGAGCCTGCCGGAGGCCGCGCGCGCCGTCGCGATCGTGCTCGACGGCAACGCCCGCTGGGCCGACTCGCGCGGCCTGACCGTCGCGGACGGCCATCGCGCCGGCTCGCGCGCGCTGCGACCAGTCGTGGAGACCGCGATCGACGTGGGGATCGCGTCGCTGACGGTCTACGCGTTCTCGACCGAGAACTGGTCGCGGCCCCCCGACGAGGTCGAGGCGCTGATGGAGATCTTCGGCGAGACGATCGACCGGGAGCTGCCCGATCTCGCCGCGCAGGGCGTCCGCACGCGCTTCGTCGGCCGCCGCGACCGCGCGCCCGACTGGCTGCGGGACAAGATGGCGCAGCTCGAGGCGGCGACCGCCGACCGGTCGCGGCTGAGCCTGTGGATCGCGTTCGACTACGGCGGGCGCGCCGAGCTCGTGGAGGCGGCCCGCCGGATTGCCGAGAGCGGAGCGGACCCCGAGGAGATCGACGAGGAGCTCGTCGCCCGCCACCTGTACGCGCCGGAGATGCCCGATCCCGACCTCGTCATCCGCACCTCCGGGGAGCTCCGGATCTCGAACTTCCTGCTCTGGCAGTCCGCCTACGCCGAGTTCGTCTTCACCGACACGCTCTGGCCCGACTTCGGGCCGCACGAGCTCAGGGCCGCGATCGACGACTACGCGAGCCGCCGCCGTCGATTCGGCGGCAGATGAGCGGGCTGATCTCGCGCCTGCTCGTCGGCGCAGTCGGGGCGCCGCTCGTGCTCGGCATGCTCTGGCTCGGCGGCTGGTGGCTCTACGCGCTCCTCGCGGTCGCGTCGCTCGTCGCGGTGCACGAGTTCGTGACGATGACGCGGCCCCTGCGGCCGCTAGCGCCCGCCGCGTACGCGGGCACGCTGCTCGCGCTCTCGGGCGCGCGCACCGGCGGCCTCGTCTGGATGCTCGGCGGCGTGCTCGCCACGTTCATCCTCGCGTTCGCGTTGAACGCGCTCGCCGCGACGCGTGCGACCTCGACGGTCGCCGTCGGCGCGACGATCCTCGCCGCCACCTGGATCGGCTTCGGCCTCGGCCACATCATGCTCCTGCGCCAGATGCACGACGAGCCGCGCCTGCTCGTCTTCACGGTCGTCCTCACCGTGTGGGCGGCCGACACGTTCGCGTACTTCGCCGGGCGGCTGTTCGGCCGGCACAAGCTCGCGCCGCGGCTCTCTCCCGGCAAGACCTGGGAGGGCTTCGTGGTCGGGTCGCTCGCCGGCATCTTCGTCTCGTTCGTCGCGCTCTACGACACGCGTGACACGTATCTGGCGATCTGGCAGGCGATCGTGCTCGGCCTCGTCGTCGTGCTCGCCGCCGCGGCAGGCGACCTGTTCGAGTCGATGCTGAAGCGCGACATGGAGGTCAAGGACACCGGCCGCCTGCTCGGCGGCCACGGCGGCATCCTCGACCGGGTCGACGCGCTCCTCTTCGCCGGCATCGCCGCCTTCTACCTCGTGCTCGGCTTCGGCTACACGTGACCGGCGCTCGTAACAGACTGTTACTTGCCGCGAGAACCGCTGTGCACCGCGGCACTCGCCGGCATGTAACAGTCTGTCGCTTGGGTGGGCGGGCCTAGACTGGACAGCGTGAAGCGCGTCGCCCTCCTCGGCGCCACCGGCTCGATCGGGCGTCAGGCGATCGAGATCGTCGCGGCGCATCCGGAGCTCGAGCTCTGCGCCGCCGCGTCCGGCTCCTCGCCCCTCGACGACGTTGACGCGCCGCTGAAGCAGGTCGGGGGCGACCTGACGGAGCTGCTCGAGCGCGCGCAGCCGGACGTCGTGCTCAATGCGGTGGTCGGGTTTTCCGGAATCCATGCGACGCTGTGGACGCTCGCGCACGGCATAGACCTCGCGCTCGCAAACAAGGAGAGTCTCGTGGCTGGTGGCGAGTTGGCGCTCGCCACCAGGCGGGCTGGGGGCGGACGCATACTGCCGGTAGATAGCGAGCACTCCGCTCTGGCGCAGTGCCTCGAAGGGAGAGCTGCTGAGGAGGTCCATTCCCTCGTCCTCACCGGGTCGGGGGGTCCGTTCAGAGGGCGAACCCGGGACGAGCTGCTCGACGTGACGCCCGAGGAGGCGCTCGCGCACCCGACCTGGCGGATGGGGCCCAAGATCACAGTCGACTCGGCGACACTCGCGAACAAGGGCCTGGAGCTGATCGAGGCGCATTTCCTGTTCGGGATCCCGTACGAGCTGATCGAGGTCGTGCTGCAGCCGACGTCGGTCGTGCACTCGCTCGTGCGCTTCCGCGACGGCGCCGCGCTCGCCCACCTCGGCTACCCCGACATGCGGGTGCCGATCTCGTACGCGCTCACGTATCCCGCGCGCGCCGCGACGCCGACGCCGCCGCTCGACCTGACCTCGTTGACGCTCGAGTTCGAGGTGACGCTCGAGTTCGAGGCGCCCGACACCGACACTTTTCCGCTGCTGCGGCTCGCGCGCGACGCGGGGGAGAGGGGCGGCACGTATCCGTGCACGTTCAACGCGGCGAACGAGGTCGCCGTCGCCGCCTTCCTCGCCGGACGGCTGCCGTTCCTCGGCATCGCCGACGTCGTCGGCGACGCCCTCGCACGGGCGACCGGTACACCGGCCCGGGACGTCGAGGATCTGCTCGAGGCCGACCGCGAGGCACGCCGGCTCGCCGAGCAGGGGCTACCCGTCGCATGACCTGGCTCGTCGTCGCCCTCGGGCTCGCGCTGCTCATTCTCCTGCACGAGCTCGGACACTTCTCCGTCGCGCTGCTCGTCGGGATCAAGCCGCGCAGCTTCTACATCGGCTTCCCGCCGGCGCTCGTGAAGACACGGCGAAAGGGAATCGAGTACGGGGTCGGGACGATCCCGCTCGGCGGCTACGTCCGCATCCCCGGCATGCACCGCCCGGCGTCGCGCGACTTCGCGGCGTTCATGAGCACGGCGCTGCACGAGGATCCGGGCCTCGCCGCACCGGTGCAGCGCATCCGCCGCCGGCTCGACGAGGACGACTTCGACGGTGCACGCGAGGGGGTGCCCGACCTCCGCGGCGCGCTCGATAGCGCGCGACTCTCTCCGGGCGGGCGGCGCTCCGCGGAGCGCGCGTTCCGCGACGTCGACGAGGGGACCGGCTCCGACGCGTACTGGCGGCAGCCGACCTGGAAGCGGGTGGCGGTGATCGCCGCGGGGCCGCTGATGAACGTGCTCGTCGCCTTTGTCATCTTCTTCGCCGTCTACGCGACGGGGGCGCCGTCGGCGACGCCCAGCACCGAGGTCGGCGCGGTCGAGGCGAACACGCCCGCGGCCGCGGCGGGCCTGCACGCCGGCGACCGCGTCGTCGCCGTGAACGGCCGGCCCGCGCGCACCTTCGACCGCGTCTCTCACCTCATCCGGGCCAGCCACGGCGCGCCGATCACCCTGACCGTCCGGCGCGACGGCGGCACGGTCACGCTCGGGCCCCGCCGGACGATCGAGGTGCAGGGGCGCTGGATCTGGGGCTTCGTCCCCGCAGCGGAGCTCGTGTCCCATTCTGCCGGCGCCAGCGCGCGGCTCGCGATCGGCGACTGCTGGCAGGTCGTCACCGGCACGTTGAGCGCCTTCGGCGGTCTCTACCGCGCGCACGAGCGCGCGCAGCTCTCCAGCCCCGTCGGCATCGTCCGCTACTCGGCGGCCGCCCTGCGCATCGGTATCCAGTGGTACCTCCAGCTGCTCGGGCTCATCAGCATGTCGCTCGCGCTCTTCAACCTGCTGCCGTTGCTGCCGCTCGACGGCGGCCACATCCTCTTCTCGCTCGTCGAGGCCGTGCGGCGGCGCTCGGTCCCGCGGGAGGTCTACGAGCGCGTCTCGGTCTTCGGGATGATGCTGATCCTGCTCGTCGCGGTGATCGCCTTCTCGAACGACCTCGGCGGCGGCCCGCCCCGCTAGCTTCAGCGTCCGCTGAGCCGGCCGAGCCGCGAAATCACCCGGCTAGACTGCCGCGGATGCCCAGCGAGCGCCAGATCTCGGTCGGCGGCGTCAAGATCGGCGGCGGCGCGCCCGTCGCCGTCCAGTCGATGACGCTGACGAAGACGCACGACGTCGAGGCGACGACCGCGCAGATCGCCGCGCTCGCCTCCGCCGGCTGCGAGGTCGTGCGCGTGGCCGTGCCGAAGCTCGAGGACGCCGAGGCGCTGCCGCGGATCGTCCGCCTCTCGCCGCTGCCGGTGATCGCCGACATCCACTTCAACGCGAGCCTGGCCCTCAAGGCGATCGAGGGCGGCGTCGCCGCGGTCCGCATCAACCCCGGCAACATCGGCGGCCCCGACAAGGTCGCCCAGGTCGTCCACGCGGCGAAGAGGGCCGGCATCCCGATGCGGATCGGCGCCAACTCGGGCTCGCTGCCGAAGCACCTCTCCGAGCTCGCGCAGCGCGACCAGGCGGAGGCGCTCGTCGAGGCCGCGCTCGAGGAGGTGCGCCTGCTCGAGCAGCTCGACTTCCACGACTTCAAGATCTCCGTCAAGTCGAGCCACGTGCCGACGATGATCCGCGCCTACCGGATGCTCTCGGAGCGCGTTCCGTACCCGCTCCATCTCGGGGTCACCGAGGCGGGAACGCCGTTCTCGGGCTCGATCAAGTCGGCGGTCGGCATGGGCGCGCTGCTCGTCGACGGCGTCGGCGACACGGTGCGCGTCTCGCTTACCGCCGACCCGGTGGAAGAGGTCAGGACGGCTTACGAGATTCTGAAGGCCCTCGGCTTGCGCGAGCGCGGCCCGGTGATGATCGCCTGCCCGAGCTGCGGGCGCGACAACGTCGGCGTCCAGACGCTCGCCGAGAAGGTCGAGGAGCGGCTGCACGGCTATCCGCAGCACTTCGAGGTCGCCGTGCTCGGCTGCGCCGTCAACGGCCCGGGCGAGGCGGGCGACGCCGACTTCGGGATCGGCGGCGGCCGCGACGTCGGCTTCGTCTACGCGCACGGCCGCGTGCTCAAGAAGGTCTCGTCGGACATCCTCATCGACGAGCTCTTCTTCGAGATCGACAGGTGGATCGCCGAGGGCATGCACAGACCGAAGCGGCTGAAGATGGCGAAGCCGGCCGCGCTCGCGATGGCCGAGGCGAGCCTCATCCCGCTCGAGTAGCCTCCCCGGACAACAGTGATCGCCCGAGCCTCAAAGCTCTTCCTGCCGACGCTGCGCGATGCGCCCGCCGACGCCGACGCGGCGTCGCACAGGCTGCTCGTACGCGGCGGCTTCATCCGGCAGGTCGGCGCGGGTATTTGGACGTTCCTGCCGCTCGGCTGGCGCGTTCACCAGAAGATCGAGCAGATCATCCGCGAGGAGATGGACGCGATCGGCTCGCAGGAGATGCTCTGCCCGGTGCTGACGCCGGCGGAGCTCTGGGAGCGGAGCGGCCGCATCGCGATCCCCATCGTGTTCAAGCTCGCCGACCGCAGCGGCCGGCCGTTCGTGCTGCCGTTCTCGCACGAGGAGACGATGACGTTCCACGCGCGGGAGCTCCAGTCGTACAAGCAGCTGCCGCAGG
>WNGE01004323.1_pt1 | contig 26780 bp, 21 predicted proteins | sample 5400651 | NCBI WGS metagenome assembly WNGE01 (sample SAMN13153370, study PRJNA577476) | soil metagenome | isolation source: 60 cm soil or saprolite under grassland replicate 2 | place: USA:California | collected 2016-06-15 | reverse complement strand
CTCCACCACCTCCACCACCTCCTCCACCTCCGCCGCCTCCACCGCCTCCTCCTCCTCCTCCACCACCTCCACCGCCTCCGCCTCCGCCTCCGCCTCCGCCTCCGCCGCCTCCGCCTCCGCCTCCACCGCCCCCGAAACAGTGCGTCGTGCCGGACGTCCGTGGGCTGACGCTCGCGTCCGCAAAGGCTCGGATCGGCCGAGCGAACTGCTCGACGGGCGCCGTCACGCGCGCCTACTCGCGCAAGAAGAAGGGTCGTGTGATCGCTCAGACCCCGCAGCCGAGAGCCCATCTGAGCGCGGGAGCGGCGATACGACTCGTGGTCAGCCGCGGGCCGAAGCCCAAGCACTAGCCGGGTTTAGGAACTCGGGCCAGCAGGTACGATGGCCGCGTAGTGAGGGGTCGTTTCATTGTCTCTGCGGCGCTGGTCGCGCTTGCCGTCGCGCTTCCGGCGGCCGCGGCGCGGCACTCCACGATCCACTACAAGGTCGTGTCTGCGAAGGCGACCGCGATGCTCACGTTCCACACCGAGAGCAGCGGCCAGGACACGATCTCGGACGGCAAGATCAGCCTCCTCGCCCTCCGTAGGGCAGCCGGCCAGGCATCGCTACCGGGAAGCGCGCTCGTGCCGCTCAAGGGAAAGATCTCCGAGCGGGTCAAGACGAAGCGACGTGCGTCGAGCACGTCCGAGTACCAGGAGCAGACGTGCGCGAACACCAGGAAGGTCATGGGGCGCGGAGGCGTGAGGCTGCGCCGCGTCGGCTCGAAGGTCGAGGTGCGGTGGGCCTTCCCACAGGCTAAGCCGAGCTTCTGTCACGGCCCGAGCGCCAGCTCAAACGTCACGGCGCTGATGAAGCGCCTCTACCCGGCCTCGCGCTTCAGCACCAAGAACGTCACCGTGGTTCTCAGTGGTTCGAAGACCACCAAATCCGAGACCGCGACGCTCACCTACCGCTGGAGCGCGACCGTCAAGCTCGCCCGAGCCTGACCCGCAGCGAAATCGCCCGAGACCACGACCTGGGCCGCGCATCGGTCAACTCGCGGGAGCACAAAACGCGCGAGTGCGAAACGCGCAACTACGATGCAGGAGCTCGCATGGGTCGACCGATCGACGAAGCAGTCAATGCCATGCGGAGTTGGGGAGAATCGCGCGCATGGCGCGGCTACGACCCCTACGACGCGCTGAACAGTCCGGCGACCCCGGTCCTGACGCTTGGCACGGCGATAGGGCGACGGCTTCTGACTCAGCTTGTGAAGCTTTCTCCCGTCAACCTGCGGCCGCCGCTTCAAATTGAGTCAGCCCACAACGCGAAGGCGATCGCCCTCGTGGCATCGGGCTACGCCTGGCTCTCGATCCGAGCCGACGAGGAGGCCGGAGCTTCCGCACGGCACTGGCTTTCCTGGCTCGAGCGGAACCACAATGGCGGCTCGGATGGAATTGCCTGGGGCTACCACTTCGACGTCCAGACCCGCGTCTGCTTCTACCCGAGGGGCACGCCCAACACGATCGCCACGAGCTTCGCCGTCGGGGCGCTTCTCGACGGGGTCGAGCTGCTTGGTGATGAGCGCTGGCTCGAGACCGCAGTCGCCGCATGTGACTACCTCGTCGCTCACCTCCTCGTCGAAGGAAGCGGGGGGCCCTACTTCCGCTACGTCGGCGCTGAAGACGTCCTCATCCACAACGCAAACATGCTCGCTTCAGCAGCCCTGGCGCGTGCGGGGCGTCTGAGTGGACGGACCGACTTGGCCGACGTAGCAGCCCGAGCCTGTCGAACGACGGTGTCAGCGCAGCGCCCGGATGGTTCATGGCCATACGGCCGGCCCAAGTCCCTGAGCTGGGTCGACAATTTCCACACTGGATATGTACTGGAGTCGCTGGCGGAATGTGTAAGAGTGGTACCCGACTTGCACGAGCAGCTGCGGTGCGGCGTGGCCCAGTGGGAGCAGGACCTCTTCCTCCGCGACGGGACTCCGAAGTACATGACGGGAAACCTCTATCCGATCGATGCCCATTGCTATGCGACCGCGATCGACACGTGGCTTGGACAGATGCATTGGCACCCCAAAGCGGTGGAACGAGCGCAACATCTCGCAGTGCTCGAGATTGAGCGAATGCTGGACTCCAAGGGTTACATCCATTTCCAGCAGCGCCGCTTCTGGAAGAACCGGCTTCCCTTCGTCCGATGGACAACGGCTCCGTCCTTTCGCGCGCTGAGCCGACTGCTTGCCGCGCTCGAGAAACGTTCGGTGGCCTACGCGGTGACCGAGAGCGCCGGGACCCGATGAGAGCGACAGACGCCGGGCTGCCGGAAACCTACGAGAGGGATCTCGCCGAATACCAGGCACCACGGACGATCCGGCGCTACCGCACCGCCACCGCCGGAGAAGGAATCAATTACCTCAGCCGTGTCACGTACGGCCCGTTGCTCCTCGCGGCCGCGACGCAAGCGATCGAGGAGACAGGAGCAGAGCGGCTTCGCTTCGTCGAATTCGGCTGCGGAGTCGGGATGGCGACTCAGCACCTCGTCACGAAGCTCTCCGACGAGGGAATCGAGCTCGAGCTGGCGGTCGGAGCAGATTTCGCGCCTGCGATGGTTGCGGCGGCAACCGAAGAGGCGCGCGCGGCGAACGTCCCCGACGCAGGCGACCGAGTGCGATTCGTCGTCGCCAGCAACGAGCACCTCGCCGACGGGCTCGCCGACGGGCTGGGCGAGCCGGCAGACTCGCTCGCCGGCACGTTCCAGCTCGCCTTCGGGATCAACACCTTCAGGTATCCGATCCGCCACGGGACTGCGCGCGAAGCCGTCGAGCAGCTTGAGCGGCTGCTCACCTCGGGAGGACGCGTCGTCGTGATCGACATGAACGACCGCTTTCCTTACGGGCTCCGGCCGAAGTTCCGGCGTGATGGACGCCTCATCTCATTTGGCTCCGAAAAGCTGCCCACGCTCGATGAGTACGCGAAGCCGCTCGCCGACGCCGGCTTCGAGATCCTGCGCAAGGAGTACTTCGCGTGGATCCCGCACTCCGCGAGCGGCGTGCGGTTCCGAGTGGCGCGCGCGGCCGCGCCGATCTTGGACAAGCTCGTCCCGGACCGAGCAATGCGCTCGCTGGTCGTTGCCCGCAAGCGCTGACATTGGCAACGAGCGGCTCCGTCTCGTCTCGCATGACGCGCCGGTGGAGACGATGCAGTTCCTCGATCATGCGCTTCGGCTTCTCGGAGGGAAATTGGACGCGGGCGCCCGGGAAGGCCCGGTGCTCGCCTCGGTAAGGAAGGTCGCCCAGATGGGGGAGGAGGAGTTCGCGTCGCTGGCCGGAGGACCGGATGAGGCACCGCTCTTCCTCTTCCTCGAGGACGCGGCTGAGACCGAGTTCGTGCGTCGGGCCGTATGGGCACTCGGAGGTCCGGAGGTCGTCGTCGCCGCACCGCAGCCACAGAGGAGGTTCCGGTTCGAACGAGATCCTGCACTTTGGCCCTTCACCGGCGTGACACTCGAAGAGCGCGAGCATCGACCCGTCGGAACGATTGCCGAGAGTGGCTCGCACATCGAACCGCTCATTACGGCAGATGCCGGGCCAGTCTTCGTTCGCTGGAAGTCGCCGTCTCGCCGGGTCTACCTCTCCCTCGTTCCCTTGCCGGCGGACACCAGCCTGCTCAAGCGCGAGTTTCAGGCGGCGAGGTTCATGGGCCTCCTGCCGGTGCTCGCATTCGCGCGTGACGCCTTGGCTGAGCACGGGTGGAGGTCGGGAGGGCCGCTCGCATCCGTCGTGATCGATGATCCGAACCTCCGGTTCTTGCGCTACGGGTTCGTGGATCTCGTACGGCTGTTGGCGGACTCCCGGCTTGGCGCGGCGCATCTAGCGATCGCGATGATCCCGCTCGACTACGCAAAGAGCCGGTCCGGCCCCGCGCGGTTCTTCCGCCAGAATCCCAAGCGCCTTTCGCTTGTGATACACGGCGTCGACCACCGGCGCTGCGAGTTCGAGTCCGCCGTCAGTCTCCGCCACGCCGAGCAGATGCTGAGCCTGGCAGTCGCTCGGATGGCATTGCATCGCGACCGGACCGGCATCGAGCATGCGAATGCGATGACGTTCCCGCACGGGAGATGCAACGAGACGTGGCTGAGGGCGATGCGGAACGTCGGGCTGGATGCCGCGATCACCGACCGCGCCTTTCCGTTCCGCTCCGAAGACGAGATCGACGATCGTCTGTACGAACTCCATCCCGCCCAGACGACATTTGCTGGCTTTCCGGTCGTCAATCGCTTCAAGGCCGAGGAGCCTAAAGAGGAGCTGCTCTTCCAGGCATACCTCGGCAAGCCGCTGATCGTCTACACGCACCACGGATTCTTCCGGTCGGGTCACGAGCCGCTGATCGAGATCGTCGAGTTCGTCGAGGGCCACCTCCAGCCGCGGTGGACGGATATCGGAACGATTCTCGCTGCGAACTACCAGCTACGCCGTTCAAACCGAGGGTGGCAGGCACGCGTGTTCTCGAACCGAGCTCGCTTGCACGCGCCGAGCTCGATAGACGCGGTTATCAAGCCCGGACGGGAATTTGCAGCCGACGAGCGGTGTTGGATCGACGGCTCGCCGGTCGACGTCGTCGAGCTCGACGGTGTCGGGCAGCTCGTGGCTCCGGCCGCACTCGGCTCGTCGGGCCTGATCGAATTCGGCCCGGCGACGAAGATCGCGCCCGCGCAACAGGTTCGCGCGTCGTTCGTCAGCCGCGCGCGCCGGATGGCGACCGAGCTTCGAGATCAGTCGATGGGAATCGTCGCGGGCCGGCTGCAATGAGGGGTCGAGCTCCGGGCTCCTCTCGGGATGCTGATCAATCTCCTCCCGCAGATCGATCACGCGGCTCCGATGGCTAGGTGAAGACTGCTCCGAGTCGCGACTGGCGCCGACCTCGATGACGACGTTGCTTCCTTCGTGGCTGCAGCACTCCGGCCTCGGCTTCTTCGTGCTCGAGCTTGCTTTCGTCGCCTTGCTCGTCGCGGGGTTCGTCCAACTGTGGGAACCGCTACGCCGACGACTGTTTGGGAAGGCAGCCGACGGAGAAGCCCTCCTGGCCGAATCCGTGCTCGTCGGTCCCTGGCTCCTCTTGCCGGTGCTTCTCCTGACCGGTTTGGCGGGGGCGTATCGAGCCGGTCTCGCCGCCGCTCAGATCGTGTGCCTCGGAGCCGGGACCGTCCTCGTTCTACGCAGGTTCCGCAGCATGCGCCGACCTGCGGTGCCAAGGCTCGATCTGGGTTTGCTCTCGACCTTTCTCGCAGGAGCCACGATCTGCCTGTTCGTGGTCTGGGCGTGGGCAATGCCCATTCCCGAGTCGTTCAACGGCCATTACCACGGCTGGGTGAACCAGCTTTCCGATCTCGATCGAACGGGTCGCTATCACGCCGTCGACTCGCCGTCCTACGACACCGTGCCGTTCGCATCCCCGAGCGTCTTCTTCCTCGCGCCGTTCAGCCTGCCCTGGGGCCACTGGGCTTGGCTGCGTCCGACGATGCTCGTCCCGCCGCTGCTCGCGCTCTCCACGCTCCTGTTCATGCGCTCGACGGCGGCAGTACTGAGCCGGCGGTGGATCGGCTCGCTCGCCTTCCTGCTCGTCGCCTTCAACCACTACACACCTTGGGAGTTCAGTGAGATCTCGGGCGAACTCATTAGCGGTGCACTGCTTGCGTACTTCGCGTTCCACGTAGCTGTTGCAGTCCAGAGGGGGCGGGTTCAGGCGGCGCCACTTCTATTCGCCCTCGTGTTCGCCTGGACGTTCCGGAAACAGACCCTGCTGGTGATCATCTCGGTGGCGCTGGCGCTCGTCCTCTTCAAAGTCGTTCCCTGGAGCGGGCTGCTGCGTCGCATCCGCTCGATCGCGAGTGCCACGGCCGTCGGCGCGTTCGTGCTCGTGCCGTTCCTCGCGTCGGCCTGCGCTCTGTGGGCATTCTACGGCAGCCCCACGCGTCCACAGTCGGAGGTAGCGGGGGTGGGGTCGTTCGGCTTCGACCATGTTTCGCTCTGGCTTCACGGTCACGCACTCGCGCGAACGACCGGCACGGCCGGCACCGGGAACTTCATTCTCGAGCATTTCTTTCCGCTCCATCCGCATCTGGGAGCAAAGCAGCTGGTCATCGACCTCTTTCGGGGACTCAGCGTGCCGTTGCTCGTCACGCTGGGCGTGATCGCGTTCTTGCTCTTCGCCGGCGCGATGCCCAGCCGCATCCTCCGGGCCCAGCCGAAGCTCCTGCGCCGCTTACTACTCGCGTACCTCGTCGGCTTCGTGGTGCTCGACTATCTCGTCTTCCCGGAGTACGACAAGTTCCAGCACCTGATCATCTACCTCGTCGCGCTCTTTCCTGCGATGCTGCTGGCGGAGTTCGCCGTCAATCGACTTGCGGCCGTCGCCGTCGGAGCGTTCGCCCTGCTGCTGTGCGCGGTCGGCTGGCAAGGATGGGCGGCGACGGACTGGGGCCACGCAGAGAGGGCGAGGGCATCCTTGAATCTGCGCTTGCTATGGCCCCAATCCTCGTCTCTGCTGGAGCGCATCGCGAGGAAGACCAGCCGCTCGCCCGCTTCTCTCGGCCAGGAAATCGAGGAGTACGTGCGCGCGCTGGACGCGACCCGAACCCGAGGCGGACGGATTCTCTTCACTGACGAGGAGCCAGGTGCGCTGGTTCCGGTCCTAGTAGATCGGCAGTACCTCGGCAATGCGCTCTACCTCGAGCAACGCCAGGCCGCACCGGTCGTCCGAGCTCGAGATTGCACCGAGCTCAGGGCCGCCTTCCGCTCTCTCGGCGTCCGGTTCGTCTACGAGCCGGGACGACCGCATGTCACGATCGCGCAGACCTACGTCATGGGCCAACTCCTTCACCAGCGCAGCCGCTGGAGGTATGTCGTGCCGGTGCAAGCCTTGTGCTCCCCGACGTAGATCACCGTCACCCAATGTTTCGGATCGGGGCAAGGAGTCTTCGGCGGGGACGCCGACCTCCCACTGCTGCGCGACGCTGAGATTCGTCGGTTCGTAGAATAGGCCGCTTGGCCCGGCCCCCGTCGAGTACCAAGACATCTGTCGCCGTTCCCTTCGTTGACCTGCGTCCGAGCCTCCGCGAGCTGAAGGACGCGATCCTCGACGACATCGCCGGGCTCCTCGACTCTGCGGAGTTCCACTATGGCTCAGCGGTGAGCGAGTTCGAGACCCGCTTTGCTGCGTACTGCGGCACAGCCCACTGCGTTGGTACGTCGAACGGGCTCGACGGGCTCCGGCTGACCCTGCTGGCCGCCGGCATCGAGGAGGGCGCCGAGGTGATCATCCCGGCAAACACATTCGTCGCCACCTTCGCCGCGATCCATCAGGCGGGCGGAATTCCTGTCCCCGTCGATGCTTCCGAGAGCGACTACGAGATCGATCCGGCGCTGGTCGAGTCGGCCCTGACGGAGCGGACACGATTCATCGTGCCCGTCCATCTGTACGGACAGATGGCCGACATGGGCGCGATGGCGGGGCTCGCGTCCAAGCATGGATTCGACGTGATCGAGGATGCGTGCCAAGCACACGGCGCTGAGCGGAACGGCTACCATGCAGGTAGCTCCGGACGCGCGGCCGCGTTCAGCTTCTACCCGAGCAAGAACCTCGGCGCGGCGGGGGACGCCGGGGCCGTGACGACCGACGAAGCCGAGCTCGCCGCGCGATTGCGCGCCCTGCGCCACCATGGCGAGTTCGAGAAATACCGGCACGAGCTGGAGGGTTACACGGCCCGTCTCGACACGATCCAGGCGATCGTGTTGCTCCGGAAGCTGCCTCACCTCGACCGCTGGACCGAGCAACGGCGCACCGCTGCGCGCTTCTACTTCGAGGCGCTGGACGGTGTGGGCGATCTGCGGCTTCCGCCGGTCCCGCCTGGCAGCGATCCAGTCTGGCACCTCTACGTCGTCCGCACCCGGGACCCCGAGGGCCTCGCCGCGCATCTGGCGTCGCGGGGGATCGGCAGCGGCCGACACTACCCGCAGCCTCCCCACCTGTCCGCCGCGTTCTCGTGGCTCGGCTACGAGCGCGGAGACTTCCCGGTCGCGGAGGCACTTGCCCGCGAGGGACTGTCCCTGCCGTTGTTTCCCGGAATCACAGGCGAGCAGCTCGAGGCAGTCCATGCCGCGATCGTCCAGCACTTTGGCTGACCTGCCCGCGAACGAGGCGCCGTTCCGTCTGATCGACAACGTCGAGTTCGGTGCCGGCGTCGTCGTTCACTCGTTCACGAACCTGTACGGGTGCCGAATCGGCGAGGAGACGCGGATCGGTCCGTTCGTCGAGATCCAGACGGGGGTCCTGGTCGGCGCACGCTGCAAGATCCAAAGCCACGCATTCATCTGCACCGGAGTCGAAGTCGGCGACGAGGTGTTCGTCGGGCACGGCGTCATGTTCATCAACGACCGGCGACCACGGGCCACAACCGATGAAGGCGGACTTCAGACGGAGGACGACTGGACGCTCGAGCCGACGATCGTCGAGGAAGGAGCGGCGATCGGATCCGGAGCCACGATTCTCTGCGGTGTGCGCATCGGCCGAGGCGCACTCGTGGGCGCAGGTGCAGTGGTGACTCGTGATGTGCCGGCCGGTGGGGTCGTGACGGGTAACCCGGCACGCCTGACGTCTGCACGCTGACCCCGACGGGAGCACCCGTGCGTGCCTTCTTCGAGCGCGTCGGGCTCCTCTCTATCATCTCCCTCTCGTGAGCGCGCGGCGAAAGATCCTGTCCGTCGTCGGCACTCGGCCGAATTTCATGAAGACGGCACCGGTCGTCCGCGAGCTGCGACGGCGGTACCGCGAGTTCGACCACGTCCTCGTCCATACAGGCCAGCACTACGACGAGGAGATGTCGCAGATCTTCATCGACGAGCTCGCGATCGGGGATCCGGACTTCTTCCTCGGCGCCGGCTCCGGCACGCATGCTCAGCAGATCGCCCGTGTGATCGAGCGGCTCGAGCCCGTCCTCGTCGAGACGGAACCGGACGTGGTCCTCGTCTCCGGCGACGTCAACTCGACGCTCGCAGCCGCACTGGCGGCGGCAACCAAGCGCGTCCCGATCGGTCACATCGAAGCAGGCTTGCGGAGCTTCGACCGCACGCTGCCGGAAGAAGTGAACCGCGTGATCGTCGATGCGCTGTCGTCGATGCTCTTCATCCACTCGCCCGAGGCACGCTCGAATCTGATCGTGGAAGGCTGCGACGAGCGCGCCGTCCACTACGTCGGCAACACGATGATCGACACGCTCGTGGCGCTGAGGGAGCGGATCGAGGCAGTCGACGCACCGGCGGCGAATGGACTGCGGCGCGGCGACTACCTGCTCGTCACGCTTCACCGGCACTGGCTGTTCGAGCAGGAAGAGCTCCTCATGGACACGTTCAGCCGCCTGATCGAGGTCGCGGACGAGCTCGAGGTCGTCTTCCCGGCGCACCCACGGACTCAAGCCGCGCTCGAAGAGCTCGGGCTCGCTGGGAAGACGCGACGGCTGCGGCTGCTCCCGCCACTCGGATACCTCGAGTTCCTGGGCCTGCTCGCAGGAGCGGCGGGTGCGCTCACGGACTCCGGCGGGATCCAGGAGGAAACCACGTTCCTCGGTGTGCCGTGCTTCACGTTCCGCCCGAACACTGAGCGGCCGATCACGGTCGAGATGGGCACGAACATGGTACTTGGGCTCGAACCCGGTCGGATCGGCGAGGTGCCGGGGCTGATTCGCCAGCGGCAGAGCCTGACGAGCCGCACTCCGCCGCTGTGGGACGGCGAGGCGGCCAAACGCATCGTCGACATTCTCGCTGTCGAGCTCGACAAAGCCCCGTCGCTCGCGATCTCGGGCGAATGAAGGTCTGGATCGACCTCTCGAACTCACCGCATCCGCTGCTGTTCGACCCGATCGCGCGCCGGCTGGAGCAGCTCGGCCACACGGTCACCCTGACCGCCCGCGACAATGCCCAGACCCTCGAGCTCGCACGGGAGCGGTGGCCTGCGGTCGAGGCGATCGGAACTCCGAGTCCCCCCGGCCGCGTGGCCAAGGCGCGCGCGATCGCCGGTCGGACGCGCGCGCTCCATCGCTGGGCGAAGGCAGCGCGGCCGGACGTGGCGCTCTCGCACAACTCGTACGCGCAGATCGTCGCGGCCCGAGCGGCGGGCATCCCGGCCGTCACGGCGATGGACTACGAGCATCAGCCGTCGAACCACCTCGCCTTCCGGCTCGCGAAGAGGATCCTCCTGCCCGAAGCGCTTCCCGAGACTTCCGTGCGGCGCCAAGGGGCGCGCCCCGCGAAGGTGCGGCGCTATCCGGGCCTCAAGGAAGAGATCTACCTCGGCGACTTCGAGCCGGACCCGAGCATCCTCGAACAGATTGGGGTCGAGCGGACGCCGGGGACGGTCGTCGTCGCCCGAGCATGCGATCGACTCGAGGTCGCTGATGTACGCGAGTGACCTCTTCGTCGGCGCGGGCGGGACGATGACGCGCGAGGCAGCGCTCCTCGGCGTGCCGACGTTGACGGTGTACGCGGGACGCCCGCCGGCGATCGAGGAGTGGCTCGAGCAGAGAGGGATGCTCTCGCGCCTGACATCCCCGGACGTGAACGGGGTCGGTCCACGGACGCGCGAGCCGGTCGATCCGAAGCAACTCCGCGAGCGCGGCGCGGCGCTCATCGAGCTCTTCGTCGAGGAGACGCTTGCGGCGGCCGCCCGGCGCTAGGGCTCGACGGCCGCGGCGATCTCTCCGCCGAACAGACGCGCAACGTTCTCGAGGGCGTGGCGCTCGAGCGCCCGATCCGAGAGCTCGGACAGCTTCCTCCGTCTGGCCGCGTCTGTCGCGAGGCGGCGGAGAGCCTGCGCGAGAGCTTCGACGTCCGGCTCCGTCACGACCTCTGCGCAGCCGTACTGTTGAGCGTAGGCGACGAGATACGAGTTCGCCGGCGCATGGATGAGGATCGGCCGACCCGCCGCGAGGTACTCAGGCAGCTTGCTGGGCGAGGTCGTCTCGACAACGGCGACCACCGCGTCGAACGAGAGCGGGAGGAAGAGGATGTCGGCGGCCCGCTGGGCCGCGCGCACCTCGTCGAGAGGTGCCCGCCGTACGTGGACTCGCTCACCGTCTCGGATGCCGTGCCGAGCCAGGACCTCACGCGGGGTTTGCGTCAGCAGGTGCAGCTGCGGGTCGAGATCGTCTAGCTCCCGCGAGTCCAGCGACTCGATCAGACGAGCGATCGCGTCTGCCTGCGCCTCGTAGATCGTGCCGGTGAACAGAATCGACGGTCTGCCCGAAAGCCCCGCCGGCAATTGCGATTCGCCGGGTCGCGGGGCATACGGAACCGGGACCTCCACGGCACGTGCATTCCCGCCGCCGTAGCTCGCCCAGGTCCTGAGCAGCCGCTTCCGCTGTGCCTCGTTCAGGACGAATGCAGCGGTGGCTCGGCGCGCGACGTAGCGGTCGATCAGGCGCGCGACCCTCCGGCCCCGCGGCAATCCCTCGACGTAGACGTCCATGAAGAAGACGAGCAGCGGCTTGCGCGTGACGGCGGAGGCGACGCAGGCCGCGAGCAGGAAATGCTGCTTCGGATAGACGGCGAGGACGCCCTTGACGTCACGACGTCTGAGCACCCGGGCCGCCGCGGCGGCGGCGCGCAATCCGACGGCGACGTTCCCAAGCGCACGAAGGCGCAACGGCAGCTCGAAGCGGCCCAAGCGGAGCACCGTGTCCTCAGGCCACCAGCGCGGCAGGTCGTAGCGTCTGACGGCCAGGCCCGGCGGGTGGTCGCCATTCTTCCCGGGATCGCCCGCGAACACGATCACTCCCTCGGGATCGAACGGGCTGAGCAGCGTCCCGATGACGAACGCCGTCCCGATCGGCATCGGCGGGAACGCCCACGAGAGGACGAGGAGCTTGCCGTCTTCGACGAGCAGGCGACGCTCGCCGCTCATCGAGTGTTGCCGACGATGAACTTGACCACCCTCTCGGCAACGCCCGAATCGGCGGCGTACGGCGATACCCAATCGCGACTCGCCGACGTCATCAGCCGGACGCATTGGGAGATCTGAGCCGGATCGGCCACGCCGGACAGAATGTTCGAGCCGCACTCGACCGTCTCGGGCCGCTCCGTGGTATCCCGGCAGGTGACAGCCGGGATCTTCAGCAGGCTGCACTCTTCCTGAACGGTGCCGCTGTCGGTGACGACGCAGCGTGCACTCGACTCGAGCCGGACGAAGTCGAGGAAACCGAAGGGTTCGCACGGCCGCACCCGGAGGCTCAACGTCTCCTCTTGGGCCTCCAGCCGCTTGCGAGTCCGCGGGTGGAGGCTCCAGACGAGAGGCAGGTCGAGCTCGTCCGCGACGTCGCTCAGTCCCCTGCAGATCACTCGCAGGCGGTCCGGGTAGTCGACCGTCTCCTCCCGATGCGTGGTCGCGAGCAAGTAGCCGTCAGGTTCGAGCTCGAGCCGGTCGAGCACGTCCGAGGCTTCCCACCGCGGGCGAAACTCCTCCAGCACGTCCTTGATCGGGTTCCCGGACAGGAGGAGCCTAGAGGGCGCGATTCCCTCGGCGAGGAGGTACTCGCGCGACCTTGGCGTGTACGGCAGCAGCCAATCGCTGATGTGGTCGATCAGCTTTCGGTTCTTCTCTTCCGGAACCCGCCAGTCGAAGCAGCGGTTTCCGGCCTCCATATGGAAGATCGGGACGTTGTGGCGTGCGGCCGCGATCGCCGACAGCCCACTGTTCGTGTCGCCCAGGATCAGGAGCGCGTCGGGCTTCTGCTCCAGGATCACGGGCTCGATCCGCGCGACGATGTGGCCGATCTGCTCGCCGACCGTCGGCGACTTCACCTCGAGGTACGCGTCCGGCTGCGGGAGATCGAGCTCGTGGAAGAAGATGTCGGACAGCAGCGGGTCGTAGTTCTGACCCGTGTGGACCAAGTGCTGCTGAATCCCCGCGGCCGCCAGCTCGCGGAAGACGAGGCTGAGCCGGATCAGCTCCGGCCTCGTCCCCACGACGATGAGGAGCTTCATGCAGGCAATGAGCTGAGCAGCTGTCCGCTTCCGATCATCGCCGCATCGACGAAGTCGGCCTGGTCGAGCAGGTCTTCGAGCTCGCGACCGGTGACGATCGCATCCGCCGAGGAGAACTCGCCCTCGAGCACCCGCTCCTCCTGCTCGTGGTGGAGCTCGGGAAGCAATGGGCGGATCACGTAGTAGCCGTTCAGCTCGACCGTTCGGTAGGCCTCCTCCTCCGACACGAGAATCTCGTGGATCTTCTCTCCGGGGCGGATACCGGTCGTGACGACGTCGATCTCCCGGTCGCCGATCAACGACGCGGCGATGTCCGTGACGCGTGCGGAGGAGATCTTGGGCACGAGGATGTCACCGCGCCCCGCCCACTCGAGTGCAGCCAGGACCGTGTCGACAGCTGATTCGAGACTGAGCAGGAATCTCGTCATCTCGGGAAGCGTGATCGTCACGGGGCCGCCGTTTGCGATCTGGCGCTTGAAGAGCGGGATCACCGAGCCGCGAGACGAAAGGACGTTGCCGTAACGGACGGCGGCCATCCTGCAATGGTCCTGGTGGAGATTTCCTTCCGCCACGATCCGTTCCTGAACCGCCTTCGTCATCCCCATGACGTTGATCGGCTTGCAAGCTTTGTCGGTGGAGACGGCGATGAGCGTGTGTAAGCGCTCGTGCTTGCGGGCAGCCGTGACCATGTTCTCCGCACCGAGGACGTTCGTGGCGACCGCCTGCGTCGGGAAGTACTCGCAGGTGGGGACTTGCTTCATCGCCGCCGCATGGACGATGACGTCGCTCTGCGAGATCGCGCGATCGACCGCATACCGGTCGCGCACGTCGCCGATCCAGAACTCCAGCAGTTCTTCGAAGTTCGAGTAGTAGATGTCGTCGGTAGCCGCATAGGCGTGCTTCCAGGCGGTCTTCATCGAATACTGCTTGGCCTCGTCGCGGGAGAAGACGATGATCTTCCGCGGCGATCCATTTTCCAGCCTCAGCAGCCGCCGGATCAGCGCCTGTCCCAGCGATCCGGTCCCGCCGGTGACGAGCACGACCGCGTTGTCAAGCTTTCGCTTCATCCAACTCCCTTTCCCTTGCGAGGTAGTCGTCCAGCATTTTGGTCCACGACGGCGCCGTCAGCCCCGTCTCCTGTGTGAACCGCCTCGAGTCGAGCGCCCGGTTCACCGTCGGTTCGTCGACAGGGCGGATCGTGGTGTCGAGGTCGAGGCGATCACGCAGCAGGTGCAGAAGGTCGAACTTCGTGATCGGATCGGCCGAGACGTGGTAGAGACCTGCTAGTTCCGGGTACGACCGCGAGACCTCGACGAGGAGCTCCGATAGAGCGCGCGTCGTGAGACCGGAGAACACCGCGTTCGTGTAACCCTGCACCTCTTTGCCGTCCTGCGCGGCGAACCACGCCAGCAGACCCACGCCGCGGGTTAGCTCCCACCCGATGATCGAAGTGCGAATCGTCAGCCCCGGCGGCTCCGTGACCTCTCCCAGCAGCTTCGTCAAGCCGTAGAGGTCACGAGCGTCGGCGACGTCCTCCTCCGTATACGCCTGCCCGAGCGGCAAGGAGCCGGAGAAGACGCAGTCGGTGCTCACGTGAATCAGGCGGCACCCACGCGCCGCGCACGCGGCCGCGACCTGGTGGGGGAACAGCGAATTGAGCGCGATCGCAGGCAGCGGGCGGTTGGCGTCCTCGAGCTGCTTCACGATCCCGATGCAGTTCAGGACGAGGGACGGTGCGACGAAATCGAGGAGGCCCGGAAGTGCTGCCGGCTCGAACGCGTCGAATCGATGCAGCGTCGCGGGCAGGCCGAACACCTCGGCGCTCTCGGGGCTCCGAACGGATGTATGGACCTCATAGCTTCGGGCGAACGTTCGGACCGCTTCGTGGCCGAGCATCCCGGTCCCGCCGAGGATGAGAACGCGTTCTCTGCTATCCGGATTCATCGTCTTCCTGCAGGAACTCTTCGAGTGACACCGCCCGACCGGTCAGGGCCGATCGGAGGGCAGCGAAGGTAGCAGTCATCGTGTCGAGGGCGTCGGGCTCCTCGGGCGGACGCTCACCTTTCAGAGCGGCCCGGAGAGCGACGAATTCGCCGCGATGTCCCTTGTCTCGGGTCCGGCTGCGCGAGCGCCTCCGCCGCTTTCCGTCCAGGAGCGTGAGCGACTTGAAATCATCGAGGACCGCCGAGCGCCCGGCCGCGTGCGCCTCCACGTACTCCTTCCCCAGGCCGTCTGCGCCGGCGTCCGAGTAGATCACCGCCGCGGTCGAGCCGTCCGGGAAGATGAAGGAGACGTTGAAGCTCCTCGTCGCGGGCAGCGGTCGGCCAGGAGGCGAGTCGGCGAGGCAAACGACCTGCGCGGGGAGCCGGCCGACGACCCAGCACGCGAAGTCGACGAAGTGGCAGCCCTCGCCGACGAGCCGTCCGCCCCCTTCCTCCAGATCGTCGAGCCAGTGCTCGCCGGTGGCCGGCTCTGCGTTGACTCGATAGAGAAGGCGGATCGGCGCGCCTGCAGCCACGACGTGCTTGCGCAGCTCAGCCGCGAGGGGCGCATACCGACGGTTGAACCCGACGGCGAGCGTGCGCTCCGCCGCGTCGCGAGCCGCCCGCAGGACCCGCAGCTCGCGCATCGTCAGCGCCGGCGGCTTCTCCACGAAAACGTGCTTCCCCAGGCGGAGCGCATTGGCCGCCAAAGCAGCATGCGAGTCGTGGCGGGTTGCAATGACGACGAGTCCGACGGATTTGTCCGCGAGCACCTCGTCAGGCGTCACCGCCGACTCGAAGCCGAAACGCACCGCTGCGGCCTTCGCCGAGAGACCGTTCGCGCTCGCCACCAGTCGAAGATGGAAACCCGCGTCTCGAAGAGCCGGGATCAAGACGCGCCCGGCGAAGCTGCCCGCTCCGATCACGCCCGCAGACGCCGCATCGCCCGCAGTTGCGGTGGGCGCCGGGGTGACGGGACGCCGCGGGTCACGCCGCTCCGCGCTCGGTGGGTACTCGAGAACGATCCCGAGCGAAAGCCGCTTAGGCTCCAGGAGGTGGTCGTACGCTGTAGCCGCCTGCTCGATCGGGAGGCGTTCGGTCACGAGCGCACGCACGTCCACATGGCCTCTGGCGACGAGGTCGAGGAAGGCGCGCATGTTGCGACGCTCAGTCCAGCGAACGTAGCCGATTGGGTAGTCGAGCCCGTGCTCCTCGTAGGCGCGGTCGTACCTGCCGGGGCCGTACGAGCGCGAGAGCCTGAGCTCGAGCTCCTTCTCGTAGTACGGCAGGCGCGGGATGGTCATGCCGACGTCGCCTACCACGACGACGCGGCCGCGGTCGCGGCAGAGAGCCGCGGCGAGCTCGAGTGGGTCCGACGAGGACGTCGCGGCAGTCACGATCACGGCATCACAGTCGGCGGCGGCGCGAGGGAGCGGCTCGTCCAGCTCGTCCCGCGCGAAGGCCTCGTGGACGGCCCCTAACGCGCGGGCTTGCTCGACCCGCCCGGGTGCGAGGTCCACTCCGATCGCCTGTGAGCCGGCCGCACGAAGCAGCTGTCCGACGAGCTGGCCGACCAACCCGAGGCCGATCACCGCGATGCGCCCACCAATGACCGCCTCCGCCTGCCTCACCGAGTGGAGCGCGACGCTTCCGACGGTGGCGAAGGCGGCTTGCTCGAACGAGAGTGCGTCCGGGATGCGCGCGCAGAGGTTGCCGGGCACGCGGTCGATCTCGCTGTGCATCGCGCCGGCGCCGCCGCACGCGACTCGATCACCGGCGGTGAGGTCCGGGACCCGGTCTCCGACGGCGGCCACGACGCCGGCGGCTGAGTAGCCGAGCCCTCGTGGAGCGTCCAGCTCTATCCGCACCGCATCAACGGTCTCGGCGAGGCCGTCGCGCCTCACCTTCTCCACGACCTTCCGCACCTGGTCAGGCCTGGACCTCGCCTTTCCGACCAGGCTCTTCCGGCCGGTCTCGACCTTCGTCCGCTCTGTGCCCGAGCTGAGCAAGCTGGTGTGGACCTCGACGAGCACCGTCTCGGGCGTGAGCGTGGGCGCGGGGACGTCGACCACTTCGATCTGGCCGTCCCGCAGCCGCTGCGTCACCTGCTTCATGCCGGCACCCTCAGCTTCGGCTCCTCGACGGCGGCCGCCCCGTCGACGAACGTTCGTAGCCAGAGCTCGAGCGTGAGGAACGTCCAGATCCGAAGCGCGTAGTCCGCCTGGCCCGACTCGTTCAAACGCACGATCCGCTGGACTTCAGCCGGGTCGAGGAGTCCCCGTGCGGAGATGCTTTCCGGCGAGAGGAGATCGTCCATCATCGGCTTCAAGTCGCCGACGAGCCACGCTCGCACGGGAGCGCCGAACCCCGCCTTCGGCCGCCAGATCACCTTCCGCGGAAGGATGCCCTCCATGCTCTTCTTGAGCAGGTACTTCCGAGTCAAACGCTTCAACTTGAGCTCGGGCGGGATGCGGCCCGCCAGCGCGACCAGCTCGTCGTCAAGCAGCGGAACACGCACCTCGGTCGAAGCCGCCATGCTCATCTTGTCCGTGTACGTGAGGTTCAGGCATGGAAGGAAGGTCTTCTGGTCGACATAGAGGATCTGGTTCAGCCAGTGCTCGTCGCGGACACGGTCGAAGTAGGAGCGGTGACGGCGGTACGGATCGTGGCCGTCCAGCTCGAGGCGTACATCTGGGCTCAGGACTCGCTCGAGGTCATCGCGCTGGTAGTAAGAACAGTAGGTCAGGTACCGGCTGACGGGATCCTGGTCGAGTCCGCCGACGAGCTTGCGCAGGTTTCGCCGCGGGCCCCGCATCCGCCCCGGACGGCCGAGCGTCACCCTCGACTCGACTCCTCTTCGAATGGCGGAGCGGATAGCGCGAGGAAGAGCGTCGGCGGAGCGACCCAGACGCGCCGCGAGGTGCCTGGGATAACCCGCGAATACCTCGTCTCCGCCCATGCCGCTGAGGATCACGGTCAGCTGCTCGCGGGCGGCGGCGCAGATCAGATAGGCGGTAATGCAGGCCGTATCCGCGACCGGCTCGTCCAGATGCCAGACGAGCTTCGGAAGGAGCTCGACGATGTTCGCGTCGAGGATCCGTTCGTGGTAGTCGACGTCGAACAAGCGCCCGACCTCGCGAGCGTAGCCGAGGTCGTCCGGGATGATCTCATGGGCAAGGTCCTCCTTGCTGAAGCCGAGCGTGTAGGTCGTGATTCGTCCCGCCGCTGCCGTCGCCTCCGCGACGATCGCGCTCGAATCGAGGCCCCCGCTCAAGAAGCTCCCGAGGGGAACGTCCGAGATCATCTGGCGCCGGATCGCCGCCTGCACCTCTTCGCGCAGCCGTTCGGTCCACTCCTCCTCGGACCGGTGCTCGACGTCGAAGCTGACGTCCCAGTACTGCCGAACCGAGAGGCGGCCGGCGCGATACGTCGCACAGTGCCCCGGTGGAAGCTTGTAGATCGCGTCGAAGACCGTGTCCGGATCCGGGACCCAGAGGAAAGTCAAATAGTCGGCGAGCGCGTCGAGCCGCAGGCGCGGCCGCGGAAGCGCCTGCAGAATCGCCTTCACCTCCGAAGCGAAGTAGAAGACGTCGCCGCGCTCTGCGTAGTAGAGCGGCTTCACACCGAGACGGTCACGCGCGAGGAACAGCTCGCGCGCCTCGGCATCCCATATCGCAAAGGCAAAGATGCCGTTCAGCCGGTCGAGCATCGAAGGCCCATACCGCGCGTACATCGCGAGCATCACTTCCGTGTCGCAATTGGTCGCGAACGTAAAGCCCTCTCGCTCCAGCTCGGTCCGGAGAGCCTGGAAGTTGTAGAGCTCCCCGTTGTACGTGATCCAATAGCGGCCGTCGGAGTAGGACATGGGCTGAGCGCCCCGCGGCGTGGGGTCGATGATCGCAAGCCGGCGGTGTCCTAGCGCCCCCGGCGGCGAGCCGTTTTCAGCGGCGAAGCAGCGGATCCCGTCGCCGTCGGGGCCGCGATGCTGGAGCGTCGCGGTCATGGCGCGGACGAGCGCTTCGTCGTCCAGTCCGACGAATCCGCAAATCCCGCACACGAGGCGCCTAGATCACCTCGGCGAACGAGAGCCGCGCGCCGTCGCGCTCGAGCGAGGTCTGAGCGGTCTCCGCGATCGCCACGACCCGCTGCGTCAGCTCCAGATGCCCCGCAGGAGAGGCTCCCTTCCGCACCGCCTGGACGAACTCCTCGAGCTCGAGGGCGATCGGCTCGCTGACGTCGAGCTTCGGGGAGATGATGTCACCGGTGCGGTAAGACAGCTGGTACTCGCCGAATGTCTCTGGATCCTGGTAGACGACGCCGTGGTTGAAGATCCGGATCGGCTCGGGGCTTCCATCCTCGTAGACGACCATCTTCTCGCTGCCGACGATCACGGTCCGGCGGACCCGCCCCGGGGCGAGCCAGCTGAGCTCGATGTTCGCGAGCACACCGGAGGGAAAGCTCATGTTGATGAACGCGACGTCCGGAATCCCGCGCACGACCGAGTCGCGGCCGATGGCCGAGATGGTTACCGGCATCTCGTCGAGCCAGTAGAGCAGGATCGAGAAGTCGTGGGGCCCGAGGTCCCAGATAACACTCACGTCGCGTTGGTGAAGGCCGAGGTTTACGCGGCTCGAAGAGATGAAGTAAAGCTCGCCGAGCTCGCCGCGCTCGATCAGCTCCTTCGAGGCGCGGACGGGCGGGCTGTACAGGAAAGTCTGGCCGCACATCAGCACGCGGTCGTTCCGCGAAGCCAGATCGACGAGTCGCTGAGCTTCCTCGGAGGAGCGGCCGAGCGGCTTCTCCACGAACGTGTGCTTTCCCGCCTCGAGGCTCCGCGCCGCGAGTTCGAAGTGCGTGTGGACGGGCGTCGCCAGCACGATCGCGTCGAGATCCGGGTCCGCCAAGAGGTCGTCGATCCTCGTCGTCGTCTCCGCGCTCGGGTGGCGGCGGGCGAACGTCATCAGGCGCGTTGCGTCCACGTCGCAGATCGTCTTGACGTCCACTCCCTGCATCTCGGACAGGACGCGGAGGAGGTTCGGCCCCCAGTAGCCCAGCCCCACGAGCCCGATCTTGAGTTCTTCCAGCGTCATAGCGCGAACGAACTTCGACCCCCGAGACCCCCTACGGCCGAACGATCGTTACCTTACCAGCAGAGATCTCGGGCTTACCAGCGGAGACGCCGAAGTAGCATGGCTCTCGTGGAACAAGCGTCGTCTCAAGAGCATCCGATCCGGCGCCGCGGAGCCGCCTTCTGGAGCGAGCATCAGCCGGGTCTCCGATTCTCGACGCAACCGGTCGGGACGCCTGAGTTCTTCGCGGAAGTCGAATGGCACCGGTACTCGCTCGAACCGCACATCCCTGAGATCGCCGGTTTCGAGCGCTGGGGCGGCCGGAACATCCTCGACGCCGGCTGCGGGATCGCAACCGACGGAGCTCGCTTCGCGCGTGCCGGTGCCCGATACACCGGTCTCGACCAGAGCTGCCCGGCCCTTGCCCTCGCCCGACAGCGGTTCGCGCTCGAGGAGCTCGAGGGAACGTTTGTCCAGGGCTCCGTGAGCGATCTGCCCTTTCCCGACCAGTCGTTCGACCTTGTCTACTCGCACGGCGTCGTGCACCACGTGCCGGATACCGAGAAGGCAATCTCCGAGTTCCATAGGGTGCTCCGGGCTGGAGGGACGGCGCTCGTGATGGTCTACCACCGCAATTCGCTCAATTATCGGCTGAACATCATGGTTGTACGCCGAGCGCTGGCCGCGGTCTTGCTCATTCCAGGCGCGGACAGGCTCGTCGCCCGGCTGACCGGCGAGGATCCCGCCGTGCTCGATGGACACCGCGCGCTGTTCGAGCGCCATGGCCTCAGCTACCTCACCGATGGCGCGCTTTTCCTGTCGAACAACACCGACGGTCCGGGGAACCCACTCTCCAAGGTCTACTCGCGCGCGGAGGCCCGGGCGCTGTTCGAGCGCTTCGTGGACGTCCGCCTGGAAACCAGGTTTCTCAATCTGCGCCTCTATCCCGGCGGAGCCCCGTTCTCACGAACGTCGCCGGCGCAGTGGCTCGAGCGACGGATCGGTTGGTACCTCTACATCGAGGCCCGGAAGGCCACCACTGCGGAGAGTGCCATGCCGGCATAGCCGGCGCCGTTCTTCTATCGAGACGGATCGCCTTCCGGAAGCTCGGATTCAGCGCGACGACGCTGCTCGTCGGGGGTCATCGCGGCGCCTCCACCAGAGGCGAGCGCTAGCGCCTGCTCAACAAGAAGCGAGCCGGTCCGCACGCCAGTTCCGGTGCCACTCGTGGAGCACGTACAAAGCCCAGACACGCTGCGCGCGCAACCAGGGAACATCCAAGAGCCACGACTGGCGAAGCCGGGCCAGCTCCCGGCTCACCACCCGCGGCTCGACGAGCCCGGCTTCCGCCACCGCATCGGGCGAAAGCGCCTCGCTGACTCGCCGGTAACAGTCGGGCTGTGCAAGCCACTCGGCCAGCGGAAAGTTGAACCCGTGCTTGGGCCGGTGAAGAAGCTCATGCGGCAGGCGGCGGCGGGCAAGCGCTCGGAAGAGCGCCTTCGGATTTTCCCAGGACACTTTGCTGGTGCCGGGAATCGCCAGGGCGAACTCCGCGAGCATGCGATCTACGAGCGGGACTCTCACCTCGAGCGAGTGGCTCATGCTCATCGCGTCCATGTCGCGAAGCAGCGTGTTCGCGAGGTAGGTCCTGATCAGGTGGATCGACATCGAGTTGACGAGGTCGCCGTTCGGCGGCGATGGCGAGTCGCTCCTCCGCGCGCCGACCTCGGAGGGGCCGAACAACGGGTTCGCGGTCAGCAGCTCGACATCCCCGCCGGTAAGGACGCCGGCCATCCCTCGCAGGTACCAGTTGTGCTGGATCCGCGCCGGCAGCAGAGCCGTCTTACGTGCGAGTCTACGGGCCGGAGCCGGAAGCGACGCCCCACGTTCGATCGCGCCGCGAAGCCGAGCGGCAACCCGGAAGACGTTGTAGCCGGCGAAGAGCTCGTCGCCGCCCTGCCCCGAGAGCGCGACCCTCACGTTCGGCGCAGCGGCTCCGGCGACGAAGTGGCTGTTGATCCCGTCGACGCTCGGCTGGTCGATCGCGCGTGGAAGCTCCGCCATCCGGGCGGCGAAGTCCGCGCTCGTCACGATCACCCGCTCGTGCCTCGTGCCGAGGTGATCGGCCACGAGCTGGGCGTCTGACGTCTCGTCCCAGTCCACGCCGGCTGCCTCGAAGCCGACCGAGAACGTGCGCACATCTCCGACTGCGTCGGCGGCATAAGCAGTTACGAGCGACGAGTCGAGCCCGCCGCTCAGAAACACCCCGAGCGGAACGTCGGAGCGGAGCTCGATCCGGACGCTCTCCCGCAGTAGATCGTCGAGTTCCTCCACCAGCTCCGGTTCGCTGCGCGCGTCGGAAACGTTCTCAGGCAGGGTCCAGTACGCGCGCTCGGCGGCCTCCCCTCCGTCGACCTCGAGCAGATGGCCGGGCGGGAGAGACCGCACTCGGTCGAGGATCGTCAGCGGCCCTTGAACCGAGCCGGTCAACAGAAAGCTCTCGACGGCGAGCGGGTCGAGCCGGTCGAACGCGTCCAGCGCGCACATCGTCCGCAGCTCGGAGGCGATCAGCGTCCGCGCCGGCTCGTGCGAGTAATAGAGCGGCTTGATCCCGAACGGGTCGCGGGCGGCGAGCAGCGAGCGGCGTTTGCGGTCCCAGAGAACGAAGGCGAACATGCCGCGCAGCTCGCGCAGGCAATCCGCCCCCTTCTGCGCGAGAAGCGCGAGCAGGACCTCCGTGTCGCCCTCGCCTCTCCACGGCCACCCGTCGCGCCCGATTTGCTCCCTCAGCTCGAGGTAGTTGTAGATCTCGCCGTTGTAGGCGAGCACGTAGCGCCCGTCGGGGGAGACCATCGGCTGGTTCGCGGCATCGGTCAGGTCGATGATCGCGAGCCGCGTGTGCCCGATCCAGAGACCCTCGTCCTCGTATGTTCCGGAGCCGTCGGGTCCGCGGTGACGCATCGACTCGAGCGCGCGGCCGCGCCGTCCCTCGTCTGGAACCGCTCCCAGCGCGACCGCGATCCCGCACACGTCTAGGGCCCCACGCCGAGCAACTCGACGAACACCTCTTCGAAGCGCTGCTGGTACGCCTCGAGCGTGTAACGGCTGAGGAATCGCTGCCGCACGGCCTCGGACAGGTCCTCGCGAAGCGCAGGCGTTTCGATCAGCGAGCGCAAGGCCTCCGCCAACCGCACCTCGTCGCCCGGCGGCACGAGCAGCGCTGTCTCGGCAACGGTTTCGGGAATTCCCCCGTAGGTCGACGCGACGATCGGAAGCCCCGCCGCCATCGCTTCGAGGATCACGAGCGGCTGGCCGTCGTTCTCGCTGGGGTAGGCGAAGACGTCTGCCGCTTCATACTCGCGCCACTTCTCGCTTCCCTCCATCCCGCCAAGAAGCTCGACGCGCTCGCCCGTCCCGAGCTCGGCCGCCAGGCGTCTCGTGGCCGCGGCCACGTCCTCGGGCGGCGCGCCCATCATTCGCAGACGCGCCTGCTCGAGGCCCGGCTGAGCCAGGGCCTTCACCAGCGTCGAAGCTCCCTTGGTGGCGAAGTCGTTGGCGACGTAGAGGATCCGCAGCCGCGCAGGCTCGAAGCTCACGCGCCTCCGGCGCTCTTCCCGCAAACGCTCGATTCCCTCGGCCCACGGATCGGGGATCGCGTTCTCGAGCACCCGAACTCGATCACGCGGGACGAGGCCGTCGAATACTTCCTGTAGGCCCGGCGTCAGCACGATCGCGCGCATCGACCATCCGAGTGTCTTCCGTATAATCGCGCGCTCGAATGCGAGGCTGGAGCGGTAAAAGCGCTGCAAATTCGATCCGCGCAGGTGCACGACGGCCGGCCGGCGCAGAATGTGGGCGATGGTGAGGAGGACCGCATCCCGCGCATAGCCCCAACGGCCCTGTGAGATCGGGACGTAGACGAGCCGGGGGCGCGATCTTGCCGCCCTCCAGGCGAACACCGTCGAATGCACCAGCGCGAGGACGACATTCCGAAGATCGAGGACGTTCGTGTTGAATACCGTCCTCCGGTCCTGGGTGTTGACGTGAACGACCTCGGCCCCGGCCCGCTCGAATGCTTCGGTGACGATCGTCGTGCCCACCGCAGGACCCATGATCGGCGGCGGCAGCGGACCGACCAGCAGGACGCCTGGGCGACGCCCGTTGGCCGCGGGTGAGACCGATGGAGCCCTGGTGGCTGCGCTATCTGTCCGTTCCATGCTGTGGATCGATTCCGATACTGAAAGACGAGCCCGAAACGCTGGCCTGCGAGGCCTGTGATGTTACGTACCCGATCGAAGACGGCGTGATCCGCTTTGGCAGATCGAGCGACTACGCGAGCAGCTTCGGTGTTGAATGGTCGGAGTTCTCCGAGACTCAGATCGACCATCGCAACGGAACCACGATCAGCACGGATCGGCTGCGCGAGATCGCCGGAGGGTCGTTGCAACTCTTTCGAGGAGTCGTTGCCTATGACTCCGGCTGCGGCTCCGGCCGGTTCAGCGCCGTCGCCGTGCAACACGGCGCGCGCGTGATCGCCGCGGATCTCAGCCTGGCCGCGGTCCGCGCTTGCCGGCGAAACACCCGAGACCTCGAAGATGTGGTCTGCATCCACGCGGCCGCCGAGCGACTGCCGGTCCAGGAGCGCTCCATCGACGTCGTCCTATCGATCGGCGTCTATCAGCACACACCCGACCCGATCGTCCACGTCCGGCACGTCGCGTCCGTCGTCCGGCCTGGCGGCCGCTTCGTCTTCTGGGGCTACGAGCGGCGACTCAAATCGCTCGCCCATCCGAAGTACGCCCTGCGGCCGTTTACGCGCCGGCTCGATCCCGCCAAGCTGCTCGGTCTCGTCAGGCGGACGTCGCCGGCGCTCCTGCGGTTGTCGGACATGGCTCGAAAGCTCCCGGGCGGGCTGTACCTTTCCCGGCTCGTGCCCGTCGCCAATTACGCCGGTCTCCTTCCGCTCGACGAGCAACAACGGCTCGAATGGGCGGCGCTCGACACCTTCGCCTGGCTCTCGCCTCGCTACGACCGGCCTGCGACCTATGCCCAGGTCTCCGGGGAGCTCGAGCGAGGCGGCTTCCGCGTCAAGCGAACGCTCGACGATTCGATCGGGCTCGTCGGCGCCTTCGCAGACGACGCTGACGGCGTCGGCACGTGAGAACGTTCGGCGCACGGTGGCTCTGGAGCCGCGTTCGCCCCGCTTATCTCGCCGTCGAGCCGCCCACGCGCGACCTCGTGCGTGCGTCGCGCTACTTCATCTCGAATCCGGCGGCTCGGATCGTGCGTCTGCACTCCCCGAACTACGTCGAACCGGATCCCGGCGATCACGATCTGGTCGCGCGGATCTTCGAGTCGTTCGTGCGGATGAAGGCAGACCAGAGTCAGGCGCGCGAGCTCTATCTCCCCGCCTCGATCTGGGAGGAGCAGTTGGCGCGAGCGTACGCGCCGTTGCGCAACGCGCTGAAGAGCGGCGACCTCTCGCCTTTCCTCTTCTTTCTCACCAACTTCGGCGCGTGGAAGGAGTACACCGGGATCACGTGGAGCACGACCCACCAAGAGGCGCAGTCGCGCGCGAGAAAGCTCATCCTTCAGAACGAGACCTTCCTGTACCTCCTGCGGATTTGGAGCTGGTTCTACGGTGGACGGAAGCCTGTCTCGGCGCTCGATCTACCGCGCCACGGAAACCACTCCGGAGCGTTCGTGGACGGGGCATTCGTGACGATCTCGTCCTTCCCTCTCGAGGTCTACGGCTCTCAGCTGGCGCGGCTCGCCGCCGGTCGGAGCGACCGGCCGATGATCGCGGAGCTGGGCGGCGGGTACGGAAACCTCGCGTACTACACGCTCCGCGGGCTGAAGAAGTCGACCTACCTCGACTTCGACTTGCCCGAGACCCTCTGCGTCGCGGCGTACTTCCTGATGAAGTCGTTTCCCGAGAAGCGAGCGCTTCTGTACGGCGAGGCCGACTACGAGGCGAGCCGCCACGGCGAGTTCGACCTCGTCTTCATGCCGAACTACGAGATCGAGAAGCTCGGGACCGAAACGGTCGACGTCTTCGCCAACTACGCGAGCCTCGGAGAGATGACGAGGGAAGCCGTTTCGAACTACGTCGGAGCGATCACGAACGCCACCAAGTACTTCTTCCACGTCAATCACGATCGAGTTGCGAACGTCTACGAGGACGGCTCGCGTGGCCTGCTGGCCTACGAGTATCCGGTTCCGCCAACGTTCGAGCTCCTGTTCCGCTATCCGGAGCTCTTCATCACGATGTACAAAGGATCGTTCGACATGCAGAGCAACTCGTTTGCGTACCTCTACGGCCGACGGGACGTCGGATGAGAGCGCTCGTCACCGGCGGCGCGGGCTTCGTCGGCTCGAACCTCGTCGACGCCCTCCTCGAACGAGGCGACGAAGTCGTAGTGCTCGACAACTTCGCCAGCGGCCGCAGGGAGCGGATGAAGGAGTTCGGCGACCGGATCAGGCTGGTCGAGGGAGATCTCCGTAGCTACGAACGCGTTCACGCGGCGACGAAGGGAGTCGAGGTCGTCTTCCACCAGGGAGCTCTCCCGTCGATCCCGCGCTCCATCCAGGATCCGCTCACCACGAACGCGGTGAACGTCGACGGGACATTGAACGTCCTCCTTGCGGCGCGCGACGAAAAGGTCCGGCGAGTCGTGTTCGCCTCCTGCTCGTCGATCTACGGCGACGCCCCTG
>WNGE01008396.1_pt1 | contig 26785 bp, 23 predicted proteins | sample 5400651 | NCBI WGS metagenome assembly WNGE01 (sample SAMN13153370, study PRJNA577476) | soil metagenome | isolation source: 60 cm soil or saprolite under grassland replicate 2 | place: USA:California | collected 2016-06-15 | reverse complement strand
TAGGCAGCGCATGCCGACGCCCAACGAGCGCGCGGCGATGTTCAATTGCTCGGAAGCGATTATCGCTCCCGCTTCGTATTCATATCCGAGCAGTTGTTCATTGGGAATCTTGCAGTGCTCCAGCATCAGCCGCGCCACCGTCCCGTCGGTGGTGAGGTCAACCTCATCGCCGATGGTGACTCCCGGCATGTCGCGCTCGATAACAAACAATCCCAGTCGCTCAGTGCCCTGCTCCCGGGCAGGGAACAAGTATAAATCGGCCCGCGGATTGGAAATAAAAATCGACGAATCGCGCAGGATACAACCATCTGGCTCTTCCCGGTAAAGAGTTTGCAGCCGGCTGAGTTCCCCGGTCTTATGTGCTTCTGCGAAAGCCAGCGCCAGCGAGATCGTACCATCGGCGAGATGTTCGCCATATTTGGTTTCGAACAAGAACTGAGGAATCGACACCGGTCGAAAAGGTAATACGGAGCGGCCAAACTCACGGTGAATCAATACCCGAGCGACCGAACTGATGGCCGAGCCGCCAAAATTTTCCGGTAACTCCAAACTCCACAGGCCGGCCTGACGCGCCCGCTCGGTCAGCTCGCTTGTTGTAGCCGAATCAAGTTGGCGCAGCGCCGGAGCGCCTGGCGGAAGGAACGGCGCGGGCTGCTTGAGATAGGCGCCTTCGCGCGGGATCAGTTCCTTGTCGACAAATTGCGCCGCCGTGTCTCTAATCAACTTTTCTTCTTCAGTGAGTTTTAGGTCCATTTTCTACTTCACTTCCATCAGTCGGTGCCTTTTTAGAATCGTTTTGAACGACTTGAACGATTTGAACGAAAGAGTCTGGTTCAATCGTTCAAGGGAACGCCTGCCGTTACTGCAGTTCCAAGATAGCTGCCCCGTCGCGAAACAGCTCGCGCTGAATGATGTGCCTCTGGATCTCAGACGGGCCTTCGACAATTCTCGTTGCCCGCGCGTGGCGGAACGTCCGGGCGAGCGCGTGGTTCTTGCGTAGCGCGGACTGTCCGCCAACCTCCAAAGCAAAATCCGTTACTCGGTGTAACAGCTCCGTGGCAAACAATTTCACATTAGCCGCCTCGGAGCGCACGTCCATCTTTTGATCGGCTTTCCAAGCGCCGAGGTAGGTCAGCGTCCGCAGCGCTTCGATCTCGCCGAGGAAATAGCCGACTCTCCCGGCAAATTGTTCGGCATCTTTTGGCTCATGCCTTACCAAATCGCGAACCACATGTAACACGCGCTCCGCCTTGCCGTGGGCGCGAATGCCGACTTGGAATCGTCTGGCGCCGAGCCATGCTTGATTGAGCGCCCAGCCGTTGCCGATTTCGCCCAGCACCTGAGATTTGTGGACGCGGCAATTTTCAAAAACCAATTCGCACGGCTCGGTTCCCGCAATGGTCGCAATGCTGCGCGCGACTTGATAGCCCGATGTCCCAGTGTCGATGAGAAAACAGGTGACACCTTCGCGGCCTTTGGTTCCCGGCAAGCGTGCGAAGAGCTGCACGAAGTCGGCGACATCGGCAAACGTGGGGAACATCTTCGTGCCGTTGATAATAAAATCATCACCGTCCGGAGTTGCCGTCGTCTGCAGCATAGAAGGATCCGCGCCGGAGGCCGGCTCACTCAAACCGAAGGCGGAGGTTTTCTCGCCACGAATGCAGGGCATCAGATACTTGTCGATCTGCTCTCCTTTGCAGTTATAAAGGATGTTCGAAACATGGTTGCCCAACTCGAAAGGGACGCTGCTCTTCTCCAGCTCTTGGGTAACCGCGATCATCGCGACATTGCTTACTTCGAGCCCGCCGTAAGCTTTCGGCACATCGAGATACCAAAGCCCCTTTTCCTCGGCCTTTTTTTCGAGCGCTTCCATGATCGCGATATAACGCCTGATTTCCGTATCCTGGCTCTTTTTGACCCGGCTCTTCCAACGGCTCCCTTCGAAGATATCGGGACCATTAGCAAAGTCCGGCTCAAGTGGAATCAGCTCATCGCGGACAAATTCTTCGACGACTTGGCGCAGGCGTTCTTCTTCTGGGGTGAGGCGAAACTCCATAGTCGAGCAAGTCCTTTCGTTCGCAAGGCAAACGACTAATTGGTCATCACAATTTCAAACCCGGATTGGTTCCATTTATCACACCTGGCGCCGGCAACGAAAGAGTAAACGAGATTGACCTCCTAACAGTCCCTGTGCTAAGCGAGAAGCAAAAATCATTCAGCAAAGCGCGTAATTGCTAGCTCTCGTGTCGTCTTTTCGGCGCTCGCTCAGGGATGGACGTCCAAAGAAAACCTTGCTAGATTGCGCTGCTCGCATAGATATCGCGAGTCGGTAAGGAATAAAGATGCGGCATTGGATAGATTAGGAAGGAGTTTCCTTTGAAGATCACACCGCCGGCGCTTTTTAGTTTTTGCGCCTTGATATTTTTCTGCGTGTTCGTTTACATGGCTCAAGATTGGCGCATGCAGGCTCGTCTTTATCCTTGGGCGATCGGCATCCCGATGCTGATTCTTGCCATCGTCCAAGTGATCTTGGACTTGAAGGGCATTAAAGCGAAGCAATCCTCCGACGCGACTCCGATGGATTATCAGTTCAGCCAGGTGACCGATCCAGTCACGGCTCGGAAAAGAACCATTATCATGTTTTCTTGGCTCGTCGGTTTCTTTTTCGGCATTTGGCTATTGGGCTTCCCCATCGCAATCGCCTTGATGATGTTCACCTACCTAAAGTTTCAAGGTAACGAGTCCTGGGTTTTATCGATCGCATTGACCGTCATCGCGTGGCTTTTCTTTTGGGGCCTATTCGTCAAGCTTCTCACCCTGCCGTTCCCCGAGGGATTGATCATCACTTGGCTCGGTATCGGCGCGTAACCGGCTCGCATTCGACTCACCAAGCATTTTCTCGCACGGGGGCGGAATCAGGACCGCGCCTGCCTCGCTGCCAAATGCAAGCGGCGGCGATCGGTTTCCAATGGGTATCGATACGTAAGGAGGTCGTGTATGACGGCTATGACGATAACCAGTTTTCGTCTCATACTTTTTGCGCTCACCTTCAATTTGATCATTCTTGGTTTCATCCCGAACGTTAGGGCGCAAAGCAATACTTTCTATAGAGACAAGACCGTCCGTGTGATCGTCGGCTTCACACCTGGCGGATTTTACGATCGCTGGGCAAGGCTGCTTTCCCGCTACATGCCGAAGTATATTCCCGGCAACCCCAACTTCGTGGTCCAAAACATGCCCGGCGCCAGCTCAGTGATCGCGGCTAACTACGTTTACAACCTCGCCAAGAGTGACGGCCTAACGGTGCTGGTACCGATCAACAGTTTGTTCCTGGATCAAATCGCTGGCCGTCAAGAAGTAAAGTTCGACATACGAAAATTTGACTGGATCGGCACCCAGGAAAAGGCCCCAACGATGCTCTATTTCCGTGCCGATTCACCGATCAAAACCGTCGCCGATATCATCAAAGCTCCCGAACCGCCAAAGTGCGGATCTACGGGTACAGCGAGCACGGGCTACCTCGTTGCTAAGCTCATGGATGAGGCTTTCAAGGCGAAGATCAACACAGTCACAGGGTATCAGGGTGGCAGCGAAATCGATGTCGCCGTCGAACGCGGCGAAATCGTCTGCCGGGGTATGGATATCCCGCCCCATTTCGGCCGCGAACCGTTCGATAGCTGGCACAAGAAGGGCTTCGACCGGCATATTCTCCAGGGCGGGCCAAAGCGAGACCCAAGGCTGGCGGATACGCCGACGCTCTTTGAACTGATGGACCAATACAAAACTCCGGAAGTGATGCGAGGCGTAACGCGTATCGTGTTAGCTGGCGGCGAGTTTGGCCGGCCTATGGTCGTCGGACCGGGAATCCCGCCGGGTCGCGTGAAAATCTTGCGTGACGCGTATGCGAAGGCGATGCATGACCCGGGGCTCATCGAGGAAGCAAAAAAGGGACAGATGGACATGGAGCACACCCCCGGCGAAGAGCTCCAAAATCTAATGAAAGAACTCATGAATCAGCCGCGCGAAGTCATGGAGCAGGTAAAGAAAATTCTCGAATAATCAAAGTTACATGACACCCAAGGCTGCGTCGTCTAAAGAGGAAGGGAAGACAGGAAATCGCATGGTAAATTTGATTCTCGCGATGTGCCTCGTAATTTGCTCAAGCTCCACCCTTTTTGCGCAGACACCCTATTATCAAGGCAAAACTGTCAAAGTGGTGGTCGGTTTTACTACCGGCGGATTCTACGACCGTTGGGCTCGGCTACTTTCCCGCTACATGCCCAAATATATTCCGGGCAATCCCAACTTCATCGTCCAGAACATGCCGGGCGCCGGTTCGGTGGTCGCGGCCAACTATATTTACAGCGTAGCCAAGCCCGATGGATTGACAATCGGTTTTCCCAGCAGTGGCATCTATCTCGATCAGCTGATCGGCCGGGCTGAAATTAAATTCGACATCCGAAGGTTTGCCTGGATAGGTTCCCCTGTTTCAGAACCGATGATCTTTTACATCCGCAGCGATACTCCATTCAAGACTATCGCCGACGTAAAAAACTCCAAAGAGCCGGCCAAGTGCGGCTCCACCGGTACCGTCAGCACCGATTTCATCTTGGCGCGCATGCTGGAAGACACCTTACCACCGCTAAAGATCAATACGGTCTTGGGCTACCCGGGCGGCGCTGAAATCGATATTGCCGTTGAAAAGGGCGAAGTCGTGTGCCGCGGCATGACCGCCTCACCTTTTTTCGGTCGCGAGCCCTTTCTGAGCTGGCAGAAGAAAAACTTTGTTCGCGTGTTGCTCTTTACCGGCAAGAAGCGTGACGAAAGACTTCCCGACACGCCGACTCTCGCCGAGATTTTCGACAAAGAAAAGGTGCCGGAGAACAGCCGTCGTGTCGCCCAAGTAATCCTGGCCGCGGAGTCCTTCGGACGGCCGATCATCGCCGGCCCAGGCACAAACGCGGAACATCTCAAGACGCTGCGCCATGCTTTCGATCAGTCGATGAAAGATCCCGAGCTGCTCGCAGAAACACAAAAGCAGAAGATGGACGTCGATCCCGAGTCCGGCGAAAATCTCGAAAGGCTCGCCACGCAGATCTTGCAGCAGCCGCCCGAAGTGCTGGCCCGCGTAAAAAAGATTCTGGGCAATTAGTCTAGGGAGCATTTTAGCAATCGGCTAAGCGAAGCGGCGTTAGGAGTCCATGCCAAAGAACGGATAGCGGCAACGGCCGATGCCCTGGACAAAATGAAAAAACAAGGATAACGGCATATCGGTTAGGATTGTATTGAGGCAGCCTCGGAGGATATGCTCGCGCCGCATTTTTCGGCGAAAGGAGAAATTTTTTATGGTTGCGCTTCTCGTCTTAGTGCTCACGCTGGGGTGGAGTTCTTCTCTGCTCGCGCAAACCCCCTTTTATCAAGGCAAAACCATCACAATCGCGGTCGGCACCAAGGCCGGTGATGTCTACGATCTCTATCCGCGCCTGCTGGCGGAATTTTGGCCGAAAAATATTCCCGGCAATCCCAACATGATCGTACAAAACGTGCCCGGAGCCGCGTCGTTGATCGCGGCCAATCAAGTTTACAATATCGCAAAACCCGACGGCCTCACTCTGGCCGCCATCTATCCCGCGCTCTATTTCGATCAGTTGATCAAAAAGCCCGAGGTGAAATACGACTGGGCCAAATGGAATTGGATCGGCAGCACCGTTACTTCCAATTACCTCCTCTATATGCGCGCCGACACGCCCTACAAAACCCTCGACGATGTGCGCAAGGCGAGTACCGCGCCGAAATGTGGCGCCACCGGCGTCGCTTCCACCGGCTATCACATGCCGAAGCTGCTGGAAGAAGTTCTCGGCGCGAAATTCGATATCGTGTCGGGCTACGTCTCGGGCCAAGATATCGATCTCGCCGTGGAGCGCGGCGAGCTCCAATGCCGGGCGTTCACGATCACGGCTTATTTCGCACGCGAGCCTTTCATCTCGTGGCGTAAAAGAAATTTCACCAATGTATTGGTTCAGACCGGGACTAAGCGCGATCCCCGGCTCAAAGACACCCCGACCATTTACGAATTCATGGATAAATACAAAGCCACCCAAGCCGGCAGAAGCCTGGCAAAGGTGATTCTCGCTTCCGGTGACTTCGGCCGTCCCATTGTCGCCCCTCCGGGCGTGCCCGCGGATCGCGTAAAGATATTGCGGGACTCATTTGATAAGACAATCACGGACGCCACTTTACTGGCGGAGGCAGAACGGCGCAGGCTCGAGATCGATCCGACCAAGTGGGACGAGATGGACTCTCTGGCCAAAGAGGTCATGGCGACGCCGGCCGATGTGGTCGCGCGCATGCGCAAGCTTTTGGGCGACTGATACGTGCGCGACTTCCTGAATGCTTTTTTCAAGGCTATAGGAGAAAATATGATCGTCAAACTGCTATTTGTCTTATTCGTTCTATTCGTCTCATCCCAACACTCTCACCTGCAAGCGCAGACGCCTTTTTATCAAGGCAAGACGATCACGATCATAGCGGCCGCCAAGCCGGGCGACGTCTACGATCTCTACCCGCGTCTGGTGGCGGAGTTCATGACGAAGCATATTCCCGGCAATCCAAACATCATCATTCAAAACGTCGCCGGCGCCGCCGGACTGATCGGCACCAACCAAGTTTACAACCTTGCCAAACCCGATGGTTTGACCCTAGGCGCGATTTATCCGGCGCTCTATTTCGAGCAATTGGCTAAACGTCCGGAAGCCAAATTCGATTGGACCAAATTTATCTGGGTTGGCAGCACGGTAAGCTCGAACAGCCTCATGTATATGCGGGCCGACACGCCATACAAAACCATCGAAGACGTCCGCACCGCATCGATTCCGCCGAAGTGCGGTGCAACGGGCGTAACATCATCCGCCTATTACATGCCGAAACTCTTGGAAGATGCGATTGGCGCCAAGTTCGAAGTTGTCTCAGGTTATGTTGCCGGGTCGGATATCGACCTCGCCGTCGAGCGCGGCGAAGTTCAGTGCCGGGCCTTTACGATCAACGCCTACTTCGCCCGTGAGCCGTTTATTACCTGGCGCAAAAAGAATTTTGTCCGCGTACTTTATCAGACCGGGAGTAAGCGCGACGCACGCCTCAAAGATGTACCGCTGTTTAACGAGTTGATGGACAAGTACAAAACCGCGGAGAATGTCCGGCGTCTAGTGAAAGTTGTCGTAGCAGCCGACGAGTTCGGGCGTCCGATTGTTTTACCGCCGGGCGTGCCCGCCGACCGGGTAAAAATAATCCGCGAGGCGTTCAGCAAAACGATCAACGACCCCGCCCTTCTCGCTGAAGCGGAAAGACGCCGCCTCGACATCGACCCGGCCAGCGGCGAAGAGCTCGATGCGCTCGCCAAAGAAGTCATGAGCGCGCCGCCGGACATCGTGGAGAGAGTCAAAAAGCTGATCGGCATGTAACGGCGTACCGCCGCAGACCAAGATAATACATGGTAAGGGCGTTCAAAAGTTCAAGGGTTCAAGCGTTCAAGGTTCTCGGACTCCTGGTTGTTTCCGTCTTTGAACTTTTGAACCCTTTGAACCTTGAACCAGTATTCGCGCAAGCGAATTTCTACCAAGGCAAAACAATTAGAATCGTCGTCGGCTCGTCCACCGGCGGCGGTTACGACCTATGGGCGCGCGTCCTGGCGCGCTACTACGGCAAGTATCTACCCGGCAATCCGACGATCCTGGTGCAAAATATGCCCGGCGCCGCTTCCATAGTGGCGACGAATTATCTTTACAACGTCGCCAAGCCCGACGGTCTTACCCTCGGTGCCATCCTCCCGGCGATCTATTTCGATCAACTGGTCGGCCGGACAGAAGTCAAATTCGATTTCGCTAAAATCGGCTGGATCGGCTCGCCGGAACAGAACGACATCATTCACTACATGCGCGCCGATTCGCCCTATCGCACCGTCGACGATATCCGCAAGGCCAAGGAACCGCCCCGCTGCGGAAGCTCGGGAACCGGCACGACCGGTTTTTACATACCGCGTCTCCTCGATGAAGTGTTGGGCACCAAACACACCATCGTCAGTGGTTACCCCGGCGGCGCGGAAATCGATTTGGCCGTCGAACGCGGCGAGGTCCATTGCTGGTCGCCTTTGGTGGCGACTTACTTCGGCCGCGAGCCCTATATTTCCTGGCACAAAAAAGGGTTCGTCCGCGTGCTGCTACAAACCAACCGCAAGCGCGATGCTCGTTTAGGCGACGTGCCGACGATTTACGAGCTGATGGATCAATATAAGACTTCCGAAGCCGGCAAGCGCCTCACGCGGGTGATCTTGGTCGCGGCCACGCTCGGCCGTCCCATCGCGGTTACGCCGGGCATCCCGCCCGACCGGCTAAAGCTGCTGCGTGAAGCCTATCTCAAAACTTTGAAAGACCCGGAGCTCGTCGCGGAAACGAAAAAACAACGTTGGGATATCAATCCGCTAACCGGCGAAGAGATGGAGCAGCTTTCGCAGGAAGTCATAACCCAACCTAAAGAAGTGATCGAGCGGATGAAGTGGGTGCTGGGGAACTAACCGATGAAAACTCAGTTCAAGAGTTCAAAAGTTCAAGGGTTCAAGGTTCTCGGATTCCTCTTTGTTTTGACCGTTGAACACTTGAACCCTTTGAACCTTGAACGGGTATTCGCGCAGGCGAATTTCTACCAAGGCAAAACCATCACCATGGTTGTCTCTTCCACCGTCGGCGGCGGCTACGATCTCTGGGCCCGTCTCACGGCGCGCCATATCGTCAAATATATCCCGGGCAATCCATCGATCGTGGTGCAAAATATGCCGGGCGCCGGCAACATTATCGGCGCCAACTATGTGTATGGTGTCGCCAAGGCGGACGGCTTGACTCTCGGGGCCGTCAACCCCGCGCTCTATTTCGACCAACTGGTGGGCAGATCCGAAGTGAAATTCGATTGGGGAAAATTTAACTGGATCGGCTCGCCGGAAAAAAACGACGTCGTCTACTACATGCGCGCCGACGCGCCGTTCAAGAATGTCGAAGATCTGCGCAACTCCAAAGAACCGGCCAAGTGCGGCAGCACCGGCACCGGTTCCACCGGCCACTATATTCCACGCCTGCTCGAAGAAACGCTCGGCATCAAGACTCAGATCGTCAGCGGCTACCCCGGCGCCTCCGATATCGAATTGGCCATCGAGCGCGGCGAAGTGTATTGCTGGTCGCCGCTGCTCGCCACATACTTTGGCCGCGAGCCGTACCGACGCTGGCACAAGTCTGGCTACGTGCGCGTCCTCTTGCAAACCGGCGCCAAGCGCGACCCGCGCCTCAAGGATACGCCAACGCTGAATGAGCTCATGCAGCAGTACAAGACTCCGGAGGCGGGCCGGCGTCTCGCTAAAGTGATCTTAACCGCAGCCACCCTCGGCCGTCCTATCGGCGCCGCGCCTGGCATCCCCGCCGACCGCGTCAAGATTCTGCGCGACGCCTATGCCAAAGCGATCGCCGATCCGGATTTACTGGGCGAAGCCGCCAAACAAGGATGGGAGGTTGCGCCGACGAAAGGTGAAGAGCTGCAAACCTTGTCCAAGGAGGTCATTAGCCAGCCGCGCGAAATCATCGAGCGCATGAAGTGGGTGCTCGGGCGGGAGTGAAAAATGCTAAACCCGTTCAAAAGTTCAAGGGTTCAAGCGTTCAAGGTTCTCGGTCTCCTGATCCTCTCCGTCGTTGAACTTTTGAACCCCTTGAACCTTGAACACGTATTCGCGCAAGCGGATATCTATCAAGGCAAAACCCTCAAAGTGATTGTCGGTACGGCGCCCGGCGGCGGCTACGATCTGTGGGCGCGCCTCATGGCGCAGTATATCGGCAGACATATTCCCGGCCATCCGACGGTGATCGTGCAAAATATGCCGGGCGCCGGCGGCGTGATCGTGGCGAATTTTGTCTACGGTCTGGCCAAGCCGGATGGCCTGACTATCGGCGCTTTCAATCCCGCGGCCTACTTCGAACAGCTCGTCGCGCGCCCGGAAATCAAATTCGATTGGAGCAAATTTACTTGGATCGGCTCACCGGAGAAAAATGACGTCGTCCACTTCATACGCGCCGACTCGCCGTTCAAATCGATCGACGATCTGCGCAACGCCAAGGAGCCGCCCAAATGCGGCAGCACCGGCCCTGGCACCACGGCTCACTATTTTCCCCGGCTGCTCGAAGACACGCTGGGCATCAAGACGACCGTTGTCACCGGTTATCAAGGCGGTGCCGAAATTGACCTCGCCATCGAGAGAAACGAAGTGATCTACTGGTCGCCGCTGAGCGGAACTTACTTCGGCCGCGAGCCGTACAAGCGCTGGCACAAGTCGGGCTTCATCCGTGCCGTCGTCCAAACCGGCGCAAAACGCGATGAGCGGTTGAAAGACACGCCGACGCTAACGGAATTGATGCAGCAATATAAGACGCCCGAAGCGGGCCGCCGCTTGGCAAAAGTAGTCTTAACCGCGGCGACTCTCGGCCGGCCCGTCGCCGCGCCGCCGCGCTTGTCGAGCGCGCATACGAGTATCCTGCGCGATGCCTACGCCAAGACGATGAAAGACCCGGAACTTCTAGCCGAAGCTGCCAAACGCGGTTGGGATGTCGACCCGCTCACCGGCGCGGAGCTTGAGTCCCTCGCGAAAGATGTCATCGCCCAACCGAAAGAAGTGATCGAACGGATGAAGTGGGTGTTGGGGAACTGAGAAGTGGAGTATTGGAATGATGGAGTGTTGGAGTGTTGATATTCCGAGAGCCATGACTCCAATACTCCAGTACTCCAACACTCCATTCCCTGAGAAGTAGTCTCTCATGAAGCGCTTCTTGCTCTTTAGTGTCTTCATTGCTCTCGGCAATCCTCTTCACGCGCAAACTCCCTTCTATCAGGGGAAAACGGTTCGCATCATCGTCGGCAACTTGCCCGGCGATACGCATGATCTTTTTGCGCGCGCGTATTCGCGTAGCATGGGCAAGCACATCCCCAGCAACCCGGCGATCCTCGCAGGTGGGATGATCGCTGCCAATCATGTCTACAATGTCGCCAAGCCCGACGGGTTGACCCTGGGCTCCCCTTCTCCGGCGCTTTACTATGCGCAGCTCGTTGGCAGCAAAGAAGCCAAATTCGATTGGCCGAAATTTAATTTTATCGGCTCGCCGGAGCGCAACGGCCATTTGTTATTCATGCGCTCGGACTCTCCCTATAAGACCCTCGATGACATTCGCAATGCGAAAGAGCCGCCGCGCTGTAGCGCCACGGGCGTGGGTACGAGTGGCCACGACGTGCCCAAGTTGTTCGAAGAAATGGTCGGTTTGAAATTCCGCCTGATCACCGGTTATCCGGGCGGCGCTGAGATGGACCTGGCCATCGAAAGAGGTGAAGCACAATGCCGGGCGATCACCGTGGCGGCGTTTTTCGCCCGCGAGCCCTTCGTGACTTGGCACAAAACAGGGTTCGTGCGCATCATGCTGCAAACCTCGCGGCAGCGAAATCCCAAGATTCCCGACGTGCCGACGCTTTTCGAGCTCATGGAGCAATACAAAACGCCTGAGATAAAGCGCCGCCAGACGCTCGTCTATTTGGGTGTGGGTGGCTTCGGTGCTTGGCCGATCCTAGCAACTCCAGGAATCCCTGCTGATCGCGTCGCAATCCTGCGCGAAGCCTTTGCCAAGACAATGAAGGATCCTGACTTCCTCGCCGAAGCGAAGAAGAGCGGCTGGGAGATCCGGCCAACCAACGGCGAAGACCTGCAAGCGCTGGCGAAGGAAGTGATCGACCAACCGCCGGAAGTCATCGAGTGGCTAAGAAAATTACTCGCTAAATAAATCGCGGTGAGGTTTCCCATGATGGATCACGCAGGGAATCCGTTCAAAAGTTCAAGGGTTCAAACGTTCAAGGTATTCGCCCTCTTTATCCTATCTGTCTTTGAACTTTTGAACCCTTTGAACCTTGAACGAGCGTTTGCGCAAGCACATTTCTACCAGGGCAAAACCATCCGCGTCATCGTCGGTTACCAGCCCGGTGACAACCACGATCAATGGGCGCGTACCTACGCACGCTTCATGGGCAAGTACATTCCCGGGAATCCCAGTTTTGTCGTTCAAAACATGCCCGGCGCCGGCTCGATGATCGCCGCCAATCACGTCTACAACATGACCAAGCCGGACGGCCTCACGCTCGGTTCCTTCGGCGGCGCGCTCATCATGGCGCAATTGACCGGCCGCAAAGAAGTTCAATTTGACTGGCCTAAATATGCCTGGATCGGTACGCCATATCGCGCGGGCCATCTTCTGTTCATGCGCAGCGATGCGCCTTTCAAAAATCTCGAGCAACTGCGGCAAACCAACGATCCGCCGCGCTGTTCGGCTACCGGCGTCGGCAGCACCGGCTACGATATCCCGCGCCTTCTCGAAGATGCCTTCGGAACGAAGTTCAAAGTCATCAGCGGCTACCCGGGCGGCGCGGATCAAGACCTAGCGATGGAGCGTAACGAAGTGCAATGCCGAGCCATCACCATCGACGGATTTTTCGGCCGCGAGCCTTTTATTACCTGGCTCAAGAAAGGCTTCGTCCGCGTATGGGTGCAAACCGAAAAACAGCGCCATCCAAAGATTCCCGACGTGCCGACCATCTTTGAATTGATGGACCAGTTCAAGATTCCGGACGCCAAGCGCCGTTTGGTTAACACCTATTTAGGATTGTGGGGTTTTGGCTCGATGCCCATCGTCGCCACACCAGGATCTCCCACCGACCGTGTCAAACTGCTCCGTGAGGCTTATTGGAAAATGTTTTCGGATCCGGAATTCGTCGAAGACATGACCAAGAAAAATTGGGAACCGCGGCCGGTGAACGGTGAGGAGTTGGCCGGGCTTGCCAAAGAGGTTGTCAACCAACCACCCGAAGTCGCCGCGGCTCTGAAAAGAATTTTGAGCCAGTAAACTCTTCTAACCCTTCCTCGGCTTCGACCGTGATCGGAATCAGCTCTCTGGAAGTGCAAAACCCGATGACTGACGTCTCTAAATATCGAAGGAATAATCGCGCAGGAAGGGAACCCGGTTGATCTTTTGTTTCACCGCGTCGATGAGCGCGGGATTCCATGGAGCCTTGAGACGGCTCTTGTGCGGCGACTGATAGACGATGCTCGCGCAGGCCTCGAAGTAAGCATCGTTTTCTTCTAGGTTCAGAAAACGGCATAGCTCCTTGAGCACCGCTTTGGGGCTGGCAATAAAATCCTCGTGTTTCAGGTCGTAGATCTCCGCCTTCTTCGGTTCCTTTTTGATCTGGTCGATAGATTCGGCAAAGTCAAAGAACCGACCGCAACTATTTTCCAAAGGGCTCCTCGCCCACTCTGCCATCGTACTGATGACGTCGTATGGATTTCTTGTGACGTGGATGAACTTAAGTCGCGTATTGAAGCCATTTGATAGGATGTCCAATAGAAACGGGAAGGCGGCCAACCGGACCGCAGACGCACCCCCCGCCTTGTCGCCTATAACCCGCAATTTGTCGAACCGACCTTGCCACTGACCGGGGACATGGTAGGAGTAGCCGGTGCGCTGTCGACCGGCTTTGGCGGCTCTCCGAGAGCCGCGTAACAGCAAATAAAAAAGTTGATCTCTGCTAAATCCTGCCTGGATGTACTTAAGAGCGTCCATCTCATCCGCAATGACCGCATTCGGATGGGCATCTAACAACGATCCGATCAATGTATGTCCGCTTCTGGGATACCCGATAAACATACAGAAGCTTTCCACGCGCTCAAACGATTTTTTGTTCACCCAACTGCCCAAGGCAGACGTGGCATAACGCCATTCCTTCTTTGTTACACGTTTAAATCTTCTGTCTCGTTCCTGCTTTCGCGGAACATTCGCCGACTGCCCGGAGATCCAACCTAATGTAAATCTCGAATCCATAATGAGGTCTTGTGTATAGACCGGCTGACAGACATCCGTCAAGAAGACGACGATAGCCCCTAGACGATTTGTTTGGGAAAGCGCGACACGATATTAGTCGACATTCTTATTGACGCACCATTGAATATGCGATAAGGAGCATCGTCCGGAGTGCTTAATTTAGGAGATCCACATGCTCGAGGCTTTTATCATTGGGTTCTGGAAAGTATTAGCATGGCCGGCCTTTGGTTATATGCTCATCGGCATCGCCATCGGCTTTTGGGTTGGTCTCCTCCCTGGGATTGGCGGTTTGTCCACGCTGGCGCTGATGCTGCCGTTCTCCTACTCCATCAAAGATCCGGTTTCCGCGTTTGCGTTTCTCCTCGGCATGCTCGCCGTCACAGGCACGACCGGCGATCTAACATCCGTACTTTTTGGGATTCCCGGGGAGGGATCCTCAGCCGCCTTAATATTGGACGGTTATCCAATGACGAAAAACGGCGAAGCGGGGCGCGCGTTGGGCGCTGCCATCACGAGTTCGGTTGTGGGCGCTCTCATCGGCGCATTTTCCTTGGCCATATCGATCCCGATCATGCGTCCGCTAGTCTTGCTCTTTGGCTCGCCGGAACTTTTCATAATTGCGATCATGGGCATAACGTTTATCGGCACTCTAGCCGGCACATCGTTGATCAAAGGTCTTTTGGCCGGCGGGCTCGGTTTGATGTTGGCCGCCATCGGTGTGGATCCGCAGACCGGGTCTCTCCGTTATACTTTCGGCTCGCTGTACCTGTGGGATCGCCTCGACCTCATTCCGGTGGTCGTGGGCCTGTTCGCTATTCCTGAAATCGTCGACTTGGCGGTTCGCGGCACCAGCATCGCGAGCGGCAAACCAGAAAAGCTCACCGGCGTAATGGAAGGCGTCAAAGACACCTTTCGTCATTTCTGGCTGGTCGTCCGCTGTAGCTTGATCGGCGTCTATTTCGGCGTCCTCCCCGTCTTGGGCGCTAATGTGGCGCAGTGGATTTCTTATGCCCATGCGGTCCAGGGCCTGAAAGACAAGTCCCGCGCCGGCAAAGGCGCGGTCGAAGGTCTGTTGGGTCCAGGCGCGGCGAACAACTCAACCCGCGGCGGCGACCTGATCCCAACTCTTGCCTTCGGTATTCCCGGGAGCGGCGCGATGGCGTTACTACTTGGCGCCATGTTGATCGTCGGCCTCAATCCGGGGCCTGAGATGCTCAAGTCCCGCCTCGATGTGACCTTCTCCATGGTATGGGTATTGATTCTTTCCAACATCATCGTTGCTGGGTTGTGCTTCTTGATTTTGAATCATCTGGCAGCATTGACGTTTATCCGCGGCAATTTGCTCATCCCATTCTTGATGTTTCTGGTTTTCATCGGCTCCTTTACCGCCAACAATGATCTCAACGACATCATCACCACGCTGCTCTTCGGTTTTATTGGTTATTGCATGGTCAAGTTCGGCTGGCCGCGGCCGCCGTTAATTCTCGGACTGACGCTCGGCAAAATCGCCGAGAACTATCTGTGGATCTCCACCGCCGCCTACGGCGCTAAATGGCTGCTGTTTCCAACGGTCGTAGGGCTGATCGCGCTGACGATCTTCACGGTCGCCTACCCCACGATCAAAGAGCGTATGGGTCGAGCCAAATACGAGCGGCCAGAAGACGCGGTGTAAGCGCCGTTTGGCGCGCGGTTTCGAATTCCGAGTTTCGAGTCTCGGGTCAAGTGAGATTCGAAACTCGGCGCTGGCCTGAAACCCAACGAACCCTAATGTCGGCTCGGCACGGTTCATTTCTTCGCCCAAGATTTCACCGCATGTGCGTTCTGGTTTCCAACTGAACCACCTCGCAGCAGGCAGTGTCATAGCGACATACAATAATTCCTCCAATCGTCAGCCAAAAGTATTTATCGCCGATCCCGTCGGAGTTTCGCCTGGATTCCCGCTAGAAACATGCGGGAATGACGGACCTTCGTGCGCATCAGTTTCGCACAGCATGCTCCGGAGAATCGCGCTCTCCGAGATTAGACCCGAAACACGAAACCCGTAACTCGAAACCGCTTTCCGGCGGTTGACACTGCATCGTAATCAATGGGATAAGCAATTAGATTCAAGCTCGAAAGGGAGGTCACCCGATTATGGCTTACGACTTACTCATCAAGAATGGGACAGTGATCGATGGAACCGGAAGCGTGCAGTACCCCAACGGCAACCCGGTGGTGAATTATGGCGTAACGAGCATCGTCATCGGCGATTGCGGCGCTTCCTGCTCGCCTGTGCCGCCAAAGCCCGAGCCGCGCCAAGTTCTGGTGCAATATCTCAGGCGCGTCTTGGACAAGTACGTTGACGACAAGGATTGGAAGTGGAACACGTTCGGCGAATATCTGAATTATCTCGAAGGTAAGGTCGCCATCAACGTCCTGCCGCTTATGCCGCACTCTCCGGTGCGTTTGACGGTTATGGGTGAAGCCGCGTATGGACGTGAAGCGACTCCTGAAGAACTCCACCAGATGAAAGCGATGGTTCGAGAAGGCATGGAGCTTGGTGCCATCGGATTTTCTACTAGCCCTCGCGGCGGACCTGCGATTCATGCCGGTACGCCGAGCACGTTCGCCACGCACCAGGAAATCATCGAACTTGCCAACGTCACCGACGAATACAACGGCTGCTTCCAGTTCAACGGTTTCCAGATGCTGCTCCAGCCGGAATCCGGGGTGCCGGAGATGCTCACGAAAATTCACGGGCTGCAGATCGGCAATGAGTTCCGCGTGCGCGCCGGTCAAAAAGACAATGGCATGAAGTCGATCAAATACATGGAAGACGCACAGCAGCGTGGCCAGCAGCTTTACGGCGTCGTCATTCCCTACCAGCATATTCGCCGCTTCAACCTTGATGATAGTTTCATTTTCAACGGCCTGCCGACCTGGGAAGCGATCAAAAACGGCGGCGACCTGCGCAATCAGCTCAAGGATAGAGAAATCAGAAGAAAGCTCGAGCAGGAGCGCGTCGCCTGCCAAGGAAAGCTCGAATTTCCCGAATGGCAGGGTTGGGGTCGCGTCGTATTTGAGCATGTGGAAAAACCTGAGCTGAAGAAGTTGGAAGGTAAGACTGTCGAGGAGATCGCGCGTCTCACGGAAAAGGCGCCGGTGGATGCTTTCTTCGACACCTGGCTGGAAGACGATCTGAATTCCCAGCTCCTCTATCACGGTCTCGCCAATGCTCATCCGGAATTGCTCGCAGAAATGATCAAGTCCGACACCAGCCTCATTGGCACCGACGTAGGGGCGCACTTGGATCGTTTCTTCTGGCACGGCGCGCCGACTCGAGTGCTCGGTTATTGGCGGCGCGAGAAGAATCTGTTCAGCCTAGAACAGGCGGTACACAAAATAACCGGCTTTGCGGCACAAAGGCTCCGTCTCAATCGCGGCGTCCTGAAAGAAGGCAAGCCGGCTGATGTTACGGTATTCGATGCCGATAAGATCGATGATCTGGTCAGCAAGAAGCTGCCCGATATGGTCGATGCGCAGGAAGTGCGCCGCCATCCTCCAGGAATCAAGGCCGTTGTCGTTAACGGTGCAACCGTGGTGGAAGACGGCCAGTGCAACGATGTCTTCCCCGGCAAGGTGCGCCGCCAGCAGTTGTGCGTAGTGAACTAGAACCTGCATCAACACACTTCCGTCCACATCCTCAGTCCCCTCACCCTGCCTTCTCCCAGTGGGAGAGGCCAGGGTGAGGGCGAGACGAAACGAGCTTAGTTACTAGAAGGGATTGACATGAAAGTCTGTGCCATCGATGTTCACCATCATTATGTGCCGAACAGCCTCTTGGACGAGGCCAAAAAAAACGGCAAGCACCTGGGCGTCGAGTTAGTCGAAAAGGACGGCCACAAATCGCTCTCCTTCGCGGGCGGTCCACCGTTCGTGCTGCACCCGGAACTGCCGGCCATCGACGAGCGGCTTAAAATGATGACGGATTCGAAACTCGCCATGGCGGCGCTCGAAGCGCACACGGCTACGCTCGGCTACAGGCTCACCGGCGAACAAGGCGAAAACTGGTGTAACGTTTACAACGAAGGCATCAATGAGCTGGTCAAACGATATCCGGACCGCTTTGTCGGCATAGCGTCAGTGCCGCTGCAGGAGCCGGTGCGCGCGGCAAGGGTTCTAGAGCGCGCCGTACGCGATCTCAACTTCCGCGGCGGTTACATCGGCACCAACGTTAACGGTAACTACTACGGCACAGAAGACTTCGATTGCATCCCGAAGACGTCGCCGGCGCCGACAAGATGAATCCCTACGGGCTCAAGTTAATCTGCGGCAACCCGGCGGACAGTGCGCTTTGTTTCGGTTTCATGACCTACAGCGGTGTGTTCGATCGTTTTCCCAACTTAAAGCTATGCATTCTTCACGGCGGCGGTTTCTTCCCCTACCACCTCGGTCGCTTTGACCGCGGCTGGCAAGTCCGCGCCGGCGCGCGTGCAGCAAAAGCACAAATGGCCCCCAGCGGGTATCTAAAAAACATCTACTATGATGACATGATCTACCGTCTCGATACGATCAAGTATCTGATAGGATTGGGCGGCGTTGATCACATCATGGTCGGCACCGACTATCCCTATGATCTAGGGGATTGGGACGCCGCGAAAAAAATCGAGCAGCTCGACATATCCGAAGCGGATCAAATGCTGATGCTGGAAGGAAACGCAAAGCGCCTGCTGAGAATCTAAGGTCACCAGTCAAATACTTGATAAGACCGGCCGAGCGCCGATGGCGCCTCGCCTTTTTTGATGCGCCCGTGTTATTTGCCTCTCCGTGTCGCGCGAAATTTGCTGTCGGTCCCCGACGTTCGGGCAAACCCGTCAATCGTGTTGCCATTGACGGTACCGGTATATTGCGTGCCGCCACTGCTGAAAACAATCTGATCGCCGCGTAATCGCCCTGTGACCAGCATCGTCCCATGATCGCTCTTTAGCGTGCCCGAAAACGTCTGGTAGTTTTGTTTGACTGTCAGCTCGCCTTGGGCCAGCTCCCAAGGCCCGGCCACTTTCGCCGGCACAATCCACAGCCGGCCGGTGCACCAGTGTTCGCAGTTATCGCCGGCGATCACCGTTTCATCGGCCATCCAATCACCGATGGCAAAGGTATTCGCGACGATGCGAGTCCCCGGCTTGAGGTCGAGAAGTTTTGGCCGCAGCTTGACATTCATCTCGGGCAAGAGAAACAGGATGACGACCGTCGCTGTCGAAAAGTTGCTTTTGAAGATATCGTCCTTTTCAAACGTCGCCCGATCACTGACGCCTTCCTTTACCGCCGATTTCCTGGACAACTCGACCAAGTCCGGATTGTATTCGATGCCATGGGCGCGCGCCCCGCGCTTGGCGGCGGCGATCACGTTACGCCCGTCACCCGAACCGAGGTCGACGACGTAATCCTTCGGCGTCACCTTTGCCATGTCGAGAAGCTTTGCGACCATGACCGCCGGATTGGGCACCCAAACCACATCCTTGCCCGGCTGCCCGACCTTGGGCAAATATTCCTCTTTCGCTGCTCCGGCGTATGCCGTGATCGGCAGGATCAGCGAGACAAAGGACAAAACGACAATTGATCGGCGTAAAAGGTGCAAGACGAGCTTTTGCCTGATCAGGTGTAAACGGTCTAATCCGGTCACGTGGCCAAGACGGTGCCGTGCGGATGAATTCACTTGCTGATCCGCGTCGCTTTCCAGCTGCCGCCTTCGATAGTGTTGCCGACGACTCGGCCACTGTATTCCGTCCCGCCTGCGGTGAAAGTGATTTGATCGCCGTTGAGTTTGCCGTTGGTGATCGGAGCGACACCATTGGCGGACTTCAGTGTTCCGTCCACCATTTGGTAGGTCTGATTCAGCATCAGCTCGCCTTGCGGCATCTGCCACGTGCCCTCGACCTTCGCCGGCACGATCCAGAGATGGGCGGTGCAGTACGACGCGCAACTGTCTTTCACGCTCACCGTCTCGTCCGCTGTCCAATCACCCATCGTGAACGAATTGGAAACGATGCGCGTCCCCGGTTTTAGATTCAAGATTTTTGGACGAAGTTTGATATTGATATCCGGCAACAAAAACATTGTGATCACCGTCGCCTGAGAAAAATCGCTTTCGAATAGATCGGCTTTCGTAAAGCTAGCCCGATTATTAACGCCCTCCTTTGCCGCGTTTCGCTTGGAGAGCTCGACCATATCCGGGTTATATTCAATACCCAACGCCTTAGCTCCGCGCTTGGCCGCCGTAATCACGGTGCGGCCGTCGCCCGAACCGAGATCGATCACATAATCTTTCGGCGTTACTTTCGCGATGTCGAGCATCTTGTCCACCAGTGCTTGCGGCGTCGGCACCCAGATAACGTCTTTTCCTTCCTGCCCGACTTGCGGCTGATATTCTTTCCCCGGCTGCGCCGCCATGAGGTCTGCGGCAATCCACAACGAAAAAACGAACGAAATTACCAATCGAGTCAAAACCCGTGATCGATTCATGTCGCCTCCCCAAATTTAGTTTAGTGAAATACTCTTGCGAGAGTCGCATGAGGCGAAAAAAATGTCCAGGAGCTCGCGAGTGGAACACAGAGCATGCCGAGCCCGATGAGTTGCGCCGTCGAGTCCTTCGATGATAGAGACAACGAGACGAATTGCACCGGCAATTCTCGCGCGATTTCCACGGCTCACTCACCGACACTTGCTCAGGAGGGAATTCAAATGCGGCAACGCGCCGACTATCCAACGTTTTCAGATGATGAAATCGAAAGACGGCACAAGGCGGTTTACCGGTTGATCGAACAAGAAGGCGTCGATGCGATACTTTTCTATGGCAGCGGACGCTACGCCTCCGACATCTATTGGCTCAGCGACTGGCCGAGCAGTCGCGAGGCCTATTTGCTCATGCAAACGGGGAGCGAGCCCGTCATCTTGATGCAGCTCTTCAATCACTATCCGATGGCTCGCGTCATGTCGTGGATCAAAGACGTCCGATGGGCGGGCGCGAATACGACGGACAGCGTCGTCGACCTGGTGCGCGAGCGCGGACTCGAGTCGAAAAGGCTCGGCCTGGTCGGCTCGATTTCCTATCAGATCTATAACAAGCTGCGCGAGAGCTATCCCGGAGCGTCATTTGTCGATCTCGGCGGCAAGTTGCGCATGTTGCGTACTGTCAGAAGCGCGGAGGAAATCGAACGCATCCACTTGGCATCGAAGCTAACGGATCAATCCATTCAGGCTCTAGCCGAGAACTTGAAGGAAGGTCTGCGAGAGGATGAAATACCCGCTATCATCGAGCCGGTCTACCTCAAAGCGGGCGGCTATGCCGGTATCCACTTTATGAGCAGCATGTCGATGCGCGATCCCGACTTTCCCGTGCCGTCCCAATTTCATTCCCGCCGCAAGTTACAAAAAGGCGACGCGTTGATCACGGAGATCAGCGGCGCCTACTCTGGTTATAGCGGACAGATTCATCGGACTTTCTCGATCGGCGAAGGACCGACACCGGAATGGCAGAAAATGCACGATGCGGCTACGGAGGCATTTGAAATCTTAGCGAAAGTCATCAAAGAGGGCGCCACCACGGCGGAGGCCGAAGAGGCGGCGGAGATCATTCACAAGCGCGGCTACAGCACCTACGATGATCTGGTCCACGGCGTCAATCAGTACCCGCCAATTTTCCAAACCAAGACACGCAAACGCCACGACTCCAAAGAAATAGCTTTCCGCGAGAACATGGTCATCGTCATCCAGCCCAATCTGATGACCGAAAATGAAACTATGGGCCTGCAATTCGGCGAGACGCTGGTAGTGAAGAAAAACGGCTGCGAGAGCTTGAATGCCTATCCGCGGGAATGGGTGACGTGCGGACGATAAATCACATTCTCCAATGATATTTTAGTTTGCGCCGTCCGCTGATGCGTCCCATCACTCCACCATTCCACGACTCCAGTTCAATTGGAGTGTTGGAGTACTGGAGTGATGGAGTATTGGAAGTAGCGGTTAGAATTCGGGGGACGGAACCGATTCACCACACAAGTGCAGAGATCGAAGAGAAAATATTTTTCTTACTCTGCGTCCTCAGCGCCTCCGCGGTGAGAACTCCGATGCATCCAACCGCTGACATACACCGCTTATTTCTCAATCTCCCGAATAATCGCTTCGGCAAATTTTTTCGTCGTCGCTTTGCCGCCCAGATCCGGAGTCCTGATTGCACCTTCGATCAAAACCTTTTCCAGCGCCGCGGAGATTCGCTTGGCCGCCGGCTTTTCGGAGATGTGATCGAGCATCATCACGGCCGCCTGAATCATCGCCGTCGGATTGGCGATATTTTTGCCTTTGATGTCCGGCGCGCTACCATGGACTGTTTCAAAGAGCGCGTGGTGGTCGCCCAAGTTGGCGCCCGGCACCACTCCCAGACCACCCACCAATCCGGCAGCAAGATCCGAAACAATGTCGCCGTAGAGATTTTCCATAAGTAGAACGTCGAACTTCCACGGATCGATCACCAGCTGAAGACATGCGTTGTCGACGATTACGTCACTGAACCCGATGGCCCTATGCAGATGCGACACTTTTCTGGCGCATTCCAAAAAGAGCCCGTCGCTGAGCTTCATGATATTCGCTTTGTGCACCGCGGCGACTCTTTTTCGTCCGTGGCGACGCGCAAATTCAAAGGCAAATTTGGCGATCCTAGTGCAGGCTTTCTCCGTCATGATTTTCAAACTCTCGACGACCCCGGGGACAACTTCATGCTCGATGCCGGAGTACAGCCCTTCGGTGTTTTCCCTGACCACGATCAAATCGATTCCTTGATAGCGTGCCGGCACACCAGGCAGATTTTTGATCGGCCTCAGATTGGCGTAAAGATTGAAGCTCTGGCGCAATTCGACATTCACGCTCGGGAACCCCTCTCCCACCGGCGTTGTTACCGGCCCCTTGAGTGCGACTCGATTGTGCTCGAATGAATCCATCAATTGTTTGGGAAGCGTTGTCTTGTATTTTTTTAACGCCTCCGCGCCGGCCAGGTAAGTCTCCCATTCAACGCGCACACCCGCCGCTTTGATGATCGCGAGTGTCGGCTTCGTGACCTCTGGCCCGATGCCGTCGCCCGGTATCAACGTGATTTTATGCTTCACAGTGCTGCGCCTTTCTCATAAACCATGTCTCTAAGTCGCTATATCCGATACTATAGTCAATTGCCATGAAGCCTCTCAAATTGAAGACCTGGAGTGCCATGATCGTCAACTGGGTACCCGTCATACTCTGGATGATGGTTATTTTTATTTTATCGACGGAATTATTTTCGTCCGCGAACACCACGCCATTTTTGGCACCCTTACTCGCCGATCTACTTCCCGACGTCTTCGCGGCACGTATCGAAGTCATCGTCTTGTTGATTCGTAAGCTCGGCCATTGGAGTGAATATTTCATACTTGCCGTCTTGCTCATGCGCGCTCTGGACGCGAAGCATTCGACCCGGTCCGAAAAGCGCCGGTTGCTTTGGAGCATCGGGTTGGCCACGTTCTACGCCGCGAGCGACGAGATGCATCAAGCGTTCGTGCCCAGTCGAACCGCCAGCCCGGTCGACGTCATGATCGATTCTTTTGGCGCCATTTTTGGAACACTGTGGTTCCATTTACGAAATCGACGTAACAACTGGCTGTAGCGTCGAGGCAATTGGCCGAACCTATCGGGTCCCTATGGAAAAAAACTTGACAATTCACCGCTAAATCGCGAGGATATAGGGAAAAAAGTCGTAGATTCCTAGCCAAACCCATGCGTTACTCCCCTGATCAATTTATCGCTATGAGAAAGCTCTACCGCGCGATACCTCATCTTTTACTTATGCTTCTACTTGCCGGCTGTTCTTCGGAGGCGCCCACACCTAAGCTTTTCTCAGCACCGGCGTCGCTTAATAATCCGGCGATGACTGCCTCGGCGCACTCGCCGTCAGCGATGGAAGCAATTAGCCGCGGTCTTGCCGCAATCACTCCGCCCGGCGCAGCTCTGAAGGACGTATACTACGAGTTCGATAGCGTCGAGTTAGCCACCGAAGCTCAAGAGATTCTCAGGAAGAACGCAGAGTGGATGAAAGCCAACCCAAAGGCACGAGTCGAAGTCGAAGGTCATTGCGACGATATCGGGTCTGCTGAGTACAACTTGGCGCTCGGCGCCAAGCGTGCCCAAGTGGCAAGAGAATTTCTAGTCAATCAAGGGATCGCCAATGACCGCCTCGTGACGATCAGCTACGGTAAAGAAGCACCTGCCTGTTTCGAGCAGACCGAAGAATGCCGCGTAAAAAACCGCCGCGCCCGCTTCGTGATGTTTAGGGAAGTGCCGACGTCGTAAATAGCACTATCGAATCGATCAACCACAGAGAACACAAAGTTCACAAAAATTTTGTTCTCAAGGCCTTCGGGCTCGATATTCTATGTGTTCTTTGTATTGCACTACTATGTTTCAAAGTTTTCGCGGCTTGCGCAAATTTTACCGGCGGTTTTTGCCTTTTAGTAACAAACGCTTCGGATTATTCTCGCGCCAAGACGCCAAGAACGCCAAGTTCGGAAAACATTTTTTTCTTTGCGGCCTTTGCGCCTTTGCGCGAGATATTCCGATTTTTGGTTGCGGCTTTGCCGCGCTAGGCTCTTTGTGGTGAAATCGTATTTTCTTTATTCGTATCCGATTGCCGTGACGATGGGCGTCGACGCCGCTTGCTTCGCTGGTCCGTACCCTGCCAATAGACACAGAATCACGGCCGCGATAAGCGAAAAGATCGCCACGTCGTAAGGATAATAAAATTGAAACGTCCAGCCCGTAAGCATTTTGGTATTGTAGACAACGTGGTGATACGCCATCACCGTGCCGGCAAATAGACCAAGCAATCCGCCAATCAGTCCCATCCAGCCTGCCTCCATTACGACAATTCGCCGCACTTGTGCCTGCGTGGCGCCAATCGCGCGCAAGACGCCGATTTCTCTAGTGCGATCCAGGATCGACGCCAAGAGCGTGTTGATGACGCTGAAGATCGCGACGACGACCGCGACGATCTCGACGGCGTAGTTCACCACGAACGATTGCTCCATGATCCGTACCACTGTTTCCCTAAGCTCGCGGTGCGTGCTGATGAAGAGCTGATAGGGTTCACCATAATTTGTCCGGATGGTTTGAATGATCTGCTGCTGATCCGCGCCGGGCTCCAACCAAAGGTCGAACGCATCCAGAAGCTCGTCGCGCCAATATTTCTTGTACAACGCGCGATCGAGCAGCACGCTACCAACGTCCGATGAATAGTCGATGTAGACGCCAATGACTTTAAAGCCGAGCTTTCCGGACGGGGTCACCAGCTCCAATGAATCGTTGGTGGTTGTTCCGAATTTGCTGCGAAAGCTTTCACTTATAATAACTCCCTTGCCTTCAGCCATCTCGCGCAGCGCTTGCGCGCCGTTGCCGTCGGCCATGGGCAATGACCGCACGCTCGCCGATTCGCGCGCGGAGAATGATTCGATGAGAATCGGTTTTTCTTTATAGGTCGAACGAATGAGTCGATAGAGATCGACAATTTTGACTCCCGGAATTCTTTTTAGCGCCAGAAGGAGATCTTCCCTGAGCGGAACATTTTTCGGTCCCGCTGTCCTCGCTCCCGAGCTGACGATTAAATCGGCCGTAACCATTTGATCGACCCATGCGAGCAGCGAACCGCGCACGCTGCTAACAAAAGCGGCGATGGTGAAAATCGCTGCCAGACTAATCACCATGGTCGCAACCGTGATCCCGGAGCGGACCGGATTGCGGCGCAAGCTATCCGATGCCAAGCGTGCTTCGACCCAAGTCAAACCCGGCAATCGCAGGGCGGATTGCCAGAACCAGCGCACAACGTGACTGATAATCGCCGGGCAGAAAAAAGCCAGGCTCAAGAGAAAAACCAACATACCGACGACGCCGACGCTAAATCTTTCTACTGAGCCGTTCACGGACGACGCGAGCAGTAGGAGAGTCGGAGAAATTACCAAACAGACAAGCCCAAGGCGATTGGCCCAAGACCTCTTTCCGCGGTTTGCCGGCTGCCACGCCGTTTGTCGGGCGTTTTCCAGCGGACTGACGCGGATCGCTTCCCAAGCTGGATGCAGCGCGGCGAGCATCGCAACGGCGACCCCGCTGCCCAACGCAAGCGCCAAATCGCGTGGCGAGAGCGTGCCTTCGGCCAGATCAACGAGCGAAAACAGGTTGCCGACCGTTTCTCCGACTGAGACCAATGCGACGCGCGCCAGCAGCCATCCAAGAGCGACGCCGGCGCATGACCCGCCTACCGCCAGCAATAATGCCTCCGCGATAATCAGCCGCAACAATTCCCCACGCTTCATTCCCAGGCAACGCAGGGTGCCGATATCTTTCTTCCGTTGAATCACCGACACCGATACGGTGTTGTAGATAAGAAAAAACCCGACGAAGAGAGCGATCAAGCTCACGAAAAATAGGCCGACGCGAAAGGAAGTCAGCAAGAACTCGATCTGTTCGCCGCGCTTACGCGGCCGCTCGACCTCGGCCGCCCCGCCGAGTCGCTGTCTCAGCCGCTGCTGCACCGTCTCGATTTTTTCCCCTTCATCAACAGTAAGGTCAACGATGTCGAGCTTGCCCTCCTTGCCGAATGTTTTCTGCGCCGCCGGCAAATCCATCAAGGCGAAGCTGCCGCCGAACGCCTTTGCCGTTCCCTGTTCTTTCAGCAATGCCCGAACCGTGTAATCTCGCTTACCTTGGCTCGTGAGCAATACCACTCTTGCGCCCAGGGGAAGATTTAGTCGGCGTGAGAAAGATTCCGTGAGAGCGATGGAGTCAGGTTGGGCGAT
>WNGE01001799.1_pt1 | contig 26799 bp, 18 predicted proteins | sample 5400651 | NCBI WGS metagenome assembly WNGE01 (sample SAMN13153370, study PRJNA577476) | soil metagenome | isolation source: 60 cm soil or saprolite under grassland replicate 2 | place: USA:California | collected 2016-06-15 | reverse complement strand
GTCGCGGCCGCGATGATGCAGCCCAGCGGCTTCAGGCCTGAGATCCCGGACCTTTTCTACCAGAACAACATCAAGGGCTGGGGGCCGGCGCTTTGCGAGAAGCGCCCCGACGTCACGATGGACATGGTCCATGACTTCCTGACCAGCATGTACACCAATCGCGCCGACTTCGTTTTCACCGTGTCGCGCGATTTCGTGCGCTCCATCCAGACGCCGTTGCTGGTCGCGCCCGACGACGTGCCCGCGCACCCGTACAAGGTCGCCATGGAGGTGGCCAGCCTCGCCCCGAACGCCGAGGTGACCATCTATCCCTGGAAAGATTCGCAGGAGCACATCGACGAGGTCGTGGAGCACGCGCGGCGCTTCCTCAAGGCGCACAAATCCGTCACGGTCAGGCGTCAAGGACGAGTCTAGCCTTGATGAGCGGAGGGACTTGACGACGCGGAGACCGATGACGCCCGGGATCCGCATCAGGTGACGAGGGAATCTGTCGTCACGCGTCACGAACACGTCGGCCGCGGAAGCCTGGATCGCATGCCTACGCTCTCGCCGACAGCGTCAACTTCTTTACTCTGAGCCGGATGTCGGATGCCTGGCTCGGACCAGGGTGACGCATGAGTCTTCCGCTGCTGCTCGCCGGGCCGATCCTGCGGCGTGTCGAGCCCACCCTCATGTCGGTATGGGTGGCGCTGCGCGACCCCTGCCGTGTGCGGCTGAAGGTCTGGGAGGGCCGGGCGGAGAGCGGACGGCCGACCCCGCTGGCCCAGAGCCCTGTCACCCACACATTGCGCCTCGGAGCCCAGCTGAACCTGGTCGAGGTAACGGTCCAACTGCCAGCCACCGCCGGTGTGTCGTTCCAGGCCGACTCGCTCTACTCCTACGACCTGGAGATCACAGACGACGCGTCGGGGACTCTTCACACGCTCAACACGCTGCACATGCTCGAGGAGGGCTTCTTCGACGGCTTCGCCCGGCTGCCCCTCGGGTTCGAGGCGGGACTCCTGCCGAGCTTCGCCCCGCCGCCCTCGGAGCTCACCAACCTCAACCTGCTCTACGGCTCGTGCCGCCGCCCCGGACATCCCACTCCCGACGCGCTCGCCATGGTCGATGACCTGATCTTCGGCGACGATCGCTACAAGGACCCACGCGCCCGGCCACACCAGCTCTTCCTCGGCGGCGACCAGATCTACGCCGACGATGTGCTGCGCATACACATGCTGGTGGTCGAGGAAGCAGCCGTCCCTCTCATCGGTACGACGGGCGACCCGGAGTTTCCCGACCCGATCGAGCACCTGCCGCTCGACCAGGTGCTGAAGCTCGAGGACGAGACCAAGGCAGTGGACCCAACCCCGCTCGACGGGTACGTCGACGAGGACCCCGCTGTCACGGCGGCGGATCCCTTCATCCCGGCCGACCGGATCCATTTCCCCGAAGGGCGCAGGCTGCAGCTGACGATTCACGACGCCCAGCTCACCAGCGAGGATGGCGACAGCCACCTCCTGTCGCTCGGGGAGTTCGCCGCCCTCTACCTTAGCGTGTGGAGTCCGGCCGTCTGGGGCACGAATGTGATCGGCGCGAAGTTCGCTCCCGACGCGACCGCTCCCGCGCAGGCGCAGCCGTTCCGCTGGGACCAGGAGCTGCCGCCGTACGTCGATGGCTCGCCCGACGAGGGGGCGATCGTCCTGCCGCCGATCAGCTTTCCGGAGCGTGTGGCCGGCCACCTGTATGTGATACCCAGAAAAAAGCCGGATCCACCCAAGACCGAGTTCGAAAAGCAGAAGTCACTCCGCGAAGACTTCGCGATTCTGCAGGAATTCCACCGCGGCCTGCCGAACGTGCAGCGAGCCCTTGCGAACGTGCCGACGTACATGATCCTCGACGACCACGACGTCACCGACGATTACTTCCTCAACCCCGTCTGGCGCACCCGCGTGCTCGGCCGGAAGCTCGGGCAGGCGATCATCGGCAACGCGATGATCGCCTACGCGTTGTTTCAGGACTGGGGCAACGACCCGGTGGCCTATGAGAGCGGCCCCAAGGCGCAGCTGCTCACGCTCGCCCAGCAGCTCTTCCCACCCGTCCTGAACCTGAAGAAGGGACCGGATCAGCAGGTCTTCCAGCAGATCGCCGCGCTGCTCGGGCACAATCAGCCGCTCACCGAGACACCGGACAGCAAGTTCGCCTCGGCCAACCCGGCCCTCAAGTGGCACTTCACCATCGACGGGCCGAAACACCGCGCCATCGCTTTCGACAACCGCACCCGACGCAGCTACCCCTCCCAGGCCGGCCCCCCGGGCAATGTGTCGGTCGACGCGATGGTCGACCAGATTCCCCTGCCTCCTCTGCCCGCCGAGCGGGAGATCCTGATCGTGATTGCGCCCTTGCAGGTGATCGGACCGCCGGTACTGGACGAGATCGTCGCGCCGCTCTCGTACCGCGTCTTCGACGCGGTACAGGCCAAGAGCACGAGCAGCGAGCTCGACGTGACCAGCACGTCCGGTCTCCGGCAGATGACCGGCACCAACCCCGACGCGATCGAAGCGTGGGCGTTCGACGCCGAGACGTTCGAGCACCTGCTGAAGAGGCTCGAGCCGTACGGCCGCGTCGTGCTCCTTTCCGGCGACGTGCACTACTCGTCCGGCACCGTGATGAGCTACTGGCGCGGCAACGCGACCCGACCGGCGCGGTTCGCCCAATTCACGTCCAGCGGCTTCAAGAACGTCATGCCGACATTCATCACCTTCCTCGACCGCGCCGCCGGTTTCGCCCAGCAGCTCATCCGGCTCAACCTCGGAACCGAGCGCCTCGGCTGGGACCAGCCGCTTGACGACATGGTGCTGCTCCCCGGGGGCAAGACCGAGCAGGATCTGCTTCCGGTCATGCGGTCGCGGCTCAGAGCGGTGCCGGTGCGGCTGCCGACCTGGGGGTGGCCCGATCTCAACGACCCGGAGCGACCGGATACGTTCGACCTGCTCAAGAGCAGCCGGCTCAACCCGGCCAAGCTGCCCGATTGGCGGTGGCGCGTGACGCCGCTGCTCGACCGGCGTCCCGACAGTGCGCGCCCGCAGCCCATCCAGCTGCTGGCTCTCGACGACGCCCAGGTCGAGGCGAAGCTCAGCGATCCGGCGACCATCCTGGAGGGGTACCAGCAGGTCGCGGCCCGCCACCAGCACGCACTCAACCGTCTGCGGAACGCCCGTCAGATCCTGTTCCGCGGCAACGTCGGCCGCGTGCGATTCGAGGCGCACGCGGACGGCCGGCTCGACGCCATCCACGAGGTCTTCACGACGTTCAGCGATCCGGACGAGCCGGCGGTCACCACCCCGAAGGTGGAACCCTACCTCGTCCAGGTTGCGCCACTGGGACCCGAGGATGAGGAGCCGCCCACACGACTTCGGCAGAAGGCGATCGAGATTCCTCCGGCGGGAGGGCCGTGATGGAGGATAAAGACTTCTTCCAGAAGCTCTCCGGCGAGATGATCGACTTCTTCGACTGGGTCGGCGACACGCTCGGCGACCCGTTGGCTCGCGACGCGGTCATCCGTGACCTCGGCGGGAAGCCGTCGAACGCCCCGTCCCCGCGACCGATGCCGGGCGACAAGCTCGACGCGGTCAAGGCATACCGTGACGCGTCGCATCCGTCGGCCGAGGCCGCTATCGACGCCCTCGCCGACATCGCGGTGCTGCTGGACGCGCTGGCCGGCCAGGTCGAGGCCTGGTCCCACAGCTTCGAGTCCGGCGCGCAGGACCGTGGCCACGCGCTGCTGGAGCTGATGGCCAGCAACTATTTCCGGCTGCGGGCGCCCCGGCTGTTCCTCCTCATGCAGGCGGTGTCGACGCTGGAGGACGTCACATCGACGTTCGGGCCGGGGAACAACAACCTGGTCAACGTCTGGGATTCGCTCATGGCCCTCCTGGGCTTCGTGTGGCAGCCGGGCAAGTCGCTCGAGGCGCTCGACCCAGGCGCCAACCGCCGCCCCGACCTCGTCGCTCCGACGATGGACTTCCTGGTGCGGGTAGCCGCCGTGGTGCTGGGTGCGCTCGACCGAAATGACGACATCAAGGTCATGAAGGACGTGATGACCGGCTGGGACGGCCGAGGCATCGACGTGGACGCCACGGACACCCCGCTGCGGGCCGACATCGTCTCGGAGCGGATGACGTCGTTCTCCTTCGGCGGCGAGAGCCACAACCCTTCGAGCCAGCCGGCTTCGGCAGGCAGGGTCAACGTGACCACCGCCATGATCCACGCGGTCGAGGGCGGGCCCGCGCTCTTCCTCGCGCTGGGCGGCAACGCGGACATCGAACAGCCGCTGGGAGACAGGTGGACGTTCTCGTTCAAGTCGAGGATGGATGCGGCCGTCGCGCTCCTCGTCGCCTTTGACCGGTTCGAGGTGCGAGGTCCCGCGGGGGGCAACTTCGAGTTCAGCGTCGGCTATGCAGCCAACCCGCGCGAGCCGACCCCCGAGGACCCGGCACCATCCCAGGTGGCTTTCTCGTTCCCTTCCTCGGTCGGCAGCCGGCTCGACGTCGGGCACCTCGCGTTCACCCTCACCCTGACTTCCGATGCGGCGGAGGCGCTCGCCACCGTGTCCGATGCCGCTCTGCTGCTCGATGCGGCCGACCATGACAGCTTCGCGGCCGAGCTGTTGGGCAAGACACCCCTTCGGCTGCCGTTCAACCTCGTGCTCGGCTATTCGTCGTCGCGAGGGCTGGTCCTGGAAGGATCCCTCGGCGCGACCGGTAAAGCTCCGCCGTTGGGTGGTTCCGGAAACGTCGGACCGCCGGTCATCGCGGCAACCATCCCCATTGGCCGCGCCTTCGGCCCGGTGACGATCCACGAGGTCGGCGTACGACTCACGCGCGGTCCGGCGGACGTGCCGCCCGCACAGATGAAGCAGTCCACGCTGGAGCTCGACGCGTCGTTCAGTGCCCAGATCGGTCCGGTTTACATCCGGATGGACCAGCTCGGCATCCAGCTCACCGTCGACAGCGGCAAGCCGCCCGAAGAGCGGAACCTGCGCCTGGTCGACCTGCATGTGGGTGCGAAGTTCCCGCGCGGCATCGCGGTGAACGTGGAGACGGCAATCGTGGCCGGCGGCGGCTCGATCCTGCACGACCCCGATCAGGGCATCTACTTCGGTACGCTCGACCTCGCCTTCCGTGGCGGCCTCACCATACAGGCGATCTGCCTCGTCGCCACACGCAACCCCGATGGCTCCAAGGGCTTCTCGTTCATCGCGATCCTCACTATCGAGTTGGGCAATCCATATCCGCTCGGCATGGGGTTTTTCCTGCAGGGCGTGGGCGGGATGATCGCCATGCACCGCACGTTCGATGAAGTGGCGATGCGGGCGGCGTTGCCTACCGGGCAGCTGCGCAACGTGCTCTTCCCAACCGATCCGGTGCACCACACGGCGGAGATCCTTCGCGCGCTGCAGACCTTGTTCCCGGCCCGCCGGGGCAGCCACATGGTCGGGGTGCTCGCGAAGATCGGCTGGGCCTCACCAACGCTGGTGCAGTTCGAGCTTGGCCTGATCTACGAGTGGGGGAAGCAGCAGCGGCTGATCATCCTCGGCCGGGTCAGCGCCATCTTGCCCCGCACCGACCTCGCCATCATCAGCCTCAACATGGATGCGGTCGGCATTCTCGACTTCGACGCGGGCACTTTCGCGCTCGACGCGATGCTCTACGACTCCAAGCTCTGCGGCCGCTTCGTGATCACCGGGGCGATGGCGATGCGGATGGGTTGGAAGGATTCCGCGGGGTTCGCGCTCGCCGTGGGAGGAATGCACCCGAAGTTCAACGCGCCGGCAGGGTTCCCGATCGTCGCCCGCCTCCAGCTCGCGCTCACCAACGGCGAGAACCCGAAGCTGATCTGCCAGGCCTATTTCGCGGTCACCTCGAACACCGTCCAGTTCGGCGCCAGCGCCTCGCTGTACGCGGCGGCCTACGGCTTCAGCATCCAGGGCGACATCGGCTTCGACGTCCTCATCCAGCTGCTGCCCTTCCACTTCCTCGCCGAATTCCGGGCCAGCGTCCAGCTCAAGCGCGGCAGCCACAACCTGTTCAAGGTGTCGGTGGTCGGCGCGCTCGAGGGACCGCTCCCGTTGCGCGCCTCGGGAAAGGCGTCGTTCGAGATCCTGTGGTGCGATTTCTCGGTGAAGTTCAACGCCACCCTCGCCGACGGAGGCGCACCGAACGACCTGGTCCTCGTCGACGTGCTCGGGGCCCTCATCACGACGCTCTCCGAGCCCAGGTCGTGGCAGGCCGAGCTGCCGGGCGGCGCGAGCCAGCTCGTCGGGCTCCGACAGCCGGCCACCGCCGGCGTCCTCCTGCACCCACTCGGCACCCTCACCGTGCGCCAGACCGTCGTACCCTTGGGGCTGACGCGCGACATCGACCGGGTCGGCACCGGCACGCCGAGCGCCGACCGGCGCTTCACGATCACGGGCGCTTCGATCGGCCCGAAGCCGCAGGAGAGGATCAGCGTCCGCGAGCTGTTTGCGCCCGGGCAGTTCTTCGACATGAGCGATGACGACAGGCTCGCGGCTCCGTCGTTCGAGGCCATGGACGCGGGGGTGACCATCGGCGCCGGTGGCTACACCGCCGGCCCGGGCAAGACCTCGCCGTTCGAGTACACCAACATCCTCATCGGCCCCGACGGCAGCCCGGTGCTCCAGCCCGACCCCTACCGCCAGGACGGGCCGAGCGTCCTGGTGATGACGATGCTCAGCGCGGCGGGCGCGTCCCGTGTCCGCCGCCCGCTCGAGAAGCGGTTCGCAGCGGCGGCCAGCCCCGCCGCGCCGATGGTCAACCCCGCGGGATGGGCCGCGGTTCCGGTGGGCGCTCCTCCGCCGGCAGACGCGAAGCTCACCTGGGCCGAGGCTCGCGGCGGGGCCGCCGACCGGTCCGCGTGGGTGCTCGTGCCGCGCAGCGAGCTGGTTGGCTCATGAGCGACGCCGACCTCGTCTTTCTCCCTTGGGTACGCCGGGGCGCCGCGGCTGCGCTGCTCGACCCCGACAAGTTCACGTCAGACCAGCCGGGGCTGGCCAGTGCCACGGCCTCGGTCACCGTGAACAGCGGGCCTGCGGCTTCGGTCCCCGTCACCGTGATGGGGTCCGGACACGTCACCGGTCTCGACCGCCGGCAGGTGATTCGCACCGATCCCGCGCCCGGCTCGCGCACCTTCGAGCCGAACTATTTTCCGCTCATCGAGCTCGACGAGCCCTCTCTACCGTGGCTCTTCACCCCCGCGGGAGCTGGCGCGCAGGACCGGCTCCGACCCTGGCTCTGTCTGGTGGTCGTCCGTCTTCAGGACGGCGTCCGGCTCGACCCGCCGACGTCCGGGCCGCTGCCCGTTCTCCGGATCGGCGGTCCGGCCGACGCCGCCGCCGAGCTGCCCGACCTGGCGGACAGCTGGGCGTGGGCGCACGGCCAGGTGACCTCCGAGACCGGTGTCTCCATAGAGACCCAGCTCGCCGGCAACCCCGAGCGCACGGTGTCGCGGCTGCTCTGCTCGCGCATTCTCCGGCCGGACACGGAGTACCTCGCGTGTGTCGTCCCGACCTTCGAGCTGGGACGTAAAGCAGGGCTCGGCCAGGAGATCACCGCCGCCGACGAGGCCCACCTCGAGCCGGCCTGGAAACCGTCGGCGCATACGGCTGAGCTGCCGGTGTATTACTCGTGGCCGTTCGCGACCGGCGCTGGCGGCGACTTCCAGTCGCTCGCGATGCTGCTGCGTGCGCGTCCCTTGCCGCCCGGCATCGGCATTCAACCGGTGGACGTGGGGGAGAGCGGACTGTCTGCCGACATTCCGGCCGGCACTTCGGTTCCCCTGGGCGGTGCGCTGCAACCAGTCGGCGCCAACGAGGGTGGCTGGCCGACCGCTGTGCTGCAAGCCGCCTGGGAGCAGGCACTGCGCCCCATCCTCAACGCACCGGCCACCGTGCTTGCTTCCCAGGACCCGCTGCTCGCACCGCCGTTGTACGGCGCAGCGCAGGCGAAGGTCGTCAAGCTCGACGTCGGGTCGCCGGGCCGCTGGTTCGAACAGCTCAACCTGGCGCCCTGGCATCGTGCGGTGGCACACCTCGGAACCCGAGTGGTACAGGAGCAGCAGGACGCCTTGATGGCCTCGGCGTGGGACCAGGCGGCCCAGCTCGCGAAGGTCAACCAGCTGCTCCGTCAGGCCCAGCTCGGCTGGCGGGTGGCGTTGAGCCTCCACTCCCGCCACATCTCACAGATGAATGCCGCCGTCGGGCTACAGGTACTCGCGCCCGCCCAACCCAGGATGCTCCTGCGCGGCGGCGTTCTGGCCAACGCGCTGGCCGACACGGGGCTGGAGCCCTCGGCATACTCCACCGCGCTGCGCCGCGTCGCCCGACCGCGTGGCGCGGTGAACCGGCGGGTGCAGCGTGTCGCCACGACACCCCTCCCGCGCACGACCGGAGTGCTGCAAAAGCTCCAGCCTTTGCAGATGCTCAGCCGCCTGCTGGCGCCCACCACCGGCCCGGTCACGCTCGAACGGGTGGCAGCCGGACTGATCAGCAACGTGTTCTGGAATGAGGGCACGGCTGCTGCCGTCGCGACCGCACCCAAGCGACCGTTCTTCGCGTTCGTGCCGCTGGGTACTCCGGTGCCGGCGAAGACGCCGGTGCTGGGGGCGATACACACGCTGTCCCTTTCCAGTCGACGCACGGTAGGCCTTCCGATCCACCATGATCCGCCTGACCCGCCTGACCCGCCTGATCCACCCGACCCGATCCCCAGGCCTCCACGACCCGTGGACAGCGAGGCCGCCAAGCTCTTTCGCCTGGTCGCCGGCCCGCAGCTCGCCCGGTTCATACCTGACCGGCCGATCAAGCGCATCCTGCCTCCGCCCAATGGTCAGCTCGCCGTTGCCTTCGCCGAGGCGCTGGCCCGCACGACGCCGACCGTGACCTTTGCCGCCCGGGCGCGAGCAGTCTTCGCCATCCCCGGCGCCTCGGCGAACGATGAGACAGCCCTGGACCCGGTCGGGCTCTCGCCGGTGTTCCCGCAGCCCATGGTCGAGCCGCTCGTCGAGGTTGCCCAAGAGCTGGTGCTGCCCGGTCTGGAGCTGGTGCCGCCCAACACCGTCGTGCCGCTTCAGACGAACACGCGCTTCGTCCAGGCGTATCTCGTCGGCCTGAACACCGAGATGGGACGCGAGCTCCTGTGGCGCGGTTTCCCTGCCGACCTTTCCACCACGTACTTCAATCGGTTCTGGGACAACTCGGCATCACTTGGCCGGCCTCCCGACATCGACGCGATCAGCACGTGGGGCGGGCGTGCCCTCGGCGACGGTGCGGGGGAGGAGAACTTCGTCATGTTGGTGCGCAGCGAGCTGCTCCGTCGCTATCCCGACGCTATCGTCTACGCGACGAGGGCAGGGGAGGAGCGACATCCCATCTTCACCGGCGGGTTCGCCCCCGACCTGCGCTACTTCGGTTTCGATATCGGCGTCGACGACATCGCCACCTGGTCCATCGTCATCCAGGAGCACCCGTCCGCGCCGCGGTTCGGGGTCGAGGTCGACACGGATAACGGGCCGGCCACCCACGTGCCGCCGCCGAAGGAGAATGCCGCGCTCACCGCACACCAGACCCGACAGATGCCCGTCCGGATCACCATCCCCGCCACCGTCCTGGGGTTGCGCTGATGTCCATTCCCGTTGCCGACCTCGGAGCGATCCTCGCCAACAGCGGCAGTGGCCCAACTGCCCTGGGCGCCGAGCTGGGCCCATCAACGCTCCCGCTGGCGATGTTCCCGGTCCGGCTGGAGACCCGCTTCTTCGGTGACGAGCTGCGCGTCCGAATCTACCCGGACAAGGTGCACCTCGATTCGCATGACCCGGCGCTCGATGGCGACGAGATGCTCTGGGGCCGGCGCTTCTGGGAGGTCCAGTGGAACGACGAGCAGAAAGCGCGTGAAGCCTGGCGCATGCTCGCCGGCCGGTTCGGTGCGGAGCGCGCGGCCTGGGTGGCACGAGCGCTGACCCCGACTAACCTCTCGTCACGCCCGTCCCGAGCCCCGGCCTTCCCGAACCTCGGGAATCCCGCCACCACCACACGTACGCCGAGGGTGCGGCTTCTCCCCGACCGCTGGGTCGCGACGGCATACGCCGGCGGGGTCCCGGTGGCCGTGGCCACCGGGCGCGGCATCGAGCGGGACCTGGCGATCGGACCTGACCTCAACGCCGACGTGACCATCGACCACGAGCAGCCCGCCGTCGACGAAGGGATGCGCTGGATGGTCGACTTCGACCGCGCCGAGGCGGCCGGCATGGCGCTGCGACTGACGGTGCCGACGCCGGCGGTCGACGTGCTCCTCGTCACCGGCGTGGCCCCGGGCGACCGATCCGAGGCGTTCGCCGCCCAGCTCGATGCGCACCGCTACACCGATGGGCTCGCGTTCATGCCGCCCGCGTCCGTGACCAACAACACGGCCGCCGGTCGCACGCCGTACCAGGAGCCCGACCCGCAGCACGACAAGAGCTTCGCCCGCGAGTGGGAGGCCGCCGAGCTGGCCACGGGCAGCAGCGGCGATCTCGCGTCGAAAGCCTTCGGCGCCGGGTCGTTCTCCCGGCTGGCCGCCGGTCCCGACCAGGACGAGGCCGCCGCCCGCGCCATGGCGACCGCCCTCTGGCCAGCCACCTGGGGCTACTTCCTCTCCCAGATGGTGGGGTTCAACGGCACCGGACTGACCATCGCCGGGCGGGACTGGGCTCGCGTCCATGCGCTCGATCACGTGCGCCCGGGTGGGCCCCTACCGGTGCTCCGCGTCGGCCGCCAGCCGTACGGCGTCCTTCCCGTGACGTCACTGGACAGCTGGACCACTTCGGAATCGGCGGGGACGAAACTGCGCGACGTGCTGATTCGCCTGCGCGACGTTGTTTTCCGGCCGGCGTCCACCGGCGTGCCTCGAGTGGGCCGAACCGGTGACCCGAGCTCGGACCTGGTCGACGTGCTCCAGGGCGGGGCCATGTCCTCGTCCTACCTCGTGCGTGCCCTGATGGGCCAGCACTTTCTGCAGCATCTGCGCGCCTTCCTCGGCGAGGACCTCGACGCGGTCGGCTTCTGGCAGAGGCTCGTGCAGCTCAGCAGCCGGATCCCGACCGAGATCGGTCTCGGCGTCCCGGCACTTGCCCATGCGGCGTACGAGGGAGTGGCGCGCGAGGTCACGGTCCCACTCGTCGGCACCCCGTCGTACATCAATGATCTCCTGGCCGTCACCGATCCCGAGGCCCTGGCCGCACCCGTCCCGAGCGACCGGGTCCCAGTCCTGCAGGCTCTCCTCCGTCACGCCCTGCTGCGGGAGTACACCGAAGCCGCCGCGCGCGCGCTCGATGCCACCGCGCCGGCGTTGCTGCGAGACGCGGAGCTGGTCGACCTCGTGCCCGCCCCGGCTCCGACACCGACGTGGTCGTGGCTGCGTGCCCAGCCGGCGGCCCGCGGCATCGTGCGCGATGCGCTGGGTGATGATCCTGTGCTGGCGCAGTTCCGCGCGGCGCTCAGGATCCTTGCGACGACGGAGGTGCCGGCCCTGGAGCGACACCTCGCCACGATCCTCGACGCCGCCTCACACAGGCTCGATGCGTGGGTCACTTCCCTGGCCAGCCGAAGACTCGCCGAGATGCGCGCCGCCACGCCCAAAGGGATCAGCGTGGGCGGGTACGGCTGGGTCGAGAATCTCCGGCCAACGACGACCGGGCCGGCGGTGACAGCGCCCGACGAGCCCGGACCGCTGGTGGCCGCGCACGACGACCCCGGCTTCATCCACGCGCCCTCGCTGAACCAGGCCGGCGCGGCGGCGCTGCTGCGAAACGCGCACCTCGCGCACGGAGGCGACCGCGACTCGGCGTACGCCATCGAGCTCACGTCCGGACGCGTGCGACTCGCCAGGCAGCTGTTCGAAGGCGTCCGCCAGGGACAGCCGATCGGAGCGCTCCTCGGCTACACGTTCGAGCGCAACCTCCATGAGGCGGGCCTCGACGAGCTGATCGACGACTTCCGTGCCATCGCGCCGTTGCCGGGTGCCGCGGACAGAAGAATCGTGGTCGACGGACTGGCGCTCGCCGCGAAGTGGCATGACCATCCGGATTCGGTGTTGTCGCCCTCGGACGCACGCCGGCCTCGGGCAAAGAAGGTGCTCGATGCCCTGGAGAGTGCCGTCGACGCGGCCGCCGATGCCGTCAATGCCGAGAGCGCTTTCCAGATGGTGCGCGGCAATTTCGCGCGTGCCGCCGCTTCGCTCGACGCGATCTCCAGCGGGCAGGCGCCCCCACCGGACTTGGGTTTTCTCGGTACGCCGCGCACCGGGACGGGGCTCACGCATCGGGTCGCGATGCTGCTGCCGGTCGACGGGGGCAGCAACCCCCCGGGCTGGGCGCCGCGGGCTTCCTCGCCACGAGCCAAGGCCGACCCGGCGCTGGATGCGTGGGCCGGACGGCTGCTCGGTCCCGCGACCGGCATTGCCGCGCGGGTCGTGGTGGACGGGGACCCGGCACCCCGCGGCGTCCCGCTCACCGCTCTCAAGCTCACGCCGATCGACCTCGTGTGGGCGACCGGCGGATCGGACGGTGTCCCTCCCGAGATCGCCGCTCGCATCCTGCACGCCGCCGGTGTTTCGTCCGGGCGTGTGGACCTGTCCCGGGCAGCCGGCGGGCTCGGCGACCTCGTCGAGCTGGCCACTCGCGCTCACCGGCTTCTCGCCGGCGCGCGTTCCATGGACGGGGCGGACCTGATGCCGCCGCACGCCGAGCCGGTCCGAGGCCTGGACCTCGGCGAGTTCGAGCGGCGAACTGTCGCCGCCGAGCGCGCGCTGGCCGCTGCACACGAAGCACTGGCAAAGGCGCTTGCTGGCGGAGCCGATCCGCGGCAGGCGATGCTGCGCATCGCGGCGTTCGGCGTGCCAGGTGCGATCCCGGTGGCTGGGAACGAGATCGCCCAGGCCCGCGCCCTCCTGGCGGAGACCGAGCGCAGGACCGCGGCTCCCGCAGCCACAATGACCGGCGACGACGAAGCCCGCCGCGGCCAGCTCCTCGCCAGGCTGCGCACGGTCTTCGGGCCGGGCTTCCTGGCCCTTCCCCGGTTCGTCGCGTCCAACGCGTCCGAGGTGGAGGACTCGCGCGCGGACGTCGCGCTCGCGGGTGACGATCCCCTCGCGGTGTACACCTGGCTGCAGCGGATGGAACGAGTGCGGGCGCCTCTGGCCCGGTTCGGCCGACCGCTCCGTGAGGCAGAGGTGCTCGGTAACGGTCTTCGCCTCGAGCTCTCCGTGGCGCAGGTACCGCACGCCGCTGGTCAACGATGGGTGGGGCTCGAGTTGCTGGCAGATGGCGAGCTGGTCGACGGAGCCGCCTCGCTCGTCCTGCAGAACGCGCCGGCCCGTTTCGGCGGCCACCTGTGCGGGCTGCTCATCGACGAGTGGACTGAGCTCGTGCCGAGCCGCAACGAGACCACCGGGATTGCGTTCCAGTACGACCCGCCCGACGCCTCCGCGCCTCAGGCGATCCTCCTCGCCGTGCCTCCGCTCGTAGGGAAACCGTGGACGGTCGGCGGCCTCAACCGCGTGCTGCTCGAGACGCTCGACCTGCTCCGCATCCGCGCCGTCGATCCGGCCACCCTGGGCGATGCCGCGCACTACCTGCCCGCGACCTACCTCGCGTTCAACGCCAACGCCGACGCGGTCTCCACCGATCTCAACCCGCTGGCTCCCTAGGACCCATCATGGCATCGATCACCACCTGGTCGCGGATCGAACCCCGGACATCGGGCACCAGCATCGACGTGGGATACGCCGCACGGGTCCATGATCCGCTGTGGCTGCTGGCCAGACAGTGGCAGGTCGGCGAATTTCAGGGCGAGGACGCCGGGACTCCTATCGTGGCGCGCTGGCGTGCCCGGGTGAAGCCGATGACGAGGTTCCACGCCGGCCCGATTCCCGTCAACACCCAGCTCGACGCGGCGAAGTTCGATGCCGACGCCATCCCGCTGGAGACCCTGGTCGAGCGCCAGCCGCTCCAGCAGTCGGCTACTGCGGCCGGGCTCGACGGGCTGCGCCTCGCGGTGGAGAGCGGGCAGCATTTCCTGCGGATGCTCCGGCTCCAGGTGACCACCGGCGACTACGCGAAGGCGTTTCGCACCATGTGCGCGGTGCCACCACTCACCGAGAATCAACGCGCAGCGCTCGACCCGGAGACCATCGCGTACGCCGACCTCGTCGCGGATCGTGCGTTGGACGGCCGCCGGTTGCGCACCGCGCTCGGAAACCCCGCGAGCCCCCGGCTCGACCCAGCGCTGCACATCGCCGCCGGCGACAAGGCCGAGGTGGGCGCCGCCTACCGGGCCTGGGTCTCCTGGTCCGACGGACTGTTCTACGAGCCACCGCCGAATGACCAGACGTGGCAGCCGGACCGGATGGAGTACACGTTCTCGTTGTCGACCAAGCTAGGTGACGACCAGTTCGGCGAGCGCACCCTCACCGCCCGGCAGTACGCCGACGGTACGCTCGACTGGTACTCCTTCGATCTCAACGGCGACATCAACATGGGCACCGGCCAGGATGCGCCCGGGGAGATCCTCACCCGCACGGTGATCCCCGCACCGGTCACGTTCCACGGGATGCCGGCGCCGAGGTTCTGGGAGCTGGAGGACGCGCGCATCGATCTCGGTTCGCTCCAGCCCGGCGCAACCGACCTGGCCCAGCTCCTGATGGTGGAGACGCTGACCGGCTACGGGAACGACTGGTACGTCATCCCCGTCGAGCTTCCGGTCGGCTCGCTCGTCGAGTGCCGGTCGCTCGTGGTGACGGACACGTTCGGCGCACAGACGCTGCACCGGCCGACAGGCGACCCGGCGATCCAGGCGAGACAGGGCTGGAGCATGTTCTCACTGTCGATGCCCGTGGAGCCGGGCGACGCCACAGGAGTGGCCATCACCAACCTCTTCTTCCTGCCGCCGACGATCCGCGCGTTGGAAGGACCGGTGCTCGAAGAGGTCATGCTGCTGCGCGACGAGCTGGCCAACCTCGGCTGGGCGGTGGAGCGTCGGCTGGAAAGTCCGCTGGAGGTCGGTCTCGAGACCGCGAAGGATGTGGCCGAGCTTGCGCCCGCGCCTGACGCGCCTCGCGACGTGCCGGCGTACCGCCTGGCCACGCCGGTGCCCAAGCACTGGGTGCCTCTATTGCCCGTGCGCGTCTCCGAGACCAGTGCGGAGGTGCGGCTGGCGCGCGGCGCCGTGCTCGACCTCGACGGCGTTCCGCACGTCGTCTCGGCGCAGGCTCGCATCCTCGATGTCGGAAATCCCGCGGGCAGGCTGCTCATCCGCGAGGAGGAGGTTCCGCGCGAAGGGCTCGTCGTACGCCGGAGCTACCAGGCCGCGCGCTGGTACGACGGGCGCTTGTTCGTATGGGCGGGCAACCGGGCCTCAGTGGGCAGGGGAGAAGCGTCGAGCGGACTGGCCTTCGACGCGCTGGAGCGCTAGCGGGGAGCGTCCTCCTAAACGTATCTTATTCGCGCGATGTTTCTGCCCTCAGACGGTGAACACGGGTCTGAGCACCGCGACAACGATGTACCCTTATCGACGTGAACAAGCGAGTGACGACAATCGCCGGCTCATGGCTCAAGTGCGGCGGCGGCGCATGAGGATCTCTCGCCGGGCCGTGCTCACCGCCGCGGTTGTCCTCCTGATCTGGCGTGGCGAGGCCGTCGACGCTCAGATGAGGGCTGGGCGCTTCCGCATCGATGCCCAGGCGGTTCCGTCGAAGAAGAACACTCCCGTCTATTCGGGCTATATCTACAACGATGGTGGAGGCGGCGCGGCAAATATACGCCTGCTCGTCGAGACACTCGATGCCGAGGGCAAGGTGATCGGCCAGGCTCAGGGGGCTGCGCTCGGCAGCATGCTCGGCCGCGATCGTCTCTACTTCGAAGTGCCCCTCCAGGCCACGGGCGCGAGCTATCGAGTGCGCGTGCTCTCGTGGGATAGCTTCGCCACTGGGCAATGAGGCTCAGGGTCTCGCCGCGGCGATGGTGATGAACGGAACGCTCACTCCCAAGTCCCCGTCACGTCCACCCTCACCAGCGTCCGGTCGATCCAGTCCTGCTTCGCGCAGCCGGTGCTCATTGTCAGCACCGTCGTCAGGAGCAGCCCCGCGATGGTCCTCATCCCGTCACCGGGGTGGTGAAGCCGGGCGAGGGGATGGATCGCCGCGTCGGAGAGACAATGGGCGACTACCAGCAAAGGTCGACGCTCGACCGTCCATCTCGTCTCCGCTAACCGTCAGCTCACCGTCCAAACAGCCTCTCGAGTCTCTGAAGCGGAACACATCGCCGGCTACGGTGCCGTCGATAAGCCCCACGGTGGTTCCTTGACAGCCCAGTCCACGCGAATTCCCTCGTACAAACCCCTTGACCGTTGATCCCTGTTGCTCCAGCTCGAACTCGAATAATCCGATAGGTCCCCCTGTTCCTCCTACTCCCCCCACGTTCCCAGTCCAAACACCCGTGACGTCCACCGTCACCAGCGTCCGGTCGATCCAGTCCTGCTTCGCGCAGCCATAGCCGACTGCCAGTGTTGCCGCAATGAGCACCCCAAGGATGGTTCTCATCCGCCCGCGCCTTGGACCTCACCCAGACGATCCGTAGGCTCTTGCTGTGCGAGGGCGGGGGAGTACGGGGCGTAGGGCCATCGGGTCGGGTCCATGGTATGAGCCCTCCTTACAGGCTGGGCGGAGTGTAGCAGAGCGGAGGTGCCAGCCAGTGGCACTATCTAGCGCCACACTCGCACGTCATCCACACTCGCCCTTCCTCGACACCCTCGCGTTCACTTGAAGCCCACCAAGGGATGACCTTGGGTGACTTCAAGAGGGAGGGGGGGTGAACCGATTCGAAGCGCAGAGCGATGCTCCCGCTCACGCGATGATCTCGCTGGCGAACACGAGCGGATCAGTGCGGACTTGAGGTGGAGTTGGTTCCGCGAGCGAGACTGATTCTGAGGTTGACAGAAGTTCTTCCTGATAGACAGAATGCACACGTCACGGCATTCGCGGTACTCAGTCAGCAGTGTTACTTGGAACGACGGTTGGTACAGGCTCACCATGCAAATCGAGACCGCGCATCCCAAGATGACCTTCACGCGGAAACGGCGGTTCGAGTTGACGAAGGCGCAGTCCGACGTCTTGCGGACGAATGCCATCAAGGTAGTGCAGAAGAAGTGCGACCAGAGCACATGGGACTACGACTTCGCCTACGTGGCCTATCACGACGTGCCGTAGACCATCCGCGTGGACGAAGGCTGGCTTCAAGGAGGAACACCACATGAAGAAGCAGAAGGCAACGAAGACACGAACAACGAAGGCACCAGCAAAGATGGTACGAGCAACGAAGACTCAAGCCGTCACCTCACGCGACGACGCGAAGCTCGGTCTCAGTGAACGTCTCAAGGCCCAACACCGGCTCGGCGCAAAGGGTAAGCCGGGGGGTAAGCCAGTTACAGTGGTTGATTCACGTGATGAGATAGACCGGGACAGCGGGCGCATGACGCGGAGGGATCAGTTCTTCGACCACCAGAACGACCACACGGAAGAGACCGTGACCTTCCAAGACACAGGGGAGGCCAAGTTCAAGAAGAGCGGGCGGCTGAGCGAGAAGAACCAGCCGAAGCAGCAAGACGATCCTCCCGCAGTCGCATCGAATGCTCCAGGTGATGCGATGATCTCGCTGTGAGGCGTCTTCGCTGAACGAAGGGCGAACACGAGCGGATCGGTGCGGAAGCTCGTGATTCTGCTTGGGCTGAGATCGCTCGTTGGTGACGGCTCAAAAAGAAATGATTGCGGTGACGACTGGCTTAGGCCCTCCTTCGAGCCAGCGGTCGAGAGCTTGAAGTGCTCCCCACCAGCAAGAAACTCGCCCCTCGAGCACGATAGGGTCTCGGCCCGGCCGCGGAGCTATACTGGCCCGGATGGCGTACAACGCGTGGTTCCAGTGCATCAACGGCTGCCCGGGAGCGTTCGATCTCCGGGAGGTCATCTACCGGTGCCCGACGTGCGGAGACCTCCTCGAGGTCCAGCACGACGTGGAGGCGCTGCGGTCGCGGTCAGCCGCCGCATGGATGCAGCTGTTCGACGACCGATACCGGCGCAACATCTACCCGTACGGCTCCGGGGTCTGGGGCAAGAAGGAATGGGTGGTGCCCTTCATCGACAACCAAAACATCGTGTCGATGTACGAGGGCAACTCCAACCTCCTCTGGGCTGACCGCTACGGCAAGCAGCTCCGGGTCGAGGACCTCTGGATCAAGCAGTGCGGCAACTCGCACACCGGGTCGTTCAAGGACCTGGGCATGACCGTGCTCGTCTCCGTGGTCAAGGAGATGATGGCGGGCGGCGCGCCCATCGATGCGGTTGCCTGCGCCTCCACCGGAGACACCTCGGCGGCGGTCGGCGCCTACTGCGCGGCAGCGGGCATCCCTGCGGTGGTGCTGCTCCCCAAGGACAAGGTGTCGATCGCCCAGCTGGTGCAGCCGCTCGCCAACGGCGCCCTCGTGCTCTCGCTCGACACCGACTTCGACGGCTGCATGGCCGTCGTCCAGGAGATCACGAAGGAGCGGCGCATCTACCTCGCCAACTCCATGAACAGCCTGCGCATCGAGGGCCAGAAGACGGTGGCCATCGAGATCGTCCAGCAGTTCGACTGGGAGGTGCCGGACTGGATTGTCATCCCGGGCGGCAATCTCGGCAACGTGCACGCGCTCGGGCAGGGCTTCAGCATGATGCAGGAGCTGGGGCTCGTGAACCGGCTCCCGCGGATCTGCCTCGCCCAGGCGGAGCGGGCCAACCCGCTCTACCGCTCGTTCCTCGAGGACTTCAAGCACTTCGAGCCCATCACCGCCCAGCCGACCCTGGCCACCGCCATCCAGATCGGCAACCCGGTGAGCGTCAAGCGCGCGATCCGCACGCTCCAGCGGTTCAATGGCGTCGTGGAGCAGGCCAGCGAGCAGGAGCTCGCGGACGAGGCGGCGCGCGCGGACCGGACCGGCATGTTCAATTGCCCGCACACCGGCGTCGCCCTCGCTGCGCTACGCAAGTTGGTCGACCGCAAGGTCGTCCGCTCCGGTGAGCGCGTGGTGGTGCTCTCGACCGCGAACGGGCTCAAGTTCGCCGACCAGAAGGCGGCCTATCACATGGGCGCGCTGGACGGCATCAAGCCGGCGCACTGGAACAAGCCCGTCGAGCTGCCCGCCGACGCCAAGCGCGTCGCCCGGGCCATCGCGCGCCACGTCGAGAAGGCGCGGGCGCTGGTGCCCTGATGGAGGAGCGCGTCGAGCCCGGGCGAGTCGACCCGCCGCGCAAGCCGGTCGGCCCCAGCACCCTCGCGGTGCACGGGGGCGAGCCGCGCCCCAAGCTGGCGCACGCCCTCGCTACCCCGATCGTGCAGACCGCCACCTACACCTTCGCGAACACCCAGGAGCTGAAGGATCACTTCGACGGCAAGATCGAGCGCGTCGAGTACGGGCGCTACGGCAACCCCACCCAGAGCGTCGCGGAGGCCAAGCTGGCCGCCCTCGAGGGTGCGGGGGAGTGTCTCCTCTTCGCGAGCGGCATGGGCGCCATGACCACCGCGCTCTTCGCCCTGCTCGCGCGAGGCACCCACGTCGTGGTCACCGACGACAGCTACCGGCGCACCCGGCAGTTCCTGAACCAGACCCTCTCGCGCTACGGGATCGAGGTGTCGACGGTGCCGGCGGGCGACTACGAGGCTCTCGAGGACGCGATCAAGCCCACCACCCGGGTGCTCGTGAGCGAGTCGCCCACCAATCCCTACAATCGCATCCTCGATCTCGAGCGGTTCGCGGCCATCGGCCGGGGGCACCGTGTGAAGACGGTGATCGACGCCACGTTCGCAACCCCTTACAACCAGCGTCCGCTCGAGTGGGGTGTGGACGTGGTCGTCCACTCCGCCACCAAGTACCTGGGAGGCCACAACGACCTCCTCGCCGGTGCGGTGCTGGGCTCGACCGAGCTGGTGGGCGCCATCCGGGGGCTGCAGGGCATCACCGGCGCGGTGGTCGACCCGTTCGCGGCGTACCTGCTGGTCCGCGGGCTCAAGACCTTCGCGCTCCGCATGGAGCGCCAGAACGCCAACGCGCAGGCGGTGGCCGAGTTCCTGGCCGCGCACCCGCGGATCGCCGCCGTGCACTACGCGGGCCTCCCGGGCCATCCCGATCACGCCATCGCCCGGAAGCAGATGCGGGGCTTCGGCGGGGTGGTCTCGTTCGAGGTGGCGGGGGACCTTGACGCGGCGACCCGGGTGGTCGACGCGTGCACCATCCCGTACATCGCGGCCTCGCTGGGCGGCGTGGAGAGCTTGATCGAGCAGCCCGCCATCATGAGCTTCTACGAGCTCACGAGCGATGAGCGCCTCGAGATCGGGATCAAGGACAACCTGATCCGTTTCGCCGTCGGCATCGAGGACGCCGACGATCTCATCGCCGATCTCGCCCAAGCCCTCGACCGCGCCTTCGCCTGAGCCGACGCTCCCGAGGTTCCCGCCTTCCCGCGCGACCTGAAGGTCTCGGCCACCATACTCTGCTAAGAGATCCACTTCCGGCTCGAGCTAAAATACGAACGTAGCTCGTAATCTCAAAGCAGAACTGCAGGGCGCTGTTTGCCCGCAAGTGGTTGCGGGATCATCAGGCTGGTTGGAATCGGGCAGAGAGACGCCGCTCCCTCCACTTCTCGATCGCATTTGCGTGCTTTGGATAGTGCCCGTACGTGTCGAGGCGAAGGCGATGGCGGAAGCGGGTATCGCCACCGAGCTGATCCTCGGGAACGCCTTCGATGAGCTCGATCAGCCGGTGATGAACGTCCTCCTCGCGCCGGAACACCTCAAGCAGCGATAGATTCTTCTTCTGTTCGGTCGTCTGGGCGTTGAAGGCGTCGATGCCGCCGTACGTCACCGAATATCGTGGTGGCCTTTTGCCCGTGAGAACGAGCGGCAGATGTTTCAACGCCTCCTCTTCCCAGGTGGTTACGTGAGCAATGATGTCTCTCACTGACCAAGCGCCGGTAACGCCGGGCTCGAGCAATTCCGATTCCGGCAATCCGGCGTACGAGTCTTTGAATACACACCAAGCTTTATCAAGTCGTTTCAATAGTTGCTGTCGTTTGTCCATAACGCATCCTTTCGCCGCCTTCCATTGCGCGTAGCTCTCCGGAAGACAAACAGCGCATGGTCGAAAGCCGGCGGAGACGGCGATCTTCTCGTCGGCAAAGAACACCCTGTTTTTGACGTAACCGCCACGTGCGATGGCTCGTAGGGCCGCCTTGCAATCTAGCCTGCCATACACGCGGCAGCGCATATGGCCCCCAAGCGCGCCGCGTGTGGGGCCCTGGTACGGCCGCCGGTCAGCCCCAAGCAGCGTATACAACTTGGTCTTCATTGTGTACTCGGCGCTCCGAAGGCCGCTATCTGCCTCTATACGCATCCATTTCGGTACTCTCGCCATGTTGGCGCGGGCAGGGGCCCACTCCTGGCCGACCCGCCGACTCCCCTCGGCTTACGGCCCTCTGGTTCCGGGCAACTCTGGCGGATGCCTCGAAGGCAGGCGGACCAGAGCGTCTGTTGCGCCAACCTCCGAAAAGCCCCTTCTCACCGTTTTACGAACCGGGTCAGTCATTTGGGTGGAATCGAGAGTTCGCGCAGGAAAAGGACGGCCACACGGCCTCATTCCGCTTCGGAGGATAGAAGCTCCCGCGGCCGCCGAGCGACCTCTGCTCTCGCTCGGCGGCCGCGGAACCCTATTGCGAGATCACGATCGGCGGGAACTGAACGCTGGTGGAGAACCAACTCCACGCATTGCCTGCCGTCTGTTCCATGAATCCGAAGACCTGTTGCACAGGCGACAGGTTCGGAAAGATCAACGACACCTTCGCCAGGCCGTTCAGCACTTTCGTGCCCGCATTGGTGACGGGGACGGGGCCTCCGCTCAGGGTGAATGTCGACTGACCGAACGTCTGAATCGTGAACTCCATGATGTAGGTGGCGACGGAGGTGATGCCGTACGCGATCGGCTCGAAGTGCATCTGGATGACGGGATTGCGCGAGGGCGTAGCCCGGCGGTCGAAGCTCGCATTGGGCACGTTGCTGTCGATCTGCACGATGGTCGACATGATGATGGTCAGGTTCGTCCGGCCGCGGCCGATGGTCTTGGTGGCGCTCAGCGTCTCGATGGGACCGAAGGGGAAAACCACTATTCCGCCCTTGGGCCCGAAGAGTTTCTGGAGGTCTTTGGCCGTGAGGTCCGGCTTGAACTTGGTGAAGTCGACGCTGCGCTTGTCGAAGGGCTCGAGCTCGGTGACCTTTTTGCCTGCCGCTTTGGCGGGTGCGTCTTTCATGGGGGGATCGCTCCTTTCACCATGGTTCACGCGCAAGGAGGTCCGTCTCTCGGGAGGCGGGCCGAACGGGTCAGTGTGCACGATCCTGCACCCGGGCCACGAGGCCGTCAAGGCCGCCGTCTCGCTCCCATGACCACGGCCCGCTATGTGATCACTCGGAGCGTAAATGACATGGCGGCGAGGCCCAGACACGGGCGAGCGTGGCGGGTTTTGGGGTGGCTGGACGTCCGACCGCTTGGTTAATGGATTGCTGTAGGCTCGGTGCATGAGCCTCGAGGACTGGCTGCAGGAGCAGCTCTTCGAGCGCCGCATTGTGCTCCTCACGGGTCGGCTCGACGATGGGGCGGCGGCGAAAGCGGCGACCGCGCTCCTGGCGCTGGACACACGCGGGGAGCGGCCCATCGATCTCCACCTGGACAGCCCCGACGGCGTACTAGGGGCGGCCTTCGTCCTGATCGACACGGTCGACATGCTGCGCTCGGCGCTGCGCGTCCTTTGCCGGGGTCAGGTCGGCGGCCCGGCCATCGGCGTGGTCGCGGCCGCCGATCACAGCGCCGCCGCGCCGCATGCGCGGTTCCACCTTTCCCAGCCGACGGCGCGGTTCGCCGGCACCCCGGAGGAGATCGCCGCGCAGAATCGTCAGCAGCAGGAGCTCCTCTGGAAGCTCTACGGGCGGCTAGCCCGGCGCACCGGCCGGCCCGCCGAGGAGATCGCCGAGGACATGCGGCGCGGACGTTATCTCGACGCACGAGAGGCGCTCGACTACGGCCTCATCGACGAGATCACCGCCGCCAGGTAGCCGCCGAGGGGCGCCCCGTGAGGGATTTTCCTGAAGAAGATCCTCGCGCCGTTCGAGCAGCATCACGTGAATAAGTAGGTTATCTTCGCTGGACATGGCCCGGCGCCCCAACTTCGTCTTCATTCTCGCGGACGACCTCGGCTACGCCGACCTGGGGTGCTATGGGGGTCGGCCGGCCGCGAGCGGCGCGCCGTTCGCCACCTGCTCGCCGTCGCTCGACCGCATGGCGCGTGAGGGGCTGCGGTTTACGCAGGGCTACGCTAACTCGTCAGTCTGCTCGCCGACACGCTTCGCGCTGATGACCGGCCGCTGGCAGCATCGCCTGCGAGGCGGTGCCGACGAGCCCATCCGCAGCGACGCGCGCGGCAATCCGAGTCTGGGCCTGCCGCCGTCGCACCCGACGCTGCCGTCGCTCCTGCGCGACGCAGGTTACGCCACCGCTCTCGTCGGTAAATGGCATCTCGGCTATCCGCCGCACTTCGGGCCGCTGAAGAGCGGCTACCAGGAGTTCTTCGGCGCCCTCTCGGGCGGCATGGATTACTTCACTCACCGTGACACGGCGGGCAACCACGACCTGTACGAAAACGACTCCGAGGTGTACCGGAAGGGCTACCTCACGGACCTGATTTCTGACCGGGCGGTTGAGTTCGTCGGGCGCCAGCGCAAGGACTCGTTCCTCCTGTCGGTGCACTACAACGCGCCGCATTGGCCCTGGCTCACGCGCGAGGACGAGGTGGAGTCGACGCGCATCGAGAAGATCTATCACTTCGACGGCGGCTCGGTCGTAACCTATCTCACCATGATCCGCCAAATGGACGAGGGCATCGGGCGGATCCTCAAGGCGCTGAAGGCAGCGAGGGCGGATCGCGACACGCTCGTCGTGTTCACCAGCGACAACGGCGGCGAGCGCTTCTCCGATACCTGGCCGCTGATCGGCAAGAAGATGGATCTGCTCGAAGGGGGTATCCGCGTGCCCTACATCGTGCGCTGGCCCGCAAGGGTGAAGCCTAGCGGCTCCACCGACCAGGTGGCGATCACCATGGACTGGGTGGCAACGTTCCTCGATGCCGCCGGCGTGAAGCCGCGCCCCGAGTACCCCTTGGACGGCGTAAGCCTGCTCTCGGTGCTGAACAACCCGTCGAAGACCTTCGAGCGCGAGCTCTATTGGAAAATGCTCTTCCGCAACCAGAAGGCGTTGCGCGCCGGCGACTGGAAATACGTGTCCGTCGAGGGCAACGACCTCTTGTTCAACCTGGCGAAGGATCAGCGCGAGCGCGCGAACTTCGCCAAGCGCGATCCGAAGCGCCTCGCCGCGATGCGCGCGCGCTACCTCACTTGGGAAGAGGCGCTGCCGAAGCACCCGGACGCGACGTATTCAGTGCCGGCGACGAAGGCCGACCTCCTCACGCCCGCCAGCTAGGCCCGTGCGCATGCCGGTCGGCCCGTGTACGCACTCGACCTCAGGGAGGCAAGGAATCCACAATGAACTCTATCCGTAAACCGGTTGCCGTCGTGGTGGGGGCAACCTCCAAGTGGCAGGCTGATGGCCGTAATACCCGACTGGCGCACGGGAAGGTGCTCGACGACAGCGCCCTGCCCGTCGGTGTGCGCTGGGGCGTCGGTGGCGCCATCGCCCAAAAGTTTGCCCAGGAGGGCTTCGTTGTCGTGCTGACGACCCGTCAGACCGCCAATGCCTCGGCGCTGGAGCAGGCCATCCGTGCGCAAGGCGGGGCATGCATGATTGTCGAGCTGGACCTGGTGTCGCACACCTCCATTGCGAAGGCGTTCGCCACGATTCGCGAGACCGTGGGTGACCCGGAAGTCTTGGTCTACAATGCGGGCTACTTGGAGGGGCGTGACCTGCCGCCCGAGAAGGAATTGCTGGAATACATCCCCGTCGACATGTTCGACACCACGCAGCACATCGCCAGCCGTGGCCCGTTCTTGGTCGCCAAGGAAGTGTTGCCCGCCATGCGCAAGCGCGGCGCAGGCTCGTTCTTCTTCTCGAACAACGCGGCGTCCTTGCGGGGACGCAAGCGTCTGACTGGTCAGTCACTCTACTATCCGCGCGTGATGATGCGCACGTTGGCCCAGGTGCTGACGGAGGAATATTCCGAGCATGGCGTGCACGTGGCCAATGTCGTGATCGACGGTCTCATCGACTCGCCAGGCACGCGAGCCCTCCCGAGGGCCCAACAGCAGCCTGAAGTGGTCATGAATCCCGTGAAGATCGCGGAGGCGTTCTATTACCTGCACACCCAAGACAAATCCTGCTGGACGCACGAGCTCCAATTGACGCCCTTCGTGACCAAGCCGAGCGTGTAAGGGCGTTACGGCGGCCTGGCCTTCGGCATTCCCATCGAGCAGCACACGCGGCCCCGGACTGCAGGGCATGCTGCGCACAATCCCCACTGCTCGTCGAGGTGGCGAACCTGCAAAGTGGCCACGGACTCTCGACGCATGCCGCTACACCGCAGAATCCACCCACAGAAGCGTTGGCGGTGGCACTCAGCAGGCGATATGGCGCAGTGCGATACGTGGGGTTTTCCTTCTCGAGACCGGGGTGTAGCGTTTTCTTTATGCGGCATCCACGAGGGGCGGGCGTGGGCCTGTCCCCCGGGAGTGACCAAGAGTTCGTCCCCGGAAAAGGAGGTTCCAGATGAGCAAGATGGGTCCGGGCGGCAAGGGAATCATGAACTCGGTGAAAGACCAAGTGGTCGGTTCGATCAAGGGCACCGGTGAGGTCCTGAATGCCGTCGTCGACACCGTCAGCGGCACACTGGTGACCACCATCAAGGGTACTGGCGCGGTCGGTACCGCGGTGACGACGACGGTATCCGACGTCCTACGCGGCGCCATCATGGGCACGGCCCAGGTCGGCGGCGACGTCGGTGCCGCCGCCAAGGGAGGCGTGGTCGGCGTGCTCAAGGGCACGAAGGAGGTCGGCGCCGAGACGATCGACACCGTCAGCGTCAGCGCGCGCACCCTCGTCAAGAGTGCGGCCGAGGTCGGCGGCGATCTCGGCACTGTTGCGAGGAACGCCGTCGAGGGCGCCGTCTCTGGCGCCAAGCAGGTTGGCCTCAATGTCGAGGACGCGGCCTCAGCGGCTGCCACCGGGGCCATCAAAGGGGCGGGGGAGATCAGCCAGCAAGCCGTCCAGCAGGTCCGCAATGCAGTGACTGGCGTCATCGGGGGCGTCAAGGTGGTCCTGAAGGAGCCCTTCAAGTAGCGTCCACATCGCGCCCCGCCCGCGCGAGCCGAGCGCCAGTTCCCTCCAGGGCGCGGAGGGCCGCGGCACGACCCGCGGCCCCTCGCGTCCTATTCTGACCTTCCTGCGATCATGATGGCTGCACGCGCGGGGGCGGCGTCAGGTGTGCAAGGGGGGACCTGCGCCGGCACACGGAGCACAATGTCAGGCTCGGCGCGCGCAGGCGACGCGATCGCGGGCGCGAAAGGTTACGCCTAGACTAGCGCATGATCCGGACAACGGCCCGTCGGTTCTGTATCCAGCACGTCTCCAGCGGCTCCTGGCAGACCGGTCGCCGCCCAGCGTACGTAACGATGGTGATGCGATCACCATCGACG